>Ga0181523_10003586_pt1 | contig 14064 bp, 11 predicted proteins | sample PEATcosm2014_Bin_43_FD_119752 | JGI IMG/M metagenome (GOLD analysis project Ga0181523, IMG submission 119752) | Peatland microbial communities from MTU Mesocosm Facility, Houghton, MI, USA - PEATcosm2014_Bin05_30_metaG | ecosystem: Environmental > Terrestrial > Soil > Wetlands > Peat | place...
AGTGCTCGCCACCCTACAGACCGTGAATAGCCCAAGGACGCGGCATCTTTCACGTGCCTTTGGCGGTATCCCCTGAAATCTACAGACGCTTTATGCTTCACCGCGAGCGTGGCGATCTATTTCGTCTGTTCGCCATTCGAGGCACAGCAACCTAACCCAGCAGGGTTTCGTTCCCCATATCAGGCCCCGTAGCGACCGCCGTTTCGAGAAAGCTGGTCGGAGTGGCAGGATTTGAACCTGCGACCCCCACGTCCCGACCGTGGTGCGCTATCCGCTCCGCTAGTCTCCGCCATGATCCGCCGTTGTCCGTCTACAATGGGCCTCCAAGGATGGGTCGTGGTATGGGTGAGCGGATGGTGACGCCAGAGGAACATTGATAAATCAAGTGCTTAGCTCCGATGTTTGGCGGACCCCCTCTCCGCCAAATTCACCACTCTTACGCGGTGCTAGCGGGCGTTTCGCCCGCCAGCACGTCGCGCATCCACGCGCGATCGATATTCTGTCCTGACAGCACGAGGCCGATCCGGCGTCCTTGCATCCACTCGCGTTCTTTCATCAGCGCGGCGAGAGATGCAGCGCCGGCGCCCTCGGTCAGCGTATGCGTGTCGCTGAAATAGATGCGGATCGCCTCGGCGATATCATCGTCGGAAACCTCGACGATCCGTTCGCCGCCGCGCCGGATGACGGCAAGGGCCGCTTCGTCCGGCACGCGCACCGCCATGCCGTCGGCAAAGGTCAATGCCGAATTTGTCGTGACCACATGACCCGCCGCAAACGAGAGGGCATAGGCGTTGGCGCGTTGCGCCACGACCCCCACGACCTTGGTTTTCAGGCCGAGCGCGTCGCGCACGCCGATGACCCCGGAAATTCCAGAGCCTAGCCCGATCGGCACATAAACGATGTCGAGGTCGGCGATGGCGGTCAAAAGCTCATGCGCGTAAGTCGCAACGCCGATGACGAGATCGCGATGATACGACGGCGCGAATTCGTAGCCGCGCGTAGTCGCGATCTCCGCCGCATGCTCCCTCGCTTCGTCGAAGTCCCGGCCGTGTTGGATGAGTTCGGCGCCAAAACCGCGCATCGCCGCGTTCTTCTCGGCCGAATTGTCATGCGGCACGACGATCACGGCAGGCAGTCCGGCGCGCTGAGCGGCGAAAGCTAGCGATTGGCCGTGATTGCCGCGCGTCGCCGAGACGATGCCTTGGATATGAGGCCGCTCACGTTTGAGCCGCTCGACATAGAAGAGGCCACCGCGCAGCTTGAAGGCGCCGATCGGCGTGTGATTTTCGTGCTTGACGAAGACTTGGGCTCCGACACGCGCGCACAGCAGGGGCCACGCATATTGCGGCGTTGGTGGCACGACGGCGCGTACGACTGGCAGAGCCGCTTCTACATCGCCGAGCGTGAACATTGTTCGTTTCCTGTCCGGCCCTGAGGGCTTGTCTTCGCGACCGTGGCCGCCGGCACCCGTGTGCTGCCCGGAGCGATGATCGGGCTCGGCAATCCCGCCGGCAGCCATGAGATCAAATTACACCGGGTGCCACTGAGCGAGGAAGGGACAATGATGTTTCCTGGCAATTCGGGTCACCAGCGTTTTCTATAGCGCCTGGCCTCGACCGTCGGCGGCCTTGAGCATACGGCACGCGCCGCCTATGCTTGCCAAGCTGTTGGGCAGCGGAGTCACGTCGCCATTGGCTGCCTGAGTTTCACCGCCGAGGACGCCAGGTCACGCAAGGCGATCTTCGGCGACGGCTGGACAGACAGGATCAATGCACGGCGCCCACAAACCAATCGATGACGCGAGACTAGAAGCGTACTCTATGCGCCTCGAGGATATCGATGTCAGCCGGCCGGAATTGTTCCGCCGCAATACGATGTGGCCGTATTTCGAACGGCTGCGGAAGGAAGACCCAGTCCACTATTGTCCGACGAGCCGTGTTGGTCCCTTCTGGTCGGTGACCAAGTACAAAGACATCATGCACGTCGAGACCAATCACCGGACTTTTTCGTCCGACGTCAATCTCGGCGGCATCGGCATCCAGAACACAAAGCCGGACTACCGTCGCGAGAGTTTTATCGCGATGGACGAGCCGCGACACAGTCAGCAGCGCAAGACCGTCGCACCGATGTTCCTGCCGGAAAATCTCGAACAGCTGGCGAACACGATTCGCGTACGGGCCCGTGAAATTCTGGACCACTTGCCGCGCAACGAGACGTTCGACTGGGTCGATCGCGTCTCGATCGAGCTGACAACGCAAATGCTGGCGACGCTGTTTGACTTTCCGTGGGAGGAGCGCCGCAAATTGACACGCTGGTCGAACGTGGCCACCGCGGCACCCGGCAATCGCGAGATCATCGCTTCGGAAGCAGCGCGCGAGGCGGAGCTGCAGGAATGCGGCGCATATTTCGAAGAACTGTGGAACGAGCGTATCAAGCAGCCGCCGAAGACCGATCTTCTGTCGATGATGGCCCACAGCGAAGCCACGCGGGAAATGGATCCGAGGAACTTCCTCGGCAATCTCATCTTATTGATCGTCGGCGGCAACGATACGACGCGCAATTCGCTCTCCGGCAGCGTCTACGCGCTCAATCTATTCCCCGAGCAGTACGAAAAGCTTCGGGAGAATCATACGCTCGTCCAAAACCTCGTGCCCGAGACTATCCGCTGGCAGACGCCGCTTGCCCACATGCGCCGAACCGCGCTGACCGATACCGAGATTGCCGGCAAAGAGATCAGAAAGGGCGAAAAAGTCGTGATGTGGTATGTCTCGGGAAACCGCGACGAGGACATGTTCGAGAACGCCGATGATTTTGTCATCGAGCGGCGCAACGCGCGCAATCACATCGCCTTCGGCTTCGGCATTCACCGCTGTCTCGGTCTTCGTCTCGCCGAATTGCAGCTTCGTATCGTATGGGAAGAGATCCTGCAGCGGTTCGAGACGATCGAGGTCGTCGATGAACCGAAGTGGGTTTATTCGAATTTCGTTAAAGGTTACGAGACACTGCCGGTGCGAATTCCCGGGTAAGGCGGCGGCGAAGGCCTTGCCGGAGGCGCGCGGAATCGCCGACCGATGGCCTCTCATGAGGAACGGTCGAGGAACATTCTCGCGCCTCTCTCGCTGCCGTGCGTCGCGCGGCAAACAGCGCGTCTCCCAGCTCTTCGCTAGAGAAACCAGCACGCGCTGGAGCCCCCCGCGCCGCGCACATCGAGTCGCGCGACGATTCTTCGAGATCACATTCGCCGTGAGGCGTCGCCGGCTGGCCGTCGTCAGTTCGCGGCCGCGCTCAATCCTTTAACAGGGGCCGCGGACGCCTGAACCGCCTCGATGGGGACGGGTTTCTTGCCGCCCATGTCGCCGCTTGGGCGATCCGGCCGGCTCAGATGCCTAGTTTGGTATTCTCCCCAGGCCAATACCATTCCGAAGACGATGAAGGCGGCGACAATCGCGGCGATGATGATGGCGTCGGTGATGGGCATGGCTCGCTCCTTGCATCGTCATCATGATGGCGAGGACGCCAATCAGCTTTGATGTGGATCAATGGAGGGTATTCCTATGCCAGGGCATGTCCGGTGAATTGGCGTTAACCCAGATCAATGTCGCTTGCGGCCCAAATGGATTTATAAGGCATTACGAATCTAAATCGGTTCGCTCGAACCTGCGAGCCGAGTCCCCCTTGAGATTGGCGGATCAATGTCAACCTATCGTCTCGACAAGTTCTTCTCGCCACGATCCGTCGCTGTCGTCGGCGCTTCTCCCCGCAAAACGTCGCCAGGACGTGCCGTCCTCGCCAATCTTCTTCGCTCAGGATTTGCCGGCCCGGTTCATCTCGTCAATCCCCGCTACAACGCGATCGAGGGCATTCGTGCGGTCAAATCATACGCAGATCTACCCGACGTACCCGACCTCGCGGTGATTGCGGCGCCGCCGACGATGGTTCCGTCGATCGTTGCCGCGGCAGCGGCTAAAGGCACTGCAGCCTGCATCATCATCACGGCGGGACTGGGTCACGGGCCCGGTTCGCTTGCCGAGCTGTGCGCCAAGAATGCCCGGGCGGCCGGCATGCGCCTCGTCGGTCCCAATTGTCTGGGTGTGCTGGTGCCGCGGGTCAAACTCAATGCGAGCTTTGCCGCCTCATCGCCGCCGCCGGGCGACCTCGCGCTGATTTCGCAATCCGGCGCGCTGGCCACGGGACTGGTGGAGTGGGCGTCGGTCCGGGGAATTGGATTCTCCGCCATCGTCTCCGTCGGCGACAGCATCGACGTCGATTTCGCCGATCTGCTCGACTTCTTCGCTATGGATCGCGGCACCCGCGCCATTCTTCTGTACGTCGAATCGATCACGGACGCCCGCAAGTTCATGTCGGCGGCGCGCGCTGCGGCCCGCGTCAAGCCGGCGCTGGTGATCAAATCCGGTCGGCACGCGCTGGGTGCAAAGGCGGCGCTGACGCATACGGGTGCGCTGGCCGGATCGGATGCGGTTTATGAGGCTGCGTTTCGCCGCGCCGGTCTCTTGCGCGTCCTCGATCTTGACGAGCTGTTCGCTGCCGCCGAAACCCTGGGCCGTTTGACCGCTCTCCCCGGCAAGCGACTGGCCATATTGACCAACGGCGGCGGGCTCGGCGTGCTGGCGGTAGATCGCTTGGCGGATCTTGGCGGCGAACTTGCCGGCATCTCCCCGGAGACGATGAAGAATTTGGACGCGGCGTTGCCGCCGATCTGGTCACGCGCCAATCCGGTCGACATTGCCGGTGATGCCGACGAAGCCCGGTACGCCGTCGCGCTGGAGTGCCTGCTCGACGATAAGGCCAATGACGCGGTGCTGGTCATGAATGTGCCGACGGCGCTGGCATCGGCGAGCGATGCCGCGAAATCGGTAATTGCCGTGACCGAGCAGCATCGCAAAAAATGCATTGCCGCCAAGCCGATATTCGCGATGTGGATCGGCGAAAACGGTCCGGCGGCAGGATTCGATGCGGCTGGCATTCCCAGTTACGGGACTGAGACGGCCGCGATCTACGGCTTCATGCATCTCGTACGTTACCGGGAATTGCGCGACTTGCTAATGGCGATACCGCCGAATCTGCCGCAAGATTTTGCGCCGGATGTCGCCGCGGCGCGGCCGGTTATCGAAGCAGTGTTGCGCGACAATCGAACCTGGCTCGATCCGGTGGAGATGACGCGCGTTTTCTCGGCTTATGGAATTCCGATCACGCCGGCCACCCTGGCGCGCAACGCCGATGAAGCGGTAGCGGCTGCAAGGCCCTACTTGGCCGAAGGAACCGCGGTCGTCATCAAGATTCTATCACCCGACATCGTGCACAAGTCGGAAGTCGGCGGCGTGCGGCTCAATCTCACCAACGAGGCCGCCGTGCGTCAGGCCGCCGCGGACATTCTAAGCAAGGCGCGGGCGGCGAGGCCCGAGGCGCGCATCACCGGCGTCACGGTGTTTCCCATGATCCTGCGCCCGAAGGCGCGCGAGCTCATCGCCGGCGTTGCCGACGACCCCACATTTGGTCCGGTGATTGTTTTTGGGCAGGGCGGTATGGCGGTCGAAGCCATCAGCGACAAGGCGCTGGCATTGCCGCCGCTTGACCTTGCGCTCGCCCGCACCCTGATCGCCCGCACCCGGGTGTCCCGCATCCTGCGGGCTTACCGCAATGTTCCGGCCGCGGATCAAGGGGCGCTCGCACTGCTCCTGGTCAAGCTAGCGCAGCTGGTGGCGGATTTTCCGGAGATTCGCGAGATCGATCTCAATCCCGTTCTCGCCGACGAGACCGGAATCATCGCCGTCGATGGCCGGGTCTCGGTCGCCCCAGTTGACAAGCCGCGCCGGGGCCTTCCCGGCAATCCGCGCTTCGCCATCAGGCCTTATCCGACGGAATGGGAGCGGCACGTACGGCTCTTGGACGGAACTGCGGTTCTGCTCCGTCCGGTGCGGCCGGAAGACGAGCGGTTGTATGGGCCGTTCCTTGCGGCGGTGACGCAAGACGACTTGCGGTTGCGGTTCTTTGCACCGCTGAAGGAGTTCAGCCACAGTTTTATCGCGCGCTTTACCCAAATCGACTACGCGCGCGCTATGGCCTTTATTGCCATCAAGGAAGCGACTGGCGAAATGCTCGGCGTGGTGCGCCTGCACGCCAACACTGAGTACGATCGCGGCGAGTACGCGGTCCTGGTTCGTTCGGATCTGAAGGGTAAAGGCCTCGGTTGGCTGCTTATGCAGATGATGATCGAATACGCGCGCGCGGAAGGTTTGCACCAGATTGAAGGCCAAGTGCTTCGCGAGAACACCACGATGCTCGATATGTGCAGGGAGCTCGGCTTCGAGATCGCCGGCGATCCGGAGGACCCGGGCGTGACCAACGTCAGGCTGTCGATTCAGAACTTGAGCGCCATCGTTTCGGATTGAATCGATGGCGTTCTAGCTTCCTTGGTAGAGCTGATCTTTTCGGAAAACCGGTCTCCACTTTTCCGGATCATGCTCTAATTGTCGATGTCATCGTCCGGCAAGATGCGAACCGCCGCGCCGTCGAGGTCGTCGTATTGCCCGCTCTTGAGCGACCATAAGAACCCGACCAGCCCGGTGAGGCCGAGCAGCAAGGCCATGGGAACGAGGTAGATGAGCACGTTCACGCGCTGATGTCCTCGACAAGCGGCCGCCGCGCAGCCTTCGCGGCCGGTTGGGGGAGAGGGACGGACGAGAACGCTTCTTCCTCGCCCGACGTCCTGCCGCGGATCAAGTCCGGGCTGCGAGGGTGATTGTCCGCCGTCTGGGCGAGGTCCTCATCAGCGCCCAGCCGTGCGCGCAACGCGTTGAGCGTGACCAGCATCGAGGAGCCCGACATGGCGACGGCTGCGATCAGCGGCGTGACCAAGCCGGCGATCGCGATCGGCACCGCCAGCATGTTGTAGATCACGGCGAGCGCGAGGTTTTGTTTCATCAAAGAGCGAGCCCGTCGCGCCACGACTATGGCGCGCAGCACCGGCTTGAGATGATCGCCGAGAAATAGCGCGTCGGCATGCGCCTGGGTGAGATGGGCGGCGGTGACCGGCGACAGCGAGACGTGCGCGGCTGCCAGCGCCGGCGCGTCATTCAATCCGTCGCCGACCATCAGCACGCGGCGGCCCTGCGATTGCAATTCGTCGATGACCGCGATCTTCTCCGCCGGCTTCAAGCCCGCGCGCCAATCGCTGATGCCGAGCGCGTTCGCCACCGGCGCCACAGCGGCCGGCCGGTCGCCTGAGAGCACGATGAGATGAAGGCCGCGCGCCATGAGCGCCTTGGTCACCGCGACGGCATCGGGCCGCAAGACCTGGCGGATGGCGATGGTGGCGGTCTTGCCGGCCTGGGCGAAGCTGATGAAGGACGCATCGGAGCCGCGCGCCGCGGCCGGCTCCTGCTGCTCGGCAAACCCGCAGAATTTTGCGCTGCCAAGGCGGGCTTCCTCGCCGTCGATGAGGGCGCGAACGCCTTGGCCCGGTTCCTCAACGGCGCCGGGATAGGCTATGCGCTCGCGCGCCCGGCGCGCCAGCGCGGCCGCCAGCGGATGGCGGCTCGACAGCGCGAGCCGTGCCGCCCGTTCCAGGACGTCGGTGTCGATATACGTGGTCTCGTCGACGCCCGGATCGGGGAGCGTCAACGTTCCGGTCTTGTCGAAAACGACGGTGTCCGCCTCGGCGAGCCGCTCGATGGCGCTGCCGCCGTTGAGAATAACGCCGGCGCGGAACAGCGAGCCGGCGGCGACGACTTGCACCGCGGGGATGGCGAGCGCCAGCGCGCAGGGGCAGGTGATGATCAGCACCGCAATGGCAATGACGATGGAATCGTGAAGCGACGCGCCGGCGATGAGCCAGCCGACCGCCGTGAGCGCTGCCGTCGCGTGCACGACCGGCGCGTAGAACTGCGCGGCGCGGTCGGCCAATCGCACGGTTTGCGACTTCGCCGCGACCGCCTTGTCGAGAAGCCGCTCCACCTCTTCGACCAGCGTGCCGGCGCCGGCGGCGGTGACGCGCATGGTGAGCGCGCCGGAAGCGTTGATACTGCCGGCATAGACCGTCGTCCCACCGCCGACGGCGCGGGGCACGGTCTCGCCGGTCACTAGGCTCTCGTCAATCTCGGAGGTGCCGCTGAGAATGGCGCCGTCGGCGGGGATGCGCTCGCCGGGCCGCACCAGCACACGGTCGCCGGGATGCAACGCCGCGACCGGCACTCGGGTCAGCTCGCCGGTCATATCGAGCCGATGCGCGAACTCCGCCTTCAGGCTCGCCAGATTGCCGGCGAACACCCGCGTCTTGCGCCGCATCGCCAGGTCGAGGTAGCGGCCGCAGAGCAGAAAAAACAGCAGCATGATCGCCGAATCGAAATAGGCGTGCGCGGCATGCGTGGCCGTCTCGAATACCGAGAGTGCGAGCGCCAGCACGACGCCTAGCGAAATCGGCACGTCCATGTTGAGTTGGCGGGTGCGCAAGGCCCGTAACGCGCTGCGGAAGAACGGCTGGCCGGCATAGGCGGCGGCCGGCAGCGCGATTAGCGCGGACAGCCAATGGAACAGGTCGCGCGTCTCCTGCGTCATGTCGGAGACGTTGCCGGCCCACACCGAGATCGACAACAGCATCACGTTCATCGCGGCAAAGCCGGCGACGGCCAGGCATTTCAATAGCCATTTGGCTTGGGCGCTATCGTCCGCTTCGACGCGTTCGGGCGCGAACGGATGGGCCTGATAGCCGATGCCCTCGATCGCTTTGATGATGCTGGCGGCGTCGATCTCAGCGTCGCGCCAATCGACGGCGAGCCGGCGCTGGGTGAAGTTGATCCGCGCGTCAATGATGCCCGGCAATTTCGTCAAGCCGTTCTCGATCTTGCGGATGCAACCGGCGCAGGCGACGCCCTCGACGGCAAGCGTCATGTGCGAGGCGCCGGCAGCGCCGTGCTCAACGAACATCGAGAGATCGAGTGTTTCGGTCATCTCGGTTGCTCACCGCAAGACGATGCGATTCTTGGATCGGAATTGCCGCTCACCTTGGCGCGACAGTTCGATGACGAGGTCCCATTGCCCGGGGGATATGGCGGCGCTGCCGCGAAAATGGCCGGGCTTGTCCTCGCTGACGGCCACGGAGCGGTCGAGGCGGCGATCGGTCGGACGCTCGAACGTCGCGGTGGCGGCGATGCCGGCAACGGCCAGGCCGGCCTCATCGCGCGCCACGATATCGAGAAGCGCGCTGCCGTCCGCTGCGGGCGTAACCTGGGCCTCGACCTGCCAATGCTGCGCATCCTGCGCCTTGGCCATGGCGACGTCGCGCTCGAACAACTGTCCGGCGCGGTAGGAGCTATCCGTCTCGACACCGCCGAACGTCGAGAGCGCTTTGTGTACCAACATGCCGTTGGCGCCGACGACAACGCCAAAGAAGGCGAGAAGGCCGACCAGGACCATCCGTCCGGTCAGCTCGCGCGGCCGCCGTCTACCTTCCCGCAAGGGCGAGGGCAGTTCGGCGTCACTGCCTGCTGAACGATTGACTGACATGCTGTCGTCTTATGGTCCGAGGAAATGATCGCCGGCGCTTGCGGCGGTGCCGCCCTTTTCAGGGGCGATGGTGAAAGTGAGAGGAACCGAGGCCCCCGGCCCAAGCCGTTGGTGCGACGTGATCAGCACGCGCACTTCGCGGGATTGATCGGGGCCGACCTCGATCACCGGATCGCCGCCCGAGCGCGCGGCGCTGCCAATGACGTCGATCTCGGCATCGGGGAGACCGGCGACCTTGAGCACGAAGCTCTGCGGCTCGAGCGTTTTGTTGAGGATGCGAACGGCGAAGGCGTTGCGCAGCGCGCCGTCCGACAGCCGCACAGACAGCGGGTTACGGTCGTGGATGATGCTGACGCCGTCGTTACGCCGCGTCGCCAACGTATACGTCATCACCGCGCCGACCAGCGCGATGATGACGGCATAAAGCGCCGTGCGCGTCCGCACCAGGCGATAGAACGGCTTTTGGCCCTGCTGCCGTCGCTTGATGTTGATGTCGGTATCGTAGGCGATGAGGCGAGCGGGTCGACTGATTTTCTGCATCACGGCATCGCAGGCGTCGATGCACAGGCCGCATTGAATGCAGCCGAGACTGGAGCCATCGCGGATGTCGACCCCGGTCGGGCAGACGTGCACGCATTGCAGGCAATCGATGCAGTCGCCGGCGGAAAGGCCCTGTTCGTGCAGCGCCACGGCCTTTTTCAGCGACGCCCGCGGCTCGCCCCGATCATAGCGATAGGTGACGTTGAGAGCGTGTTCGTCGGTCAACGCCGCCTGAATGCGCGGCCACGGACACATGTAGACGCAGACCTGCTCGCGCATCCATCCGGCGAGCGAGTAGGTCGTGAACGTCAATAGCCCGATGAAGACATAGGCGATCAGCGGCGCCTGAAACGTCGCCAGGTCGCGGACGATGGTCGGCGCGTCGGCGAAATAAAGCACCCAGGCGCCGCCGGTCCACCACGCGATCATCAGCCAGAGGAAATGCTTGGTTGCCGCCCGCGCCAGCCGATCGACGCTCCACGGCTGCCGGTCGCGCTGCAGATGTTCGCGGCGATCGCCCTCGGTCCAGCGCTCGATGGCTTGGAACAGATCGGTCCACACCGTCTGCGGGCAGAGATAGCCGCACCATACCCGCCCGGCGATGGCGTTCATCAGGAACAGCGCCAGCGCCGCAAGAATCAGCAGGCCGGTCAGGTAGTACACCTCCTGCGGCCAGATCTCGATGAAGAAGAAATAGAATCGCCGGCTTGGGAAGTCGATCAGAACCGCCTGACTCGGCGCATTCGGCCCGCGATCCCAGCGCACGAACGGGAGCAGATAATAGATGCCGAGCGTAACGAACAGCACCAGCCATTTCACGCGCCGGAAAGTTCCGCTTACACGCTGCGGATAGATCTTTTGGCGGGCGGCGTAGAGCGGCTCGTTATCCGGCGGATCGGGCTCGGGTGCGCCAGCGCGCAGCGGCGTTCGCGCGGCATCGTCGGCAAGCGCGGCGAGCGCCGGTGGCCCGAGCTGCGGCGAACGGGCAGCCTGCACCGCGAGCGCGTTGTCGCAACCCGGATCCATTCGTCATTGCTCCCCACCGCCGAACGTGTGCACAAAGACTGTCAGCGCCTTGATGGTCACGTCGTCGAGCTTACCGCCCCAGGCTGGCATGACGCCGCCGCGGCCGTTGGTGATGCCTTCCATGATGGTTTTTTTGTCCGCCGCGTAGAGCCAGATCTGGTCGGTCAGGTTCGGTGCGCCGACGTCGCGATTGCCCTTGCCCTGCGGACCGTGACAGACCGCGCAATTGTCGGCAAAGATCTTCGCTCCAAGCGTGAGATCGGCGCCGGGCGCGGTCGGTAGCCCGGACAACGAGCGGACGTAATCCGCGACCGTGGAGATTTCGGTCGGCTTCAGTGTTCCGTCGCGGCCGAAAGCCGGCATCGAGCCTTGATGGCCGTCGTCGTCGCCGGCGCGGGCGCCGTGCCGGATCGTCTGGGTGATCTCGTCGAGCGTGCCGCCCCAAAGCCAATCATTGTCGACCAAATTAGGGTATCCCTTGGCGCCGCCGCCGCCGGCGCCGTGGCACGGCGCGCAATTATCGGCGAAGGCGCGGCGGCCAAGCGAGCGGGCGAAGTCGAGCAGCTCCGGCGTCGATTCGATCTGCTGCGGCGAGGCCGAGGCCAGCCGCGTCATCATCGGGCCGCGCTGCGCCTGCAGCGCGACGAGATCGGTCGCGACTGCGCTGCGCGTGTGCCAGTTGAACAGCCCGTTGCTGTAGGAGGAAACCAGCGGCCACGCCGGATAGACGACCCAGTAGCCGACGGACCAGACAATCGTCGCGTAAAACAGCCACAACCACCAGCGCGGCAGCGGCGTATTCAGCTCTTGGAGGCCATCCCATTCATGGCCCGTCGTGCCAACCGTCGCCGGCGACTTTGGCTCGTCTTTTTTCTTTTGACCGGACATTGATCAGTCCTCCCGCAGGGGCAGGCGCGCGGCGTCGTCAAACTGCTTCTGACGTGAGGGCCACAGCGCGTAGATCAGCGCGGCGATGAAGAGCACGAGGAAGTAAATGAGTCCCCAGGTCTGGGCGAGTTCTGCGAAGAACTGATAGGTCGGCGACACGGGTTCTCTCCTCAGCGGATGTTGGCTTTGTCGTCGTAAAGCTTGAAGTCGACAAGCGTTCCCAGCATTTGCAGATAGGCGATCAGCGCGTCGGCCTCGGTGATGCGTGCCGGATTGCCGTCGAAATCGCGCGCTTGCGCCTTCGGATAGCGCTTCGCAAGCGCGGCGGCGTCCGGCGCGTCGGCCGTCGTTTGAGTGCGCACGTCGGCGAGCGCGTTGGCGATCATCTCATCCGAATAGGGCACGCCGAGCAGCGCCTGTACCTTCATGTCCTCGGCGATATGGCTGAAATCGAGATCGGTCGTGAACAGCCAGGGATAGGCCGGCATGATGGAGCCGGGCACCACGGAGCGCGGATCTTGCAAATGATCGCGGTGCCAATCGTCCGAATATTTGCCACCGGCGCGCGCAAGATCGGGGCCGTTGCGCTTCGATCCCCACTGGAACGGATGGTCATACATGCTCTCGGCGGCGAGCGAATAATGGCCGTAGCGCTCGACCTCGTCGCGCAGCGCCCGGATCATCTGCGAATGACAGAGGTAGCAGCCTTCGCGCACGTAGATATTGCGGCCGGCAAGCTCGAGCGGCGTATAGGGCCGCATGCCGACGGCTGTCTCGATCGTGCTGCGCAAATAGAACAGCGGCACGACCTCCACCAGGCCGCCGATCGCGATCACGATCAGAATCCCGAGCAGGAGCAGGATCGAATTGCGCTCGAGGATCCAGTGTTTCAGCCAAAGGGCAGTACCAATCGACATTGGCGATCCTCCTACTCGGCCGGCGTCATGCTCGCTACAGGAGCGAGCTGTTCACGCGGATAGATCGTCCGCCAGACGTTGAAGGCCATGATCAGGGCGCCGACGAGAAACAAAGCGCCGCCGATCGCGCGGATCACGTAGAACGGATGCATCGCCTCGACGGTCTCGATGAAGGAATATTCGAGGAAGCCGAGACTGGTGTAGGCGCGCCACATCAAGCCCTGGAGGATGCCCGCAACCCACATCGAGGTGACGTAGACGACGATGCCGATGGTGGCGATCCAGAAGTGCCAGTTGACGAGCCGCAGCGAATAAAGCGGGCGATTCCACAGCCAGGGTACCAGGCAATAGATCGCGCCGAAGGAGATGAAGCCGACCCAGCCGAGCGCACCGGAATGGACGTGGCCGATGGTCCAGTCGGTGTAATGCGACAGCGAATTGACTGCCTTCACCGACATCACCGGCCCTTCGAAGGTGGCCATGCCGTAGAACGCAACCGAGAGCACCATCATGCGCAGCACTGGGTCGGTGCGCAACTTGTCCCACGCACCCGACAGCGTCATGATCCCGTTGATCATGCCGCCCCAGGACGGCATCCACAGCATGATCGAGAAGGTCATGCCGAGCGTCTGCGTCCAGTCCGGCAGCGCGGTGTAGTGCAAATGATGCGGGCCAGCCCAGATATAGAGAAAGATCAGCGACCAGAAGTGGACGATCGACAGGCGGTAGCTGTAGATCGGCCGCTCGGCGCGTTTCGGGATGAAGTAGTACATGATGCCGAGGAAGCCGGCGGTGAGGAAGAAGCCCACGGCATTGTGGCCGTACCACCATTGCACCATGGCGTCCTGAACGCCCGACCAGACGATGTACGATTTGGGCGAGAACACGGAGACCGGAACGGCGGCGTTGTTGCCGAGATGTAGGACGGCGATGGTGAGAATGAAGGCGAGATAGAACCAGTTGGCGACGTAGATATGCGGCTCGGTGCGCCGCATCAGCGTGCCGAGATAAACGAGCAGATACACGACCCACACGATGGTGAGCAAAAGATCGGCGTACCATTCCGGCTCGGCATATTCTTTGGATTGCGTGATGCCGAGCAGATAGCCGGTACCGGCGATGACGATAAAGAAATTGTAGCCGAGCACCACGAACCAAGGCGCGAGATCGC
>Ga0181523_10003591_pt1 | contig 14056 bp, 10 predicted proteins | sample PEATcosm2014_Bin_43_FD_119752 | JGI IMG/M metagenome (GOLD analysis project Ga0181523, IMG submission 119752) | Peatland microbial communities from MTU Mesocosm Facility, Houghton, MI, USA - PEATcosm2014_Bin05_30_metaG | ecosystem: Environmental > Terrestrial > Soil > Wetlands > Peat | place...
CCTCGGCCGGACGAATACACAAAATGACTTCGTCGTAGTAATTCGCCAGATGGCCCGTGTATTCTCGTTCGCGAGAATCATCGGCCGGGACCATCTGTGCCTCAAACTGGCCTTGGGAGGGCGAGCGACCGGAGCGACGAAGCTGCTTTTCGACAAAGGATTTTATCCGCCTCGTTTCCTGCCGTTTGCCTGAGACCAGCACGATCAGGGCTTCTCGATGGTCAATCCACAAACCAGCTAATGTTTTCATCATGTTCTCCAACTCAAGGTCCTGCACGCGACACGGTTCGGTTTGCTTTCTTCTCACAAATCACCCGCCACACGGCGGAAGTGATAACCGATGATGGCCAGTTCCATGGCTTTGGAGAACTGGCGCGGACGCCGGAGCAGCGCCGTCAGAACGAATCGCCAGTAGGCCAGGCGCCCGTGGTGCCAAACCCCGAGCAGCCATAAGGACTTCACAAAGGCTTCCAGGTCCCGTCGCGAGAGATGGAGGCGCGGTCCACGAGGTTGCTGGTGCTGCAGGAAGATGCGAATGCGCTGGTAATAGTGCCGCGGCTCATAGAGGCGTTTCATCAGGTCGCGGTAACCATTGATGAGGAATTCCCGGTTCAATTTCGGACGGAAATTGAGCGTGGCCTCGGTGTTGTTGCCGGTGGTGTCCGATTCGAGCCGTCCCTCTTTCATGAGCCGGCGGTAGAGGCGAGTCTCCGGCAAGGCGTTTAAAAGTCCCACCATGGCGGTGACGACGCCCGAGCGCTGAATAAACTCGAACTGCCGTTTGAAAATGTCCGTGCCATCGTGGTCGAACCCGACGATGAAGCCGCCCATCACTTCCAGGCCCGACCGTTGCAGGATCTTGACTGTTTCGGCGAGGTCCCGATGGCAGTTCTGCAGTTTCCGACATTCTTCCAGGCTTGGGGCCGAGGGCGTCTCGATCCCGACGAAGACTTTCTTGAAGCCGGCGCGCACCATGAGGTCGCAGAGCTCGGGGTCGTCAGCCAGGTTGGCCGAAGCCTCGGTCAGGAAACCCATCGGGGACCGGGTGCGAGCGCGCCATTCGATGAGTTCCTGCAGCAACGCCTTGGTCTGCTTCTTGTTGCCAATGAAGTTATCATCCACGATGAAGACCTTGTCCTGCCACCCGCGCAGGCGGAGTTGCTCGAGTTCGGCGACCAGTTGGCCTGAGGTTTTGGTGCGGGGCAGGTGGCCGCTCATGACGGGAATATCGCAGAACTCGCAATCGAACGGGCAGCCTCGCGAGAACTGCACCGCCATGGCAACATAATGCTGGGGGTCAATGAGATCCCAGCGTGGCACCGGCGAGCGAGTCATGTCGGGCCGGTTCGGCGCGGCATAGGTGGGGCGGAGCGTTCCGGCGCGCAGGTCTTCGATGAGCTGCGGCATGATGTCTTCGGCCTCACCCAAAACGAAATGCTGGATGTTGGGGAAGGCCGCCCGGCCAGTGGAGAAGAGCGGTCCTCCGGCAATGACGGGTTTGGAAAACCGGCGGCAGCGCTCCACCAGTTCGGCCACCGCGGCCTTATGCACGATCATGGCGCTGAGCATCACATAATCCGCCCAGCGCAGGTCAGCGTCGGACAACGGTTCCACGTTCAGGTCCACCAGCTTGAGGCCCCACTCGGCGGGCAACAGCGCCGCCACCGTCAGCAGGCCGAGGGGCGGGAAACTCGCGCGTTTCGAGACGAAACGCAGTACATGCTTGAAGCTCCAGAATGTTTCCGGAGTTGGCGGATAAAGTAAAAGAACTTTCATATAGTCTTGGCCTTGGGGAGTTGGAGTGGGCCAGAGCCAGTCCGGTGGCTACGCCTTCAACGCCCCCGCAGGAACAGTGTGAACAAATCAATGCTGATCAGGGCGGCCGCCGGCACCATTTTCTCGGCAGCTCGAAATCCGCCCTCGGCGCTGACAATCTTTGCCCGTTGCTCACGTTCGGCCTCGGCTTCGTTCGGCCATCGCGCGTTTCATGTTGCCCGGCAGTGCCGCGTCCTTCACCTCGGCGGGGGTGACTTTGATGCCCCACGGTTCGGTTTGGCGGACACAGCCATCTCCGGTTCTTTCAGCACGACCTTTACGCCGTTGATGGGTTTACTCACTGCCTTGCGAACTTTATCAACAGCCGTCGATCCCACTTCGCCAGCGGCTTTCAGAGCCCCGCCGGCAGCCGCTGCCGCAGCGTTCTCGGCACTGACTCCCAATTCTTTGGCGCCTTCGATCGCCCCTGCCACCAGTCCAGTGGCAGCGGCTCCAACGTCGCCGCCGACCTCCGCCGTGTCTCGGACCGCAACATGGGCGGTGTGGCTGATGGTATCCAAAACCGCCGTGCCGCCTTGTTTGGAACCGCGAAGCACCCCAAGCATGATCCCCTTGGCGGCATGCCCAGATCGGCCCCGACCTGCACTGCGCCACGGATCGCGCCGCTGGCAACGTCGGCAATGACATCGGTCACAGAAGTGCCCACCTTGCCTGTATCTTTGATCGTTGTGGCGAGGATTTGAGTAACGCTATCCACCGTCGCCTGGACAATGTTTCCCGTGCCTTTGATTGCGGCAACGATCTTGTCCTTTACTGTCTCAATCATATCCGAATGTATTGGCTTCATGTTTAGCTTCCTTTCGCTGTTCTGTTCATGCTTGTTTTCGTTAATGTGTCTTTCACTCATATCATTCCTAACGCGAATCAGGCTGCCTGGCTATCCGGTGGACTCCTGAAATAATCTCCTCCAAATGCTGAGGTGGGACGTTGCGGCACTGCCCGCAGGGAACGGCTTTCTCAGGTGACGAACTGCGTCGAAAGGGGATGGGATGGCACAATGGGCTTTTGGTTGAATGGTGGCCAAGGGTGGGCCGGGTTACCGACTACAGATATGGGGTCAGCAATCCCGCGATGCCATCGCGCAGGCGGACGGCTAGCGGACGGTCATCGACTTCCTGGAGACTTACAAGCTGGGCGGCCTTCAGCTTGGTCTCGACCAGTTCCTCGAGTTGGCGGGCGAGATCCACGTCGTAACACTCCACATTGTACTCGAAGTTGAGACGCAGGCTGCGCGCATCCCAGTTGGCCGAGCCGAGCAGCACCCAAGCGCCATCGACGAGCATCAGTTTCGAGTGATCGAACGGCGGCGGGGTAAGCCAGATCCGACACCCATGCTCCAGCACCTCTCGCCACATCGCCCGGGAAGCCCACAGGACAAAAGGGAGATTGCTCCGTGAGGGCAAAATGATATCCACCTGCACCCCCCGCATGGCGGCCACGTTCAAGGCCGAGACCACGGCGGGGTCTGGCACAAAATAAGGGGTCACGATTCGGACTGAATGTCGGGCGATTGACAGGGCCCCCAGCAATGTCCAGCGCAGTTTTTCGAAATTCTCATCCGGGCCGTCGGTCACGCCTCGGGCCAGCACCTGCCCGGCCTTTTCAAGTTTGGGAAACCACGAATCACCGCGCAACGCCTCACCGGTCGTGAACAGCCAGTCATCGGCAAAGACTTCCTGCAACTGGGTCACCACCGGACCCTTCACCCGGAAGTGAATGTCTTGCACCGGTCTCCGTGAGTGGCGCTGGAGACAGTGTGCCAGCCGGATATTCATGCCGCCGGTGAATCCCAGGCGCCCGTCCGTAACCAAAATCTTCCGGTGGGTGCGCATGTTCAGCGTCATCAGGTGCCACACGGCAAGGGAAGGGAGAAACAGCGCATACCTCACTCCCTCCCGGCGCAGAGTGCGATGAATGGTAGGCCACGAATAGCGTATCCCCATCGCGTCAACCAGCACCCGCACCTCCACGCCCCGGCGGGCTGCCGCACCCAATGCTTGCGCAAAAGCCAGGCCGACTTCGTCCTGATCGAAGATATAGGTCATGAAAGAGACGGTCTGGCGTGCCTGGCCGATTGCCTCCAGCATGGCCGGATAGGCCTCGTCTCCATTGAGCAGCGGTTCAATTCGATTCCCCGGCAGCAATGGCCGGTCCACCACACCGCCAACCAATCGAGCCAGCCTGCTGAGGTGCGCAGCTTGACCTGGCACATGGAGGGGCAACTCCTCCGGCGGACACCCGAGCTCCGCAGCCTGGGCGCGGTAGCGCTCGAGGTTGCTCCGCAGCAAAGCGGCCTGATGGCGAAGCCGGTTCACTCCAAAAATGAAGTACAACACCGCTCCCAGCACGGGCACCAGCCAAACAAAACCGACCCACGCGATGGCCGCCCGCGAATCCCGGTTGTGGAGAACCACGTGCCCGGACGCCAATAAGGCGAGCAGTAATACAAGCGCCGCAAAACCAAGGTGCCAGGTCTCGTGGGCAAGATTCAACATATTGGGGGTGATGCCAGCCAAAATTCTTTCACCATAGCGTCGGTCATGGTCTTTGAAATCGCAAGGTGCGACGCGTGGGCAGCGCAGTGCAAGGCGCAATGTTCCTCGAGCCGACCGGAATCTCGTTCGCGAATCGCGAATTGCTGGCTGGACCGCCGCACGACTTCTCCGTAGTTTCCAGTGACGCGCTGGCAGGCGTGCTAATGAAGAACGATTTAGAGAAGAGCCAATGTCTAAAAGGAAAACCACACGGAAGCGTTCGCGAACTTCCTGGCCGGCGCGGGCAGCGCATTCGTTCGGCAAACCTAGGTTAAACGCCGCAGCTCCTTCGCACGGCTCCATCCCGCCGGCGTTTCCGGGCAAAGCCTTTCCCATCGTCGGTCTGGGCGCTTCGGCGGGCGGATTGGAGGCGCTGGAAGAGTTCTTCAAACAGATGCCGCCAGACGGCGGGATGGCGTTTGTGGTGGTGACGCACCAACATCCCGGCCACACCAGCTTGCTGCCGGAGTTGCTGCGCAGGTGCGCGGCGATGCCGGTGGTGGAGGCCAGCGACAATCTGCGCGTGAAGCAGAACTGCATCTATGTGGCGCGGCCGGAGGGCTATCTGGCGTTGGTCAACGGCAAATTGCAGTTCATGGATTGCCCGGACTCATCCGCCGTGCGGTTGCCGATTGATTATTTTTTCCGCTCGCTCGCGGAGGATCAGCGCGAGCGAGCGGTGGGCGTCATCCTGTCCGGCACGGCCAGCGACGGCACGCTCGGGGTCAAGGCCATCAAGGGCGCCACAGGCATGACGATGGCCCAGGAGCCGGAATCGGCCAAGTATCCCGGTATGCCGCGCAGTGCCATTGCCACGGGCTTGGTGGATTATGTGCTGCCGGCCGGCCAACTGCCGCAGCGCTTGGTGGCTTACGCCAAAGGTCCCTACCTGATGCCGTCAGGGGCGGATGCGGACGCTGATGCCGCGCTGCCCGAGCCAATGCCAAAAATTATCGTGCTGCTGCGCAACCGCACGGGCCACGATTTTTCCTCCTACAAACCGACCACCATCCGCCGCCGCATCGAACGGCGGATGAACCTCCACCAACTCAGAGGTCCACAGCAGTATTTGAGTGTCCTGCAGGACAATCCGCACGAACTGGACCTGCTGTTCAAGGAACTGCTGATCGGCGTGACGAGTTTCTTCCGCGACCCGGACGCCTTCGAGGCGCTGGGCAAAACGTTGAAGACAATGCTCGAAGCCCGGCCGGACGACGCGGTGGTGCGCGTGTGGGTGCCCGGCTGTGCGACCGGCGAGGAAGCATATTCGCTGGCCATCCTCCTGCGGGAAGGCGCGGAGCGGATGAAAAAGCGCGTCACCGTGCAGATATTTGGGACGGATTTGAACAGCGCGGGGATCGACGCGGCACGCACCGGGGTTTACCCGGACGGCATCGCCGTGGACGTCTCGCGCGAACGGCTGGCGCGGTTCTTTACCAAGGAAGACGGCCACTATCGGCTCAAGAAGGAAATCCGAGAGATGGTCATCTTCGCGCCGCAGAACGTTTGCAAGGACCCGCCGTTCACGAAACTCGACCTCATCTCCTGCCGCAACCTGCTCATCTATTTGAACGGCGCGCTGCAACGGCGGCTGCTGTCGCTCTTCCATTACGCCCTGAAGCCAGACGGGCTGCTGTTCCTGGGGCCGTCCGAGAGCATCGGCGAGTCGCGCGACCATTTCGCCGTGGTGGACAAGAAGGCGAAAATCTTCCGGGGCACCGGCCAGGCGTCGGCGCTTCAGGCCCCATTGGATTTGTCCGCCAGCGCGGGGGAAACGGCACCCACCCACGCGGGCATCGCCGAGGCGGCTGTGGCCGCGCCGCAGCCGAGGCTGTCCGCGACGTTTGAGCGGCTGCTCCTGGGTCGCTTTGCGCCGGCCAGCGTCATCGTCAATGAGCGGGGCGACATCAGTTTCATTCACGGACGGACGGGCAGTTTTCTGGAGCCGGCGTCAGGTCAGCCGCGCCACAACCTGCTGGAAATGGCGCGCGAAGGTTTGCGCCTCGCGCTGGCCGCCGCCTTGCGCCGCGCGGCCCGGCAGAAATCCGAAGTCGTATCGGAAGGCGTGCGCGTAAAGGCCAACGGCAGTTTCACGCTGGTGGACGTGGCGGTGAGCCGCATTACCGAACCGGAATCCATTCGCGGCTTGTTTCTCGTGACGTTCCGGCCGGCGCGGGTTGCGATCGCGCGCCCGGCGAAACGGAAGAAATCCGCCAGCGCCGGTCTGCCGCCGGGCCGGGTGGACGAGCTGGAGCAGGAACTCCAGTTCGCCAAGGAAACGCTGCAAAACACGGTCGAGGAATTACAGACCGCGAACGAGGGACTTACCTCCAGCAACGAGGAGTTGCAATCCAGCAACGAGGAATTGCAAAGCACCAACGAGGAACTCGAAACGTCGAAAGAGGAGATGCAGTCGCTCAATGAGGAACTGCAAACCGTCAACGCCCAACTGCAAAGCAAGATGGAAGCCTTCTCCCAGGCCAATGACGACATGCAGAATCTGCTCAACAGCACCGCCATTTCCACCGTGTTCCTCGACGGGCAGCTACACATCCGGCGCTTCACCGAGGAGGCTCGGAAGGTGTTCAACCTCATTCCCACCGACGTGGGCCGGCCCATCGCCGACCTGGCCTCCCACTTGAACTACGACCAGTTGGTGGTCGACGCCACGGAGGTGCTGCGTACGCTGGCGGCGCGCGAAACTGAAGTGCCGACCCGGGAAGGGGGCTGGCGGCTGGTGCGCATCCTGCCCTATCGCACGACGGAGAACGTGATTGACGGGCTGGTCATCACGCTGGTGGACATCACGCGCACCAAGCGGGCCGAGCAAGCCGCCGAGCAAAGCCGCGCCTACGCCGAAAGCATCGTGGCCACCGTACGCGGGCCGCTGGTGGTACTGGACCCGGATTTGCGCGTGGTCTCGGCCAACCGCGCGTTCTACCGCCAGTTCAAGGTGAGCGCGGAGCAAACCGAGCGGCGGCTCATTTACGAAGTGGGCAACGGACAATGGGACATTCCCAAACTGCGCCAGTTGCTCGAAAAGATCTTGCCGAAGCACAGCACGTTCGAGGAATTTGAAGTGGAGCACGATTTTCCCACCGTTGGCCGGCGGGTCATGCTGCTCAACGCCCGCCGTCTGGAGCAACCTCCAACGCAACGGGGTCGCATCCTCCTGGCCATGGAAGACGTGACCGAGTCGCGCGGGCAATCCCGGAGCGTGAAGAAAGACCTTAGGAAATGAACTGACGGCTTGGAGCCCCCGTTGTACTGTCACGAGACAAACGAATGACCGAACCAAAGAAGAGGACGCGCGAGCCGGGACCGCTATCGCGGCTGCGCCGGCGGGCTGAGGCATTGCTTAAAAAATCGCCGCACCCGGGTTCACGGACGCCCGCCGCGGGCGTGCAGAATGTGGTCCACGAACTGGGGGTTCATCAGGTGGAACTGGAGATGCAGAACGAGGAGCTGCGCCGGACCGAGCTGGAATTAATGCGATCGCGCGACCGTTTCAGCGACCTTTACGATTTCGCCCCGGTGGGCTATTTGACCATCAATCTTGAGGGAACCGTGCTGGAGGCCAATCTTACCGCGGCGAAGATGCTCGGTGTGGTCCGCAACAGACTTGTGGCCCAGCCTTTTTCCCGGTTCATCGAGCACGATTCGCAGGACACCTTTTACCGGCATCGTCGCGCCGCTTTTTCCAGCGGTAAACCGGGCACGTGCGAACTGGTGCTGCGCAGGGCCGACGGAACCGGTCTGCCGGTCCACCTCGAAAGTCTCCCGTTCGCGGGCGACGCAGCTCGAATCCGCCAGTGCCGAATCGCCTTGGTTGATGTTACCGAGCTTAATCGGACGGAGGCGGCGCTGCGCGACGCGCGGGATTCACTGGAGGAAAAGGTTCGCTCCCGGACCGCCGCCCTCGATGCCGCCAACGCGCAACTCGAACACCTGCTCGGTTCCAGTCCCGCGATCATCTACAGTGGCAAACCTTCCGGTGATCGTGCCGGCATTTTCATCAGCAAGAATGTGCGGGAGCAACTCGGGTATGAGGCGCAGGAATTCCTGGAGGATCCAAGTTTCTGGGCCGGCCATATCCACCCGGAAGACAAACCCGAGGTATTTGCCAGGCTGGCGGGGCTCTCGAAGCAAGGTCGGCTGAGTCTCGAGTACCGCTTCCGGCACAAGGACGGGACCTACCGATGGATGCGCGACGATATGACGCTGGTCAAAAACAGCGCTGATCGGCCGCAGGAGATCGTCGGTTGCTGGATGGATGTCACCGAGCGCAGGCAGGCGGAGGAGGGGCGCGCTCAGCTCGCGGCCATCGTGGACTCCTCGGACGACGCGATTATCGGTCGGAACCTGAATGACATCATCATCACCTGGAATGAGGGCGCAGAGCGAGTGTTCGGCTACTCCGCTCCCGAAATCGTGGGGCATCCCTTCACCGTGCTCGTTCCCCCTGATCGTCGGGATGAGGTGCGTCAGATTCGGCAGCGGATTGAGCAAGGAGAACGGGTCGAATATCACGACACGGTGAGGGTCGCCAAGGATGGCCGGCAAATTCAGGTTTCATCCCTGAGCTCACCCGTCAAAGAGGCCAGCGGGAAAATTGTCGGGGTCTCGGCCATTTTGCGGGACATCTCTCGCCAGAAATGGGCGGAGGCAACCATTCGGCAGAGCGAGCAGGCCCTGGCTGATTTTTTCGCCGAGGCGCCCTTGGGATTGCTTTGGGTCGCGCCCGACGGTCGGATTCTGCGCGCGAACCAAGCCCAAGCGGCCATGCTCGGTCGCGGCGGAGAGGATCTGTTCGGACAGCAGTTGGTCAAATTTTGCGCCGACCCGGAAGTGGTGAAGGACATGCTTAAGCGCATTACGCGGAAGGAGTCGCTGCATGACAATCTGGTGCGGCTCCAGCGCAAAGACCGCTCGCTCCTGCACGTCTTGATCGATGTGAATGGTTTATGGGAGAAGGGGAAGCTGGTTCATTCGCGCTGGTTTGTCCGTGACGTTACTCGGCGCGTGGAATTGGAGAAAGAGATTCTGGCCATCAGCGACCAGGAACGTCAGCAGATGGGCCAGGACCTGCATGATGATCTGTGCCAGCAACTGACGAGCATCGAGTTCCTGACCCGGGCCCTGGAACAAAAGTTGCAGGCCAACTCCCGAGCCGAGAGTGCGCAGGCAAAGGAAATCAGCCAGTTGACACGTCGAGCCATTACTCACGCCCGCGATCTGGCTCGTGGAATGTTCCCGGTGGAGTTGCGCCATAACGACCTGGCGGGAGCGCTTCGGGACCTGGCTTGCCGCACCAAAGCAGTGTTCCGGATCGATTGCCGGTTCAGAGGTGAATCCTTAGCGCTCAGGCATAACCTCCCAGCGCAAATGCACCTCTATTGGATCGCGCAGGAGGCCGTCAGGAATGCGGTCAAACACGGAAAAGCCACGCGGATCGCGATCGGCCTGACGACCGGCGAAAACAGAATTGTTCTGAGCGTGCGGGACAATGGCGTGGGCATCCCGCTCAACCTGCGCAAGAACAAGGGCCTCGGTCTGCGAATCATGGGCCACCGGGCCAGTCTCCTCGGTGGTTCTGTGGTCGTGCGGAAATCCCATAAAGACGGGACGGCCGTCGTTTGCTCGATTCCCGAACCTCTCTTAAAACCACCTGCCGGACGCGACACATGACAATGAAAAAAAGCCCATCAACCGCTGAGATGCGGTCCAGAGTACTGATTGTGGACGACCATCCGATGATGCGGTATGGAATCGTCCGGCTCATTGAGCAGGAGCCCGACCTGGTCGTGTGCGGTGAAGCCGAAAATGCGTCGCGTGCCCTCGCCGCGGTCAGGGCCCTTAAACCACAGGTGATTTTGGCCGACCTCACCATGCCAGGCGGAGAGGGACTGGAATTCATCAAGGACGTGCGGAGCCTTCATCCGGAAATCGCTGTGCTGGTGGTCTCGATGCACGACGAAGCGTTGTATGCCGAGCGGGCGCTGCGGGCAGGCGCGCGGGGCTATATCATGAAGAACGAGGGGGGCGAGAAGCTGGTCGAGGCCATCCGGCAGGTGTTGCAGGGGAAAACCTACGTGAGCGAGAACATGTCCGGCAAGGTTTTGGAGATCTTCTCCGGCCGCCGCCGGCGCACGGATGACACGACCATTGGCAAGCTGACCGACCGGGAGTTTGAAGTCTTTCGATTGCTCGGGCAGGGACTGACTACCCGCGAGATCGGGCAGCAATTGCGACTGGGCACAAAAACCGTCGAAACCCACCGCCTCCACATTCGGGAAAAGCTCGGGCTTAAGAGCGGGCCGGCGCTGATCAAATACGCCGTTCGTTGGGCCGGAACCCAGGGATTGATTTAAGCGGGTCTCAGCACATCGAGCAGATTTTGTCCGAGCCCTGTTAGCCAGTGTCCGACGGCTCGCGGGCAACCACACCCCGATCTCGGTCTTCGCCAACGCGAAAGCCGTTCCCTGCGGGTAGTGCCGCAATGTCCCCCCTCAGCATTTGGAGGAGATTGTTTCAGGAGTCCACCGGATAGCCAGGCGGCCTGATTCGCGCTAGGAATGATTCGTGAAAAGCGCAGAACGACGAATCAAGGTCACCGTTGACGGAGCGGTGGCCACTTTGACCGGCATGAACAGAATCAATTCCGTCGTGGCGATCTATCCATCGCACACGGCTGCCGAAGCGGCGATCAAGGAACTACAGCAATCGGGATTTGACATGAATAAACTCTCGATTCTCGGACGCGACTATCTCACGGAGGAACACGTGGTCGGCTTCTACAATGCTGGGGACGGCATGAAATACTGGGGGAAAATGGGTTCCTTATGGGGTGCGTTTTTGGGCCTCTTGGTCGGTTCCGGGTTCTTTTTGATTCCCGGCATCGGGCCGTTGCTCGTGGCGGGGCCGCTCGTCGGTATGATCGTCGGGGCGCTGGAAGGTGGCGTGGTGGTGGGCGGTTTGAGTGCGCTGGGTGCCGGACTCTACAGCCTGGGCATCCACAAGGATAGTATTATGAAATACGAGACAGCGCTGAAGAGCGGCAAGTTTGTCGTGATCGCCCATGGTTCCGTGGATGACGCGACCCATGCCAAAGAAATCCTCAACCGCACCAAGCCGGAGACGTTGGAGCACCATCAGTGAATGCATCAGCGATGAGCCACTGATAAAACCAGAGATGAAACGTATGAATGCGACTGCAATCCGAGACGACAATGCTTTTGAAACGACCATGAATGCTGTGATCATTTATGAATGACACAGCCAACAAGCCGGGATCGGAAACGGCACCATCGCAAGGTTCGAGCAGCCCTCCACTCTTTAAGACCTGGTGGTTTTGGGTCGGCATGATCGTTTTGCTAGGAGGGTTTGTGCTTTATGTGCGCACCTGGACTCAGGCCACCCACCTGGATTTCAAGCCGGAAACCAACCCGCCTCCACCAGTGGCAGCCCCTGCACAACGGTGAGGGAGGTTCCAGTTAATGCTATGCGCACAGTATCGCTATTTCTCTTCTATGGGTGCCTCACACTCCTCATATCTGGTGCGGAGGCAGCCCGATGGATCATCTCGATGACTCGGCTGGCGCCGCGCCGCCTGACGACGGGAAATGGACCTCTCTTCCAAATCAAGAGTCCATCCTCCCGATGAATCACCAACTATGAAACAGAACCTAGTGTGAGTGCAATCGAGTCAGCACAAGTATTGCTCCTGCCATTGATTATGATGGCCTTACCCGTCGGCACCGCCATTGTGTTGCTGGTGGTTGGGCGGGCCAAGGCAAGAACCGCCGCTTCGGGAAAGGCCGATGCTTCCGGCCAGGGGTTGCCAGCGCACACGGGCTTGCTGCCGCGGCCAGACCACTGGCTGGCGGTCAAGAGCCGGAAGCCCGCGGCGATTCAAGCGGCGTTGCGATTGCACAACCCCAGGCCGTGTTCGTGGCTCGAAGGACTGTTGGGTGAGCCGAGGTTCTTTATCGCCTCGCCGAGACAGGGCTGGATCGTGGTCATCGGCTCGGGCTTGCCGGACCCGGCGGTGGATGTGGACGCCTGTTTCCGCTTTGTGGTTGATCTGAGCCGCAAGCTGGGCCAAGTCCAGTTCTTCAGCGCGAGCCGAATCCTGCACCACGCCTGGGTCCGGGTTGAGGGCGGCCGCGTCGTGCGCGCCTACGCCTGGGCAGGCGAAACCCTGTGGTCGCAGGGCCTGCGAACTCCGGCTGAAAAGGAATTGGGCCTCAAATGCTTCGACTACGCCGAATCACCGGACGGCGCTCCCTGGGTCAGGCGCGAACTGGTCGCTGCCAATGCGGAAAACGTTCCGCTGCTGGCGGCGCGTTGGAGCCTCGATCCGGCCCAGGTTGCCGAAGGATTCCTGGCCCAGGAGCAGGGCATCGCCGGCGAACCTTCCTAGCCGGTTGCAGACGCCAACAGCATGATGACAAGCCGGGTTCTGGTTTTACCAACGCGAGTGCCCTTTGCTGCGTCTCGCGCCGCTTGGACCGACCTCTCAGCATTTGGAGGAGATTTTTTCAGGAGTCCACCGGATAGCCACGCGGCCTGATTCGCATTAGGAATGATTCATGAAAAGCGCAGAACGACGAAGACAGGGTCTTGATAGGTTGCCGGCATGAAGAAAACAACCAACAAGGAAACTCAAGGCCAAAACCAGAACAAGGTTAGCCGCGACGAAGTCGCCCAACGGGCTTACCAGCTTTGGGTAGCTGCGGGCCAGCCCAGCGGCCGGGACCTGGAATACTGGCTGCAGGCCGAGGCGGAACTCCTTGCGGCCAGGCAGAGCGGTCGTTCGCCGGAAGTGGGCGTCTCGCAGGCGAGCCCGAAGCGCGAAACGACCCAGCCACTCGCCCCTTCCGCACCGGGACCTGAAACGAAAAAGCCCCAGAACTGCAAAGCTCGCGGTTCGCTCGGTGCTGTGGGCCGTCAAGCTCGCCGTCGGTAGGTCGAAAGAATCTATGAACATGAGAACGAACATCGAAATGCAACAGTGCGTTGAACTCCGTCGCGACGAGGTCGCCCGAAGGACTCTGCGGCTTTGGAAAGCTGCGGGACGGCCGACGGGCCGGGATCTGGAATACTGGCTTCAGGCCGAGGTGGAGCTGCTGGCGGAGCGCCAGCACTGCCGGCCTCAAGACAGGACTTACGCCACGGCTGAGTCGGTGACACGGTTAGCGGGCCGAAATGAGTCCGTGAATGTGCAATGCAGTTAACGCCTCAACGTAACAATGTGGATAAATAGAAAAGACACCATAAAGATATGAAAACATTAAAGTCGAACCAATGGGCTCACCGCGCAGGGATTGGCAGAGGATCTGCCATCCTGCTGATTGTGGTGGGAATGCAAACCTTGGCCTTGGCGCCGTTACAAGCGGCGCCAACGAAAAAGGCAATCACCGACAGTGGCATCACAGCCGTCGTTGAAAGGGAACTGCGGCTGGAGAAGGGTGTCTCTCCGGATTTGATTGACGTCAGCACCAGTGAGGGGATCGTCACGCTTTCGGGATCGGCGGCCAACCTCCTGGCCAAAGAGCGGGCGGTCAGGATCGCCGAGAGCCTCCGGGGCGTGCGCGGGGTGATTGACCGGATTACCGTGACGCCGGTGTCCCGCCCCGACGAGGACGTCCGCAAGGACATCCTGACGGCGCTGAAGCAAGATCCCG
>Ga0181523_10003599_pt1 | contig 14045 bp, 10 predicted proteins | sample PEATcosm2014_Bin_43_FD_119752 | JGI IMG/M metagenome (GOLD analysis project Ga0181523, IMG submission 119752) | Peatland microbial communities from MTU Mesocosm Facility, Houghton, MI, USA - PEATcosm2014_Bin05_30_metaG | ecosystem: Environmental > Terrestrial > Soil > Wetlands > Peat | place...
CCCGTCCTCGAACAGCACGTCGGGAGCAGCCATGGTCACCATCGACTTCAACACCATCGAGGCGAAGGCCAGGTCGGGCAGCTTGTCCGCCGGAACGCCGGAGTCAGCCAGAAAGTGGGACATGTCCGAGAGGAGCTCATCGGTGTCGCCGTAGCGGGCCTCGAGCATCACGGCGTCGTCCGGGTGCAGCCCGATCCAGGCGCCGGACACTTCGCGGACCCTACCGGCCAGCCCGTAGTGGTCAGGGTGGATGTGGGTGACCAGCACGGCCCTGACGTCGGAGATGCTCCCGCCTGCCGCGGACAGCCCGCCCTCCAGCGCGAGCCACGCCTCGTCGGTATCCCATCCGGCGTCGACCAGGGCCACGCCTCCGCCATCGAGTTCGAGAGCGTAGACGAGCACGTAACGGAGTGGATTGTCCGGAATCGGCACGGGTATCGACCACAGCCCCGGACGGACCTGCTCCACCGGTGGATGCACCTGGTTGTCCCATGCCTCCTTTTGCAGTTTGCCCGTGACCACGACCACGACAGGCACGGTACACGGAAGGTCGAACGAGATGGCGCGGGCTGCTTCCAGTGGGGTGGTCCGCGGCGACACCCGGTCGCGGCGGCGCGTCGACGACTTCCATCAGGTGGTGCCGCAGACCGCAAATCCTTGAAGTGGGGCAGGCGAGTGCCTACCATGACTCCCCAACGACACGGCCCTCCCTGTGGGGTCGTGTGCCACGGAAACCGGGTGGGACGGTACATGATGATCGATCATCTCGGACGGTGGCGGTTCGCCGTGACCAAGCGCGGGCAAGAGTGAGCAAGCCAAAACGGGGGCCATCGCCCCGGTTGCCGGCCGGACCCGATGGCTTTGCCCAGCTGGTCGCCTTCTGCCGCGACGCCTACCTCGAGGTGAACGGTGCCGGCATGGTCACCCAGTGGAACCCGCGTGCCGAGCAGGTGCTCGGGTGGAGGCGCCACGAGGTGATCGGTAGGGAAATCACCCAGACCGCCCTCCCCGAGTGCATCGGACCGTCTCCGTTCGTCCGGGCGCGCAAGGGAGCGCTCGACGTTGAGATCGCCGAACTCGGGTGGCGGGGGGTGCGCTCGGGCGAAGGTGTCCGGCGGAAGGTCGAGTTGCTGCACAAGCAGGGGCACCGGATCGTCGCCGACGGGCTGTTGTTCACCGTCGGTAGTGGGGCGTCCGGCGGCATCGCCGGTTTCCTCTACGACGGCCGGGGGAGTGCATCTTCTGGTGAGCCGCTGTCCCATGCGGACCTGCACGACAGGCTGACCGGACTGCCGAATCGAGTGCATTTCGAGTCGCGGCTGGCGCGTGCGGTGGCCACGGCGGGCGGCATCCCAGGTGCGGTTGCGGTGGTGCTGCTCGATCTTGACCGCTTCAAGGCCATCAACAACTCCGTGGGCCACGAGGCCGGTGACCGGGTGCTGGCTGCGGTCGCCGAACGCCTGCGGCGGGCCGCCGGCGACGCCGAGCTCTTCGCCCGCTTCGGCGGAGACGAATTCCTGGCCCTCTTTTGGAGCGGGGACGGTCCGGTCGGGGACGTCGCGTCGGCCTTCATCGAGCGGGCGCGCCTGGCGCTGGCCGAGCCGTTCGACGTCGCAGGGTCCGAGGTGTTTCTCGACGCGTCGGTCGGTGTCGCCCTCAACACGTTCGGGGTCGACGACCCGTCAACGCTGTTGTCCAACGCCGAGGCCGCCATGTACCGGGCCAAGCAGCGGGGAGGATCGAGGGTCGAGACCTTCGGCGAGTCCATGCGGATCGAGGTCGTCGATCGGATGACCACCGAGCACTCGCTGCACCGGGCCCTCGAGCGCAGCGAGCTGATGCTCCACTACCAGCCGGTGGTAGAACTCGGGGAGCTCACCACGGTGGGCATGGAGGCGCTCGTCCGATGGCAACATCCCTCCCAGGGTCTGGTCTCCCCCTGCCGGTTCATCCCGGTGGCCGAGGAGAGCGGGCTGATCATCCCGATCGGGGCATGGGTGCTCGAGGAGGCCTGTCATCAGCTCCGCGACTGGCAGCGCGAGGGCCGCACCGGACCGCGAGGCACGGTGGAGGTGAACATCTCGGCCCGCCAGATCGACGACCCGCACATCGTGAGCACGGTCGAGGGGATCCTCAGCCGCACCGGTCTGCCCCCCGGGCACCTGACCCTCGAGATCACCGAGACCGCCCTGATGGCTGACGCGGCCTCGGCCCTGCTGGTCCTGCGCGCCCTGAAGGACATCGGGGTGCTGCTGGCCATCGACGATTTCGGCACCGGCTACTCGTCGCTCAGCTACCTGCGGCGCTTTCCCTTGGACATCCTGAAGGTGGACAGCAATTTCGTCGAGGACCTCGGCGCCGGTGCCGGCGGCGAGGGCGAGGAGATCGTGTCAGCGGTGATCAACCTCGCCCATGCGCTGGGCCTCAAGGTGGTGGCCGAGGGCGTGGAGACCGAACAGCAGTTGAACGCGCTCCGGTCCCTCGGCTGCGACTTCGCCCAGGGGTTCCTCTTCTCGAGGCCGCTCCCGGCCGCGGACCTCATCGCCGCCTTCGGCCTACAGGTCAGCGCCTGAGACCCGCGGCCGTTCGCCGCGAGCGCCATCCGCCGTGTCGGGAAGACGGGATTTGAACCCGCGACCTCCTGCTCCCAAAGCAGGCGCGCTGCCAAGCTGCGCTACTTCCCGTTGCGACGCCATCCCGCGCCGCCGGATCACAGCGTAGGCCACCGGACAGGCGGCGTTCCCCCTACCCCGCCGTACGGGATAGCGTCACGCCGATGCCCACCGTGCGAGTAGCCGTGTTCGACCTGGGCAGCAATTCGTTCCACCTGATGGTGGTGGACGCGTCCCGCGACGGTCGGCTGGATCCGGTACTGCGCAGGCGTTCGTTCCTCCACCTGGGCACCGAGGTGGCGCGGACGGGGGACGTCCCCGCCGACCGGGCGGCGGCAGCGGTACGGACGGTCCGCAGGTTACGGGTGGCGGCCGACGACGCCGGAGCCGACGTGGTGGTGGCGATGGCCACGGCCGCACTGAGGGACGCCGGCAACGGAGGGGGGCTGCTCGACCGGCTCGAGCGGGTACTGGGTCACCAGGTCACGTTGCTGAGTGGCGAGGAGGAGGCGCGCCTGTGCTTCTTGGGGCAGCGCGCCGGGGTCTGGGTGGGCCACGACCCGGTGCTGGGGCTCGACCTCGGAGGCGGGAGCCTCGAGGCGGGCATCGGGACCGTCGACCAGGTGTGTGCGGTCGCCAGCGTCGCCCTCGGGACGGCCCGGATCCAAGGGGAGATGGAGACCGGCGAAGTGCTGACCCCCGATGACCGCCTGGCCATCAGGGAGGCGACGACGTCCCGGGCCGAGCCCATCCTCGAGATGCTCCGCCGCCATCCTTCGGCAACCGGGCGGGTGATCGCCAGCGGGGGGACCGTACGCGCCCTGGCCCGGTTGGCCATGGGCCTGCACCGACCACCACCCGCTTCCGCGTCATCGCTCCAGGTCAACCAGGTCGAGCTGCCTGCAGGGCAGCTCGACGAACTGGCCGAGCGGCTGGCCGCCCTCGATCTCGGAGGCCGCCTGGCCCTGCCCGGCATCCAGGCCCGCCGGGCACCGCTGCTTCCCATCGGCGCAGTGGTGCTCTCCACACTGGTGGAGCACCTGGGCCTGCAGGGCCTGGTGGTCAGCGAATGGGGGCTCAGGGAGGGCGCCGTCATCGACGGTCTGTCCCTACCGGCGGATCGCCGCCCCGGAGCCCGGGGCGGGACGGGGTCGTAGCCCTGTCCCTGGGTGTTCAGGCCTTCTTGCCGAGGATCCTGTTCATCCCGGTGCCGCACGTCGGGCACTTGCCCTTGGCGGACCGCCGGCCGTTGGCCATCTCGACCTCTTCGCCTTCGAACTGCCGTTTCTCACGACACTTCACGCAGTATCCCTCGTACGACGCCATGGTTCCTCCTCGTGCTTCGAACGGTTCCATCCGTTGATCGGATGGCTCGAAGGTACCGGTCTGGGCTGACGAACGGGGGGATGGGACGCTCCACTGCCAGCTGCAGTCGGCAGTGGAGCGCTTCCCCGGAGGCGCCCGCCGGCGTCATGCCGGCCGGTGGTCGTCGGACGCCGGGGGTCGGTCCGTCGGTCCATCGGTCGAGGCGATGGTGGCCATCACCTGTTCGATGTCCTCGGGTGGGAGCGGCGGGCTGAAGAAGTACCCCTGGGCGGTGGTGCAGCCGCGCTGGAGGAGGACCTGGTTCTGGAGCGAAGTTTCGACGCCCACGGCCACACAGGCCAGTCCCAGCCGGTCGGCCATCGAGATGATCGCGGCCACCAACGCGTTGTTCTCGTCGTCGGGGCCGAGTACCTGCACGAAGGTCCGGTCGATCTTGAGTGTGTTGACCGGAAAGGTGCCGATACGGCTTAGCGAGGAGTTCCCGCTTCCGAAATCGTCGATGGTGAACTTCACCCCGAGCTGCCGCAGCCGCTCGATGTTCGCCTTGGCCGGTCCCGACTTGTCGAGGACCACCCGCTCGGTGATCTCGAGCTCGAGTGACGCGGGATCGATGCGTGTCATCTCGAGGGTGCGCTCGACGCAGTCGAAGAAGTCCGGATGCGAGAGGTCGCGGGAGGCGAGGTTCACCGAGAGCCGCAGCGGATCCAGCCCGCGGTCGAGCCAGGCCCGGGCTTGTCGGCAGGTCTGGTCGAGCACCCATCTGTCCAGGGCGACGATGATGTCGCTCTTCTCGGCCAGAGAGATGAACGAGGACGGCTCCAGCACCCCGATGGTCGGGTGGTTCCATCGGACGAGGGCCTCGACTCCGACCACCTGGGCGGAGTGGAGGTCGATGTAGGGCTGGTAGAGGATGAAGAACTCGTCGCGCTCGAGCGCACGGGACAGCTCGGCAAGCAGCGTGCGGTCGTCGAACGCCGTCCGGTCGGTCGCTGCCGGCCAGGGTTCGGCCATGTACATCTGGAAGGTGTTCCGGCCCAGGGCCTTGGCGCGGTACATGGCCGCGTCGGCCCGATTGAGGAGGTCGTCGTAGCAGTCGCCGTGCTCGGGGGCGATGGCGATGCCGATGGACGCAGTGTTCTCGACCTGCTCGTCGAACACGATGAACGGGGCGCCGATCGCATCGAGGGTGCGCTGGGCGAGCTGGTCGATGGCCAGCTGGTCTGCCAGTCCGGGCAGGAGGATGGCGAACTCGTCACCCCCCACCCGCGCCACCGTGTCTTGGCTGCGCACGGTGTCCACCAGGCGCTCGCCCACCTGTCGGATCAGGTCGTCCCCGGCCCCGTGGCCCAGCGTGTCGTTCACCTCCTTGAAGTGGTCGAGGTCGACGAAGAACATGCAGACCGGCTCGCCGACCCGTCGGGACCGGACCAGTTCCTGCTCGACCCGATCCTCGAACAGGCGGCGATTGGGCAGTCCGGTCAGGGCATCGTGCCACGCCATGTGGGAGACCCGTTCGAGCAGCTCGAGGTTCTGGAGGGCAGTGGCAGCCAGGTCGGCCAGGCCGCCCAGCCGCTCGTGGAGGTCAGGGTCGTGGACGGACCCAGTCGAGCCGACCGAACCGAAGTTGGCGGCGATCACTCCGAGGAACTCGCCGGCGGCGAAGAGCGGGGCCACCACCGATGAGGTGGTGCGGGAGCGATGGAGCAGCTCCCTCAGGGAGGGATCTTCGGTCGACGCGTCGAGGACGATGACCTCATGGTGAACGAACAACCGCTCGATTTCGGGGGTGTCGATGCGGATGGTGACGACCCCGGACTCGGGCGGCTCGTGTACTGCGCCGACAGGGCGTTCTTCATGCCCTCCCGGCGTGGTCGACCGCCTGGTGGCGGGTCGCCCGGATCCGGTGACGGGAACGACGGGGCCCAGGTGGGCATGGGGATCCTCCAGGCCCGCGGTACGGGCCCGCGGGACCATCTGCGCGTACTCGCCGTCCCACAGGTAGACGGTGCACTGGTCGCAGCCCGTCACCGACGGCACGGTGTCCGCCAACAGCTGCACCGACTCGGCCAGGTGTGTCACCTGGGAGAGGGCCTCGGAGAACGAAAGCAGCGTCCGTGCCGTGGCATCGCTGCGCCTGGCGTTGGTGACCTCACCGAAGATGTCCAGTGCATTGGCAGCGTACTTGGCATAGAGGTGCAGCACCCGCTCCTCTGACGGGGAGCGGGTGGCGCCTGGCGGGAGGAACTCGGCCAGTCGGCCGTACCGGCGCCCTGGTGAGGCGATGTCGACGATGAGACGCCTCCCGCCGGCATCGTCGGGGTGCTCCCTCCACAGCTCTGCCGCGAGCAACTGGGCCTCGTCGGGTTCGAGCCCACGGTGGTGAAGTTGGATAGGTGCGCCGGGACCGACCCTGATCATCAGCAGGTAGTTGGGGGCGGCAACCACCGCGTCGGCCCGGGCGGCGATCTGGGAGAGCAGTGAGTCGGCGTCGTCGTCAAGCAGTTCGAGGTTCGTGGAGAACGCCCCTTCCAACAGGGTGCCCATCTGGTCGACCTCGGAGTTCAGCCGGGCGACGGTGTGCTCGGCCGCCGTCCGCTCGGCGACGGCTTCCGCCTCGAGGCGCTCGACGACGTCCACGGGTGCCCACGTCGGGCGGTCCCCCGGCCCCCGGCCGGCAGCGTCGTCCTCGTGGGTCTCGTCCCGGTCATCAAGCGGAGACTCCGCCCCGGCATCCGGGCCGGGTCCGGTCCCTCCGTCGTCCCAACTCAGGGCGTACAGGCAGTACCGGCCACCCCTGGCACTGCATTGGTGCTCGGTGATCAGCGCCGGTTCCAATCCGTAGAGCCCGGGGATCTCGGAGAGCAGTCCCCTGGTCATCTCGCACAGGTGGGCGTGCCGGCTGTCCGAGTGCAGGGGAGACACCTGGATCAGCGCGTGATCGGCGGCAACCTCCAGGGCCACCGCCTCCGAGGTCGTCTCGAAGTGGTCTAGTAGTGGCGTCACCTGTTTGAGGGCGGCCTCCGGTGAGCCAAGGGCCCGCAGGCGATCGACGAAGTCGGTCCCGTCGGGGGCGTGCAGGAGTTCCTGGCCCACGTGGAGCCCGATGGCATCGTTGCCGGTCACCAGCGCCACCGCGTTGAACAGCGCCACGGTCTCGGCGAGCGAGCTCCAGCAGGCCAGGTCCCCGAGGGCGGAGAAGGAACGCTGCTCCCCGGCGAGAGCGAGTGCTTGGGCCACCCCGGCGTCGCCCGCCCCCGTGCGGACCAGGTTGATCAGGACGTGGACGACCCCTCCGGAGACGTCCCGGGGCCCTCCGGTCTGCTCGGTCTGGTTCGGCTGTTCAACCTCGACGTGGCTAGTCATCCAACCCCTCGGCACCCGGGCCGACCCGCAATCGACAGTATGGTCACTTCTCTCTTCGACCGGCGGACACCGATTCTTTACCGCGCGGGGCGATCGGGCCCCCGGGCCGGAACGGTGGGAGTGGCCCCTGGGATCCGGTCGACCTGGCCGGCTCCGGCCGAGCCCGACGTACCGTGCCCCGGTCAGGTGGGCCTCCGTCCGGGCCACCTACACTGCACGCCATGAGTATCTTCGACCCCACGCTGCACTCCCTCGACGGCACACCCGCCTCGGTCGGCGACTATCGCGGCCGGGCGCTGCTGTTGGTCAACGTGGCCTCCAAATGCGGCCTCACCCCTCAGTATGAAGGACTGGAGCGCCTGCAGGAGACCTACGGCGACAGGGGGTTCACCGTGCTGGGGTTCCCCTGCGACCAGTTCGGAGGCCAGGAGCCGGGCACCTCCGAGGAGATCGCCTCGTTCTGTTCCGCCACTTATGGCGTCACCTTCCCCCTGTTCGAGAAGATCGAGGTCAATGGCGAGGGCCGCCACCCGGTCTACGACGAGCTGGTGTCGTTCCCCGACACAGACGGCGAAGCCGGGGACATCCAGTGGAACTTCGAGAAGTTCCTCGTCTCCCCGACCGGTGAGATCGTGCGCCGGTTCAGGCCGCTGGTGGACCCCGAGGCACCCGAGGTGATCGACGCCATCGAGGCCAACCTGCCGGCCTGAGACAGGTCGGCTCGATGGGTGGAAGGGGACGAATGAGCGGTCCGGCAAATCGCGAACCAGTGGTCGGCCACCTGGCCCAGGTGTGGACGTCCATGGCCGACGTGGGGCGGGCAATCGGCGCCAGGCAGTGGGAGCTCGCCACCGACTGCCCCGGGTGGACGGTAAAGGATCAGTTCTCGCATCTCGTCGGCGTCGAGCGCCTGCTGCTCGGTGACACGCCACCCCCTCCGCTGACCGACGTACCGGCCCATGTCGCCAACTCGTTCGGTGAGATGAACGAGGCGTGGGTGGAGGCCAGGCGGCGGGTGTCCGGGAGCGAGGTGCTGGCCGAGTTCGTCGACGTCACCCAACGGCGACTCACCGCACTGCGGGCCAAGCCGGCAGACGAATTCGACGTGGTCGGCTGGAGCCCGATCGGTGAGGTTCCGTACCGCGAGTTCATGCAGACCCGCATTCTCGACAGCTGGGCCCACGAACAGGACGTCAGGCGTTCGGTCGGCCGGCCCGGCGGGCGCAACGGCGTCGGCGAGGCAGTCGTCCTCGATCGGTGCGAGAAGGCCATGGTCTATGTGGTGGGCAAGCGCGTGGCCCCGCAGGACGGCAGCTCGGTGCTGTTCAGCGTCACCGGGGTCATGGGACGCCAGATCCTGATTGTGATGGACGCCGGTCGCGCCTCGCCACGGGGGACGCCGTCCACTCTCGCTCCTTCGGTGGTGCTGACCATGGACCAGGAGACGTTCTGGCGCCTCGGGTTGGGCCGGGTCGAGCCGGCCCGGGTACTGGCGTCCGGTCAGGTCCGGGTCGACGGGGACGTGGCCATCGGTCACAAGGTGCTGGCGTCCATGGCCTTCATGATCTGAGGTGGGGATCGGTCTCTCCTGATACCTCCCGGGACTCACCCCGGAGCCGCCGGCCCGCAGGCACCCGACGGGGCGGAAAGAGGTGAGCCCGGGTGCCAGTACACTCACCTATTCGTATGCGTGCCACAGCAGCGCCCGAGGAGGGCAACAAGGTCCGCCTGTCAGTCGAGATCGACGAAACGGAGATGGACGAGGCCCTCGACGGGGTCATGAGGCGGTTGTCCCGTGAGGTGCGGGTGCCCGGTTTCCGCCCCGGGAAGGTGCCCCGCCGGGTCCTCGAGGCCCGGATGGGAGGGCCGGCGGCCCTGCGGGTCGAGGCGATCCGTGAGGCGCTCCCCGATTTCTACGCCCGGGCGGTGACCGACGCCGAACTCGACCCCATCGACCAGCCGGAGATCGACATCACCTCCGGTGACGAATCGGGGGCCGTGTCGTTCGATGCCGTCGTGATGGTGCGGCCGACAGTGGCCATCCCCGGATACGGGGGGCTGGTGGTGAGCCTCCCGGGCCTGGACGTCCCCGACGAGGAGGTCACCGCCCAGATCGATCGCCTACGGGCCACCTCGGGCGAGTTGGTGGAAGTGACGCGGCCGGCCCGCGACGGCGACCAGGTCACCATCGACATCCACGGCACCCGCGAGGGACCGGAGGGGGCCGCTGACGACCGTGACCTCGATGCCGAGGACCTGCTCTACGAGGTGGGGAGCGGCGGTGTGGTGCCCGAGCTCGACGACCAGCTGCGGGGAGTCAAGGTCGGCGACATCTTCGAGTTCGACTCGACCATCGAACCGCTCGGCCACACGGTCTCGTTCCGTGTACTGGTCAAGGACGTGAAGGAGCTGGACCTTCCCGAACTCGACGACGAGTGGGCCGCCGAGGCCTCGGAGTTCGACACGGTCGAGGAGCTGACTGCCGACATCGCGGAGCGCCTCCGGCAGCGCCGCATCGTCCAGGCGCAGCTGGCCCTCCAGCAGAAGACCGTCGAGGCGTTGGTCGAACTGGTGACCGAGGAGATCCCCGAGCAGCTCGTCGTCGAGGAGCTGCGCGAGAGGGTCCACGACCTGAACCACCGCCTCGAGGGCCAGGGGATGAACCTGGGCCAATTCCTCGGCGCCACCGGTCGCAGCGAGGAGGAGTTCCTCGAGGAGCTGCGGACAGGCGCCCTCCAGAGCGTCAAGGCCGACCTGGCGCTCCGTGCCCTCGCTGAGGAGGAGTCCATCGAGCTGACCGACGAAGAGCTCGACGACGAGCTGGCCGCCATGGGCGAGCGTCTGGAGATGGACGTCGACCAGGTTCGGGAGCAACTGGACCGGGCTGGCCGGCTTGCGGCGGTACGCTCGGACCGGCGCAAGGCCAAAGCCATGCGCTGGCTGATCGACAATGTCGATCTGGTCGATGAGGAGGGGAGGCCCGTGTCGCGGGACGACCTGAAGGTGAACCAGGGCGAGGAGGACTCGGAATGAGCTTCACAGAGGCAACCAGGCCGATGGATGCACAGGCGTACAGTGTGCCGTGGGTGGTCGAGTCCACCAGCAGGGGAGAGCGCAACTACGACCTGTACTCGCGCCTCCTGCGGGAGCGGATCATCTTCCTCGGCACACCGATCAACGACACGGTGGCCAACCTGGTCTGCGCCCAGCTCCTCTTCCTGGAGTCGGAAGAGGCGGACAAGGACATCCACCTCTACATCAATTCGCCCGGCGGCGACATCACGGCGCTGTTCGCCATCTACGACACGATGAAGTACATCAAGCCGGACATGTCCACCTTCTGCTTCGGACAGGCGGCCTCGGCTGCTGCGGTCCTCCTCGGAGCGGGCACCAGGGGAAAGCGCTTCGCCCTGCCCCATGCCCGCATCCTGTTGCACCAGCCGTTCGGTGGCGTGGAGGGCCAGGCCAGCGACATCGAGCTCCAGGCCAAGGAGATCCTGCGGATGCGCGACCTCCTCAACGGGATGCTGGCCGGCGACACCGGCCAGACGGTCGAGCGCGTTTCCAAGGACACAGACCGCGACTTCATCATGACGGCGGAAGAAGCGGTGGCCTACGGATTGATCGACGAAGTGATCTCGGCCAGGGACGCCGTCGGCATCGAGGCGGTCGGGGCGGCCTAGTCCGGTGCACGGAGGCCCGTCGGAGCCGGCCCAGCCGCTAGGGTTGAGGAGTCGGGAGACGTGCCGGGGGCATGGGTTGCCCCGGACGGAGGTGCAGGGCAGCGAGCGATGCGGCGGGTGACGCCACATCGGGCAGCAGGGTCGTAGCGAGCAGCACGTACGTATGAGCAACAGGGACCACTGACAGAAGGACAAGAGGAACCGACGTGGCGAAGTTCGGAGACGGGGGCGATCTTGTGAAGTGCAGCTTCTGCGGCAAGTCGCAGAAGCAGGTGAAGAAGCTGATCGCCGGGCCCGGCGTGTACATCTGCGATGAGTGCATCGAGCTGTGCAACGACATCATCGCCGAGGAGTTGGCCGACACCACGGAACTCACCTTCGAAGAGCTGCCGAAGCCGAAGGAGATCTACGAGTTCCTCAACGACTACGTGATCGGGCAGGAGTACGCAAAGAAGATCCTCTCGGTCGCCGTCTACAACCACTACAAGCGGGTCCAGGCGGGCAGCAACGGCACCAACGACAACGAGGTGGAGCTGGCCAAGTCGAACATCCTCCTCCTCGGCCCCACGGGCTGCGGCAAGACCCTCCTGGCCCAGACGCTGGCCCGGATGCTCAACGTGCCCTTCGCCATCGCCGATGCCACAGCGCTCACCGAGGCCGGCTATGTGGGCGAGGACGTCGAGAACATCCTGTTGAAGTTGATCCAGGCCGCTGATTACGACGTCAAGCGGGCCGAGACCGGCATCATCTACATCGACGAGATCGACAAGATCGCCCGAAAGTCGGAGAACCCCTCGATCACCCGCGACGTCTCCGGCGAAGGGGTGCAACAGGCGCTGTTGAAGATCCTCGAGGGCACGACCGCGTCGGTCCCCCCGCAGGGTGGGCGCAAGCACCCTCACCAGGAGTTCATCCAGATCGACACCACCAACATCCTGTTCATCTGCGGCGGGGCCTTCGCCGGGGTCGACACGATCATCGAGAACCGTATCGGCCGCAAGGGGATGGGCTTCCGCGCCGAAGTGCGCAAGGCGTCCGAGCGGGACGACTCCGAGCTGCTCCGCCACGTGCTCCCCGAAGACCTGATGAAGTTCGGGCTGATCCCCGAGTTCATCGGCCGACTGCCGGTGGTGGGGGCGGTCTCCCACCTCTACAAGGAGGCGCTCATCCGCATCCTGGTCGAGCCGAAGAACGCACTGACCCGCCAGTACAAGAGGGTCTTCGAACTCGACCAGGTCGAACTCGAGCTGACCGACGACGCCCTCGAGGCGGTGGCCGAACAGGCGCTGCTGCGGGGGACCGGGGCCAGGGGGCTGCGCGCAATCCTCGAGGAGGTCCTCCTCGAGGTCATGTACGACCTGCCCAGCCGGACCGACATCTCCAAATGCGTCGTGGACCGTGCCGTGGTACTCGACAAGGTGCATCCGACCCTGGTGCCGCTGAACAGCCCTCCGGCCAAGTCCGCCCGAAGCCGCAGAGCCGCCTCCTGAGGACCCTCGTCGGAACGAGCCCGCGGGCCGACGGCCGGCCCGGCCTGCCCGATCCTGCAGATGCAATCGTGAACTTCGACGATCTTCCCGACGCCCTCGACTGGCTCGACTCGCACATCGACTTCGAGTCGGCCATGCCGTCACGCAGGTCGCTCCCCACCCTCGACCGGATGCGCGAGCTGATGGACCTGCTGGGAGATCCCCAGACCGCCTACCGGTCCGTGCACATCACCGGAACCAATGGCAAGGGCTCCACCGCGGCCATGGTCACGGCGCTGCTCGGCGGTCAGGGGTTGTCGGTCGGCACCTACACCAGCCCCAATCTGGCCCGGGTGAACGAGCGGATCTCGCGGAACGGGGTGCCCATCGACGACGGCGCCTTCGTCGAGATGCTCGAGTCGCTGGCCCGGCTGGAGGAGCTGATGGGGGACCGGCCCACCCGGTTCGAGCTGCTGACGGCGGCGGCCCTCGCCTGGTTCGCCGACGAGGCCGTCGACGTGGCTGTCGTGGAGGTCGGCCTCGGCGGCCGGTGGGACTGCACCAGCGTGGTCGACGGGGACGTGGCCGTCGTGACCAACATCAGCTTCGACCACACCGAGGTGCTCGGCCCGACGCTCGAGGACATCGCCCGCGACAAGTCGGGGATCTTCAAGCCGGACAGCAGGGTGGTCATCGGCGAGTCCGACCCCACCCTGGTAGCGCTGCTCCGGGAGGCAGCGCTCCGGGTCGGGGCGTCCGAGGTCTGGGTCCGGGGTCAGGAGTTCGGCTGCACCGCCAACCGACTGGCGGTAGGTGGGCGCCTGATCGACCTCCGCACCCCGGTTGCCGCCTACGGCGAGCTGCTGCTCCCACTCCACGGCGCCCATCAGGGGGACAATGCGTCCTGCGCCCTGGCTGCCGTCGAGGCGTTCTTCGGTGCCCCGGTGCACGAGGACGTGGTCGCCGAGGCCCTGGCAGGGGTGCGGGTGCCCGGTCGCCTCGAGGTGATCGGCCGCCATCCGCTGGTGGTGGTGGACGGCGCCCACAATGCCGCCGGCATGGTGGCCCTGGCCCGCTCGCTGGTCGAGGAGTTCGACGTCGACGGCGACGCAGTGGCCGTCGTCGGCATGCTGTCAGGCCGCGATCCGGCGGCGATGCTCGACGCCCTGCTGACCGCCGGGATCCGGTCGATCGTGGTCTGCGCGCCGGCCTCCCCGCGTGCCCTGCCGGCCGAAGTGGTGGCCGAAGCCGCTGCCAGTCTGGGGATGGAGGTCACCTTGTCCGGATCCCCCGCCGAGGCGGTGCGCCTGGCGGTCGAACGGGCCGGGCCGGACGACCGCATCATCGTGTGCGGTTCCCTCTACGTGGTGGCGGACGCGCGGCGTCTGTTGGTCCACGACACGGTGTGAGTCGGCCCGGCGTGGTTGTCGGGGCCATCGCGTCGACCACCGCCCGGGTCACGGGGTCTGACAGGGTGCGAGTGGTCGGCTAGCCTGCCCCGCTCGTGGGACGAACACTTGTCATCGCCAAGCCCGATGCGGTCGAACGCGGCCTTGCCGGAGAGATCATCGGCCGGATCGAGCGGAAGGGCC
>Ga0181523_10003600_pt1 | contig 14043 bp, 12 predicted proteins | sample PEATcosm2014_Bin_43_FD_119752 | JGI IMG/M metagenome (GOLD analysis project Ga0181523, IMG submission 119752) | Peatland microbial communities from MTU Mesocosm Facility, Houghton, MI, USA - PEATcosm2014_Bin05_30_metaG | ecosystem: Environmental > Terrestrial > Soil > Wetlands > Peat | place...
AACAATTCGTCCGTAGACATCCAGGGCCCAGGGTAGGAAGGCATCATCCCCATCGAGAAAAACCAAAAGTTCGCCGGTAGCTACGGCAGCGCCTTGGTTGCGCGCCGCACAAGCCCCCTGATTGTTTTCGAGACAAACCAACCGGATCGTGTTGCCGTATTGCCTCAGAATCTCCTGGCTCCCGTCCACAGAACCGTCATCGACCACAATGATTTCTTTTTCTGCATACTCAATCTGCAGCGCCGAATCGACCGCGTCCTTGATAAATGTCCGCTGATTGTAGCAAGTGACGATAATGCTAAATCGAATGGCTGGCATCGTGTCGGATCCTTGAATTGTCACTCGGACCACCGAGTGGACTGACAGAGTGTTACGATACAGTCGTAGGCACTTTTTCGAAGGCTCCACTGCCAAACACAGCCTATATTTACTCAAACACCGATGCGGACCGGCTTATGACAAGAGAGTGAGTTGAACCCCGAGTGGTTTAGCAAACCAGTCAGATATGCAGTAAGTTTTGCAACCATATAACTGCCGTTCCCTTCAAAAGACATCCACATAAAAGGAGCTTACCGGCTCTGGCTCCAAACCCTCGCTCAATAGCCCGAAGTACGCATGCAGCATGCGTGGAGAATTCAAAAATCGAGATTTGATGAATGGTTCAGGATCGGCGTAACCAAGCAGCGGAACGACAGCCATCTTCACCCCTGCGGATGCCGAGCGGTCGACCAGCTTCTTCACCAGCACTTGCCTTTCTTCGCTCGCCAGGTCATCCCACAGCACGTCATCAATGAGAAGGCATTTCGTCCTGTTCCGGTCGGCAATATCCATGACATAGCCGGTCAAAAATCCCCGCTTCCCGTGCGAGGAGTGGCTCACGACAATCGGGTGGGAGCGATGCCAGCACAGCCATTCAGCCTCCTCCTGGCTCCAGACGCGCGCCAAGGGCACGTCAGCGCCCGTGCGAGTGGCCACTTGCAGGAAGCATTCTAGGGATTCTTGGTCGACGGTCTCTGACTCGGTCCCGGATTTCTTTGGCAGGATCAAGCGGGTCAAGTAATGAACCGAATAGATCTTGGCTGCGGGAACCTTCATACGCTGGTAGCAGCCCAGCATCATGTTGGTCATAGGCTCGCCGTCGACCGAGTAGCTGATGACACCGTGGTAACCAGCAGCGCGCGCCCTTTTAACCAGTTCCGTCCAAAGAACAATTCCGAAGCCACTTTTCTTATACTCACTCGCGACCGTCAGAAAGGCCGTAACGATGACTCGTAGCTCTTTATTGTTGTAATGCACCCGGCGCGGAAATCCGGCAACAAAACCTACAATTCGCGAGCCCTCATAGAGAGTTGGCGCAAGGCTGAAACTAGCACCGGGGTATGAGAAACAGGATGCCAGGAACTCTGTCGTATAGAGCAACGGTTGGGACTTGTTCTCCTCCCACGAGCGCTGCACAAAAAGGGCCAAGTCTTCGAAGTTGCCACGAAAATCCTCGATCGATCTACGAACTCGTGTGGTTGGAATATCAGGCAAGGCCATTTCCATGAATTACCCTCTTGCCATCTGAGAGGACACAAAATCACAAAGCGGGCCTACAACCGTCATCTGCTCTGGATCAAGAGCATCAAAATCGATTTCACAACCACAATGCTCCTGGAAAGCGGTCATCAGTTCCAGCAATCCCAACGAGTCAATCATGCCCGACAGCAGCAGATCACAATCATCGCCTAATTCCTTAGGGGCTTCCCTTCCCTGAGATGCCAGTTTCTCAGTCACGTGATTGCGAAGAAAAACTCTCAGCCTTTCGGGGTCAAATTGATTCATAGCCCGCCTTCCAACAAGTTCAATATCGCCTTTCGGTCAAATTTCCCGTTCACGTTCCTGGGCAACTGGCCCATGAAATGAAACCTGCGTGGAACCATGTAGTCGGGCAGGCGACACGCCACAGATCTGCGTACAGCCTCAGGGTCGGAGGCTGTACCTTCCACAAACACTTCCACGCCTCCGTAACCACTCGGCGTAGGCGGCCAGCCGACCGCCACCGTGCCGTCAAACCCAGTCGCGTCACGCACGATGGCTTCAATCTCGCCGAGTTCGACTCGATGACCCATTACCTTAACCTGAAAGTCGATGCGACCTAGATGCGTCAGCGGGCCGCGGTCCACCGGGCGGCGTACCCGATCACCGGTTCGATAGTAGATATCTGTCTTCCCGGGAGGAATTACAAATGCAGCGGCTGTCTTCTCCGGGTCCTTCCAATAGCCAAGGGACATTTGCGGCCCGGTCATTAACAACTCGCCCTCTCCCCCCGGCGGTACTTCGTTTAGATTCTGGTCTGCGACCAGCACACTCATGCCAGGATACGGATACCCGATCGGCACAATCCCCAATTCCGATTCGCGCGAAGAGCTTGCGGCATTCCAGCGATAAAGGGTACAGGCAATGGTCAGCTCCGTCGGGCCGTAAAGATTTTCCAAAACACTATTCGGCGCTGCCTCTAACCACGATTGGGCGGATGAGACCGGCAGCGGTTCTCCACAGAAAAGGCTGAGACGAAGGGATGGATAATTCCCACGCTTCAATGCGCCCAACTGCTTCATGAAAGCGATTGTGGACGGCACGGAAAACCATATCGTCAATTCCATATCGCGCATGAATTTACCCGGATTAATCAGTGCTTTTCGAGAAGGGCAACACAGTAGCGCTCCTCGCTCCCAGCAAACGAACATGTCGAAAGCCGAGAGATCGAACGTCATATCAAACGTCTGGGACAGACGATCGTTCTCATTGATCTGGTAGCGCTCGACCATATAATCAACAAAAGAGATTACATTTCGCTGGGCCACGACTACTCCCTTGGGAGTGCCCGTACTGCCCGATGTGAACAGTAAATAGGCAGTTGAGTTGTCGCTGGCGGCTGGTTCGCGCCAAGTCTCCGTCCCATCAAAATCTCTGAGGCCAATAAAATGATGGATAGGCCATTGTTCCTGCAGCGTTCTGCATTCGTCGACCTCTGGTATCAAAATTAGCAGTGAGGTTTGAATTCCTGCTAGGAGGGTCTGCAGTTGGGGAAGCGATTCCGCATCGACCACGATGGAGCGGCAGTCGGAACGATCCAACATGGCCCGTGTTCGTTCCAAGGGGAATGTGTTGTTCAACGGAACATAGCCATTCCCAGAAAGCAGCGAACCCAGAACACCGGCGAAGGCAACAGGGCTGCGGTAGGCGAATACGGCAGTCAACGGCGTGGACGAGTACTGCGGATGTGATTGAATCGTAGCTGCAATTCTGCACGCAAGGTCACGCAATTCTCGATAAGTGAGTATTTTGCCTTGAGCACTGAGGGCCGGCCGCTCGGGGAATGTATCCGAACTCCGTATGAAACCAGTCCATAGAGACCGCCGCATGATAAAAGGTTGACGATCTATAGTGGAACTCTCCAGAGGTTCACTGTTCATGCGACCTCGCCATGGCAGGAACTTTGTCCCTTCGCTCCGCGCGCTTTTGTGTTTGTTCTGCAGGTTCATCTTCGACCCACGACACAAAAGTGTGACCAGCGATGGTGAAGGACCGGACCAAGCCCAGGCGACGAAATGGTGTCATTTTAAAGGACGCCAATTGAGCTTGGTTCCACTCTCCTGTGTCCGCAAACGCCCGCGCGGCACCTTCAGCCGACAGGGTCTGCAAGATGCGCGCGGTCAAGAGCCAGTGCAATGCTCGGCCGCGAAGTTTTGGAAAAACGTAGAAATCGAAGAGCTGAACATCCTTTGGCCCCATCGGAAAGTAATACTCGGCAATCGTGCGGCCCTGCAGGGTCCAGCCGTATCCAGCCACTCTGTCTTCGGACTTGATCAGCCACAACGACGCCCCTTTTGCGAAACGCTCCTCTATATTCCGGCGAGCTAGCTCGGGATTCCAGAAGCTGGTAATCTCCTGTAAGTCCGCACGGCTAAGTTCCGCCTGATTCCGCAGGCGCTCGATTCTCATTGAACTTGGAATGTTGACGGGGCGCACCGCTAGCCCGGGCAAATCACAGTAAAAAACCACCATGCGGCTAGCGAAAAGACCTCGCCTCAGGGCCACGCCCGCACGGTTAATCGTCGCCCGAAATCCGTGGCGCTTGGAATAAGCGGTGAGGCGCGCAATTGAATTCGAAATTGACATATAGAGACGACTTGGCCGCGTGCCGCTAAGCGTTGTTCGGTGCGCTACCTAACAGAAGCTCCCGCAAACATGCCCCGCTCACTTGCTTCCGGACGTCGCTTTGCGCAATTTTCCCTGAATGCGACAGGCCTGAGAGAACGGCGACTAGATAGCGCAGCAGGTGACGGAGAAGCATGATAGTCCGGATTCCCAGCACGTCCAAAAAACTGTGATGTTTCTTCCAATAGTGCAAGACGGAACGCTGTTGCGCTACGGCAAAGCGAACTGGATAGGGTGCCGTAGTCTTTCCTCGGTCGTGGATCGCCTGCCCTCCAGGGTAAAACATCACTTGCCATCCCGCATTCCACGCGCGCCGGCACCAATCCACGTCATCGCCATACATCCAGAGATCTTCATCGAGCAGCCCCACTTCCTCAAAAGTCTCCCGGCGGATCATTGAGAAACAACCCACGATGACATCCACGGCCAACGTCCGATCGTGCTGAAAATAGAACATGTGTTCGCCCGCGAAGAATCGCGAGTTCTTGAACCGGGTGGACAGGCCAGTCGCCGAACAAATATTGTTCCACAGCGTTGGAAACCGCCGGCACGTGCTCTGCATCGTCATGTCTGGATTCAGGACGCGCGGACCCACGTCTCCCACTTTGGGGTTCTGATCCAAGAAATCCGCTAGCGCGTCCAGGCAACCCGGGAATACGATCACGTCCGGATTCACCAGCGCGATGTAGCGTCCATTGCATTGCCGAATGGCTACGTTGTTGCCTTTCGAAAAGCCTAAGTTCTCGCCACTCTTGATCAGCTTCACCCACGGAAATTTCGCTTCGATCATCTCTGCAGAGCCGTCCGCGGACGCATTGTCGACAACGAACACTTCCATGCTGCGACTTGGTGGGGCTTTCGCCAGACTGTCCAGACACAACTCCAGGTAATGTTTGGCGTTCCAGCCGACGATGACAACAGAGATATCTACAGGAGTGGATGTAAGCGACATGCGCCGAACCTAATTTTTTGTTGGCAACGGTTTGAGCGAGCGGGCAACGCTTCGAAGGCTCAGAGAACCACGAAGGGTGCGCCGCATCACCAAACCTGCCTTGACGATTGCAGAAGAGACAGCACTGTCGGATGCCACCAACGGATTTATCTGGCAAACGTCCAATCCGGACAATCCTCTCTTAAAGGAAAAGACTCCAGGGTTCCCTTCGGGATCAATGCCTCCCAGGTCGTACCATCGAATGCCGTTCTCCTTCAGCCATCGAATCATGGTCCACTGCAAGAGATAGGCGCCCTTTGAATTCAAACCGGCGTCGCTGGTAGCTCCCAGTAGATAAATCGCAGTGTCGCCCATCGCAGAGGCAACAAGCCCTGCCACAGGAATCCCCTGATTCCTGCAAATCAAGATCTGCATGCGTTGTGATTCCGGCAAGTTATCTTGTATTCGCCGGAATTCCTCGACATCTACGGTCGTTTCGAAATTCTTCCGCTGCCGCATCTCGAGGTAGAGTTGGCAAAACGTCCCGTATTCCTCCCGGCCATTTCCAGCCACGACTATAAGGTTGTTCTTTTCCGCGCCCGAGAGTTTATTGCGCCATTTGGCGTCCAGCCTCTTTCGCAATTCATCGAGCGAAGGATCCAGATCGACAACAAATGTCCGATAGATGTTTTCCGCGGTGAGGGTTTCCGGCGTGAACCTGGAAAAGGCAGTTTTCACGGCATTGGCGCGCAGCGATTGAGCAAAAGCGTTGGGAAGAACACGCAACAACAGTCTCCTTTTGCCGACATATTCTTCCTCGAGAGCACGCGCCATGTTGGTGAAGACTTCGGGATCGAGCGGCTTACCACGCCGCTCACATAGTGGGCCCCAGCGCAGGTACGCCATGCCAAACTTGAGTGGCGTGGGACGAACAATCCGGAGCTGCGCCATTCCCAGGACTTCCCCTTTTTTCTTTAAAACCAGGTGGCTTAGGCTTTTTTCGCCCCAACGAACCCCACCGTAGGCGGAGGTCTGATAGATGTTCGCATCATCAAACTGATCGAGCATCTTCGACCATTCCGCAAGAGTCACGCGATCCACTTCGACTTGCCATACAGGATTCGGCATGAACTTTGGTTTTTTCTCCCGAACTGCAAACGGAGCTGCTGGCGCTTGGGTGATGATAGGTATCTCAGGCATTGGAAACGGTTGGCAACGTCTGCGTGGTCCTGCGAATGAAGCGAGTTCTCCGCGAATGCCTTTTTGGAACGTCATAGTGCCACAACTGATGGTCATCGGAGGACTCGCTCCGTCGAGTGAAACCGAGGCCGGCGTAATGTCCGGCGACCAACTTGTTTTTCTTCGAAGGAATGTACTCACCCGCAATCTTCCGGATGCCCCGGGCCTGGCACTGTTCCACCAAGGCATCGAACATGGCCAATTCCAGTTCCCGATTCAAAACGCGGCAGCTCATCAACCAGAGCTCCACTTCGAGGGTGTCGCTGGAGGCTCGCCCAATCAGCACTGAGACTAATCCATTGTCGCCAAAGCGGTCAGCCAGCCGGCCGTAGAGGGTGACAAAGCCCGGATCCCGCGAGATGTTCTCAACCTCCGCGCTGGTGTACCGTTTGGTGGTGAGATTGAACTGGTTAGTCTTATTGATCAGCTGGGTGATTCGGTCGAGGTAAACCGCAGAGAACGGGGCAATCTCAGCGGTCATTTCCAGCGAGGCAAGAAACTCGCCGTAATCGCTAAAGCCAGCCTGATAGGTGCTTCTTTGCGCGTTCGTGCTGTAGTAGGCTGAGCGTTTGAGATCGTCCTGGACCACTCGGTCCACTTCGAAGTACCGTTCGTGTTCGAGAATTTCGGCAAAACGGGACACGTCTGATCCCACATCCGGCACGGCTACATCCGGGAGCTGGTCCGCCACCAAAGCTCTCTCCGCCGGGTTATCGTCGACAAACACCAAGCTGTCCAGACCGATGTTGAGCTGGGCCGCAATCTCACGCAGATTGCCAGGCTTGGGATTCCAGTTGGCTTTGAAGGCACTGAAATCTTCGACCTTTAATATACCGTCTGGATGCGAGAAACCTTCCTTGGCGTTCTCGATATCGTTCTTCGAACAAATCGCGAGAATAACTCCGCGCTGTTGTAAGTCTTTCACATACCGCTGGAAGTCCAAGAAGGCTTCGCCGACCGGATGATCGCGGCCCAGAATTAGGTTTTGCACGCCATCGTCGCCCACGATCCCGCCCCAAAGAGTGTTGTCCAAATCCAGAACCAGGCACTTCTTGGATTTTCCGTAAACGGACTTGACCATCGCCGCAACGTTTTGCCCAAGGGCCACCGTGGCCGTTGGGCTCAGCGCCATGTGAAAGTTGTACCAATAGGTGCGGGCGTCCCAGACGTTGAGGCCCACTTGCGCGGAAAGATAGTGGATGTCGTTAATCATGAATTTCGAATGGTTCCGCGCGTATTTTGCGAACTCGGCATTCATCCTCAGTAGAAAGTGCACTCGACCGAATGACTCGGAAGCCTCGAGATTCCCAAGTGGTCGGAGGTGCGGCAGGTCAAAATTGTTCTGAATAATCAGCGCGTCCAGTTCCGTGTGGATTTTCTCCCAAAGAGACGCAAAGCGGGCCATTTCATGACGGACACGCTCTTCCACTTCGGCTTCCGGCTCCATCAATTGTGGAAATTGCGAAATGTTGTGCCAGGTCGTATGAATAAAAACAATATCGGGCTTAAAATTCCACAGATCTGGATTCTGGAACAGCACGTCCTCGGAGTAACGATTGTATCCCGACTCGTAGAAGGCCGGCTGGATTCCCTGCGCCAACAGGAAGAGTTCCAACATGCACTTTACTTCCGTGGTTGTGGAGCCACCAAGAATGGCAATCCTCGTGGGGATTAAATTCGCCTGTCCGAGGAGTTCTTTCTTCAGAGATTGGCGCTTGCGAAGGATCTCTGTGGCGGAAATCGGGAATTTCATTGCTTTCGGAATAGCCGCTTGAATTGTCTTGGTCTCTGATGCCATGGAAAATCTCAGTTCTGGTGCCGCCCGTTCGAGACACCAGAAATATGATCGAGCGGCTTGAGGTAGTTGGTGCTCACGACGAACTGCCATCCACCTGAGCCAGCCGGAGCAGGTCCGCAACCGTGGAGCAGCCTACCACCTGGTCGGGTGAAATCTGCGCACTGTTGTTGGATTCCGCCAGAACAATCAGGCTGATGAGCGCGGTGGAGTCCCAGCGTTCCAGTTCCTCGAGTTTTTCGTTGCCTCGAAGGGTTCCGGCGCGCAGGCCAAGAATTTCGTCCATCTCCAGAAGAAATTCTTCCCGGGTCATCTTAGGCATGCGGCTGCCTCCAATGGAATCTTTCGACGGCGTCGTTCCCCCCTATCGCTCTTTGGGGAGCCGCGGAAACTCGGAAAAGCCGGTTTCGCACGGCACGAAGGCGGGGAAGAACCTCGATCTCGAAAAAGAAAGTGTCGTCACTTTCGGCCCGGCTGCTGACTCTGTCGAGATGGAACGAGTCTGCGCCGCGGGGGTTGGCGACACTTTCGCTTAAAAAGACCGCCTCATGTCCGGAGCGGTAAAGATGCTCCCCTAATTCGGGAGTGACATCCCTCGAGGAACCGTACGGCTGGCTGAATGACCGCACTTTCGTTCCAGACGCCGCTTCCAGCTCCGCTTTATTCCGGTCCACCTGTTGAGCAAAGTCCTCCCGCGAAAGAGACCTGCCATGCACGTGAGTATAGGTATGATTCCCGATCTCGAAACCGAAAGAGGCCATTGTGCCAAGCTGTTTGCTGGTTAAGTACAGAGCTGCTTCCTGGGCCATGCGCGCTTCATCGATTCCGGCGAGTTGACGTAACGCGTCGAGAAAAACTTCCCTTTGCGCCAATGAAATGGCCGGAAAGAAACCGGTGAACACCGCGGAAAGTGACTGCAACGGGAATGTCTGTGGGCCCCGCACGGCCCGGGCTGCGGCGCGAATTGTCTCCATTCCTGAAACGTTGGCCACATAACAGACCAGATTGTCGGGCGCCAGTCGTTGATTATCAACGAATGCGGCGTTCACGAAAAAGACAGCGGGTACGCCAAACTGGCGGCACAGCGGCGCAGCAGACTCCGCAACGGAAGCGTAGGCATCGTCGAAGGTTACCAGGACCGCACGGGGCGGCAGTCCCCGGCCTTCCACGTCAGTCAGAACGTCCTGCAGACTCACAGGAGTGTAGTATCTGGTCAGAAATCTCAGTGCCGCCTCGAATTTCGCAGGGGTGATACTCACGCTCATGCCGGTGGTAAAAGGAGATACCGTGGCCGAAATATTGTGAAAGACCACACATCGTAATGCGTATGACCGGCCGAGAATGCGCGCGATCCCGAACGAGCCCGGGATGCGCCAAAAAGCTCGGGCGGCCAAGTTTATCGCGGCGTACCTGGTTTTACTGTAGGACAACTTGTTCGCGCTCCAGAAAAGTGCGCTGCCACAGCTCCAGGCTGAGGAGCGAAAAGATTTCTTTGGAATAGTTGCTGCCATTTGAGTTGGCTTGCAGCAACGCTTCGACCGCGTCCTTGCGGAAGTAGCCTCGCTCGATCGTCCGGCGGTCCATCAACACGTCCCAGACCACCTTCTTGAGATCGTGGCGAAGCCACGATTCATACGGAACCGGGAATCCGGTCTTCTTCCGGTCGCGAATTTCTTTAGGAATCTTCTGCGACAACACGGACTTCAGGATGTATTTTAAATTGAAGCCATTCAGCTTGAAACTGGATGGCAACGACGCCGCGAACTCCAGGACCTTGTGATCAAGCAGAGGTACGCGGAGTTCCACGGAGTTGGCCATGGTCATCTTATCCGCTTTAATCAGGAGATCGTCCGGCAGCCAACTCTTGGTATCGATATAAAGCATGGCGTCGAGCGTATTTTGGCCACGGACATGGGCCTGTAGCTCGCGCACGGGTGCGAGGGAATGCTCGCGGTCAATGCCTTGCGCAAAATCAGCCGCGTAGGCTTTACCCAACCGGTTTCCGCTAAAAGCGTGAGGGCTGGAGGTACGGCTGTAGTAGTAGTCGGGGAAACGGTCGCTCATCAGCGGCACATATTTAGCCATTCCCGGCATGTGCAAAAACGAGTCGGCGAAAGAGAGTCCGAGGGCTGCGGCGCCGTTCAGCGGAGAAAGTCCGCGTTTGAGCCGCTCGAGCCAAACGAGATTGCGATAATTGCTGTACCCCGCAAAAGCTTCGTCTCCACCCTCTCCCGACAGCAGCACCTTCACATGCTTACTCGCCAGCCTCGAAACGTAATACAAGGCAATCGCCGGCGGCTCGCACACCGGCTCTTCCATGTGCCACACGTACTGAGGAAGAAAGGTGGCAAAATCGTCGGACGAGATCGTCATCTCATAGTGCTGGGTGCCGAATTTTTCTGCCGCCAATCTAGCATATGGCCTCTCGTCTGCAACTTCCCCGCCGGAGAAACCCACAGTGAAACTGCTGATCTCTTTGTCGGTGCCATGCACCGCCAGGCTTAGAACGCCTGTGGAATCGACTCCACCACTGAGAAGCACGCCCACCGGCACATCCGCGATCATGTGAAGCTGAACTGCTTCGGCCAACAAGATCGTTAAATCCGCTTCGGCATCCTTAAGCCTTTGGTTCCGCTTACTCTCAGCAAAGCACAGATCCCAGTACTGCTTTTCAACGACCTTGCCATCTCTCACGATGAGATAATGCCCCGGCGCTAGTTTGCGGATTCCTTTGAGCAAGGTTTCCTGCCCGGGCACATAGAGAAAGGTCAGGAATCGATCGATCATCTCGGGAGCAATCTCTCGGGCGATCGAGGGGTCCGCCAGGATCGCTTTTATTTCCGAAGCGAAGACCAGAGCCGTGTCGGTCAGGCTGTAGTAGAGGGGCTTTATGCCGATGCGGTCTCTCGCCAGAAATAGTGACTTGGCTTTTTCATCCCAGATGGCAAAGGCGAACATGCCGCGCAATTTTTCGACACATTGCGGCCCGAACTCCTCATACAGATGGACGATGACTTCCGTGTCGCTCTGGGTCTTAAAGAGGTGACCTTTGCTCAGGAGAAATTCGCGCAGTTCTTGATAGTTGTAGATTTCTCCGTTGAAAATGATCTGGACGGTTCCATTTTCATTCGATACGGGCTGATGACCCCTTTGCAGGTCGATAATCGCGAGCCGACGGAAACCGAGGCCAACCGGACCCGAAACATAGTAGCCATCGTCGTCTGGCCCGCGATGGTAAATCGTGTCCGCCATAGCCTTTACGAGCGCGGGCGATACCGTCGCGTCACTACTCAACATCAATTTTCCGCAGATTCCACACATATGCCGAGTTTCCCTACTCCGACGTGGAAGTTACCTCCAGATCGTCTGCATCCCGCAGAGACGCCGTAGCTGCTGTTTCCTCAAATAGCGAATGAGTTGGTCGTCGTTCACCTTCGGCGTGCCCATAAAAAAGCTTTTCAGAAACCCAAAAAGGATTGCGAGTGAGCCGAGAATATAGGGTTTGCTTACCGACCGATAGACACAGCGGGCGAGAACATAAAGAGGATGATATCCGCACACGAAACAAATCGAACCGTACTTGACGCGGTCGTGCAGAAATCCGTCGGCAGCGCCGGTGGGGCGATGATGAACAAGCTGGAGGTCCTTGAAGCTATGGGTGTCCCATCCCAACATGTTCGCCTTCACTTCATCGATGGTGTCCCATCCCGCGCCGGAAAATAGGCCCCCAATAGCATCCCAGCAAGCTAGGCGATAAATTTTTGTGGCCCCTCGGACATGAAACTTGGGCACGGCCTCGACTTTCAATTTTCCGTCCACCGAATAACAAATTTCGCCACCGCCGATTCCGAGTCGCGGCTCGTTGGCGAAATGCTGGAAGCACTTCTCGAAATAATCTGGCTCGAACGTCAGGTCTCCGTCGAACTTAACCAGAAAATCCCAGTCCTGACATTTGCGCGATTTATATCCATCGTAGAACGCTTCCATCACGCCGCCACCGGACTTCCGATAACCGCGGTTGGCTCGATGTACTACATGAATCCATGAATACTGTGCGGCATATCGGTCGATCACGGCGCCGGTTTGGTCGGTAGAGCCGTCATTCACGATGATCCATTCCTCGGGCCGTACCGTTTGGCGCAGGACACATTCAATGGTGGCCTCAATGTGCTGCTCCTCGTCGCGCACGGGAGTGATGATTACATATCGCGTCATTTCTACCGACCGTGTCCCTTAGTTGGGAAAGCTAATTCGCGTGTATCGCCGCGCCATACGCCTGAAGCAAACCAATCTTCTCCACATCCCAATTCATGCTGTCTTCGATCCGTTTGCGGCCGCACGCGCCCAGTTGTCGGCGTAGTTCGACAGAATCAAGGAGTCGGTTCACTTGTTTGGCAAAATCGATGGGATCGTTTGGTTTTGCATACAAAGCGGCTGGTCCTGCGGCGCGGCGCCCTTCTTTCAAATCGAAAAGCACCATTGGCAACGCTAGCGCCATGTATTCGAAAATCTTAATCATTGTTGAGCTGTCGTTCATCGGAGTCTTCGGATCGGGTGCCACCCCTACGTCTGCATTGGAAAGATAAGTGACCACCTCGTCGTGGGGTACCTGGCCTGTAAAAGTCACGAATCCGTCTAGCTCTTTCTTGGTTACCATTTCCCGCAACGCAGGGAGCATCGTCCCTTTACCGATTAACAAGAAATGTGTGTCTTGCCGTTTCTCGCAATTTACGATGTGCTCGATCGATTCCAACAACAGGTCCAGGCCGTCTTGCTGGCCCATGAAACCCACATACGCCACCAGCAGCGGCTTGTCATGCTTGATCTCGGGGCGAACCGGTCCGCGACGAAATGCCGTCAAGTCAGGACAGTTTCGTACTACGAATACTTCCTCCGAACGCTTTCCGCCCCGCGTGACTGCAACTTCCTTAAAGGACTCGTTGGTGGCGATGGAAACGTCTGCGACTCGGAAAGAGCACTTCTCGGCCAAACGGGTCAACGAACAAAACAGCCCACTCGTCCTGCCGAACTTGGCCTCAAACACCTCCGGACTCAAATCGTGATGGTCGAAGATATATCGAACGCCGAAAGGCTTCAAAATGAGTGCGATCAGAAAGATAGTGTCTGGCGGATTGCAGCCCTGGAGCACCCGGAATCTCGAACGGCTGAACACTTTCAACACGAGATAAAGCTCTGCAATCAGAGCCCAGGCATATTCCAGAAGATACCCAATCGCACCGGATGCCTCCAACGCTCGATGACGATAAATATGGATTCCATCAAGAATCTCGTAACTCGCCGTGCAAGAGTTCTTCCCCTTGGGGCAGATGACGGAAACGACATATCCAGCGTCACGCAGTGCGCGTGCCTCGCACCAAACACGCCTATCCACAGGAACGGGTAGGTTTTCGACGATTATACAAACGGATATGAGCTCGCTCCTCTTCATGAGCGGGATGCCGGTTTGTTGATTTCGGGAATCGTAGATCCTTGACTTTAAAATAAAACAGATTCCTCTTTACAAGCTGTTCGCACTGCGAACTCATTGCTAGGAGAAACTTTGAGTTGAAGTTGACTTGATTCGATTCCCCAAATACTGACGGAGTCCATCCTGCCACGGTTTGAAGGAATTCAAGCCGCCGCGCTTCAAGGCTCGGTTTTCAAGTACCGAGTATTTCGGCCGGGCTACCTTGGCAGGAAATTCGTCCGGCCCTGCCACTTTCAACCGGACCGGTGTATCCATGACCGCGAAGATTTCCCGTGCGAATTCATACCACGAGCAACTGTCTTCTGCCGTGGCGTGGTAGAGACCGTAGCAATCCGAACGGCTCAACTGGACCAGTTGCTCTGCAAGCTCTGCCGTGGACGTTGGCGA
>Ga0181523_10003601_pt1 | contig 14032 bp, 18 predicted proteins | sample PEATcosm2014_Bin_43_FD_119752 | JGI IMG/M metagenome (GOLD analysis project Ga0181523, IMG submission 119752) | Peatland microbial communities from MTU Mesocosm Facility, Houghton, MI, USA - PEATcosm2014_Bin05_30_metaG | ecosystem: Environmental > Terrestrial > Soil > Wetlands > Peat | place...
GGTCCGAAAAACTGCGAAACAGGACCAGATGTCGATCGACGTGAACCAAAGACCGGCAAGCACTAAACTTATGACTGGGATCCCGGAAGGGGTAAGACCACAGGATCGATGCAGGACGAGTACATCGCGCCTGCGGATATCAGAAGTCTCCAAACAATCAGGCGGTTCTGAAGTTTCCGCCTTGATCCCGACTCACAATTGTACGGTAGCCCAGGGGTCTTCGTGGAGGGGATTTCGGGTGAACCAGGTTGGCGAGGTGTAGCGCGGGCCGCCTGTTGGGCTTTCGAGGCCGTGCAGTAGGGCGCCCGGGAAGAGGATGAATGAACCTGCAACGGGGCGGTAGGTTTCGCCTGTTTCTGGGAAGACCAGGCGGCCGTCAGCGAAATCGTCGTTCAGGTAGATTATCCCGGCCCATTCGCGCCATGGCGTGCCGTTGGGTGAGCCATCGGGATGACAATGGTCGCGATGCGGCGGCATGGACTGACCGTCCCATCGCACTACCTGAGTCGTGTCTGAATATAGCCTCGCGCCGGCACACGCCGATGCGACTATCGTCGCGCGATGACGCCATCGCTGTAGGATGCGGCGCACTTCGTTTTCGGAGTCCGGGAAACTGCTGATCCACATTACTCTGCGATCGAAGAACGGATCGCCTACGACTGCGCCGTGCGCCGCCCGGCTCCGTTCGTAAGCCGCGATAACCGACAGGCAGTCATCGCGGTCGGCGAAGTTACGAAGTTCCTGCATCGCGTAGGGCGCTCATAGCCGTTTATCGAGCGGCGGGTGCAAGCGTAGCCTGTTGATATGCTCCGCGTAGGTAGAGCGTCCATCGGCATAGCGGCCGACGAAGTAGTCCTTGTCCCACGGCTTGCTGAGTGCGTCTGCGTCTCCAGCCGCGAGCCGGTCACGCATCCGGGTGCGCCGTTCACGCCACGTGGCGTGGTCGGCGGCGAACTTCGGATCATCCTCGAGCCTGCGCACGACCGGTTGCACGCTCTGCTGGACGCCGGCGCGCACGAGGCAGATTTGCGCATAGGGTTCACCGGCTGGCCAATGCACCTGGCCCGGCCGGGTAAAGCGATAGTTCATGGTGAAGGTGTAGGGCAGCCAGTCAGTTTCGACCACCGCGGTCATCGGCGCGATACCGTCTTTGAACTGGTTAGTGGGACCAGTAACCATCAAATGGAAATCCAGTTGCGTGCGAAAAACATAGGCAACGTCAAACGTCAGTACGCCGTTTCCAAAGTTGCTAATCGCCTGATTCGGGCGCGAACAATTGACCGTCAGATCCGCGGTGGTGGGACCGCCGTTCCACGACGCCGTCACGTCGGCGGGCAGAAGAAGCTGCCAGCCATACGTGTTGGCAATCGTCAGCGGCAGACATCGATATGCGTGTCTTGCGCTCCCGGTATCCATCCAATCACGTTCGACCGGCGCGGGGATCAGAGGCTGAGGTTCTTCTGAAAGTGTGAAAGCTTCAAGCAGCATTTGGACCACCTCGTGGAACGCGCGCAGCTCAACTGGACTGGTCGGTTTAAGCGCGCCGATATGTGATGAAATTCAGCGATTCCGCAGTGGCTCAGGCATTTCCCATCTGAAGCGATCGCTGGCGTAGCACTTCCCACCAATTGACATACGGCACCAGGCAGGAATCGGTGACTTCGGCGAAGACGGCGCGGCAGAGATCGCGCAGCGCCCGGCGTCCATCGCCACGCCAGGCCGCTATCAAGTCGCGGAGCGGCGCGTCCTTGAGATTGCCGAGCGCGTAGCGCCGCGACAATCCATACACCAGCGGCGTAACGGTGCCGTCAGCCTCGATAACCAATGTGGGCAGCAGGTCGGCGAGCGGACGTTCGGTGTCGCTGCTTCCGTCACGGTTGGCCATCGTCATCGTCGCATTGAGCCGCAGTATCGCACGATGGGCGGCGTCCAGATGCACGATCATCCGGCCGCCCGCGCGCTGGCGGATGCGGTCCAACACCAATTGGACATACTCGCAGTCGCGCTCGCTGGGGCCGCGATCCCGCATTCTCTCGGTCGCTCGCCCGATATCCTCCAGCGGATGTACCTGCAACAGTTTTGCGCCCTGATCGAGGGCAAACTGCGCAACCCAATCGAGCTCGTGAGCATTGTTGCGAGTGAGCAGAAAGATAAATCCGAAGGGGATTCCGGAGTTCCGGACGTCGTCCAGGCGGGAGCGCATTGTATCGAAAGCTTGCGCGGAGCCCCGGATCGCGTTGTGCGAGGCAGGCACACCGTCGAGGCTGATGGCGAGCAAGTCGGTCCTGTTCCGCAGCGTCGTAAGCCGGCTCCGGGTCAGCACGGTACCGTTCGATACTATTACCGTGCTGAGTCCGCAGCCGCGCGCATGATCGAGTACAACGGGAAGGAAAGGGTAAAGAACCGGCTCGCCGCCCGAAAAATTGGCGATGTTAAAACCTTCTTTCGCCGCATCGCTCAGGGCTTCCTGTAGTACCCAGGCCTCAATCTCTTCGCGTTCATCGGGCGAAGAATAGGTATAGCAATGCTGACAGCGCAGGTTGCAGTGGCGCGTCGGGTGGATTTGAACATAGCGGGTCGTGCAGGCCCACGATGCGCCGTCCGCTTCCATGCGATCACACTCGTGCGGAAGGCACCAGCAAGCTGGTGATCCGGATGATGTGATCGATACCTTTCAACTGTTCCTGGGTCAGCGCGGCAGGCTCGCACTTGCGGCGGCGCTCGACCTCTTCCAGGGCACTGCTTATTTGTGCCTTGTAGGAGGCCGCCATCTGTCGCTCGTGGGGAGCGTTCGCCCGCTCGACGACATCCAGCAACGATCGCAGCATCCGCTCTACGTGATCAAGTACTTCTTCGCGTGAAGGCATGATTCACCCTCCTTCAAGTTTACAGGAAAGCCAGCAAGCCCAGCCCAATACCCAGAATCGTGCCTATTGGATTTGAGCCGTTCGATGGCGGTGGCGGAGGTGGCGGAGGCGGCGGAGGAGGTGGTGGAGGGGGGGGAGGAGCGGTGGACGTAGGCTGCGATGGCGCCGCGGCTTGAGGCTGTGCCGCTTGGCACGGGCAACAACAGGGCGAAGGATAAGGCGGATACGGGGGGAAGGGAGGAAAAGGTGGAAATGGCGCGTTTGCCGGATATGGCGGATAGGGTGGGTACGGTGGATGGTACGACATTGGCTCCGAACTCCTCGTTGGATATTTAGCGCGGGCGATTAACCTCTCGGTCCGCGACCACTTGCTGCGCCTTTCTCCGGTTTGTGAGCAGTCTCCTTTCTCCGGTGAGGGTCAGGTTCCGAAGATGAGTGCTCCGGACTTTTGTGCGGCGGCTCCTGATGTTCCGCGACCGATGGACCCGGTTCGCTATCGCCAAGCTGATGCAGCCGCATATCCACTTTGCTGATCGACTGCTGGAGAGATTCGATCACATTCCCGGCTCGTTCATGCAACCGGCGCAATCTGGCAACCTCTTTCTCCGCGAGGTTGATTCGATTCTCCAGGTCTTCGCGGGCGCGACGAATTTCGCCGGATAGGGCTTCGAGCCAGGCTCGCAGCGCGTACGTCGGCCAGAGCACATTTCCGGCGGTTTCGCTCATGCACCAGGCCCTCCAGATGGATTCGGCAAAGTGCGCCGCACCAGGGCCGCCGCTGATTCGCCAATATCGAGCAGGGCTTCCACGTCGTGCACTCCTGACGGATTGGGAAATTCACCTACGCCGGCACTGAGTAGTGGCGACAGGGCGGATAAAAATGAAACCGGTGTTTGAGATTGTTGCGGCCGCACAGCCTCGGCGCTCGCGTAGAGCGGAGACGTGGACGCCGTCGATGGCGCCTGGGCCGCGGCCGGTGACGATACCGCGGCGTGTCCGCCGGAACATCCGCAACCGCAGCCACCACCTCCGATTACGATGACCGGAGGATATGGAGGATAGGGCGGATACGGCGCGTAAGGTGGGTTAGGTGGGTTAGGTGGATACGGAGGGTACGGCGGCATCGGCGGTGTGGCGGCTTGGCCGCGCTCGATGCACTTGTCGTTGGCGTCGTCTTCGCATTCGGGCGAGCAGACGTGGCTCGCTGCTTCCCGTACTACCTCGACGGCTTCGAGGAGCGCCTTGCCCAGCCGCCAGATTTCGCGACGGGATTCAAAACAGCAGTGACGGTCCTTGTCGGATTCCCGATCTCGCTCATTGCTTCCCACTTCTGCCAGCTTGCGGAGGGCTTCAGCCGCTTCACGCAATGATTCCGCGAGCTTAAGTTCCGGTTCCACGAAGTACGCGGTAACACTTTGAGCGCGCATCTGTCAAACAGAGGAGAGAAACCTGGCACTGGTGCGCTGCATCAGTGCCAGGTTTCAGGGCGTAACGACCGTTAGGGTACCTCGCCAATTGAACCAACGGGTGAGCCACGCGATCGTCAAGCTCGTGAGATTGGGCTGAGCTTGATCCACGTTCCTTATAGAACGCGAGCGCGAACGCAAATTGACAATCACGAAGTGCAGCGAATCGATAAAGAGGTTCAGCCCAAGCCGGCAGGCTGACGAAGAATCTGGCCCGCGCGCACACCATGTTCGCCTTGGCTAATCTCTACCAAGTCCGTTACCGGCTGCTCCCCACCGGCGCGAAGTGCACCTTATGAGCATACGGCGGGGAGTCCGCCACCACGCCGCTGACCAACGCGGCGCCGGCCAACGCGCAATCGCCCTGCATTGATCCCGATGCTTATGCTCACTCACGCAAAAGCACGCACGCACCTGTGCAGAGCTTCCCTAGGGCGTTCCGCGCAGACAGGCGGGCACTGCTGTAATCTCCTCAGGTTAATTCAGCGCCCTATTTGCTAGGATGTATCCGCGTGTCGCGCTCTCACAGATTCAAATAGTGCGGCAAGGAGATTGGCGCGGTGCTATAATCACGCCAAGGAAGGAAACAGCGCGATGAAGAGGCTGATCGCAATAACCCAAGCCTGACGCTCCCGTGCTTGAACGCGCCTCCATGACGAAATGCGTACGGCTTCTCGCGACGCTGTCCACGCTTCTCCCTTACGAGGTGCGTCGCCGCGCGTGGCGTGACGGAAGCTTATGGGGGCAACTCATCAGCGCCCCTTGAATTGCGGTTTGCGCCGTTCGCGCCAGGCTCGATGACCCTCGGCCTTATCCTCCGTGAGCTCATCAGATCGCAACAGAGTGTCAGAATGCAGCCGATGCCAATCGCATAGCCGTTGACTGCCGCTACGACAGGCTTGGCGAAGTCAGCGACCTGGACTATCGGGCTTGACCGGCGTCGGTGAGGTAATCCCTCGATAAAGTCCGCTATCGAATTCTGCGTGTGCGTGCGCGGATTTTTCAGGTCGGCGCCCGCGCTGAACGCTCCTCCGGTGTCGTCGCCGGTCAGGATGACACAGCGGATGTCCCGATCTTCCTCGAGCTCCGGCAACCGCTCCTTCAAGCCGGTTGCGAACTCCTGATGCCAGGCGTTCCGGGCTTCAGGCCGGCTCAGCGTCAGGATACCGACGTGGTCGTGCTTCTCGTAAAGCAGTGGCATCGAACTCGCTCCTTCGTAAAACAGGTTGCTTCTAGATGACCGTTCCACCACTCATGTTGAGGATCTGTCCGGTCACGTAGGCCGACTCCTCCGAGGCAAAGTAGAGCGCGGCCTCCGCTATCTCCTCGGGACGTCCAATCCGGCCGATCGGCACTCTGCGACTGAACTCCTTCAGCGCCTCTTCGCTGAAGTTCCCGAGGATCGGCGTATCGACCAGCCCCGGCGCGATCACATTTACGGTTACCCCCGCAGAGGCGAACTCCGCCGCGATTGACCGCGCGAAGCCGTGTGCGCCGGTCTTCGCCGCCGCTATATGTGCCATCTGTGGTGGTGGATTGATACCCGAGGTCGCCGTGATCAGGATGATCCGCCCCCATTTCCGCTCAGCCATCTGCCCAATGGCGACGCGAGTGCAATTGAAAAGCCCCTTGAGGTCGACGGTCAGAACCTCATCCCACTCTTCCTCTGTCATCTTGAGGAAAGGCGTGTGATGAAACACGCCGGCACTGCATACCAGGATGTCGAGATGACCAAATTCGGTCTGCGCCCGTTCGACCATCGCGCTGGACTCCGCGAAGCTGGCGACGTTCGCGCGGACGCCGAGCGCGCGGCGTCCGAACGCCTCAGCTTCCTTAACCACGGCCACGATTTTCTTTTCGTCGCGGCCATTGATAGTCACGTCAGAGCCCTCACGCGCAAAGCGCAATGCTATTGCGCGGCCGATGCCCGAGCTGGAACCCGTCACCAGCGCGACCTTACCGGAAAGACGCATAGTGGTCTCCTTACCGCGCAGGCCACCTCCGCGCGGGCAATTAGACAATCGCGGGAGTGTCCGCCATTTACGTTGCCTTGTCCACTCGTCACACCAATAACGCAGCGTGGACGAAAATACACGCGGGGATCGGTGCGGAATGATCAGTACGGGTGCAGACGGTCGCTCGTCGGAACGCCCTAATCAGATAGAACTTGACAACTGCCCAATCACCGCTGTACCGGCTCGCACATGGGCTGCAACATCAGCTCGGGAAAGGAGCGATTTGGCGGACCAGGCATGATCATCGATTCGCACGTACATATCATCGCGGACGATCAGCAAAAATATCCGCGCCGCACGGATACGCCGGAATGGGTGCGCGACACCTCGGCCGAGACGCTGCTAGCGCTCAATCGTGAAGCTGGCGTCGACCGCGTGGTGCTAGTGCAGGGCTACGGCGCGTACGAGTGCGATAATAGCTATGCGGCCGATTGCGCGCGGCAATATCCGGGCCGTTTCGTGGCAGTCGGTATTGTCGACTGCCGCCAAGACGACGCTCCCGAGCAGTTGACTTATTGGGTGCGTGAACGCGGCGTGCGCGGTCTGCGGCTTTTTACAATTGTCGAGCCCGAACCGCTGCTCGATGAGCCGCGGATGGTATCCCTATGGACCCGCGCGGCCTCGCTCGCTATCCCCCTTTGCATCATGACGCGATTCCGTCAGCTCGCGCGGCTTCCGGCTTTACTGGAGCGCTTTACGAATATCCCAGTGGCGCTCGATCATCTCGCGTTGCCGCGCTTGAGCGATGGCCCGCCGTACGAGACACTCGGTCCGCTCTTCGACTTGGCGCGGTTCCCCAACCTGTATCTCAAGTTCTCGACGGAGACTTTGTATCCGTCCCGGCGCGGACGCAGTATCCCGAAGGAATTCTTCAGCCGCCTGCTCGAACGCTTTGGTGCGACACGGATCATGTGGGGGTCGAATTTTCCTGCCACGCACGATCGCAGCTTCCCAGAGCAATTGGCGCGGGCGCGGGAAGACCTCGCCTTTCTACCGCAAGAAGACCAACGTTGGCTTTTCGGCGAAACCGCGCTCACTCTGTGGCCGTCGCTTCGCTGACGAATGCAGGCCGATGGCGACTGCAGCCCAGGAGGATGAAATGACGATAATGATCACTGGCGGGACGGGGTTCCTCGGCTCTTACCTGACGCGCGTCATCTGATGCGCGAAACGGGCGTCATGGGCAAGGACCTGATTATCTTTAAGCGGTACCCCAATAGGGTCCTTGACTTCCTCGTGCGTGCTGCCGATCCATAGCCTTGACTGAAATACTTACGGCAGCGGCGATCCCGCCCCTTGATAAAACTCGGTGCCAGGTCGTCGCTCCCGCAATAGCGGTAAGCCAACTGGTTGGATTTCGGCCTACCACCCATCTTTCCCCGCAGCGGTTATGCAGGCTTAGCCTTTCTCGGCACAGTGTGCTTGCGGAGCGCCTTCTGACCGGCCTGGACGCTGCGTTCGCCGAGAACAGGCGTCGGGACCGAATTACTCGCTCACAGAGATAAAATCGAAGTGACGCGGATCGGCTCACCATTCGAGCGTTCTCCGGTGCTGCTGGGCCGCGCGCATCGCCACGATACACACGCAGTTTGCGATCGCCAGCCTCGATCAGCTGTCGAACGGACGTTTCCTTTTCGGCCTGGGGATCGGATGGCTCAAAGAGGAGTTCGAGTGGGTCGGCGCGGACTGGGATAACCGCGCGCGGCGCAACAATGAAATGCTCAAACTGATGGAAGCGCTCTTTACCCAGAAAGTTCCGAAGTTCAAAGGCAAAACCGTCAGCACCGAAAACTTCTACTTCAATCCCAAGCCGGCGCAACAACCCCATCCACCCTACATTATCGGCGGTAACACTGACGCCGCGATAAAACGCGCCTGCCGCTTGGGCGACGGATGGTTCGGGATTACCAAAGAGCTCGAGAAGGCGCTCGAACTGGTGAAGCGCGTGCGTGAAATGGAAAAAGGCTACAACCGCGCGAAGCCGTTGGAACTCGCGATGGGCGCGCAATGGCGTAGCACTACGGTCGACGATGTCAGGCGGCTCGAGGAAGCCGGTGTTGAGCGGGTATTGCCCTCGGGGTTGGTCGCGCGCGACTCATTGGGCGCGCTCCGCCGAGTTCACGAAACCATCGTGTCCAAGTTCCGGTGAGTTAATCAATCAATTTGCAGCTCGGCTAGGGGCTTGGCCGCGATCGGTTGGACATGATGAGTCATCGAGACAGTGTTGGGTCAGGTCTCTTTGTTACGCCGCCGGGTCCGAGAAGGAGCTGTGGCGGCTGATGCCTCGCTCGATAGAAATCTTCTCCAGTCGGCTGATAAATTCGAATTCGGCAGCGTAGTTCTTTGCTCTCGCTTGTTCGACAGAAAAGAACTGCGCTCGATCGATTTCGGGGAAAGCCTCTTGTTACCAGACCGCGGAGGCCACTCGATAGTAAAGGTATTGCTTCTTATTGATGAGGGATCGCAATCGCCCTCGAAGGCCCACGCGTGAACGATCTTGCCTCCTTTATGTTTCACCCTGCCCAGCGGAATGAAGTTGCCGTAAGGCTCAAAACCGGTTTCCTCCTGAAACTCTCGTTTTGCGGCGATTAAGTCATCCTCAGCCGGAGAGACTTCTCCTTTTGGAATGAACCAGGCTCCCTCGTCCTTCTTAGCCCAAAAATGACCTCCGAGCAGCCAGCTCCGGGCCATGCCAACGATTGCGCCCTGGATGCGCTCGCAAGCCGAGGGTTGGAGGCCTTTGCCCACGCTCTTGTCTAGGAGGCCTTTCAAAACCTATCGCACGGAGGGGTTGCAAGGCTGATCAGCGCCACCACGGCTTATATGGTTCAGGCTTTCGCGCTGTTTTTCACGCAGGCCACAAGACTTTGAAAAGGAAATGCTCGGGCCACGCGGGCTTGGCTGCGGTGGCCTTCAGATCGACCCGTAGCGCTCCGCCCTGGCCGAGTGGTTTCGGTGATGGGTCACAGCCCTTGGCCCCGAAAGACAGTGCGCATTTTCCCTCGGCGTCCAACTAGTATCGCGAGACCTCGCCGGGCAAGCGTCACCGCCGAAGGTGATGAGGTGTGACGCTTCCACGACCTCGAGCAGGACTAGGTTTGCGAAGTTCTCGCGGCCGAGTGTCGGGCCGGTAAAGGCCTCCAAGCTCATCAGGATATGATTGCCATTGTTTCGATGCTGAAAAAGAACACGTTAGCGAAGGATCCCGTCCGCGCGTTTTCTATCCTGCCATCGAGATAGTAACCGACGGCAAACAGGACGTTCATGAGGAAGAAGGCCGCCCCGATTTGGAGTAGCAGAAACGGCCATGAGGAGGTCAGCAACTGGTGATAGACGTCGAAGAAGTACCGTCCGTCCGCCGAGTCTTCCGGAGGTGACACTCTCGACACTCACTATTTCATCACGTCGCCGCCTGATTGCCATGCAATGGAATTACCTCGCTGTAACCTCAATGCATTTCGCGCTGGAACCCGATCTAACACCGTTCAGGTTTGCGCCGAAGGGCGCCGACCATAACGAGGAAACTTCCTACAGGCGTCGATAGGGCGCTGGCGGCCCTCTTTCAAGGCTTTAGCGCAAACGAATCACGATGATTACAAAGGCGGCCGCAAGGCGAGTAGCGCGATTGATTAAGACAAGGCGCAGCGTCGTCCTGCTCGCGATCCTCTCCTCATCAGATCGCCACCGCGCCGGCGGGGCCACACGCGAACGTCGAGCAGGCGGCATACTCGCCCAGCTGTCAACCCGCGCGACGATTCGCTATGCGAAAGGCGGTAAGCGGAGGTATTCTACGCGAAGATCCGAAGAGCGCTGCGATTGGGGTTCCGGCGCGGCAGCCGGAGATCGGAAGCTAAAGGAGGTACGAATCATGGGACGTCTCCCGGGGAAAGGTCGCGTTTATCACCGGAGCGGGTTCAGGCATCGCGCGAGCGGCGGCGCGCTTGTTCGCCTTGGAAGGCGCGAGTGTCGTGATCGCTGAATTGAAGCCGGAGTTGGGACGCGCCTGCGAAGCCACGATTCGCGACGCGAGCGGTGATGCGGCTTTTGTCGAAACCGACGTCACCAACGAGGAAAGTGTCAAGAGCGCGACCCAGCAGACGGTCAGCCGTTTCGGCAAGCTGGATATACTTTACAACTGCGCGGGGGGATCGATCGTCGAGGATGCGCCGGTTACTGAGGTCGATATGTTCGTGTGGCAGCATACGATGTCGCTCGACCTGCTTGGGACGTTTCATTGTTGCCGTCACGGGATCCCCGAACTGACCAAGAGCGGTGGCGGCGCAATCGTAAACATGTCGTCGGTCGGTGGCAGCGCTGCGCGGCTTCCCCGCGCATGTCTACGTTGCCGCGAAGGGCGGGATCATCTCGTTGACGCGGACGCTTGCTGGCCAGTACGCGAAGAATGGGATTTCGGGCCAACGCGATTTGCCCGGGATTGGTGAAAACTGACCGAGTGCTCCAACGCTTCGGCGACGCAGACGATCCGAATTCGGGATCGCCGCAAGCACAGGCGATCAAGGGGCAATTTCGACGCTATCCATTTTCGGTCGGTGAGCCGGAAGACATCGCCCGAATCGCATTGTTCCTGGCCTCGGACGAGGCGCGGATGATCACCGGGGCGATAATCCCGGCGGATGGCGAACTCTCGCATACTAGGGCGGACGGTGGCGACAGGAGTTGACGGACACCGCTGTCCAACGCCTGGTGGGTTCGTCGTGCAGGCAGTGCGGGGTGACCTCGCGTGCTTGAAAAGGGACACGATCTTGATGAAGGCCCCGCTGGGATCGCGGGCGGAACCCAGCGTTCGTTTTTCGAGAATCGGGAGGGCTGCCCGTGGTTTAACGTCATATTTTTTTGCCATAGTTTGAAGTGAGCGTGCGAAGGGCGAGTGTGCATAACTCGCTGGTGCATTAACGGGGAGGGTTTGGAGATGTCAGATTACACGATTATTTTCGCTGACTCGCACATGATCGAGCCACCGACTCTATGGACTGAACGGCTCGACAAAAAATATCGGGATGCCGCGCCGCACGTTGAGGAAAACGAGAAGGGCAGTTTTTTCGTCGCGCCCGGAATTCATCCATCGCGGGTCTCGTTGGGCTTTGCGGCAGGCCGCAGCGGTAAGGAACTCGAGGAGTACTTCAAGAAAGGCAGCTTTGCAGCCGCCCGCCCCAGCGGCTGGGATCCGGTCGAACGGGTCAAGGACCAGGACCTTGATGGTGCGGTCGCCGAGGTGATCTACACCACCTTCGGAATGCCGCTGTTTCGCTTGCCAGACGCGGATCTGCAACGCGCCTGTTTCAAGGTCTACAACGATTAGGTGGCGGAGTTCCGTAGCCATAATCCGAAGCGCTTCTATCCGGTCGGGTTGATCTCGCTGGAGGACCTTGCGCCGGTGTCAGAGAACTCGAGCGCTGCGCGAAGCTCGGGCTGAAGGGCGCGCAGATTTGGGGCGGGCCGCCGGCCGATCGTCCGTTCTGGACCGAGGAGTATGATCCGGTGTGGCAAGTGGCAAAGGAAGCGCACCTGCCGCTGTCGCTCCATCTCGGCACCGGCAAGGGCGTTGGCGATAAGGTCAAACCCGCGAACTCCAACAAGCGCTCACCGTTTATGACACGCAACTATGTTAACGCGATTCAGGAAGTCCAACGCTCATTCACTGATATCATCCTGAGTGGAGTGCTGGAGCGCTTTCCTCACCTGACGCTGGTCTCTGCGGAAAATGACAGCGGCTGGTTTCCGCATTACCTCTACCGGCCCGATCACGCGTACGAAAAATTCAACGAAATGTCGGACGAGCCGTTACCGCTGAAGCCGAGCGTCTATGTGCGCCGACAGGTAATGGTTACGTTCCAGGATGATCCGGTCGGTCCCAAGACCAGTGAGTTTTTCGGCGAAGATAACTACATGTGGGCCTCGGACTTTCCGCACAGCGACTGCACCTGGCCGAATTCGCGCAAAGTAATCGAAAGCGGGTTCGGTGGGGTGTCCAGACAGATTCGCGACAAGATAGTCTGCGGCAACGCCGCGCGATTCTACGGAGTGGAAATCGGCGGCTGACACCAAGTTCAAGGACATCCGCCGTCGTCTAGGCGACGCGTGAAGTGCCAAGAGACCGACCGAGCTATCGTCCGCCCGCCCGTGTATAAACAACGACGCGGGTATCTACGCATGGTGGCTCTCAGAGTGGCTGTCAAAATCCGAAGGGTGGTCCCAACGAAATGGAACGCCACGCCCCGGCAGCCCGTTTCCCCGATACCGCGGCCGATCGGACATAATCCCAGCCAATGGCACGACGGCATGAGAGTTTGATCCCGCTTTCGCACGAACATCATGACGGGCTGCTGCTAGCGTGGCGATTGCGCACCGGCGACTTGTCTAAGCGTGAGCGTGAACTGCGTGCCAAGCACGTTAGTGCGTTCTTCGAATATGGCCTGATCAACCACCTGAAGCTTGAAGAGGAGCTGCTGTATCGGGCATGCCGTTCGGTCCTGGGCGTGGAAGCGTCGCTGATCCACCTTTTGCTGAACGACCACCGTCGCGAGCTGCCAGTGAAAGCCGGCGATCAAGGCCGGGGCGCACGACCAGGGGGAGAGTTTCTGCGCTTTACTCGAGCAACATATCCGGACCGAGGAGCCTAATTCGTGCTAGCGCAGAATCGAATGAAGCCAGCGGAGATGAGAGAGTTCGGGCGACAGATGAAGGCGCAGCTTAGATGAGCGGCGTACTCTAGCGCTCGTTCGATCCTCAGAGCGGATGAAGGCAAATCACTGCCATCGTCTGGGCGCTTTCTTCAGCCTGAAGAGCCCCAGGTCGTCGCACCAGCGCTCGAATCGCGTGCGGTCTACCCCATGAAATCTTAGGTCCTCGAGCGAGCCCTCAAGCGAAACCGTGTCGACCAGCGTCGCGAGCTGCCGGTAAAGCATGGCGTCGTCGCGCCGCTCCACCAGCGTGGCCGCGAGCTGGACCGCTCCGCGCATCTTGACCTTCCACTGTGACGGGTTCGCGGGAATCCGCTCGAGCCGTTCATAAACGCCAAGCAGAAGCGCTGCGCTCTTTTTCCGAAGCCCGCCAGCCCGGGAATACCGTCAGCGCTATCGCCAGTCAGCGCCAGGAAGTCTGGTATGCTGGCCGGCCCGAAACCGTGCTCGGCGCGAAACACCGCCTCGTTCACCAGCTTCTTCTGGCGTCGGTCGACCTCGACCACTCGCTCACCCTGGATACACTGACCGAGATCTTTGTCCGGCGTGAGAATTCGCACCTGCTCGACCTGATCACGAAACCGGTGAGCTCCGCTCGCGAGACCATCGTCCGCCTCGTACTCGCGCATCGACCAGACCGCCACCCCGATCGCCCGAACAGCCTGCTCCGCGGTGTCGAACTGTGAACGCAATTCCGGCGCGATACCCTCGTCACTCTTGTACTGCGGGAAGAGGTCGTTCCGAAACGAGCGGATCGGATTGTCGAATACGACCGCAATATGACTCACCGCTTCCCCGGATCGTGCAGTAAGGCCAACAGCGATTCGACGATGCCGACCGTAGCCTTCGCATCGGTCCCCGAAGCTGCCCGGTGATTCGGGCGCGGCGCATAGTGAGCCCGATAGAGCTCGTATGTCCCGTCGATTAGGTGCAGCCTCACGCCCTAACCATAGCACTTGCGTCCGCGGTATCTCATTTAAGAC
>Ga0181523_10003603_pt1 | contig 14031 bp, 13 predicted proteins | sample PEATcosm2014_Bin_43_FD_119752 | JGI IMG/M metagenome (GOLD analysis project Ga0181523, IMG submission 119752) | Peatland microbial communities from MTU Mesocosm Facility, Houghton, MI, USA - PEATcosm2014_Bin05_30_metaG | ecosystem: Environmental > Terrestrial > Soil > Wetlands > Peat | place...
CGCAGGCAATTTCCAGCTTGATCTTCGGGAGGAAGCTCACGGCATATTCGGCGCCGCGATAGATTTCGGTGTGGCCCTTTTGCCGCCCATAGCCCTTCACCTCGGTGACGGTCAGCCCCTGAACGCCAATCTTGGTGAGGGCGTCGCGGACGTCGTCGAGCTTGAAGGGCTTGATGATGGCCATGACGATCTTCATTGGTTCGATCTCCTGTGGAATCGCCCATTTCGCCGTGCACGACCGATCGGGCAGACCGGCTAAAAGGCGATGACCGCGCAGGAACACCCAGCCCCACTCGCGGCAATTACCGGGGCGCTCTAATCAAGCGCCGTGCCAGTTGGGGTAGGGAGCCTTAATGCGTTGGTAATCAAAGGCGATTGGAACTTCTACCGACCCCGCTCACCGCCACCGAAGGGGCATCGCCGGGGTGGCCGCCCAAATACCGGACAGAATGCTTAAAATCTAGGCCGGGAGAATGCCGAGCAGTTATTGCAAGGCCTCGCCGTGTTGCGTGACGTCCAAGCCCTCGATCTCGCTCTGCTTATCGACGCGCAGCGGGATGAAGATCGAGATCGCCTTCAGCAGCACAAAGGTGGCGGTAGCAGACCACGCCATGGTCACCGCGATGCCATAGAGCTGGATCAGCACCTGGGAGCCATTTCCCTCCAGCCACCCGGCGGTACCGCCGACCGCACTGACGGCGAACACGCCAACCAGTAGAGTGCCGGTCGCGCCGCCGATGCCATGAACGCCAAACACGTCAAGCGAGTCATCGTAGCCCCAGAACCGCTTGAGTCTGGTGCAGCTCCAAAAACACATCGCGCCGGCGATGAGACCGATGATCACGCCATGCCAGGGCAGCACGAAACCGGAGGCCGGCGTGATGGTGCCGAGCCCGGCCACGGCACCGGAAATCATGCCGAGTACCGATGGTTTGCCCCGGGTCCACCATTCGAGCGCCATCCAAGTCAGTGCACCGGTCGACGCAGCGAGATGCGTCGCGAGGATCGCGAATACGGCCCGCGAATTAGCAGCAAGCGCCGAGCCGCCGTTGAATCCGAACCAGCCGACCCACAGCAGTCCGGTGCCAATGACCGCCAGCGACAAATCATGGGGCGCGAAATTGTCGCTGCCGTAGCCGAGCCGCGCGCCCAGCACGATAGCGGCAACCAGACCGGCAACGCCGGCGTCGAGATGCACCACCGTGCCGCCGGCGAAATCGAGCATTCCGGCCGCGGCGAGAAAGCCGCCGCCCCAAACCCAATGGGCAATTGGGACGTAGACCACGATCAGCCAGAGCGCAGCAAACCACAAAAAGGCCGAAAAACGCATGCGATCGGCCACCGAGCCGGCAACGAGCGCCACAGTAATCACGGCGAAGGCCATGTGGTAGAGCATGAACAGTGCTTCGGGAATCGTCTTGGCAAAAGGACTGACCGCGTCCATTCCCATGCCGCGCAGCAGAACGCGGTCGAGCGTGCCGAGCAACGGCGCATCGCCGCCGAACGCGAGCGTGTAGCCAAGGCCGGCCCACAGGATCGAGCAGAGCGCCGTCGCGACAAGGCTTTGCGCCATGGTCGCAAGCACGTTCTTCTTGCGCACCATGCCCGCGTAGAACAGCGCAAGGCCCGGAATCGTCATCATCAGGACGAGTGCGGTCGCCGAGATCATCCAGGCGGTATCGGCCGGATCGATTTTCGCTGCGGTTTGCGCCAGGGCCGAAGTCGAAGCGAATGCCGTAGCCGCCCCAGCCGCGGCTGCAGCAGCAATCGATACCACCCTCATCATCAATTCCCCGGAACCCCTTTTGACGTCAGAGCGCGCCGGCGTCGGTCTCGCCGGTACGGATACGGACCGCCTGCTCGATCGGAGCGACAAAAATCTTGCCGTCGCCGATCTGACCGGTCTTGGCGGCGGCGCTGATGGCCTCCACCACTTTGTCGGCCTCGTCGGCCGCGACAGCGATTTCGATGCGGATTTTCGGCAGGAAATTCACGGCGTATTCGGCGCCGCGATAGATTTCGGTATGGCCCTTCTGCCGCCCGTACCCTTTGACCTCGGTGACGGTCATGCCGCGGACGCCGATAGCGGTCAGGGCGTCGCGCACGTCTTCGAGCTTGAAAGGCTTGATAATCGCGATGATGAGCTTCATGAACCAATTCCTGGGCACAGCGGTGCAGCGCGGGATGCCTACGATATCGGCATCGCGACCAGACATTAAGCAATTTTATCATCCAGCTGCGAGGACGCGGTCTTCCCGCGGTGCATAACTCGGCTGGCCGCTGTTAGGCTGGCGCGGCGCGGCGCTGCCGCAGCAGGCCCTCCTGCGCCACTGAGGCGACCAGCGTGCCGTCGAGGGCAAAGATCAAACCGCGAGAGAAGCCGCGAGCGCCGCTGAGGTTGGGGCTGTCCTGGGCGTATAGGAGCCACTCGTCGGCACGAAAGGGGCGGTGGAACCACAGCGCGTGGTCAAGGCTTGCTGCCATGATATCCTGGTGGAAAACGGTACGGCCGTGCGGAATGAGGGCCGCATCAAGGAGCGTCATGTCCGAGGCGTAGGCCAGCACGCACTGATGAATCGCCGGCTCGTCGGGCAGCCGTTCGGTGGCGCGAATCCACATGTGGAAGCGGCCGCCTTCGAGCTTCTCACCGAGATAGCGGCCATATTCCACCGGCCGCAGCTCGATCGGCCGCTCGCGGTCGTAATAGCGCCGCACCGGGTCGGGCATGAGCGACAGCACCCGATCCCTGACCTCGGTGTCGCTCGGCAGTGCGTCCGGCTTCGGCACGTGGGGCATGGGGAACTGGTGCGATAGCCCTTCTTCCGCGCCATGGAACGACACTTCCATCGAGAAGATCGCACGGCCGTGCTGGATCGCCATCACGCGCCGCGTGGTGAAGCTCTTGCCGTCGCGAATGCGATCAACCTCATAGATGATCGGCACCTTGGGATCGCCGCCAAGAAGGAAATAGGCGTGCAGCGAATGCGGCGGCCGCTGCGCCACGTCGTCCACCGTACGGCACGCAGCAACCAAGGCCTGGCCGATGACCTGGCCGCCGAACACGCGCTGCCAGCGCGATTGCGGCGAGCGGCCGCGGAACAGGTTCACCTCCAGCGGCTCGAGATCGAGGATGGCGAGAACGTCCTGCAGGGCGGAAGGCATGCGTGAGATCCAATCTATGCTGGCGAAGCCACGGCAAAGCCGGCCGCGATGATCATTCGCAGGTTTGCCGGCCGATGCTATGCTGCCCGTTAGTGTCCCGATTTCGAAGTTCGCAAGTATATGCGGTATCCTCTGATGCGAACTTCGAAATCGAGGGACACCAGCAATTTTATCCTTCTAGTGCGGTTTTGGATTTGAAGCTCCTACACGAGTTTGCCGCCTGATTGTGGGAACTTCAAATCCACCGCACTAGCTGTGGTCCAAAAACGGGGATCCGCACAGGCTCGCGGCTCATGAATAGCGCTGACAACCCGATCGACGTGCTGATTGCCGGCGGCGGCTTCGCCGGCCTTACGCTGGCCATCGCGCTGCGCCAAGCACTGGGGCCGCAATTCTCTATCACCGTGGCCGACCCGATGCATGGCCGCAGCCGCGCCGATGACGAGCGTGCATCGGCGATCGTCGCGGCGGCGCGGCGGTTGTTCGAGACGCTGGACGTCTGGCAGAACGTGGCCGCGGAGAGCCAACCGATCCTCGACATGGTTATCACCGACAGCCGGCTCGGCGACGCGGTGCGTCCGGTCTTCCTCACCTTCGCCGGCGAGCTCGAGCCGGGTGAGCCTTTCGCCCACATGATCGAGAACCGCTACCTGATCGCCGCCCTGGAAACGAAGGCGAGAGACGTCGGGGTGGCGTGCCGCGCCGCCGCCGTCCGCAAGGTGACGCAGGATGGCGAGCGCGTCGCGGCGGAGTTGAATGACGGAGCCGTGTTGAACGCGCGGCTTCTCGTCGCCGCGGACGGCGCGCGCTCGTCGATCCGCGAACGCGCCGGCATCGCCGTTCACGGCTGGAACTACGGCCAGTCGGCCATCGTGACCACTGTCGGCCATGAACGCGATCATGGCGGTCGCGCCGAGGAGCACTTTCTGCCGGCCGGGCCGTTCGCCATTCTCCCGCTCAAGGGGCGTCGCTCGTCGATCGTGTGGACCGAGACGACGCGCGAGGCGGAACGCATTTTGGCGTTGCCGGATGACGCCTTTCATGCCGAGCTCGAGCAGCGTTTCAAATTGCATCTCGGCGAGATCACGACAGTCGGCGCGCGGCGCGCCCATCCGCTCGGTTTCTTCGTCGCGCGTTCGTTCATCGCCGAGCGCATTGCGCTCATTGGCGACGCCGCCCACCTCATTCATCCGATCGCCGGTCAGGGCCTGAATATGGGGCTGAAGGACGTCGCCGCCCTCGCCGAGGTGATCGTCGACGCCGCTCGGCTCGGCCTCGATCCGGGCACCGCGATCGTGCTGGAGCGTTATCAGCGCTGGCGGCGGTTCGATACCATGACCATGGGGCTCGCCACCGACGGACTCAATCGGCTGTTCTCCAACCACTCCTCGGTGCTGCGTCTTGCCCGCGATGTCGGCCTCGGCATGGTCGATCGCGTGCCCGGCCTCAAGCGCCTGTTCATCCGCGAAGCCGCCGGTCTCGCCGGCGAGGTTCCGAAATTGCTGCGCGGCGAACTGCTATAGAGCATGTTCCCGAAAAGTGGCTCCCGATTTTCGGAATAGATCATGCTCGAACAGAAGGCCATGCCGTTCAACCATATCGCGGTCATCGGAGCCGGCGCCTGGGGCAGCGCGCTGGCGCTGACCTGCGCGCGCGCCGGCCGGCAGGTGACGATATGGGAGCACGACGCCGCCAATGCCGCGCAGCTGGCAAAAAACCGCGAAAGCCTGTTCCTGCCAGGCGTCCGGATCGATGACAGAATCGTCATTGCCGGCGACCTGGCCGAGGCCGTGCGCGCTCAAGCGATCCTGCTCGTCGTACCAGCGCAAGCGGTGCGCACCGTCGCGACAGCGCTGACGCCGTTGCTCGCCGCGCGCACGCCCGTGATCGTGTGCGCCAAGGGAATCGAACGGGGGACGAAAAAATTCATGACCGACGTGATCGCCGAATGCGCACCCGACGCGGTGCCGGCGATTCTGTCCGGGCCGAGTTTTGCCGCCGACGTGGCGCGCGGCATGCCGACGGCGGTGACGCTGGCGGCGAGCGACGATAAGCTCGCCGGCGACCTGGCGCGGGCGATCGGCTCGGCGAGCTTTCGTCCTTACCATTCCACCGACGTGCGCGGGGTCGAGATCGGCGGTGCCGCCAAGAACGTGCTGGCGATTGCCACCGGTGTCGTCACCGGCCGCGGCCTCGGCGCCAGCGCCGCGGCGGCGCTGACCACACGCGGCTTCGCGGAACTGGTGCGTTTCGGTAAAGCATACGGCGCCAAGGCGGAGACGATGATGGGCCTTTCCGGGCTCGGCGATCTCATTCTCACCTGCTCGAGCCCGCAGTCGCGCAACTTCGCCTTCGGTTTCAATCTCGGCCGCGGCCAGAAGCCGGACGCGATCCACGCCGGTCTCGCCGAAGGCGTGTTCACCGCTTCGGTGCTTGTTGACATGGCGCGTGAGCACAATGTCGACATGCCCATTGCGATTGCCGTCGCCGCGCTGCTGAACGGGACGATGACCGTGGACGAAGCGATCGATTCATTATTGGCACGACCGTTCAAGGCGGAGGGATAGTCATGGCCTACTGGCTGATGAAGACCGAGCCGGAAGAGTTTTCCTGGGACGACCAGGTCAGGCGCGGCGCCAAGGGCGAGCCCTGGAGCGGCGTGCGCAATTTCACCGCGCGGCGCCATCTCAAGGAGATGAAGAAGGGCGAGAAGTTCTTCTTCTATCACACCGGCGCCGAGAAACAGGTGGTCGGCATCGGCGAAATAATCCGCGAGGCCTATCCCGACCCGACGGCCGAGAAGGGCGAGCCTTGGGTCGCCGTCACCACGGCTGCGGTCGAGCCGCTGCCGAAGCCGGTGGCGCTCGCCGCGATCAAGGCGGAGCCGAAGCTGAAAGACATGGCGCTGGTGAAATACGCCCGCCTCTCGGTGCAGCCGGTCACGGCGGAGGAATGGAAGCTCGTCTGCAGGATGGGCGGCGCGAAGGCGTGACCTTCAGCCATGGGCGTGGCCTGGTGGCCCCAGCCGGTCCGACGGCATTTTCAGGTCGGGCGAACCCGGACATGGCCTTGTCGCCCGGCGGACCATCATCGCATAATGCCGTGGGAGCCACCCCTCGAGACGCCCCCCGACCAAAGTCGGGGGTCGCACCTCAGGGTGACGGGTTATAGGTGACATTAATTTCGGTTGGTATTGGTGAGCCCGCGTCGGGCCGCGTGCGCCTGGAGGACGAGATGTCGGAGAAGATTTACGAGATTCCCGCCGAGTGGACGAAGCGCGCCTACATCAACGAAGCCGAATATAAAAAAATGTACCAGCGCTCGCTCGCCGATCCCAACGGCTTCTGGGGGGAACACGCAAAGCGCATCCATTGGTACAAGCCCTTCACCAAGGTCAAGAATTCATCCTTCGATCCGCATCATATCTCGATCAAATGGTTCGAGGACGGTTCGACCAATGCCGCCTATAACTGCATCGACCGGCACCTGCACACGCGCGGCAACCAGACCGCCATCATCTGGGAAGGCGACGACCCCAAGGACTCCAAGAAGATCACCTACAAGGAACTCCACGATCACGTGTGCCGCTTCGCCAATGTTCTGCGCAACCGCAACGTCGGGAAGGGTGACCGCGTCACCATCTACCTGCCGATGATCCCCGAGATGGCCTACGCCATCCTCGCCTGCGCGCGCATCGGCGCGATTCATTCCGTGGTGTTCGGCGGCTTCTCGCCGGATTCGCTCGCCGGTCGCATCGAGGACTGCAAGTCCAACGTCGTCATTACCGCCGATGAAGGTTTGCGCGGCGGCCGCAAAGTGCCGCTCAAGGCCAATGCCGACGCGGCCATCGCCAAGATCGGCGGCGTCGACCACGTCATCGTGGTCAGGCGCACCGGCGCGGCGGTCGACATGACCCCCGGCCGCGACGTCTGGTACCACGAGGCCGCCGATATGGTCACGGCGGAGTGTCCGTGCGCGGAGATGAATGCCGAGGACCCGCTGTTCATCCTCTACACCTCGGGGTCGACCGGAAAGCCGAAGGGCGTGCTGCACACCACCGGCGGCTATCTGGTCTACGTCGCCATGACGCACCAGTACGTGTTCGATTATCACGACGGCGACATCTACTGGTGCACCGCCGATGTCGGCTGGGTCACCGGCCACAGCTACATCGTCTATGGGCCGCTGGCGAACGGCGCCACCACGCTGATGTTCGAGGGCGTGCCGAACTATCCGACCGCGTCGCGGTTCTGGGAGGTGGTCGACAAGCACAAGGTCAACACCATCTACACCGCGCCGACGGCAATCCGTGCGTTGATGCAGTCGGGCGATGCGCCGGTAAAGAAGACCTCCCGCGCATCCTTGCGGCTCCTCGGCACGGTCGGCGAACCGATCAATCCGGAAGCTTGGGAATGGTATCACCGCGTGGTCGGCGACGGCCGCTGCCCGATCGTCGATACCTGGTGGCAGACGGAAACCGGCGGCATCCTGATCACGCCGCTGCCGGGCGCGATGCGACTCAAACCCGGCTCGGCGACGCTGCCGTTCTTCGGCCTTGTCCCGCAGATCGTCGATGCCGAAGGCAAGGTGCTGGAGGGGCCAGCGCGCGGCAATCTCTGCATCGCCGATTCCTGGCCCGGAATGATGCGCACGGTCTATGGCGACCATCAGCGCTTCGTCGACACCTATTTCAGCGCCTATCCCGGCAAGTATTTCACCAGCGACGGCTGCCGCCGCGACGCGGATGGCTATTATTGGATCACCGGCCGCGTCGACGACGTGATCAACGTCGCCGGTCATCGGCTCGGCACCGCCGAGGTCGAATCGGCGCTGGTCGCGCATCCCAAAGTGTCGGAGGCCGCAGTCGTCGGCTATCCGCACGACATCAAGGGCCAAGGCATTTACGCCTATGTCACGCTGATGTCCGGCGAACAGCCGACCGAAGACTTGCGCAAGGAGCTGGTCGGCTGGGTGCGCACGGAGATCGGGCCGATCGCCTCGCCGGACCTGATCCAGTTTGCGCCGAACCTGCCGAAGACGCGATCGGGCAAGATCATGCGCCGCATTTTGCGCAAGATCGCCGAAGACGAGTACGGCAACCTCGGCGACACTTCCACGCTCGCCGACCCGGCCGTGGTCGACGACCTGGTCAACAATCGGCAGAACAGAAAGAGCGCGTAGGGCGCAACCAAGCCATTGCGGCAAACTCAGCGAACCCCCTCTCCCCAGCGGGGAGAGGGTTGGGGTGAGGGGGTTTGACCTCTCGACCGGAGCCCCTCTCCCCACCGGGGAGAGGTGAAATCGGGCAGTCACAGCCCGGCGCCCGCGGCTCGCATCCCTTTCAAATTTATGAAAACTTTACCGTGTTGATCGCGAGATGCTGAGCCGCACGGCCATTTCCATTAAGATCGTATTGCAGCCGCCGACCCGGCGATCATTGGGGTGTTTCGGGGTGGGAACTTCGACAATTCCGGCGAAAATCCCGGTGTGGGCCGCGCTTGCGGCCATCGCCGGCGCGTTCGCGCTCGCGCCGCGACCGGCGCATGCGCACGGCGACGTGGTGACGATGAGCGGCGACTTTCAGCCGGGGACCATTGTCGTGCGCACCAGCGAGCGGCATCTCTATTACGTGCTCGGACGCGGCGCGGCGATTCGCTATCCGGTCGGCGTCGGCCGCGCCGGCAAGCAATGGTCCGGGACCTCGCAGATCAGCGGCAAGTACCTCCGCCCGGCCTGGGCGCCGCCGCCGGAAATCAAACACGACAAGCCGTCGCTGCCGGACCTGATCCCCGGCGGCTCGCCGCATAACCCGATGGGTGTCGCGGCGATGACGCTCGCCGGCACCAATTACGCCATCCACGGCACCAACCAGCCGAGCTCGATCGGCCACTTCGTATCTTACGGCTGCATCCGCATGTTCAACGAAGACGTCAGCGACCTCATTGGCCGCGTCAGCGTCGGCGCTCCAGTTGTAGTTCAGTAATCAGTGATCAGTAATCAGAGGAGCGAGGCCGGGTGCGCCGTCTCCGCGCGTCTGTCTGATTACTGATATCTGATAACTGATCCCTGACATCAGCGCCAACTCCCGCGCCTTCCGCCATCGTAGCTGCGCGCCCAGCCGCCGTTGAGCAGCGCTGCGGAAACGTCCGCCGTGTCGCGGGTGGCGACGGAAGCATCGACGCGCCCTCCATATTTGTCGATTCCCACCCGCGAAATCGTCACGTCGCCAACCGCCAGCATCGTTTCCAGCGCCGCGCGCGCGGCTTGCGCTTTCGCGTACTCGTCGGTGCAGCGGGCGTGCAGCTACGGCGCGTCGATGCCGCGAAGCCGCACCTTGGTGTCGACGCTGAGACCAGGCCACACCTGCACGCGCGCCTGAAACGTGTCGCCGTCGATGATGCGCACCACCTCGGCCGGATAGACGGTCTGCAAGTCGAACTTGTGCGAGTTCGTGCCGACCGATGCCGCTGGCTCGGCGTCGCTCGCGGCGGCCGCGCGCGCCGTGTCGAAGGATGTCGCGCTTTGCGGCAGCGATGACGGCCGCACCATCGCGCCGACTGTAACGCCAAGCGCAAACATGACGGCGGCTATGACCAGCGCACCGCCATGTCGCTGGTGGGCGAAAGCTGCAAAGAAGGGATGCCGCATGCTTCACTCGCAATGAGTGCACCACATCAACACTCAATCGACGCGCGTGGGATTATATTCAGTATATCGGGAATAAAGTCAAGATCGCGTGAGCAGCCGACGCCGCTCAGGCTCTAAAAATCCGACGTCAGGCCTTTGATCTCCCAGTCGCCGTAGCGGGTCGGTTCGGGGCCGTCGCGCCCTTGGATTTCGTTCGGGCGATCGGGCGGCGGGCGGTCATTGGCGGCGCGGCGCGCCGCGGCCTCGGCCAGCGCGCGTTCGGCGGCCGGGCTGAGCGGGCGGGGTTCGGTGACAGGCTTTTCCGCGGTGCCGCTGGCGGGAGGCTTCGGCGGTTTCGGATCGGGCGGCGGCATGACCTTCACTTGGCGCAACCGCCGCCCGGCTGCAAGTGTCTCGCCCAGGCCAGGCAATCCGTGCCAAGACGGCCGCGATGAACGCCGCGCCAACCTCAACCACCGATGCGGGCAACGCTGACGCCGTGCCGGGCCTGGCCGCCCGGCGCCTCGCCGCCGACATTCTCGACGGCGTACTGCGCCGCCGTCGTGCGCTCGACGATGAGCTCGAGGGCGCCGCCACACGCGCCGCGCTGGCCGCCCTGCCGGAGCGCGACCGGGCGCTGACGCGGGCGCTGGTCGCGGCCGTGCTGCGCCGGCTCGGCTCGCTGCGCCATCTCCTCGATCTTTTCCTCGATCGCGGCCCGCCGAAGGAGGCGCCCCGGGTTGAGACCGCGCTCCTTCTCGGCGCGGCGCAAATTCTGTTGCTCGACGTGCCCGACCACGCCGCCGTCGACCTCGCGGTGCGGCTCACACAGGCGGACCGCCACGCGGCGCGCTATGCCGGTCTGGTCAATGCCGTGTTGCGGCGGCTGGCGCGCGAGGGCGCCGGGCGGCTGGCCGGGTTCGATGCCGCCGTGCTCGACACCCCGGAATGGCTGATAGCGCGCTGGATTGCGACTTACGGCGAGACGACCGCCCGTGCCATCGCCGTTGCCAACAGCCGCGAGCCGGCGCTCGATCTCACGGTCAAGAGCGATCCCGAACTGTGGGCGGCGCGGCTCGGCGGCCGCGTGTTGCCGACCGGGACGGTGCGTACGATCGCGCATGGCGCCATCACCGCGCTGCCGGGCTTCGCCGAAGGTGAGTGGTGGGTCCAGGATGCCGCGGCGGCGCTGCCGGTGCGGCTGTTCGGGAACGTGAGCGGGTTTCGCGTCGCCGATCTCTGTGCGGCGCCGGGCGGCAAGACCGCGCAACTCGCGGCCGCCGGCGCTGGCATCACCGCCGTCGATCGCGCGCCGGCACGGCTCGCCCGGGTGCGCGAGAACCTGGCGCGGTTGTCGCTTGCAGCCGATCTCGTCGTCGCAGACGTGGCGGAATGGACCGCTGAACCGTTCGATGCGGTGCTCCTTGATGCGCCCTGCTCATCGACCGGCACTATCCGCCGCCATCCCGACGTACCGTGGCTCAAAAACGCCGCGGACATTGCTAAGCTCGTCGCCTTGCAGCGCCGATTGATCGAACGTGCGGCGGCGCTGACCAAGCCGGGCGGCACGCTGGTCTATTGCACCTGCTCGCTCGAGCCCGAGGAGGGCGAGCATATCGTTGCCGACCTGTTGGCGCACGAACGGAGCGTGCGGCGCGCCCCGATCGCCGCGGCCGAGGTATTCGGCTGCGGCGAGTTCATCACCAAAGACGGCGACTTGCGCACCCTGCCATGTCATTTTCCCGATGCCGAATCGCGGCTGGCGAGCATCGACGGTTTCTACGCCGCGCGACTCGAAAAACGATAGGGTTTACGACAAAAACAACCACCCGTTGGCCGGTGCTCCACCATTCCGTTATGGTGAGCATCGGCGGGAGGCTGTCGCTTCCGCCCGGAGGGGCGAGCGCGGGAATGGCGCGCGTTTTAATCGTGAACCATGCGAAACTGTCATGGCTGCAGCTGCGCGGCCGGTTGCGCCAGCTCGCCGGGCGGCTCAACGGCCATCCGCTGCTGCGCTGGCCGCTGCCCGCTATCAAGGCCGATCGGCTCTTGATCGCACCGCAGGATTTGCGCACCGCCGACGCCACGCTGGCGGCCGAAATCTATTCCGGCCGCTTTGCCTTCGCCGGCAAAGTCGTGGTCTGTGACGACCGCCCAGTTTTCGAGATGGCGCCGCCGTCCGAGGAATGGGCGACGGCGCTGTTGGGCTTCGGCTGGTTGCGTCACTTGCGCGCCGCCGAATCTGGCATCACCCGCGCCAATGCCCGCGCCTTGATCGACGAATGGATCACGTTGCAGGGCTCATGGCATCCGCTCGCCTGGCGCGCGGACGTGCTGTCGCGCCGCGTCATTTCCTGGCTCAGCCAGGCGGCGCTCGTCTTGCAAGACGCCGACGTCCGCTTCTATCGGCACTTCCTGCGCAGCCTCGTCCGCCAGGTGCGCTGTCTCCGCCTTACCGCCGGCGATGCCCGCCGCGGCGTCGCCCGCCTGCACGCCGCCATGGCGCTCGCCTATGCGGCGCTCTGCATTGCCGGCCAGGCGCGCCACATCAAATCCGTGACCGAGCGGCTCAAGCGCGAACTCGAGGCGGAGATCCTTCCCGACGGCGGCCATGTCAGCCGCGATCCCGGAGCGATCATCGAGGTGCTGCTCGAGCTGTTGCCGCTGCGCCAAGTCTACGCATCGCGCAACATCGCGCCGCCGCCGGCGCTGCTCAACGCCATCGATCGCATGATGCCGATGCTGCGCTTCTTCCGCCATTCCGAGGGAACGTTTGCGCATTTCAACGGCATGGGAGCGACGCCGGCCGAGCTGTTGCTGACGCTTTTGGCCTATGACGAGACCCGTGGCGCGCCGCTGTCGAACGCGCCCTATTCCGGCTACCAACGCCTCGAAGCCGGCGGCGGCGTCGTGATCATGGATAGCGGCCGCGCGCCACCGCTCGAAATGAGTCTGGCGGCGCATGCCGGCTGCCTGTCGTTCGAATTCTCTTCGCCGCGGCAGAACCTCATCGTTGTCAATTGCGGCATGCCGGCGACCGCGCGCGAGGAGTGGCGGCCGCTGGCGCGGGCCACCGCGGCGCATTCGACCGTCACATTCAACGACGCTTCGTCGGCCGAATTCGTCGACACGCCGGCGTTCCGGCGCGTGCTGGGCGGCTCGCCGATGCTCGGCGGACCGAGCCATGTCACCGTGTCGCGCGAGGAGCGGCCCGATGCGATCGTGTTGCGCGCGGCCCACGACGGCTACGCCGCACGTTTCGGCGTCGTGCATCAGCGCACGCTGGTGCTGGCGGCCGATGGCACGCGGCTGGAAGGTGAGGATTTGTTCCTCGCAGCCGACGGTGCCTCGCAGCTGCGCACCAACCAGGACCGATTCACGGTCCGCTTCCATCTGCACCCTTCGATCAAGGCGACGCGGCTCGCGGACAGCCACGGCGTGCTGCTTATGATGCCGAACCGCGAGGTCTGGCGTTTCAGCGCCGGCGAAGATCGCGTAGATCTCGAAGACAGCGTGTATCTTGCCGGAAACGATCGCCCGCGCCGCGCCGCGCAAATGGTCATCAGCGGCCACGCGCGGTCGGCGCCGCGCGTGACCTGGAGATTCCAGCAGGCCAATGCCGGCGCTATGGCAAGCGCCGGCGCCGCGCGCCGCGCTCGCGACGACGAACCGAGGCTGCCGTTGTGATGCCGAAAGACTGTCGCCTTCACCTCTCCCCGCTGATCTCGGGTGTAGCCAAGTTCAGCAATTCCACAGTGACCGAAGAGAGGTGTTACTAACTGCCCGATCGCGGCCCGGCCGGAATGACGCAATGAAATCGCTGGTGTAAAGACGGCACCATGACCGAGCATCTGCGCCGCGCAATGCGCGCCCTCATTTCCGTGTCCGACAAGTCCGGGATTGTCGAATTCGCCCGTACGCTCGCCGGCTATGGCATCGAGCTCATTTCGACCGGCGGCACGCGCAAAGCGTTGAGCGATGCCGGCCTCGCCGTCCTCGACGTCTCCGACCTGACCGGCTTTCCGGAGATGATGGACGGCCGCGTCAAGACCCTGCACCCGGCCGTGCATGGCGGCCTGCTCGCTATCCGCAACAATCCCGCGCATGCCGAAGCGATGACCGCGCACCACATCCGCCCGATCGATATTCTGGTCGTCAATCTCTACCCGTTCGAGGAAACCGTCGCGCGCGGCGCCGATTTCGCGACCTGCGTGGAGAATATCGACATCGGCGGCCCGGCGA
>Ga0181523_10003604_pt1 | contig 14029 bp, 12 predicted proteins | sample PEATcosm2014_Bin_43_FD_119752 | JGI IMG/M metagenome (GOLD analysis project Ga0181523, IMG submission 119752) | Peatland microbial communities from MTU Mesocosm Facility, Houghton, MI, USA - PEATcosm2014_Bin05_30_metaG | ecosystem: Environmental > Terrestrial > Soil > Wetlands > Peat | place...
TCCGACCCGGATATCGACCCGGCCCCGTGGCTCCGAAGCGTCAACTATATGGTCAACCATATATGCGAACCGATCTGCCCAAGTTGGTCCGCATCTTGCCGCTCAAATCGCGCGTTACAAGGTCGGGGCAGAGAACCGCTTACTGTTCACGCGTGGAGCGCCCACGCAAAGAGCACGCCATGTTTGAAAAGCTCAACGCCACAGTCGCCGTGATTGGTATCGATATTGGCGAGAACACGTTCCACATCGAAGGCCTTGCTGCCGCGGCGTGACTGCGTCTCGACAAGAGGGGGGTCGCGCCGCCAGGTTGGAACCGTTGCGCTGCCCGGCATAACGGCAGCTATCAGAAATGCTTACTGCCCTAATCGCAACCAAACAGGTCTTTCATTTTTTTTGCCACTTGCTCAATTGCGGGATCACTAGAAGCAACGCCCAGCAATGCAAATTCCTGACCAATGCGCTGACCCACCCTGACCAGGGGTTCAGAATCAATGAACTGAGACATAAGACCTTCAAGGATGGAAACATAGGCTTCGGCTGTGAACCTTCGTAGTGCCCAGTCTCGTGCCTTGGCACCGGTCTCTCGCCGCAGGGTTTCGTTCGAGACAAGCCGCTCGAGTACGTTGGTTAGCGACGATCCATCCACCGAGGACGGAACTTTGAATACTAGATCGCTGGGCAATTCAGCATAGAAACCGGCGTCCGCTACGATGATGGGCCGCCCAGATTTCATCCCTTCAATAGCAGAAGCAGAGGCCCCTTCGAGTACAGGCTTGCGCAGGCACGTTAGGATATCGGCACGTTCCAACTCGCGTACAATCGTGGCATCATCGACCTCACCGACGATGTCGAGCTGATCGAACCCGATGTCTCTGCACAAGACCTGTAGTCGGATACGTTCGGAATCGCTGATAGCGCCGACCAAGCGACATCGGCAATTCGCGCGAAGCATCGATGATGACCCAATGGACTCGATAACGGCATCGACGCATTTGTTCGGATTGATGACACCAATAGTGGTGATCGTGAATTGGCGTTCGCTGCGCCTCGGCAATGGCTTGACGTCCCTGCCTGGGACGCAAAGTGGAGCGACCGCGATTGGGCCGGGGCAGGAGTTTTCCAGTCGGTATAGATAAAATTGTGAATGGGCCAACGCGGCACCGCAACGCCGGCCTAACCATTCTGTCATCGGAAAGCGGTTGGCGATCTCTTCAATTCTGGCTTCGTTCTGCCATGCCTTTCTAGCAAGCGGCCGCACGCTTTCGCCGTAGGTCAAACAAACCTCGCGATCATGAGTGCCCTCGCCCAAACCCCTGTACGCCAGACAACGATTGAACAAATTGTAGAGATAGTAGTCGTGGAAAATTCCTAGGCACGGCACGGCCTCGGCAAATGCAAGCGTACCAGCATGAAAATCATAATTGTCACCGAAGTTCAGAACGATGACGTCATGTTGCTGCGCGACATAAAGAGGCGACACATCGTGCCACCAGACAGTTGGCAGTGTACTCGGCTGCGCCGCGATGGAGTCGGATCGATGACGCTCGCTGCGAATGACGGTGACCTCGTGGCTTCGCATCGAAAGCGCGTTGGTGACCGCGGCGCTCACGCGGCCGATGGCTGAGCGCCGGTCAAAAGGCGTGAGCCAGGCGATCTTCATGGCAAAACTCGTGCCAGAACCGAAGAATTGCGACGAACAAACAAGATGTTGACAGATTCGACGTCGGCTAGTGCGAGCGGACCAGCAGGCCGGCATTCGGCCGACAACTCATCGATGACGAAAGCGTCGAACCCACGCTCACGAAACGCAGAAAACCAGGTCTCAGACGTGATGTTCCTCGCCTTCAAGTGCGGCGGACCGAATTCCGCGATGATAGCGAGCTCGGGATTATCCGCAATGACACGGGTCATGCCTTCGAGTACGGCAAGTTCCGCTCCCTCGACATCGATCTTGACAAGGTCAACGCGCGTACCCGATAGCACCAAGTCATCGAGCGGCGAGACCTCAACTTCAATTTCAATCGTGCTTGCTGTAGACAATGCATCCGATCGGACGAGCGAACTATGACCAAGTACGTTTCCCACAAAGAACTTACAACGCTCGCGCCGCGCTCCGACGGCTTGACGCATGGCTTCGACGCGGTGAATCAGACCGTTAATGGCGAGTGCCCGATTCAAGAGGTCAAAAGATAACGGTACCGGTTCGACCGCCAGTACTTTGCCGCTCGGCCCGACTGCCCGAGCCCCGGCCAACGTCAACAACCCAACATGCGCCCCGACGTCAACGAACGTCATTCCAGGGCCAAGAATCTTATTCAAAACGCGGCGTGTTCCCGGCTCCAGTCCTTGCGGTCCGGCATCAAGAACCATCAATAATAACAAGGTGTCTTGGCGTGGAACAAAAACGAACCCGTCGTAGGTTCGCAGCGCAAATGTCGCATCGTCGACTGCTACGACGCCTCGAGAGCGAAGTCCAATATCTTCTACCTTTGCATGTATCAATTGCATAACTTCCGCCTCGCGCGATAGCTGCGTGCTGAGCTCTTGGGTTCGACTCTGGATGAGCTCGCGCAGAGCTTCGATGTTTGCCTCCATTTGTCCTACGAGAAATTGGCGGATATGCTGCGCAAGTGGTTTCAAAGGCCTGAGCAAAAAGAGTATTCCACGCTTGGCAGCGTGAGCCCGTTGTTTTGGTAGTGGCTGTTGAGCAAATAACTCGTTACCCACAGACATTATGCGGCGCTCCCCATGTTGTTTGTCGCGGATAGCGTTCCGGATGGCGATGTCGAAGCGGATCCGCGTCACCCAATCCCCCGCAGCAAAAAAAACCGACAATATCGGTCTCGCCTCACACATTCAACAAGCGAGCGATCGAACGTTCCCAGGAGAGCGCTTTTGAATCCAACAGTAACTTGGCCTCATGTCCCATTGCGATGGCGGTCGTTTGGTTCCCTACCAGCCGGTCGAGCTGTTCCGCAAGAGACCGCGGATCGGCTCTCGTGACAAAGCCAGTTTCACCATGGCGAACGAGTTCCAAAACTCCTCCGGAATCGTAGGTCGTAATCACGGATTTGCCCGCAGAAAAGGCTTCCATCGTGACATAGCCCAGCGAATCCTCGTCGACGGGCAAGTAAGCGCAGGCCAGCGCCCCGTTTACGAGCTTCGCGATTTCATGACGACTGTGGAAACCGAATCGAAGCTCCACGCGGTCCGCCAAATCATGCTGGGCAACGAGCTCTCGCAGGCGAAAACCATAGTCTTCATGGTCCAACGGGCCGGCGACCACAAGTTTTACAGTCGATTTGACGTGTCGCATCGCCTCGACCAAAAGGTGCTGCCGCTTTCCAGGTCCCACGCGCCCTCCGGCAAAGAAGTAGCTGCCGTATTCGCCTCCGATGAATCTCTCCCCATCGAGCAGGGGTGGATAGAGCACCGTGGCGTCAAATCCGTTAAATTTGCGCAGCCGCGCTTTGGTTACCGGTGAATTGGTGTAAATGGCCCGGCACTCTCGAAAGCATAGTTCATCAGCATTGCGAACGAGCCTTACGATCCGCTCCCCGGATTCATGATTACAGAGATGTGACGTCCCTGATTCATATAGATCATAAGCTTGCCGGAATTGGTGCAACAGCCAAAGGGTTTTGGACGGATGGGGAATGAGGTAGGCTGGAAATTTTAGTCCGATAACCCGGTCAACCTGATCGAGCCGTAGATTCCGATTGAGCAGAATCTGTTCTAAAATACAATCGGCCGGCTCCCAACGGAATGGGATGCGCAGCAGCTCCGCCTCGACGCCCATTGTCGCGTTGAGCCGTAGCACAAGCTGCTCGGCGAACTCCTCGGCACCGCCCCTTATGAAGGGAGCCGCATTATTAACGACTAGGACCCTCATGAGGTCAGCGATTCTACGACGGTGTCCCAGTTGATGCCCAGTTCCGAAAGCCGCCGGTTGTTAGCCTCACCCATTCGGGCGGTATGAGCTCGATCAAGGAAGAGGCGGTCCATCGCATCCGCTAAGGCGGTCGGACTTGGCGACACAACCAATCCGTTGATTCCATCCGTCACGAATTCGAGCACTCCGCCAGAATCCTCAGTCGTAAGTATGGGCTTACGTGCGTGAGCAGCTTCGAGCGAACAATATCCATAACTGTCCTCATCCTCGGGCAGATACGCGACCGCGAGAGCCGGTGCGAGGCGCTCGATTTTTTCTTCCTCCGAGATCCAACGATCCTCATAACTGACTTTGGATTCGAGCTGGTGATTCATGATGGCCGCCCGGATTGAATCCAGATGCGCGGAGTTTATGCCAGTCCCACATAGACGCAGCCTCACGGGCGTCTTGACGTATCGCATAGCCTCCACCAAGAGCCACTGCCGTTTATGCAACTCGACACGGCAGATGACGACGATTTCATCGCCATAGCCATCGTTGCGAAACCGTTCTGGCGCAAGAATGGGCGGATAGAGCGGCTTGGCCATAATACCGTTGAAATGCTCCAACCGGGTTGCTACGACTTGGGAGTTGGTGAAAACGTGCCGCGCCTCACGGATTGTTCGTGTATCGAGCTCCATCACCGCCCTTCGGACAGCACGCCCAGATGGGCTGTCGGGGACGAACCGGTAGGGACTATCCCAAAGATCGTATAAACCGCGAATGTGGTGAATAAACCACAGGATCTTATTTGGATGCGGCAGAACGTGGGCTGGCGGACGGATGGCAATGAGTCGGTCGCACGACGAGCTCAAGTCGATCAGGCGAAAAGCCAGGATCTGATCGAATAAATCGTCCGGGCGATCTACAAATGGCAGATAAAAGCGCTCGACCTGGTGTCCATATTCGACGAGCTTCTGCTCGAGCCACTCCACAATAAACCGACCGCCGCCATTGACAAATGGTACAAACGACGAGGCAATTACAACCTTCATTATTTACGACGATCCGACCGAGGCTGCAAGCGCCTCGACGACACGGTCCACGTCTTGCTCTGTTAGCCTTCCGTGAGTCGGCAAACTGATGCCGCGTGAGCCGCAAAAGTCTGCACGCGGGAAGGGTCCAGGGGCGGCATCCCGATACGGCGGAAGAACATGCATGGGATAAAAAACCGGACGCGTCTCAATTCCAGCATCGTCCAGGTCCCGCATCACCTGATCGCGACTCTTCAACACGTTGGTACGCAACACAATCGTATACATCCAGTAAGCATGATCCACCCAGGGATCGGCTGTCGGTAAAATAATCCGGTCCGACAAGGAGGCCAAGTGTCGGTCGTAGTATTCGGCGATTGTCTTACGTTTTTTGAGATGATGATCAATACGCTCAAGCTGAGCGAGACCGATAGCGGCTGCGACATTAGTCATGCGATAATTGAATCCGATCACTGGGAACCAATAGCGCCGCTGCAGGTCCATGCCTTGGCCACGAAGCAACCGAAGGCGTGCGGCGAGCGCCTCATCGTTGGTCGTGACCATGCCGCCTTCGCCCGTAGTAATAATCTTGTTTCCAAAGAAACTAAATGTGGCACAGTTACCATGCCCGCCGATACGCCGATCCTTGTAGCGAGCACCCACAGATTCTGCCGCGTCCTCCAATACAAACAATCCGTGCTTCTCGGCCAATTTTAGTATTGGATCGAGGTCGGCCGGATGGCCATAAACGTGTACGGGTATGATGCCCCTTGTACGCCCCGTAATCTTGGCCGCAACCTCGTCGGGATCCAGATTGAAACTCTGTATGTGATTGTCAACGAACACCGGAACGGCGCTACAATAGCGTACAACATTAGCGCTCGCGATATAGGTCAGGGTTGGGACTATGACCTCGTCGCCCGGCTGTAGTCCCAACGCTACGAGCGCAAGATGTAAAGCCGCCGTGCCATTATTCGTCGCAACGGCGTGTTTGACCTCGCAAAATGTCGCGAACGCATTTTCGAATTCACCAATGAACCTGCCGACCGAGGAAATCCAGCTGGTTGACATGCATTCGAGCACATATTCCGTTTCCCTGCCGTCGAGCAGAGGTGCGGCCACCGGGATGCGGGAATGGACCGAGCGGTTGCTCATCGGCGTTTGGCTACGGAAACATTCATAACTGCTCAGGCGTTTGCAACCAACACGTGCGTATCCCTGAGCCGAGGGTGTTATCCAGCCAAAGTAATTGATCGTAGACCCGCACCTGTATTCACAATCCTTTGGCCGCAGTGGCCCAGTATTGGCGCACCTTCACCGATCGGCCCTTAGTCGTCAATAGAACCGCATCCGGTTTTTTGCCGTCAGGCAGAGAAGCTATAGACGAAAGTTAGTGGCTGCATGAAGGGTGAGGCGGTGTATCGTGCGGGTTTTCAACCCCCTCCACTTCTCCGCCGAAGGAGTGATACGCCGTGACCGATTTCCTACTGACTCGACCACGGACCTTCACTGATTCTCTCACCGAAGTTTTGGGCAGTGGCGCGCGTTCGCTGTGGGCGCGGCCGTTGAGGCCGAGGTGGCCGAGTTCCTAGCCAAGCATGCCGATCTCAAGACCGATAATGGTCGCCGGCGGCTAGTGTGGGCTATGCCTCTACGCGAATCATGACCCCAGCAACCGGGTGCGGCGCGCTGCGCCACTGGCGTAAAATGGACGCAACCCATGATATCCGTGATCCCAGCAGGGTCGAGGTTGCTCAACTGGCAGCGCGCCACCGAACAGCCGGTCGCCGCCGTTCAAGGCAAGAAACCGTTTCGGTCCTGGCCATTTTAGGGATGATTTAGGCGAGCGCGGGGTTGAGATTTCCTCGCCAATTGCTGTGGCGTTTATTTCTCGCGAAACGCCGTACTGGCGCGATTGCGAAGCGGACGGATGAGATAGTTCATCACCGTTCGCTCGCCGGTCGGAACAACGACCTCAACCGGCATGCCCGCCTTAATGCGATCCTTGATCATTGCCGGAACTTCGCTTTCCTGGACCACGACACGGGCCAAGAAATACGGTTGCTTAGACTGCTCGTCTATCATCCGGTCACGAGAAACACTTTCCACGTGACCTAATATGAGGGGGAGCGTGGAGCCGTGAAAGGCCGAAAATCTTACCTCGGCTTCCATTCCAGCATCGATGGCGTCAACGTCCGACGGTGTGACATCTGCATTGACCACAAGACTGTCGTTATCTGGAATAAGTTCAGCCAATGGCTCACCGGATCGAATGACGCCTCCGACCGTTGTTACATGTAAGTTTTGAATGGTGCCGGCGAGCGGCGCACGGATTTGGATCCGATGCAGGACGTTTTGGGAAACGGTCGTCTTCTCACGCAACTCAGCAATTTTCTCACGAACCTGTAGGATTTGCGAATTCACATCCTCAGAAAACTTCTTATGCGCTTGTTGGATCTGCAGACGCGCCTCCCCGATGTCATTCTGAGCCTTCGCGACATCTGCAACCGCTCGCCCAATGACCCCCTCCAACCGAGCTCTTTCGCGTTCCAGTGCCAGAACCCGGGTTCTTTGCACCAGGTTCCTCTCTAACAGCTCATGCAAATCGACCAACTCGGATTTAATGAAGCTCAATTGCTGTTCCGTAGCAACCTTCTCGCCAGTGAGACCGTCGATTTGTGTTTCAAACTGCTTGATCCGCGATTCTAGAATGGCGACTTGGCCTTCCAGAGAAGCGCGACGCTCGACAAATTGCTTGTTCTCATCGGCAATCGCATCCTTGATTATCGGTTGCGACATCCTGTCTGTCAGTTCAGGCGGATAGGTCACCTGCTGCGCATCGTCACGCTCGGCTACCAATCGCGCTTCTTGGGCTAACTGGGCGTCAAGCTGACCGCGAGCGGCATTGGCATTCGCTTGGGCCGATGTATTATCGAGCGTGAAAAGGATCTGTCCCTGGTCTACGTGCTCGCCCTCATGCACAAGAATTTTTTCGATTATGCCGCCTTCAAAATGCTGAACGACCTTCTTGCTTGATTCTAATGTCACCGTACCCGACGCAACCACTGCGCTGTCAAGCCGCGCGAATGCCGACCAACCACCCAAAACTCCGAAAGCTAAAATGATCACGACGTAGCCAAGCATGGCCGGGCGCTTCCAGTCCGGCACAGTTGCGCTTTCGGTAACCCGCGGTGGCAAAATCAGCTCAGCCCCTTGCGTTTGGCTCTTGGAAACGCGAGAGCCAGCTAAAAGGTCGACGCAACGCCTCCAAATTGCAGGCAGCCCAGAGCCCGCAACGGTCGGTAGTGAATTTTGGGGCGATCTCTCGGAGTCCATGACGCGCTATCTTGTTGCAGCTACGGAGGGGCCACCGGGCTGCGCGCCCGGGGCACCGACAGCGGCTACCCTTGGTGCCAGCAGCTTGGCAAAGATTTCATCGCGATCACCGAACCCTTGCAACGTGCCTTGGTTGAGCACGAGGATCTTATCCATCATCGACAAGATGTTGGTCTTGTGCGTGATCAAAATCACCGTCCGGTTTTCGGCCTTCAAGCGTTGTAACGTGCCCATCAATGCTGCTTCACCATCGGCGTCCAAACTGGCATTCGGTTCGTCGAGGATCACAAGGGTGGGCATCCCGTACAGGGCGCGCGCCAGACCGATTCTCTGACGCTGACCACCCGAAAGGCTCTGCCCGCCATCACCAATCTGCGTATTATAGCCTTCCGGCATAGCCTGAACCATAACGTGCACGCCAGCCATTTGTGCCGCTGCAATCACCAGCGTTTCGTCGACGGTTTGGAAGCGGGCGATGTTCTCGGCCACCGTTCCGGAAAACAACTCGACATCCTGCGGCAGATAGCCGATGTGACGTCCGAGTTGTTCGTTGTCCCAATGGGACAACGCGGCCCCATCGATACGGATATCTCCGTTGAAGATCGGCCACACCCCAACGATCGCACGGGCTAGACTGGACTTGCCCGCAGCGCTCGGGCCGATTATGCCCAATGAGGAGCCAGCTGGAAGAGCGAATGACACTCCCGCCAACACTGGGCGCTGCATTCCCGGCGGCGCAACAACAATATTTTGCACCGTGAGGTGACCCTCTGGACTTGGCAATTTCATCCGCTTCGGCATCACAGGAACGATGCCAAGAAGCTCGGTAATGCGGTCATAAGCTGACCGTGCCGCAAGGAAACTCTTCCACTGCGCAACGATGATCTCAACCGGCGCCAGGGCGCGTCCCATAACGATAGAGGCCGCAATCATGGCGCCGGGAGTAGACTCGCGAATAATCGACAAATAAGCGCCCGCGCCAAGAATCGCCACCTGCAGAAAAGCGCGCAGAAATTTTGTCGCTGTGAGCAGGATACCGGCTCGATCACTGGCGATTGCCTGCCATGCTAGCGTTTCGTTCTGCCGACTCAGCCAACGGTCGCGCAGCGGCCGCCACATGCCCATCGCATGCAAAACCTCCACGTTCCGGAATGTGGCCGCAGCAAATGTCCCCGCAAGGTTTGAACTCTTGGTTGCGCTCTTGAGATGCTCTCGGGTCAACAGCTCGTTGGCAACGGCGAACGCAAAAATCAAAACGGCTCCCGACAGGGCGATCCAGCCATATACAGGATGCATGATGAAACATGCGGCCACAAAGATCGGAACCCACGGCGCATCACAGAACGAAATGAGTCCACTGCCGGTTATAAACTCACGAATGATATCAAGTTCGCGCAGGACAGTATGATGGGCCAGACCGGGTTGCTTAAGCGATCCGTACAGCACACTTTCGAACAGTTCGGAACGCGTCTTGGCATCAAATAGCAGCCCAGCGCGAACCAAAACCGCTGACCGGATTTTCTCCAGCACGGCATAAACTAGGAGCAAAAATCCAGCGATCAGCGTCAAAAACAAGAGCGTGGTGTAGTTGCGGCTAGCGAGAACGCGGTCGTAAACCTGCAGCATGTAGAGTGGCCCGACAAAGGCCAGAATATTGATAAAGAAACTGAAGAAAATCGCCGTCACGAAGGCCGGGCGGGTCGCCCGAAAGCCGCGTGACAACAGATTATCTTTGCGTGGATTTTTATTGCGAAACTGCCACATCTTGGCCCCACCCGCTAAAGAGCGGGTATTTGAGTGTTTTTTTGCGAGGTTCCCCCAAGAACAGCGTTTCGCCGACCTGCAGGGCCGGGTTCATTGCCACAGAATGCATCCAATTTATGGCAAAATGGCCAATGAGGCAAGAAATATAGCACATTATTTGCCATCCGGCGTGCGCAGACCAACCCAAGCGTCGCGAACCTGTTGGTAGTGCACCGTGGGGTCGTAGGTTTCTACTTTCAACCCTAAAACCTCTGGCGAGAGACGGCCAACCGCCGCCAGTAAGGTATATGACGCAACAACTCGGTCACGTTCTGCCGTGACCACCGCTACCCGCGCGTTAACCAATTCCTGCTCTGCATTGAGGACGTCATAGGTGGTGCGCTGGCCGACTCGCGCTTCGTCGCGCACGCCGTTAAGTGCACTCTCTGCGGCTTTCACTTGAATCTGAGTCGTCCTGATCTGCGCTTTGCTACTGACGACTTGGCTCCAAGCCTGAGCAATTGTCTCGCGTATCTGCCGGCGCGTAAGCTCAAGCTCGAGCAGCCGTTGTCCGACCAGTTCTTTTCCCTGTCGAACGGCCGAATATTCCGCTCCACCCTGGTAGATCGGCACCGAGAGTTGGCCCGCGGCCGTCAACGTACCGGTCTGTATTACACCGACGGCCGGCCCCCAAGCCTGCTGCACACTACCTTGCAAGCTTAATGTCGGTTGCAATGCGCCTTCGGCGATTTTCACCTGTAGTTGCGCTATGTCTGCGCCGTACATCGCGATGATAACATTTGGATGTTGGTCGGCAAGCGCGAAAGCTTGATCAAGAGTTGGGGGACAAAAGCGATCCACTGGAGTGCCGGGAGCCAGCATCCCAGGCGGAGTTCCAATGACCTGTCGATAGACCGCGACCGACGTCTCATAATTTGCCTGCGCCGTGAGGACCTGCGTTTGCCCCGCGCCCAAGCGACTTTCCGCTTGTGACACGTCGGTCGCGGTTACATCGCCGGCCCTGAAGCGATCGCGGGTTTGCCGCAACTCTTCTTGCAAAACCGCAACGTTGCGTTTCTGCAATTCAAGAATCGCATAATCCCGCAGAACATTCATATAGGCGGTAAGAGCATTGAGCAAAACGGTTTGCTCGGTGTTCCGAAGCGTAGCGCGTTGCGCAGAAACTTGGCTCTCTGCAGCACGTGTGCGATTGGCGGTCTGAAATCCGTTATAAAGGGTCTGGACAGCCGTGACCCCTGCCGAGGCGGACGGAAAAGTACCGTTAATTGAAAAAGGCGGAGACCCCGGAAAAAACTCCCTCTCCGATCCCGCCTGCATGCCTGCAGTAGCCGTGGCGCCGATGCGTGGTCGATAGCCGGAGAGCGCCTGCGGTACTTGCTCGTCAGCCTGGCGAACGATAGCGCGCTGGACGTTGACCTGAGGGTTATTCCGATAGGCCCCCACCAAGGCAGATTCGACCGTATCGGCCGCAGCCGAAATGCTCGCGGCTAATGGCATCGTCCATAGCGCTGCGAGCACGGCGGTAGCGTGCACTCCGACCCGGCATACCCACGATGGTTTGGCTAGACGCAAATACAACGCACCCCCTCGACCCAGGTCGGCTGGAACCGGTCAACGATGAGTTGACCGCGCGATCCGTCCACTACTTCTCGACTTTTGTATGAAGAAACTTCCCGGCCGATCGTTCATCGGTCCTTTGCCACGCCCTGCAGCAGCGTTAAGCCGAACTCTTCCGCAGTGGTAAAATTCTTCTACAGCTTTCGACACCGTTGAGTTGCGTTTGTCAGAGCGAACCACGCTCCGTTGCCCCTTGGTGTCTCGCCTAACCGCAACAATGTTCCATCCGGGCTGCCTCCGTGTTTTCGCTTCATCACAATAATATTCTATTCAGCACCCCGGTACAAGGTTTGCTGTACACCCGCGGCGCAATGTGTCTGTGCATGAACCGGCAGTCTACCGGCAATAATTAAAGCGCGGTCGGAGTGGGCAAGAGGCAAGAATATGACGCTGCTCGATTGCCGCTTACCCTATTTCGACGCTAGAGCTTGGCACCAATTCGAAATTGCTTTACTGAGATGCGGTCGCATTAGGGTTTAGACGTAACGACGGGAGCCGGTCAACCCCTTGCGTGTGTCGAGTTGGGATACATTTTGGCTTGCGTCGGCTGAACGTGGATATAAACGGCAGGTTCCGAAGTGACTCGATCTTGTCAGCCTAGACATCCCATTATCGCCTGCGTCGCGATGCTGATGGCTGGCTTCCTGTCGGGTTGCGGAATGGGTGCCCCGGGTTTTGGTGACGGTGCGCACCAAGCAGCCAACAAGTCCGCTGCACCTACCTATCAAGAGGCCAAATTGAGTTCGGAACTTTCCGCAAAAGCTGGCGTCCGGTCGGAGCGTAAGAGTACCGTTGCGCACGAAGCGATCAAGGCTACGAGCAGCAGCAAAGCCGAGCGTGCTTCCAGAGCGGCTCAAAGCGCAGGTGGTTTAGATCCCTCACAGACTTCCGAAAGAAACGCTGGCGCGGGACCGGACACTGCAACCGACACTGGCGCAACGCCGTCCGGTGCGAAACCCGTGCCCGCAATCGACAGTAGCGTAACATCGCCCTCAATGACGACGCCTGTCGTGGGCTCGCCGGAATGGAAGCGACAGAAGCAAGAATCAGAAAAGCAAGAGCAGCGCATCCAACGGGTGATCGAGGGAATTTGCCACGGCTGCTAAAATTCAAACTACGTTTTGTTGATCGTGCTGGTATTGTGGTGCACACGCTGCAAGCATGATAGCAAGCTCTTGCCAACGTTCGACGTATGGACAGACAAAGCGAGTGGCAGACCCTTGCCGAAGTTGAAGGGCTTGTAACCAAAGGCCGTGGGCAGCTTGAGAGGCAGCGCGAAATCGTCGCACAAATATCGTCGCACAAATGCAGAGTAACGGTAGTGTAGTGAATTTACGCGAGCTAGCGCGCTCATCCTGCACATGCTCGCCGCGCAAGAGCGGTATGAGCGGCAATTAGCCAAAATTCTGTCACGTCTGGAAAACGGCCAAGCCTGAAATCCGAACCGTCACGACGCTACCGTCCGGCCGCACAGCAAGCGCGCGATCGTAGCTCGCCAGCGCCTCGTCATACCGCTTCAAGTCCTGTAATACATTGGCGCGATTGTTGAGCGCCTCGGCGTAGTTCGGCCTTAGGGAGAGCGCGGCGTCACGATGCCAAGGCGCTCTACAATCGCGGCAGCGCCCTGCAGGAGTTGCAACGACTCGATGATGCGCTGGCGAGCTACGACAAGGCAATTGCCCTAAAGTCAGAGGATGCAAATGTGCGCTGGAATCGAGCGCGCTGTAGGTCGCTAGCGGGAGACTATATCGGCGGCTAGAGTGATTTTGAATCTCGCTGGAACCTAAAGGACTTTCCGATGGGACGTCCGAATGTCGATGCTGCATTTTGGCGAGGCGAGGGGCTAGAAGGACAGCGTCTTCTTGTGTTCTCCGAGCAAGGAATGGGTGACATCATTCAGTTCGCCCTCTATTTGCCATTATTGGCACGAAATCGATGCCAGCTTACGTTTCTCACTCGCGCAAAGTTGACTCGTCTTCTGCAACCGCTGACCAAAGGAATTGAGGTCATAAGCACTCCAGCCACAGAACGCCAATTCGATTTCCAATGCGGATTAATGAGTCTACCACACCAGCTCGGCACTGATTTAGCGTCGATACCGAACTCGGTCCCATACTTACAAGCCGAGGACGCTCTGGTTGCCCGCTGGAGGGAACGCCTCGGCGAGCACGGGTTCAAAATCGGCATTGCCTGGGGATAACCCACAAGGCACGACTGATCAGGGACGATCAATCCCATTGAGCGAATACTTCGCGCTATCTCGCCTTCCGGGCGTTCGGTTGATCGTAAGCGGTCTTCAGATCACACGGCTCTGACGGCTTGATTTTTTTTGCGGAGGCTTCTCGCGATTTGCTGCGTTACGCCGCGAGCCTATTGGTGGAGCGCTCGGCCACCCAGGTCCAGGGCA
>Ga0181523_10003606_pt1 | contig 14025 bp, 8 predicted proteins | sample PEATcosm2014_Bin_43_FD_119752 | JGI IMG/M metagenome (GOLD analysis project Ga0181523, IMG submission 119752) | Peatland microbial communities from MTU Mesocosm Facility, Houghton, MI, USA - PEATcosm2014_Bin05_30_metaG | ecosystem: Environmental > Terrestrial > Soil > Wetlands > Peat | place...
CTCACTTCGCAATCATGATCGCCGCTTCCGCGGGCTTGCCCGAATGCGCCGCAATACGCGTGCCCTTCGGCAGGCGCACCGGATGCAGGAAGTAATACGTGCGCTCCCACTCCGGACGCCAGTTGCGGATCCAGATGAGGTGCTCGATGGCGCCGCCCGGCTTGTACGCCGCTATGTCCAGCGAGGCGCCCGGCGCAATCCGCCGCGGGCGGATACCAGCCGCGATGACATCCTCGTCCATGATTCGCGGGGCATCGCTCGCAATGGCAATTTCCGGCATGGCGGGCGCGGGCTTCGCTGGTGGGTCGAAGTGCGGCGCCGGCGGCAAATAGGCCTCGTCTCCCTTGGGCGCGCCACCCTCCACCCAGTTCACGATCATGTCGATTTCAATCTGGGACAGGCTCGGATCGCCGCGAAATTCCCCTACGCCCTTCACCGCGCCCCACGGCGGCATGCGGCGCGATATGACCTCGTCGCGGATCGCCTTCGCCCAAGGGCGCGCTTCCTCATAAGTCATCAGCGACATGGCGCTGCCGCCCTCGCGGTGGCAGCTCGCGCAGCGCTGGTACACGATGCGGGAAATCTCCTGGGTCCACAGCAGCTTCGTGCTGATGACATCATGCGCGAACATGGCCTGAGCCAGCGCCAGCCATGCCAGCACACATAGCCGAAACGCTCCCCGTGTCGCCCGCGCGCCCACTCGTACGCTCGCCCCCTCCCCGGACGCGTCTCGCGCTTGCACACGACGCGACACCACCAGCCAGACAGGCGCAGCGCCCAAGGCTCGCCCGCTCGCGCTCACACCACCTCTCCACGTACCAAGTCCTCATACCTCTCGCGGGCGCGGATCGTGCGGAACTTGTCGCCTTCCACCAGGATCTCCGGCGGGCGCGGGCGTGAGTTGTAGTTCGACGAGAGCACGAACCCGTAGGCGCCCGCCGTGCAGACCGCCAGGTAATCGCCGGGCGCGACATTGGCCAGCTTGCGGCCGCGCGCCAGAAAATCTCCGGTTTCGCAAACCGGCCCCACCACGTCGGCCACGATCTCCGGCCGCTCGGTCTTGCGCAGCGGAACGATCTCATGATGCGACCGGTAAAGCGCGGGCCGGATCAGGTCGTTCATGCCCGCATCCACCACCACGAATTCCTTCTCCCCGCTCTGCTTCCGGTAGAGCACGCGCGTGAGCAGCACGCCTGCGCCGCCCACGATCGAGCGGCCCGGCTCCAGCACGACCCGCAGTCCGCGGCCTTCCAGCTTCGCGCGAATCGTCGCCCCGAAGGCGTGTATCTCCGGCGCCTGCTCGTGCGCCTGGTAGGCCACACCCAGCCCGCCACCCAAGTCGACATGCCGTATGCCGAAACCATTGGCGCGCAGCCGTTCCGCCAGCGCCAACACGCGGTCCAGCGCTTCCAGGATCGGGTTGGTGTCCATCAGTTGCGAGCCAATGTGGCAGCTCACACCTTCGGCGACCAGGTTCGGCAGAGCTCGCGCACGCTCGTAGACGGCTTCCGCTTGCCCGATGTCGATGCCGAATTTGTGCTCACGCAGGCCGGTTGAGATGTACGGATGCGTGGAGGCATCCACATCCGGATTCACGCGTATGGCGAACCCGGCCTTCACGCCGCGCCGCGCTGCCAGCGCATCGATCAGCGCCAGCTCCGGCTCGGACTCGCAGTTGAACATGTGGATGCCCTGCTCCAGCGCGTAGTCCACCTCGCCGGCCGTCTTGCCCACGCCGGAGAAAACAACCCGCGACGCGTCGCCGCCCGCCTGCATCACGCGGTACAGCTCACCGCCGGAAACAATGTCAAATCCCGCGCCCGCACGGGTCAGAAGCCCGAGAATCCCCAGCGTGGAATTCGCCTTCACCGCGTAACAGACCGTGTGCGGCAGATCGCCGAGCGCTTCGTCGTAGGCGCGGTAATTCTCCAAGATGGCCGCGCTCGAATAAACGTACGCCGGAGTGCCCGCCGCGCGTGCGACGTCCGCCAGCGGTACACCTTCGCAATAAAGATCCTGGCCGGAGTAGTGGAAGCCGTTGGAAGGCTGAATGCCTGCCCCACCTGCAGGGTCCATCATTTCACTCTCATCACCGGAAAAGTGTGGGTGGGGCAGGCGCTTTCGCCTGCCAACTGGCCTGCAGTGGTGGGGCAGGCGCTTTCGCCTGCCAACTGCCCTTTTGCCGGACGGTCCATCATTTCACTTTCATCACCAGCAAAGTCTGATCGTCGAACGGCGCGGTGTTGAATCGATCGAGATCCGCCAGAATCTCCGCCACAATCGTCTCCGCCGGCTGGTCGCACACGCGCAGCACGACATGCGACAAACGGCGCCGCCCGTAGTCTTGCCCGTCCGGACTCAAGTGATCCGTCACACCGTCGGAATAAAGCACGATGGTGTCGCCCTTATGCGCCTGGAAGACCACCTCCTCATATTCGCGCTCATCCAGCAGCCCGAGCGGCACGCCCTCCACGCGCGTTTTCAGGATCTCGCGGTTGCGGCACACCAGCGGCGGATTGCTGCCCGCATTGGCCATCACGAACTGGCGGATGTGCGGGTTCCACAGCATGACGAGCAATGTCACGTAACGCGCTTCCACCTTGCGCTCGACCAGCGCCTCGTTCAAAGCGCGCATCAATTGCCGCGGATCCGGCCGGCGGGGCGCGAGCGATCGCAGCAGCCCGCTGACCAGCGCGCCGTAGAGCGCCGCCGCCGCGCCTTTGCCGCTCACATCGCCGAACGCCAGCACCGCGCGACGATCCGGCTGCTCGAAGAAGTCATAAATGTCGCCGCTGATGCCGCGCGCCGGCCGCAATCCGGCGGCCACCTCCAGACCTTCGAAGCCGGGATCGCCGGTCGGCAGCAACACGCTCTGCAGCTCGCGCGCGGCCTGCAGATCGTCCTCCATGAGCCGCTCCCGAAGGGCCAGTTGCTCGTAAAGCCTGGCGTTCTCGACCGAGCTCGCGATTTGCGGCGCCAGAAGCATCAGCATCCGCACGTGCTCGTCGGTGAAGAACCCGACGCGCTCGCTTTCCAGATCCATGACACCGGAAACGCGGTCCTGCGCCATCAGCGGAATGGCCACTTCCGCGCGAATATCCGGATGCGAGGCGATGTACCGCGGGTCTTTGCTGGTGTCCTGCACGCGCACGGGCGCACGTTGTTCCACCGCCGCGCCGGTGATGCCCTTGCCCAGCGGAATGTTGTCGAGGTTCACGCGCTGGTCGTAGCGGATGCTGAAACGGTGCCGCAACAGCTTGCGCTCCGCATCCACCAGCAGGATGTTGAACGCGTCGTAATCGATCAGGCCGCGCACCGTGGAGGCGATCTTACTCAGCAGCTCGTCCACATCCAGAATGGACGAAAACTCCTGCGAGATAGCGGCCAGCGCCTTGAGCGTCTTGTTCTGCCGTTCCACGCGCCAATAGAGCCGCGCGTTATCGATGGAGATCGCCACGCGCGCCGCAATCAGCCGCAGCAAGGCGCGGTCGTGTTCGGTGTAAGCGTTGGGCCGCGTGGATTGCACATCGATCACGCCCACCAGCTTGCGCCGCGCGATCATCGGCACGGCCAGCTCCGTGCGCACCGCCTCCACCGCATTCAGATAACGCGGGTCGCTGCGCACGTCGCCCACCAGTACCGGCTCGCGGGTGAGCGCCGCCGTGCCCGTGATGCCCTGGCCGAGCGCGATCGACCAGTTTTGCACCACGTCTTCGCGATGGCCCACCGCGTAGCGTATGCGCAGGTCGCGGCGCTTCTCGCTATACAGCAAGATGGCAAAAAGCTCGGAGTGGATCACCCGTTTGACGATCTCGGAAACATTGGCGAGCAGCTCGTCGAGATCCAGTGTCTGGGATGTGACCGCCGACACTTCCAGCAGGAAGTCCAGCAGTTCGGACCGTTCGCGAAAACGGACGGCTTTGCTCGTGGCGATCACTTGCCGGCGGCCTCCACAATTTTCACGCTGGCGCTGGCGCCGATGCGGTTGGCGCCGGCCGCCACCATGGCGCGAAAGTCGTCCAGCGTGCGAATGCCGCCCGCGGCCTTCACCCCCATGCGCGGGCCCACGGCGTGCCGCATCAGCACGACATCCTGCACGGTCGCGCCGGCTGGTCCGAAGCCCGTGGAGGTCTTCACGAAATCCGCGCCCACCGCCTGCGCCAGGCCGCACGCCGCAGTCTTCTGTGCGTCATCCAGCAGGGCAGTTTCCAGGATCACTTTCACGATGGCGCCCGCCTCATGGCACACGCGCGTTACGGCCTGTATATCCAGCTTCACAGCATCGACATCTCCCGAGCGCATGGCGCCGACATTGATCACCATATCGATCTCGCGCGCGCCCGCCCGCAGCGCCGCCGCCGCTTCGGCCACCTTAGCCTCCGTGCTGGTAGCGCCCAGCGGAAAGCCGACCACCGTGCAAACCTTCACCGCCGATCCGGCGAGCTCGCTGGCCGCCAGGGGCACCCAATATGGATTGATGCACACCGTGGCGAAGCCATATTGCCGCGCCTCGCCGCACAGCTTGACGATGTCCGCGCGGGTGGCTTCCGGCCGCAGCAGGGTGTGATCGATCAGCGCAGCGACGCCCCTTGCCGAAACGCCCAGTTCCGCCGGGGGCACGGAGCCGCGACCGTCAGGGAGCGGTTTTGACACGCTCGCATATTGCGCCTCGATCCGCGCGATCTTCTCGACGCGCGCCGCATGCCTGCCACCGGCAAAAGCAGTCTCCAGCCAGGTGCGTAGAACATCCTCCGCCTGGCTCGTCGTCAGCAGCCGCGCGCCCAGGGTCAGTACATTGGAATCGTTGTGCTCGCGGCTGTTTCGAGCGGAGGCCTTGTCATAGCAAAGGGCCGCCCGTATGCCGGAGACCTTGTTCGCGGCGATGGAGGAACCAATGCCCGCGCCATCGATGATCACGCCCCGCCGGGCATCGCCGCGTGCCACCAATTCGGCCACCTTCAGCGCGATATCCGGGTAGTCGGCGGGCTGCTCGTCAAACACGCCGACGTCGCGCGTCTCCAGCCGCATGCTCGCCAGCAAAGGCTTCAGAATTTCCTTAAGACGAAAGCCGCCGTGGTCCGCACCCAGCGCAATAATCTTCTCGGGCGACGCCGTGGGGGCCGTCTGACCTTCCCCCAGCTCGATAATGCGGATCGCGCGCGCCTCGGCCAGTTCGCGCGCCGAAGGCGTGAATATCGCGCCGGCCGGCACACGCAACTCGCCCGACCGCGGCACATCTTCCGAGGTTACCCAACGCATAGACCCGAAACCGTCGTAGAATTCGAAAAGACCATTGTAATGAAACCGCGCGCCTGGCCGCTCTTCCTTCTGCTCGCCTGCACACTGCGCGCTCAACTTTCCGCCCCGGCCACCGCTGCGCGCGGCGACTTCCTGTCGCAATTACTGCATCGCGGCGAGATTGGCTTCCCTCTTATGCTCCTGGGAATGGCGGTGGCGTTCGGACTGGGCGCCGTGCACGCGCTCTCGCCCGGCCATGGCAAGACCATTGTGGCCGCCTACCTGGTGGGCGCACGCGGCAACTTCAAGCATGCCATTTTTCTAGGCGGCATGGTCACCTTCACTCATACCATTAGCGTGTTCCTCCTGGGGCTGACCACTCTGTTTCTTTCCGAATACGTATTGCCGGAGAAAATATTTCCCGTGCTGGGTACGATCTCCGGCCTTTCCATCGTCTGGATCGGGAGTCTGCTGCTTTACCGGCGCGTGCGGCGACTGCGGCCTCGCCATCACGACCACGATCATCATCACCAAGGCCACGAGCACCATCACGATCACGTCCACCCGCATAGTCACCTTCCCGAAAGCGACGTGACGTTGGGCAGCCTGATCGCGCTAGGCGCCAGCGGCGGACTGGTTCCCTGCCCTTCCGCGCTGGTCTTGCTGCTAAGCTCGATTGCGCTGGGCCGCGTCGCTTTAGGACTGTTGCTGCTGGTCGCCTTCAGCGCCGGCCTCGCCATCGTTCTAATGGGAATCGGTGTGCTCGTGCTTTACGCCAAGAACTTACTGCCGGATAGCCGGAAGACCGCCGCGCATCCCGCGTTTCGGATCATCCCGGTGGTCTCGGCGGCGTTGATCGTGTGCATCGGCCTGCTCATGACAGGGGTTTCGCTCGGATGGATTCTACCCAACCGTTTGGTGGGTTGAGGGTCAGTCAATTCATAATCACAGCACTTCCAGAATCAAACACTTCAGATAAAGCGTCTCCGGCACGGTCAGCAGAATGGGGTGATCCTGGCTTTGTGTTCGGCGTTCCAGGACGCGTAACTGGCGGCCCGCGTCCAGCGAGGCTTCCGCCACTAACTCCAGCAGCGCCGCTTCACTCAGATGATGAGAGCAGGAGCAGGTAACCAGGATGCCACCCGGACCCAACAGCCGCAACGCGCGCAGATTGATCTCCTTGTAACCGCGGGTGGCGCCCTCCAGAGTGCGGCGCGACTTGGCAAAAGCCGGTGGATCCAGAATCACCGTCGAGAATTGCCGCCGCGCGGACGAGTACGCCGCCAGCAGATCAAAGACGTCCGCCTCACGGAACTGAATATTGGAGATGCCGTTGAGCGCGGCGTTCCGCACAGCGGCTGCAAGGGCCGGCGCGGAGCTGTCCACGGCCTCCACGGATTCGCAGCGCGAAGCGAAGTGCAGCGCAAAGCCGCCCGTGGAAGTGAAGCAATCGAGCGCCTTACCCCGCGCGTAGCGCGCCGCGGCCGTGTAGTTTTCGCGCTGATCGAGAAAGACGCCGGTCTTCTGCCCGTGCAGCAGGTCGGCTTGCAGGCGCAAACCATTCATCGTCACTTCCACGCTGTCCGGTACTTCGCCATACACCACGCCGGATTCGAGCGGCAGGGCTTCCTTGGCCCGCACCGGCGCGTCGTTGCGCGCCACGATACCCCGCGGCGAAAACAACTCTACCAGGCTGGCAACAATCCAGTCGCGTGCGCGGTCCATGCCCTGGTTGAGAGTCTGCAGAACCAGGCAGTCGGCGTAGCGGTCCACCACCAGGGCCGGCAACAGATCGCCTTCGCCGTGCACCACACGATACGTGTCCGTGCCGGCCACCACGCGGCGGCGATGGCGCTCGGCCGCGGCCAGGCGTTCCGTAAAGAACTCGCGGCCGATCTCTTCGATTCGATGCGACAGCAGGCGCAGGGCAATTTGAGAAGATGCGCTGAAATGCGCGGTGCCGATGGCATGGCCGGCGGGATCCAGTACTTTAACCGCGTCGCCCGCCCTTCCGCCACCCGTGTCGAGGACGTCGCTGACAAAGATCCAGGGATGGCCGGACGCAACCCGATCGGCTGCCTTCCGATTTACCCGCACTTCGTGCATGGATTATAGGCCGCGGCGCAACTCCTCGTTGTTGGGCAGTGCGGAAGCATTCCATCCGCCGCCCAGCGCCTGGATCAGCAGCACGCTCGAAGTCAAACGGCGCGCCAGCAGATCCACCACCGTCTTATCGTTCGCCAAAGCGGTGGCCTGCGCCGTGATGACCGTGAGATAGTTCACCGTACCCGCTTTGTATTGATAGGTGGCAATATCCAACGAGTCATGCGCGGCCTTCGCGGCTTTTTCGGCCGCGATAGCTTCCTCGCCGAGAATGCGCAAAGCCGCCAGATTGTCCTCCACCTGCTGAAAGGCGGTGAGCACGGACTGGCGGTAATTCGCCACGGTAGCGTCATACTGCGCTTCCGTCATTTTCACCTGCGCGCGGCGCTTGCCGCCCTCGAAGGCCACCTCGGACATTTGCGCTCCCAACGACCAAAAGCGGCTGGGCAGCGAGAACCACTTTGTGATGTTCGTGGCTTCAAAACCTCCGGAAGCGCTCAAGGTCAGCGTGGGGTAATACGCCGCTACCGCAATGCCGATCTGCTCATTCGCCGCGGCCACCGTGCGCTCGGCGGCGGCGATATCAGGCCGGCGTTCCAGCAAGGTAGAAGGCACCGCGATTGGCACCCCGGGCGGCGGCGTCTTTAGCAACTCGGCCGGAATGGTCACGGCCGACGGCGGTTTCCCGGCGAGGATGGCGATGGCGTGCTCGAACTGCGACCGCGCGACTCCTAAGTCGATCAACTGCGCCCGGGTAGTGTCTAACTGGGTCTGCGCCAGCGCCACATCGCCGCCGGAGGCCACGCCGGAGTTGTAACGGTCCTTCGTCAACTTGAGATACTCCTCATATGACGTGACCGTGCGCTGGAGTAAGTCGATGTCGCCATCGCTTCCATGCAATTCGAAGTAGTCTTCCGCCAGCTCCGACTGGTACGAGAGGCGGGCGTTCTCCAACAACGCGAAGTCGGCCTGTGCCGTGGCCTCGCTGGCCCGTACGCTGCGGCGGATGCTGCCCCAGATGTCCGCTGTCCAGGAAGCGCTGGCAGCCGCGGTGTAAGTCGTAACGATGCTCGGACTAGCCGACACCAATCCCCCACTCACAAAGCCACCCGACGCTCGGGACGTGGTGATCGACGGCCCCGCCGACACAGTCGGGTAAAGACCCGCCCGTGCAATGGCCACGGCGTAGCGTGCCGCCCGGAAGTTCGCTTCCGCCGCCAGCACGTTTTGATTCGAGATACTCACTTGCTCCTCCAACACGTTCAGCGCCGGATCGTTGTAGATCTCCCACCACTTGCCTTTGATCGCACCGTCGTTGGGCTGCGCTTCTTTCCAGCCTTCGGGCGGAGGCTCTTTGAAGGCCGGAGTCTGCGGCGCCGCCGGACGCTTGTAGTTCGGGCCGACCATACAGGCGGTGGACCAAAGCAGCAATCCAGCGAGAGTGAAGAGAAGAGAGCTTCGCATCAGATTTCGGATCCCAGCGGCTGGGTTTCGGGCGGTTCCTTGTGGCGCACGCGATACCACCAGTGTTGCAGCCGGTCGAAGTACAGATACACTACCGGCGTCGTGTAGAGCGTCAACAACTGGCTCACCAGCAGGCCGCCGATAATGGTAATGCCGAGCGGACGACGCAGCTCCGATCCCGTGCCTGATCCCAGCGCCAGCGGCAAAGCCCCCAGCATGGCGGCCATGGTGGTCATCAGGATCGGGCGGAAGCGCAACAGGCACGCTTCGAAAATCGAATCGCGTGAGTTCTTGCCTTCAATCCGCTCGGCGGCCAGCGCGAAGTCGATCATCATGATAGCGTTCTTCTTCACGATGCCAATCAGCAGAATGATACCGATCATGGCGATGATGCTGAGATCGGTGTGCGTGATCAGCAGCGCCAGCAGCGCGCCTACGCCGGCCGAAGGCAGCGTGGAAAGAATGGTGATCGGATGGATATAACTCTCGTAGAGAATGCCGAGAACAATATAAACCGCCGCCAGCGCGGCCGCGATCAGGACCGGTTCATTGCCCAACGAATCCTGGTATGCCTGCGCCGTTCCGGCGAAGCGCGTCTGGATGGTGCGCGGCAGGCCCACGGTGGTCGCCGCCTTGGTAATGGCTTCCACCGCATCTCCCAGCGCCACGCCCGGTTGCAGGTTGAACGAGATGGTGGTCGCGGGGCCCAAGCCCTGATGCGTGACCGCCAGCGGCGCAGTGGTCGGGGCGTAGCTGGCGATGGCGTTTAGAGGAACCTCCGTTCCGCCTGGCGACTTCACGAAAATGTCGCGCAGCGACTGCGGATTCTGCCAGTACGACGGGGCCGCCTCCATCACTACGTGGTATTGATTCAGCGTCTGGTACATGGTGGATACCTGGCGCTGGCCGAATGCGTCGTAGAGCGTGTTATCCAACAGTTGCGAGGAGATGCCGAAACGCGCCGCCGTCTTGCGGTCGTACACCACCAGGGACTGCAGCCCCCGGTTCTGCTGGTCGCTGTTTACATCCGCGATGATCGGGATCGTTTTCAATTCCGCCAGCATGCGGGGCGCATAATCCGTAAGGTCCTGCAGGTTATCGCACAGCATGGTGTATTGATAAAGCGCGGCGCTGGAACGTCCGCCGATCCTTAGGTCCTGCGAAGCTTGCATGTAGAGGGTGGCGCCCGGTATGCGCGTCAGTTGGGGCCGCAGCCGGGCGATGATCTGGTCCACCGAGACTTTTCTCTCCTGCAACGGTCTCAGCGAGATGAACATGCGCGCCTGATTGGCGGTGCCGCCGCCCGGGCCGCCGCCGCCGCCCGTGAAGCCGTTGACCGTGTCGACGCCCTTGTCCTTATCGATGATGTCCACCATCTGGCGCACAATCCGATCCATGGCCTGAAACGAAGTATCCTGGTCGCCGGTAATCTGCCCCATCATGCGTCCGTTGTCCTGCTGCGGGAAAAAGCCCTTCGGCACCCGCACAAACAGGTAACCATTCAGGGCAATGGTAGCGAGCAGGATGGCCAGGGTAATCGGCGCGTACTTCAGTGCGACGGAGAGCGTCCTCCCATACATATTGATGTTCCAGGTGAAGAACCGCTCGCTGGTCCGGTACAGCCAGCCATGCTCCTGGTGCTCTTTTAACAGGTGCGCGCACATCATCGGCGTGGTCGTGAGCGATACCACCAGCGAAACGGCGATGGCCACCGAGAGCGTAATCGCGAACTCGCGGAAGAGGCGGCCCACGATGCCTCCCATCAGCAGCAACGGAATGAAAACCGCGATCAGGGACAAACTCATGGACAGTACGGTAAATCCAATCTCTTTGGCGCCCTTGAGCGCCGCTTGAAATGGATGCATGCCCTGTTCCAGATAGCGCGTGATGTTCTCGATGACCACGATCGCGTCATCCACCACAAAACCGGTGGAGATGGTCAGCGCCATCAGGGACAAGTTGTCGATGCTGAAGTGCAGCAGGTACATCACCCCGAAGGTTCCAATCAGCGATACCGGAACAGCCACGCTGGGAATCATGGTGGTCCGCACGTTGCGCAGGAAGAAGAAGACCACCAGAACCACCAGCAGCACCGAGATCAGCAGCGTCCTTTCGACGTCGTGCACTGAAGCGCGGATGGTCACCGTTTGATCCATGGCTACCTGGATATGAATGGATTGCGGAATGGACGCCTGCAACAGCGGAATCATGGCGTTGATGCGGTCCACGGTATCGATGATGTTGGCGCCCGGCTGGCGGAAGATGACCACGAGAACCGACGGCTTACCGTTGGCATAGCCCGCGTTCCGCAGATCTTCCACGGAGTCCACCGCTTCGCCAACGTCCGAGATGCGCACCGCCGAACCGTTGTGGTACGCCACAATCAGCGGCGCATAGTCGATGGCCTTGAAGATCTGGTCGTTCGCGCCCACTTCCCATATGTGGTTACCGTCGGCGAAGTGCCCCTTCGGGTTGTTGGCATTGGCGGCGGCCAGCACGCCCCGCACCTGCTCGAGCCCGATGCCATACTTGTTCAGCGCCGTGGGGTTGAGTTCCACGCGGACGCCCGGCAACGCGCTGCCTCCCACCACCACCTGGCCCACACCGTTCACCTGCGCCAGCTTCTGCGCCATGATGGACGATGCGGCATCGTACATCTGGGCCTTGGAGAGGATCGGCGAGGTCAGCGCCAACAATACAATGGGTGAATCCGCTGGATTCACTTTCCGGTAGGTAGGGTTGCTTGGAAGGTTTGCCGGCAGATAGCCGCGCGCCGCGTTGATGGCCGCTTGCACGTCGCGCGCCGCCGCGTCTATGTTCCGGTTGAGATCGAATTGCATCGTGATGCTCGTCGATCCCAGGCTGCTCGACGAGGTCATCTCAGTCACCGACGCAATACGGCCGAACTGCCGTTCCAGGGGTGTGGCTACCGAAGAGGCCATCGTTTCCGGACTGGCGCCCGGCAGCGATGCCGATACCGATACGGTTGGAAAATCCACCTGCGGTAGCGGCGATACCGGAAGAATCCGGAAGGCCACCATTCCGGCCAGTGCTATGGCGATGGTCAGAAGCGTGGTGGCGACCGGTCGCCTGATAAACAGCTCGGAAGGGTTCATGTGGGGCGGACCCCCCGGTCCGCAGCCGGCCCCCTGGCCGGCTTGCCGCCAAGAAGAACGGGTCCAGGGGGACCCGTGCGGTCCAGGGGGTCCGCCCCACAATGCATCATTGGACCCCCACGGGCTCCGCGCCCGGATCGATTTGGCGATGTTCCTCCTGGTGCGAGAATCGCCTCGCCAGGCGGTCGAACCACAGATAAATCACCGGCGTCGTGTAAAGGGTCAAGGCCTGGCTGAAGATCAGCCCGCCAATCATCGTAATGCCTAAAGGCCGGCGCAGCTCCGAACCGACCCCGCTGCCGAACGCCAGCGGCACGGCTCCCAGCAAGGCCGCCATAGTGGTCATCATAATCGGCCGGAATCGCAGCAGGCAGGCCTGATAAATCGCCTCCTCCGGCGGGCGGCCCTCCTTGCGCTCCGCGTCCAAGGCGAAATCGATCATCATGATGCCGTTCTTCTTCACAATGCCGATCAGCAGGATGATGCCGATCAGCGAGATTACGCTAAAATCCTGGTTGAAGAGCGAGAGAGACAGCAGCGCACCCACACCCGCGGAGGGCAACGTCGAAAGAATCGTAATTGGATGGATGTAGCTCTCATACAACACCCCCAGTACGATGTAGACCGTCACCAACGCCGCCAGAATCAACACCGGCTCGTTCGCCAGCGACGCCAGAAAAGCCGCAGCCGTGCCCTGAAAATCCGCCTGCACGCTGGGGGGCATGTGCATCTCGGCCTTTACCCTGTTGACGGCGTCCACGGCTTCTCCCAGCGAACCGTCCGGCGCCAGGTTGAACGAGAGCGTAATCACCGGGAACTGCCCCTGGTGATTGACAGTGATCGGCGCGCTGGTCATCTCCAGATGCGTGAAGGCGCTCAGCGGCACCTGACCGCTGTTCGCAAATGCGGTCGAGGATTGCGGCGCCACGCCAAACACGCCACTGGAGGGGATCGTCGAATTGAGGGCGCTGGAAGCCGTGGAGGCACTCCCCAGAGAAGCTGAGGATCCAGCCTGCGGCCCATACGTCTGGGTGGCCGCCGATCCGCCTGAAACCAGTCCCGTCCCCGCGGAAGACGCGCCCATCCCCGTCCGAATATAAAGGTCGCGCAGGTTCAGCGGATTCTTCACAAATCCTGGCTGCAATTCCAGTACAACGTGGTATTGGTTCAACTGCGTGAACATTGTGGAAACCTGGCGCTGGCCGTAGGCATCGTACAGCGTCTGATCGATCTCCGAGGGTGTGATTCCCAGCCGGTAGGCCGTCTCCCGGTCGAACACCAGCTTCGCGCGCAACCCCAGCACTTCCTGATCGCTGGCCACATCGCGCAACTCCGGAAGCTTTTTGAGCTTTTCGAGCATGAGCGGCGCCAGGCGGTTCAGCTCGTCCGCTTGCGCATCTTCCAGCGTGTACTGGAACTCCGTGCGGCTCACGCGGTCCTCCACGCTGATGTCCTGCACCGGTTGCATGAACAAGGTGATCCCCGGCACCGCCTCCAGTTCCGGCTGCAGACGCCGGATCACGTCGCTGGCGTTGATCTTGCGGTCCTCGAGCGGCTTCAGGTTGATCTGAATGCGGCCGCTGTTCAGGGTGGTGTTGGTGCCGTCGATCCCGATGAACGACGACAGACTATCCACCGCCTGATCCTTCATGATGATCTTGGCCAAAGCTTGCTGCTCAGTGGACATTTCGCCGAACGACACCGTTTGGGCCGCTTCCGAGATGCCCTGGATGACCCCTGTGTCTTGAATCGGGAAGAACCCTTTGGGAATCCGGTAGAACAAGAATATAGTCACCAACAGGGTCGCTACCGCCACCAGCAGCGTGATGGTTTGGAAGCGCAGCACAAACTGTAGCGTTCTGCCGTAAAACGCGATGATCCCGTTGAAGCCCCTTTCGGAAATCTCGTAGAAGCGCCCTTCGCTCCCCTTCGGTCTGTGCTTGAGCAGCTTGGAAGCCATCATGGGCGTCAAGGTCAGCGAAACCACCGCGGAAACCAGGATCGTGACACTCAGGGTCACTGCAAATTCGCGGAACAGGCGGCCCACGATGTCGCCCATGAACAACAGCGGGATCAGCACCGCGATCAGCGAGATGGTCAGCGA
>Ga0181523_10003608_pt1 | contig 14020 bp, 12 predicted proteins | sample PEATcosm2014_Bin_43_FD_119752 | JGI IMG/M metagenome (GOLD analysis project Ga0181523, IMG submission 119752) | Peatland microbial communities from MTU Mesocosm Facility, Houghton, MI, USA - PEATcosm2014_Bin05_30_metaG | ecosystem: Environmental > Terrestrial > Soil > Wetlands > Peat | place...
GACATTGACGAACTGGGAGAAGCTCGCGTGCGACTGGTGGCCGATCTGGTCAGAGTTTAAGTGGCAACGCACTCTCAACTTACGATAAATCGCACTTAGACAGGTAAAGCCAATGCATCGCAAAGCACAATCTCACAATTCAATCTTTGGGATCGCCTGGAATTCAGTTCTGGCGCTCATGCTTGTGCTGCTGGTCCTGCTAGTCGTTGTCCTGTTCATAGTTTTCGCTGCCCAGCCAGCGCAGGGACGGACCTTCTAGGTGCTTCACAGCTTCGCCGAAGTTGGGATTTGCTGCAGAGCCTCGGGCGCAGAAACTGTTGCGCAGTTCGTTTCAATTGATCGAGAAGAATACGGAGCTATCCGGCGAACGAATCAGCCGGCTCCGGCACTTCATTACCAAGAGCTTTCTCGTGCAACTTCCAAAATACGGAACCGCCGTCGAGCGAGCCAGAAAGGCAGAATTTAAGAACACCTCCAAGAAGCAATCCGGGAGAAATGCGAACTAGCGATTTCGGCGTTGACGCCAGGAGTGATCGCGAACCCTCCAAAGAGATGGAAACGGAGATTGGGAGATAAACCTAGCGCCGAGGCGATCAGACAGACCCTCCGACGTGAAGTAGAAGCTATGTTCGGTTCTGCAGAATCTTTGTTCAATGCTATGGAGATGAAGCTAATCTTCAAATGGCCTTGCTGGTTTGTTTTGCTCACGGCGGAGTCGGGCCACAATGCTGGCGCGAACTCTTCCGGCGTTCGATAGCTCAGCGCTGAGTGCGCTCCCTGGCGGTTGTACCTCTTTCCGCCAGGAATCCAATCTTGTGCAGCCTGCCCGAAATCGAACACGGGTTCCTCGACCACCAGCTACCACGGATTGGCTGAAGCTCGTGGACTCCGGCAACTATGCTCAGAGTTGGGACGAGGCAGCAACCGTTATGAAGACCATGGTTGCCAAAGAGCAGTGGCAACAAATCCTGCAAACGAGTCGCGCCCCCCTGGGAACGTTGGTGTCGCGGAGGCTTACATCAGCCGAGTACAAGGAGGATCTTCCCGGCGCGCCCCGTGGGCAATACGTGGTGTTGCAGTATGTGAGCAGCTTCGAGCACAAGAACTCGGTAATCGAGACGGCTACTCCCACCTTGGACAAGGATGGAAGATGGAGGGTTTCCGTCTACTTCGTCAAGTGAGCGGTGCGGAAGCGTCACGCACAGGCTGCGCTCAGCACAGCCAAGTGACGAAAAAGTGTGGGCGCACGACGAAGCCCTGGTCGAAAAACTGGAAGCCTTCTTACATCAAACGCCTGGCCGGAGGTATGCACCCGGCACAGGTGTTGGGCGGAGGAAAGTGCTCGCTCACCAGCCACTCTGCCGCTTCGGGCACGGCGCGGGCGACCGCACCGGATAGACCTTCGTACACCTCTTCCGGCAGCGGACCGGTCTGGCAGGCCAGCACTCGCACCTTAACACCGCAAGTCTCTTGCAATTCGCGGAGCAGGTTGGAAGTCGGCAACTGATGCAGTGAGAAGTCGTCGAGCTTCACTACGGGAATTTCCGAAGGATTAATCTCGAACACTTCGCCGGGAGTGCGCCCAGCATCGATGGCGTCGATTATGATCAGCTGCCGCGGCCGGGCAGGACTCAGGCAAAGCGTGAATAGCAGCTTGCGCACGCCGGTGCCGACATCCAGCAGGCAGACCGATTCGGGCACGTGGAAATGCGTCTCGACGTAGTCGATGACCGCGCAGCCGAAACCGTCATCCCCGAACAGCGTGTTGCCGATGCCGAGCACCAGGGTCGGCTTGCAGCAGAAGTCGGGGAGATCGGAGGGATCGATCTCCCACATGGTTTGCTCCATCTGGCTCATCCTCAATTCGCCAGCGTGTCCACCAGCTTGCCATCCGCATCGAAGATATCCAGCTTGACCGAGAGCTTCCCATCCAGACGATGGGTTGCGCAGGACAAGCAGGGGTCATAGGCGCGGATCGCCATCTCTACCGTGTTCAGTACTCCCTGGTCATACTTGCCGTCCTTGATCAGGCTCTTTGCAGCCTGAGTTACGGACATATTGATAGGAGCGTTGTTATGAGTCGTCCCCACGATCAGGTTGACGTTGGTGACCATGCCGTCAGCGTCGGTCTCGTAATCGTGGATCAGCGTCCCACGAGGTGCTTCGGTGCATCCCACGCCGCGTCCCGCGCGAGGTGTTACCTGCACGCGTGTCTCCGTGCTCGTGATCTCCGGGTCGTCCAGCAGACGGATGGCGTTCTCCGCGTTGTAAAGCAGTTCGATCAATCGCGCCCAGTGATAAAGCAGGGTGAGCTGGGCGGGCCGGCCGAACTTCTGCCGGAACTCTTCCAGCTCGGCCTGAGCCAGAGGAGTGTCGATGTAATCGCACACATTGATTCTCGCCAGAGTATTGGCGCGATAAACCCCCTTGGGGCCGTCAGTGTCCATGGAGAAACCTTCGCCCCACTGCTTGGCATAGGGGAACTTGAGGTAGCTCCACGACTCGATGTGCTCGGCAATGTGGTCCGTATAGTTTTCGTACGGAAAGTCTTCATAGGTGCCGCTTGGTGTCATCAGGCGGAGCTTGCCATCGTACAGATTCAACGCACCGTCGTCTTTGACGGTTCCGATGAACCCGGTGTTGATGACTCCCAATGACTTCACCACATCGAGGTACTTCGGGAATACGCTCTCCTTAGCGAAAGCAATGGAGAACTTCGCGAGCTCCAGCGCCTCCCCTGCCTGCTTGCGCAACTGGTCGCGCTCATCGGCAGAGAGCGGTTTGCTGAACCCGCCGGGGACTGCCGCCTGCGGATGGATCGGTTTGCCTGCCAGGACTTCGAGCATTTTGGCGCACATGTGCCGCACCTTTACTACTCGCTGCGCAATCTCCGGAGCTGCCTGCAACACGCCAATCACATTGCGGACGGAATACGGAGCGTCGGGGCCGAGCAGGAAATCAGCCCCAGCCAGGAAATAGAAGTGCAGAATGTGCTCTTCCATAAAGGCCACACTATTGCACAGTTCGCGTAGCTTCTTGGCGGCCGGAGGCGGCTCGACTCCAAAGACCGCGTCGCAGGCCTTGGCCGAAGCCAGGTGATGCGACCACGGACATACTCCGCAGATGCGCGGCGTGATGCGCGGAAGATCTTCGACGGGACGCCCCATGCAGAAGCGCTCAAAGCCGCGCAGTTCGATGACGTTCACCCGGGCGGTGTCCACGTTGCCAGCATCGTTGAGCTGGATGGTTATTTTGGCGTGGCCCTCGATGCGGGTGACAGGTTGAATTACAAGTGTCTTTGCCATGGCTCACCTCTTCGCCGGGATTGGCCGCAGGCGGCCAGCGCCAGAAAAACGGTTGAAGGTTGCGGCCCGATCCGGAATCGTTTTGGGATCGAGGCCAATGGAAGAGAGTGCGCCCATCATGTCCACCATAGGATTGGCTTTCTCCGACAGCGGGCCGAAGCAGCCTTCACATGGCATGTAGGCGCGAATGCAACGCGGTATGCCGTTGTCGCCGCCGCATCCGCAACGCGTTGCCGGGCCGAGACACAGGATGCCCTGCTCCATCAGGCAACGCATATCGCTCAGCGGCGCTCCGGGCGTGAACTCCGGGGCGTCGAGGCGGCGCTTCAAGGTTGAGACTGCCTTCTTCTCGCGCCTGGTAGGGCACTCGTCGCACACGCTCTTGTTCGGGAGCACCGGAAGTGCTTTGCCGGCGAGCAGCGCGAGCAGCGCGTTCGCCACCATCTCCGGCGTAGTCGGACAGCCGGGCAAGAAAGCGTCCACCGGCACGACTTCCTGGACCGCGTAAACCCGATCGGTGAGCACGGGTATCTGCTCGCATGGCAGTCCGTTCTTCTCGGTCGTCACGCTGCCGCGGTAGACTTTCTCCAGCAGTTCTTCCGTGCTGAACTGATTGGCAAGAGCGGGGATACCGCCATAGCAGGCGCACGATCCGAGGGCGATCAGGAATTTGCACTTCTTGCGCATCTCTAGCGCCAGCTTCTTGTGTTCTTCGCTGCGGATACCTCCCGATATGAGTCCTACATCAGCGGCCGGGATCTCCATCTCGGCCTCTTCACCGGTCTGACCAAAGAGCTTGTGGTCCATCAGGACCGGCATATGAACGATTTCTACTTGCTTGAGTACGTCGATGAGCGGTTCGCCAATGTCGAGGATTGTGACTTCACAGCCTCCGCATATGGCAAACCATTCCTCGGCAAGCCGAGCCGCCATGCTGCACCTCCTAAGTGAACTTGAATCGTTTATTTCTGTAACAGCGGATGAATTCACCAAGAGACTCAGAGAACACAGAGTTTGTTTTCGTCTTCAATCCTCTTTGGGTCTGTTCCTCTTTGGTTAAGAAAATCCGTTACTGCTTGTACGGGCTTGCACCCAACTGCTTCACCTGCTCCGTAAACTCCTGCACCACCTGTGCGAACCGTGCGCCTTCGGCGGCAGAAACCCACTCCAGGCGAAACCGCTCCTCCTCAATGCCGAAATCAGGAAGCATCAGCTTGATCGCCTCGGCGCGTTTTTCCGCTTTGTAATTGCCCTCCTGGTAATGGCAATCTCCAGGATGACAGCCGCACATGAGCACGCCGTCGGCGCCCTTGGTCAGCGCGTCGATGACCAGGTTGGGATGCACCATGCCGGAGCACATCACCCGAACGATGCGAATGCTCGGCGGATACTGGCTGCGCGAGACGCCCGCCAAATCTGCGCCCGCATACGAGCACCAGTTGCAGCAGAGCGCGATGATCAACGGTTCGAAGGTGTCTTCCATTTCAAACTCCTAGAGCCGCATGGATCTGCGCCTCGATTTGGTCGAGGGTGAACCCGCGGACGAATACACCTTTCTTGGGGCAGGTAGCCTGGCAGCAGCCGCAACCCTTGCAGATGGTTTCGTTTGCCTCGACTGACTTCTTCACCGTTCCCTGCCACATGTACTCGAGCAGAGTGATGGCCTTGAATGGGCAGGTATCGACGCAATATGCGCAACCGTCGCAGTTGGCGTCAACCACCTCGGAGATATTGGCCTCCATCTCGATGCTGTCGCGCGAGAGTATGGTCGCAGCGCGGGAGACTGCCGCCTGGGCTTGCAGGATCGACTCGTCCACCGTCTTGGGCGAGTGCGCGAGCCCGCAGAGGAAAACGCCATCGGTCATGAAGTCGACAGGGCGCAGCTTCATATGGGCTTCGAGGAAGAAACCCTCGCCATTCAGTGGCACTTTCAGGAACTGTGCGATTTCCCTGTTGCCTTCGTTGGGATGAATGCCGGCGGAGAGGACAACGTAATCCGCAGCGATCTTCACCGGCATGCCGAGCGTCTGGTCAACGACGCATACGTTCAGCCCGTGCCCATTCTGCGAAACTTCAGGTTTGCCGCTCTCGTCGTAGCGGACAAAGACGATGCCCTTCTTGCGCGCCTCCGTGTAGTAGCTCTCCTTGAAGCCGTAGGTCCTGATGTCGCGGTAGAGGACGTAAACGTGGGTTTGCGACGAGAGTGTCTTGATCATCAGGGCGTTCTTGATCGCTTCGGAGCAGCACACGCGTGAGCAGTAGGGATGGCCGTCGTCGCGCGATCCGACGCACTGGATCATGACCACAGTCTTCGCCGTGCGATCACCGCTTGTCGCGAGGAAGGCGGCGCCATCCGACAGACGTTGCTCCAGCTCACGCTGCGTCAAGACCCGCTCGTCTTGCGCATACAGGTACTCTTTCGGCTCATACTGTTGAGCGCCGGTGGCGACGATGACCACACCGTGTTTGAGCTCCGATCTCTTGCCATTGGCCAGGACGTTAGTCCTGAAGTCGCCAATGGTGCCCTCGACGCCTTCGATGGTGGCACCGGTGAAGAGGTGGATGCGTTGGTTCTTAAACACCTGTGCTTTCACGTTTTGTAGCTGTGCTTGCGGGTCTTCTCCGTTGAGCATGTAGCGGACCTGCCGCAGGTGGCCGCCCAGCTCTCTCTCCTTCTCCACGAGGTAGGCATCAAAGCCTTGCTCAGCTAGTGCAAGGGCAGCCGTCAGGCCTGATATTCCGCCTCCGATGACGAGGCCGGATTTGTTGATAGAAACCGAGCGCCGGGTTAGCGGCTCCAGCAGTCTGGCCTTTGCAACCGCCATGCGCACCAGGTCCTTCGACTTCTCCGTCGCCCTTTCCGGCTCATGCATGTGCACCCAGGAACACTGGTCGCGAATGTTGGCCATCTCGAAGAGATAGGGATTTAGCCCCGTCTCGCGCAGAGTGTTGCGGAATAGCGGCTCGTGCGTGCGCGGCGTGCAGGAGGCGACCACGACGCGATTCAAATTGTGCTCGGTGATCTTCTCCTTGATGAGCTCCTGCGTGTCGTTGGAGCAGGTGTAGAGATTGTTCTCCGCGTAGACGACGTTGGGCAGTTTTTTCGCGTACTCGACAACGGCGGGCACATCCACCACTCCGGCTATGTTTGTCCCACAGTGGCAGACAAACACACCGACCCTGGGCTCCTGTCCAGCTACGTTCTTCTCCGGCGGATAAGCTTTCGGCGAAATTAGCGTTCCGCGGGCTTCGCTAAGGTACGACAGCACCTGCGAGGCCGCCGCCGAGGCCTGCATGACAGTTTCCGGAATGTCTTTGGGTTCGCTGAATGGCCCGGCAACGAAAATTCCATCGCGCGACGTCGCTGTGGGCTGGAGGGCCGAGGTTTGGCAGAAGTTGAAAGAGTTCAGAGCCACGCCAAGGCGTTGCGCCAGCTTTTCCGCGTCTTTTGGCGGCTGCATGCCCACCGACAGCACGACCAGATCGTATTCCGCGGCAAGTTTCTTATCGTTCTCGCCGAGATACTGCACGATCAGGTTTCGCGTCTCAGGAAGTTCGACAATGGCGGGCACGCGTGACCGGATGTAGCGCACTCCCAGTTCCTGCGCCCTCCGGTAGTACTGCTCGAAACCCTTGCTGAACGCGCGAATGTCCATGAAGAACACGTCGCACTGCAAGTTCTCGCCGAGATGCTCCTTCGCAATGATGGCTTCCTTGGTGGCATACATGCAGCACACCGAGGAGCAGTAGTCGTGCTCGGCATCGCGCGATCCCACGCACTGCAGAAACGCAATGCGCTTGGGCTCATTGCGATCGTAAGGTCGCAGCACGTGACCGGAGTACGGACCCGACGCCGACAGGATTCGCTCGAACTCCAGCGAGGCAATGACGTTGGGAAAGCGTCCGTAGCCCAGGTCCTTCTTCAGCCGCGGATCGTACAGCTCATAGCCGGGAGCGAGCACCACGGCGCCCACGTTGAGCTTCAGGGTCGTTTCCCGTTGCAAGTAGTCAATAGCATGGGCCTGGCATGCGGTCTCGCACAGGTGGCAATCAGAGCAGATTCCACAAGCAAGGCAGCGCTCAGCCTCGGCAATCGCCTCCTCCGGCGTGTAGCCGACGTGGACCTCGGCAAACGTTTTGCCGCGAGTGGCGGGATCGAGCGCCTGCATCGCTACCTGGCGCTGCATCAGCACGCCCGCTGTATCCACAACGTATTCCGTGCGGTAGGGCCCTTCCAGTTCGCGTCCGGCACGCAGGTCCTGACCGTTGAGCATGCGATCGATAGAGGTCGCCGCTTTCTTGCCGGCGAGCTTGGCGTTGATCACCACATCAGGACCGGTGACGCAGTCGCCGCCCGCGAACACTCCGGCGAGGCCGGTTTCGAGGGTCAGAGGATCGGCGGCAAGCGTCCCCCATTTGGTGGTCTCGAGACCGAGGCGCTCACCTAAAGCACTGATATCGGGGGACTGACCGATGGTGGCGATGACGGCGTCACACGGGAGAACAAACTCAGAGCCGGGAATCGGTTCGGGAGCGGGGCGTCCGCTAGCGTCGGGCGCGCCGAGTTTCATCTTCAGACACTCAAGCGCCGCCACGCGACCGTCAGCCCCAGGTTTGAACGACTTGGGCGCGACCAGGAGCATCAGCTTGATGCCTTCGCGCTCGGCATCCTCGACCTCTCGCTGGTCGGCAGGCATCTCGGCGCGGGTACGGCGGTAGACAACAGTCACCTCGCCCGCGCCACTGCGCAGTGCCGTGCGCGCGGCGTCCAGGGCAGAGTTTCCCCCGCCGATTACGAGCACGCGCTTGCCTGGTGCGACCGGCTTTCCGAGGTTGACCTGGCGCAGGAACTCCACGCCCCCCGTCACGCCCGGCAGGTCTTCTCCGGGAACTCGAAGCTTGCGTTCGACGTGCGCGCCGATTGCCACAAAGACAGCCGCATAGCTCTTGCGCAGCGCCTCAAAGCTGATGCCCGTACCCACGGGTGTGTTCAGCTTGATTTCAATCCCAATCGCCCGCAGCCGGTCGATTTCGGCATTCAGCAACCGGCGCGGAAGGCGGAACGAGGGGATGCCAAGCGCCAGCATTCCTCCCGCAGTGCTGGAGGCTTCGAAGATCGTCGGGCGGTATCCCATCTGACGAAGCTGGTAGGCACAAACCAGTCCCGCGGGGCCCGAGCCGATGATGGCGACTTTTTCGGATCGATCAGGAACGCTGGGCTGCGGCAGCTTGTAATCGGGAAAGTAGTCGGTGACGAAGCGCTTCAGTCCGGGCAGATTCAGCGGGTCATCCACGCCGGCACGCGTACACGCGTCGGTGCACGGATGGGTACAAACCCGGCCGCAGATCGAAGGCAGTGGGTTGTCGCGCAGGATGACCTGGAGCGCTTCCTGAAATCTTCCTTGTGCGATCAACTGCACATATCCCTGCCCGTCCTGATGAACTGGGCAGGCAGCTTCGCATGGAGGCGTGCCACGGCGAGAGATAGTGAAGACGTTCGGAACAGCCTGCGGGAAAGGGCGGTAGATCGCTTTGCGATCTGTCAGTCCCTGATCGAATTCCGACGGCAGCGTTACCGGGCACTCGGTAATGCATGCGCCGCATCCGGTGCACCGCGACTCATCGATGAAGCGAGCATGCTTCTTGACGGTCACGGTGAAGTCGCCAACCTGGCCCGCAATGCTCTCTACCTCGCTCAGCGTGAGGATTTCAATGTCCTTATGGCGTCCTATCTCCACCAGGCGTGGGGCCATCGTGCACATGGCGCAATCGTTCGTCGGGAAGGTCTTGTCGAGCTGCGCCATCACGCCGCCGATCGCTGGCTTGCTCTCGACCAGATAGACCTTGATGCCGGCGCCGGCGAGGTCCAGTGCCGCCTGCATGCCGCCGATGCCGCCACCCACCACCAGCGCCGCGCCGACCGGCTGAACTTTGGAGTTCTCAGATGGCATGGGGGACTGCCTCCGGTGCAGGCGCCGGTTTCGATGCCCGTTCCTTGACAGCCACGAAATACAGGGCCATCGGGCGATAGACCATGTGCGACCACTTGCCGAACGACATCTCGATCAGCAACAGCGGAGTCGCAATGATGACGTGCAGCGCGTAAGCGTAGTGGCAACCGAGACCGAAGCCGCAATAGCGCAGAATGTGTGCTACCAGCCCGCTGAGTACGACAGAGACGATCAGAACAGGAAAGACCAGATCGTTGAACTTGGTTTCCTTATAGATTTCCTTCTGCGCGCGCCACCGGCCGGCCAGAATGTCGCCAATTCCATAGAGGATGAAACCGGCGGCCAGATATCCCACCCATCGTTGCGGGTTATAGAACGGATAGATGTTGTCGGTCTGAAACCAGCGCAGGCCGAATGTCTTTATGGTTAGCATTGTGACCGTGCCGAGCGCCAGCAGCCAATGCCCCAGCCAGCGACCCTTGGTCGGGCACTTGCGCATCAATGAGTGAGTCACCGACTGATAGACGTAAGTCCAGGCCTGGCCCGCGTAAGCTGAGAGTGGGATCTTCTGCTCGTTCCCCGCCATCGTGAGTCGCCACACGCGGTAGACCCTGGACAACAGGAGTGCCAGCGGAAACAGGATCACCACCAGCGTGTAGTACGTCATGATGGGGAACATGTGGTCGAGCCCGAGCGACGTTGTGGCCAAGGTACTGACCGGAAGCGCGACGTACCAGAGGTGATATCCGAGAATCAGCAGGAAGGTGAAAATGGCGACAAAGACTAGCGAACCGAGATACCAGGCCTTGGACTGAAGCACCCTCGCGGTGATGCCGCTCCAATCGTATTGCGCGCTTAAAAAGCGACGGAGCGTGACCATGGAGATTCGCGGTTCGGCCTGACGGGGGCAGGCAGTGGTACAGTCGCCGCAGTCGTGGCAGATCCACGGCTCCAGGCTGCCCAGCAGTGGGGCTCTCAGACCCAGCAGCGCATACCGGATGCTTCGCCTGGGAAAACTCGCAGAGCCGTTGACCAGGTCACAAGAGAGTGTGCAACTGCCGCACTGATAGCATGCAGCACTGTCAAACGTGCCATACCGCCGGATGTCAGCCAGCAGAGTGGGATCGCTTTGAACCGGGAGTGCGCCTACTGCCATTCTGCAACCCCCTCAATCAGGGTGTTCGGTAGAGTACTCAGGGTGCGGTCACTACTACTTCCTTCACGACCCGTCGGGAGTAAATAAGGTAGGTCCCGTCGAGTTGCACCATCTGGACCTCGAAGTTATCGTTCTTATAGGACTCGGCCGCGACTGATGCGTCGTCCTGAGTTTCGAAGGGCCGGCCATCCCACAGGAACTTCTTCGCGTCGATCGTTACCGAGCGATTTGGGTTCATCGGTTCCTTAATTGCGACAGTTGCCATGACTCGACCTGCTTCTCGACCCGGGGCGGCGTGTGTGCGCTCCCACGTCTTATCTCTAATGTGCAAAGCGATCAACCTAGGGCTTGCGCTTGCTCTTCGAACGAGCGTTCGCTCACAAAGGCCAATGTGAGCTTTGTATCGCGACGGCGGCCAAGTATTCAGTGACCGTAAGGTGGGTCGCATGTGATCTGCATCACCACACTCCGCGACAGGGATCACTTGAGATTGTCAGCCGACCGCGCTAGTTAGTGTTGGTGGGGTGAAGTATGTGCCTAGCAATTCCCGGCAAGGTCCTCGAAATCGAATCGAGCATGGGCGGCCGGATCGGCAGGGTCCAGTTCGGTGGCATCGTCCGCCAGGTCCAATTCACATTCGTTCCTGAGGTTCGCGTAGGCGACTTCGTGATGGTGCACGTCGGTTTCGCTATCAGCGTGGTCGATGCAGAAGAGGCCGAGCGTACCTACCAGATTTTGCAAAGCATGGGCCTGTTGGAGGCCGAGCTGCCTCCAGTGGAGACGTTGTGAAGTACATCGACGAATACCGCGACCGGGACATCGCCCAGAAGCTGGTGGCGAGGATTGCGAGCCGCACGCGGCATCCGTGGGTGTTGATGGAAATCTGCGGTGGGCAGACGCACACCATCATGCGCTACGGATTGGACGAGTTGCTGCCGCGCGGCATCGAGCTGGTACACGGACCGGGTTGCCCGGTCTGTGTCACGCCGTTAGAGATGATCGACAAAGCCGTCGCCCTGGCCTCGCGGCCGGACGTAACCCTGGTTTCGTATGGTGACATGCTGCGCGTCCCAGGATCGCAATCCGATCTGCTGCGGGTGAAGGCCCGGGGCGGAGACATACGTGTGGTGTATTCGCCGATGGAAGCGGTGCGAATCGCAAAAGCGAATCCGCAGCGCCAAATTGTGTTCTTCGCCATTGGGTTCGAAACCACCGCGCCTGCCAATGCGATGGCAGTTTGGGAGGCGAAGCGCTTAGGACTCTCGAACTTTTCGGCCCTGGTCTCGCATGTCATCGTTCCTCCAGCAATTCGCTTGTTGCTAGCTCAACCCGGTGTGCGAGTACAGGGGTTCATCGCCCCCGGCCACGTCTGTACGGTGATGGGCTGCAGCGAATACGAGGAGTTGGTCAGCGAATTCCATGTTCCCATCGTGATTGGCGGCTTCGAGCCGGTGGACCTGCTGGAAGCCGTGCTCATGCTGGTGGAGCAGCTGGAGAACGGCAGCGCCGAGCTGCAAAACCAGTATGTGCGTTCGGTTTCCCGCAGCGGCAATGTGCCAGCGCAGGCAATCATGCAAGCGGTCTTCGAGGTGTGCGACCGCAAGTGGCGTGGCATCGGCTGCATTGCGCAGAGCGGGTATCGTTTGCGGCCGGAATTTGCCGCCTTCGATGCAGAGCAGTTGTTCGGGCTGGAAGAAGGTGGCGTGGAGGAGCCTGCGGAGTGCATCAGCGCGCTAGTGCTGCAAGGCCGAAAGAAGCCGCCCGACTGCGCTGCCTTCGGCGTGCGCTGCACGGCGGAGAATCCGCTGGGCGCGCCCATGGTCTCGGCTGAGGGCGCGTGCGCGGCGTACTACCAATACCGGCGCCACGCGATTGTCCACTGAGGATAACTCATGTCCAATGTAACGTCGTTTCCGCTCGCATGTCCGCTGCCGCTAACCACCTGTGACCGCGTCCTGCTCGCCCACGGCAGTGGCGGAAAACTCTCCGCGGAATTGACTGCGCAAATCTTTCTGCCTGCTTTCCACAATGCAGCGCTGGCGCGTTTGGATGACCAGGCTATTGTCAACCTCAACGGTTGCCGCGTGGCGTTCACTACCGACTCGTTCGTCGTCAAGCCGCTGTTCTTTCCCGGCGGCGATATCGGCTCGCTCGCCGTGCACGGGACGGTGAACGACCTCGCCATGGGGGGCGCACAGCCGCTCTATCTCAGTGCTGGATTCATCATCGAGGAAGGCTTGCCGATCGACACGTTGCGCCGCGTGGTCAGTTCCTTGCGCGACGCCGCTGCCGCCGCGAACGTGCAAGTCGTGACCGGCGATACCAAGGTTGTGGAGAAAGGAAGCGCAGACGGACTGTTCATCAACACCTCCGGAATAGGAATTGTGCCGGACGGTATCGAGCTTTCAGCCGACAAGGCGCAGGCTGGCGACGTGGTCTTACTGAGCGGCGCCATTGGTGAACACGGTATCTGCATCATGGCGCAACGCGAAGGCTTGGAGTTCGAAACCACCTTGACGAGTGACAGCGCTGCATTGCACACGCTCGTCGCTGCCATGCTCACCGTACCGGGAAGAATCCGCTGCATGCGCGATCCTACGCGCGGAGGTCTTTCCAGCACATTAAACGAAATAGCCGCGCGCTCGCAGGTCGGCATTGAGCTGGAAGAGGCTACTATTCCTATTCGCGCCGAAGTGCAGGGCGCCTGCGAGATGCTGGGGCTCGATCCCCTCTACGTTGCAAACGAAGGCAAGCTGGTGGCAATCGTGGAGCCGGGGATTGCCGAGCCGATGCTGCGCGCCATGCGCGCACATCCTCTCGGGCAGTACGCGCAGATTATCGGCACCGTGACCCACAAGCATCCCGGTCTGGTCATCATGCGCTCAACTCTGGGCACCACCAGGATCGTCGATATGCTCACCGGTGACCAACTCCCACGCATCTGTTGAAGCAGGTCGCGGATTTGTTGTTAATCGTTCACAGCATTCTTGCCGAAAAGCACACTTGCGCCCTTTTGCACCAAGGGGAAGTTGAAAGAACCTCAGTAGCCAGCGCCGCATGTCCGGTCCGCCGATATGTCGCCGCGCCCGTGATTCGACTGGAATACTGCTGAATGTACGTCGGTAATGCCGATGTGAGCGGCAGCATCGGCCGCGAACTGACCATGACTGGAGATAGCCTTACCCTGACGAACACCGCCCGAGTCGGCGGTGGCCTGAGCGCTCGCGTGCGCGAGCTGAAAAATGTACACATCGCCGACGGCGCGACGATTACGGGCGCACGTGACATTCAGGTGCGCGTAAGGGAGAGCCATTTCGCGCGTCCCAAGTTCTACTTCTTCCAAGCGGTCTGGCTTGCCGCCGCCATGCTGGTGGGATGGTTAGGCCTGATTCTGTTTCCCGGCTTCTTCCAGGGCAGCACGCACGCGGTGGGTTCAGGCTGGCGCAGCCTCGGGCTTGGGTTTGCGGTTCTGGCGGGCGTGCCTGTCGCGATGGTGGTGACGGCCATCACGCTGGTTGGCCTTCCGGTCTCGCTGATGTTGCTCGCGATGTATCTGGTTGCGATCTACCTGGCAAAGGTTTGGGTTGGAGCATTCCTGGGGCAGATGC
>Ga0181523_10003611_pt1 | contig 14010 bp, 17 predicted proteins | sample PEATcosm2014_Bin_43_FD_119752 | JGI IMG/M metagenome (GOLD analysis project Ga0181523, IMG submission 119752) | Peatland microbial communities from MTU Mesocosm Facility, Houghton, MI, USA - PEATcosm2014_Bin05_30_metaG | ecosystem: Environmental > Terrestrial > Soil > Wetlands > Peat | place...
CCGGCCGGTCGGCATCGTGCATTTCCACGATCTGCTGCGCGCCGGCGTGGCGTGATGTCTGCTTTGTTTAAGCATGATCCTTTCCGAAAACCGTCGGGTCACCCCGGATCAGGTCCGAGGGCAAGCTATTTATCCTGCTCTAATAGAGCCCGCCCTGTACCACGCTGGAGTCGTCGGAGGCCGATTGCGGCGCGACCTGTGTGCTGGGCGCGACCTGCGCGGCAGGCGCGACTGGCTCAGCAGGCGCGGCCGGTGCGGCAGGCCCGGGCGACGCTGTTTGGAAAACCGGCTTCACGGGGACGGCGGCGGCGTTCGCGCCGGCAGCGGGCGGCGGCAGCACATCCTGGTCGGCTTGCCCATGGGCGATGAATTCGTTGTAGCCCGGAGCGCCGGGGCGCGGCGGAACATCGCTCGGCATGCCGCCCGCCCAATGCGGCCAATGATCGGCGACATAGGCGGAAAACCCGTCTTCGGAAGCTCCGCCGCACGAGGCGAGCGTCAAACCGGCCGATACGACCATTGCCGACGCGAAAAGCCGCTTGACGATCATTTGCGCCACCGGCCGGCCGGTCCTGCTTGGAGTTTGCATCGCGCGCCGTTTGCCATTCTTTCCGACCGCAGAGCAGTTCGTTAGCGGTGCCGTCATGCTAACGCTTCGCTTCGCGAGAGCTCCTGCGCCGCGTGCGGTTTTAAAGCACGAAAGTTTATACTTTCCGCCGGCCAGGCACATCTCCAGGTGGACGGCCTTCATGGCGGGACTGTGGTGTAAGCATGGGGGTCTCTGCGCGCGCATCGCCTTAGGGCGCACGATTGTGTGGATCGCCTTAGTGCTGTCCCTTGTCATCTTGCCGGCCTGCAGCGAGCTGGCGCAGCCGAGCGAAGCCGCGGCGCCGGCCGCGCCGCCAGATTACGTCGCGCTAGCGGCCAAATATCTCCTGTCGGCATTGAAGGATCGCTCGTCCGATGCCGGATTCGAAATCTCGGGCCTGCGCTGGGTTTCTTCCATCAAGGGATGGGCCTGGCTCGCCTGCGTGCACTTTCAGGATCACGGACATCCGCGCAGCTATGCGATATTCATCCAGGACAATGCCGTCGCCGACGCGCGATACGCTGTCGAGACCGACCAATGTGAATCTCAAACCTATACGCAATTCGATTTGGTGACGGGCGTGCTCGGGCGGCCGACTGCGCCGGTGCAGCCGCCGCTGTATTAGGGCGAGGACCGATCAGCACGCGGTCGATGTCTGCTGTTGGGGCTAAAATGAACACTGTAATTTGACCGCGCCGCGGCCGCTTGTGACCCATTCCGGACATTGCGGAGTTTTCGTCAAGGGCTCAAGCGCCGCCGGCCCCCAACGTGAAGGCCGACGGCAGACTTCTCTTGCGTTGACTGAGCGCTATCTTGCAGCTCACGCCGCCCTGGCCGAGCTCACGCTCTTCGCCGCATTGGCAATGAGCGCCGCCACGACCTGCGGCTTCGAAATATATATCGCGTGACTGCCAGCAGCTTCCGCGATGGTCGAGCCGGCGCGCATTGCCATCTGGCGCTGAGCAGGCGGCGGAATCATCTTGTCCTCGGTCGCGACCAGATACCAGCTTGGCTTGGACTTCCAGGCAGGGTCGCTGATAGAACCAGACAGAGCAGCAAGACCCCACGGCACTTGAGAGTCGGCCAAGAACGCGGCCTTTTCCTCGCAGACATCGGCCGCGAAGGAAGCGCGGAACTTCGCCGTGTCGAGGAACAGATAGCCGTTCACCGGCGGCAGGATCGGCGGAACCGGCGCGCCGGGAGGTGGGTTCTTAATGAGGGACGCAACGGACTCGCCCTTATCCGGGGCAAACGCTGTAATGTAGACCAGCCCTGCAACTTTTTGGTCCGTACCGGCTTCGGTGATGACCGCCCCGCCGTAGGAATGGCCGACCAAAACAACCGGCCCCTGCGCGCGAGTGATCGCGAGCCGCGTGGCGGCCACATCGTCAGCCAGGGACGTTGTCGGGTTTTGCACGATGCTGGCGCTGTAACCGTCCTTTTTCAGGATGTTGTAGACGCCTTCCCAGCCGGCGCCGTCGACGAAACCGCCGTGCACGAGGACGACGGAAACTGGTGATGCTGAATGTCCAACCATGGCAATTCTCCCTTCGGGGTCGCTGCGTGCGCGACCAAATGTGCACTTGGTATTTGCGGTTTTGTATTTGCCAGATTTTGGTATAGCTGATTAGTTCTATTTTATGGCTATACCCCTAACCATTCAGCTAGGTAGCGAATGAAGTGGACAGATCGGATCGGCCGGCGCGTTAAGCTCCGCGACCTTCATATTGCGCTCGCGGTCGCGGAGGCGGGCAGCATGACCCGGGCGGCGGAGGAATTGGCCGTGTCCTATCCTGTCGTGTCCAAGACGATTTCGGAACTGGAGCACACCCTGGGCGTCAAACTCTTCGATCGCAGCATCTCAGGGGTCGAGCCGACGCACTACGGTCGTGTGCTGCTTAAATCCGGAGTCGCGGTGTTCGACGAAATGCGCAAAGGTTTGCAGGAAATCGAATTCATCAAACAGCCGGACGCAGGCGAACTGCGGATTAGCTCGTCAATCGTGACGGATGCCGGTTTGCTTCCAGCGATCATTGAACGATTTTCGCAAGAGTTCCCGCGCGCGGTGGTTGACGTCCTGCCGGAAAACATCGCAATTCAGCAATATGATAATCTGCGCGATCGAAAAGTTGAGCTGGTGTTCGGGCGGCTTCCCACGACAATGAGTGAACCTGACTTGGTCGTGGAGCCGTTGTTTGATGAGCCGCTGATGGTCGCCGCTGGATCCGAGAGTCGTTGGGCAAAGCGGCGAAACCTGACGCTCGCCAACTTGATGGGCGAGCCCTGGGTGTTGGCGCAAGCGGGCAGTCTGGCGCGGTCGCTGCATGAGGAAGTGTTCCGAAAGAGTGGTGTTGAACCTCCCTCTGCAACGGTAGTGACGGTTTCGCTCCATCTTTACATGCGCCTGATCGAAACGGGACGCTGGCTCGGTCTCGTCCCCGCCTCCGTCATGCGCTTTGGCGGCAGAGGAATGCGTCTCAAGGTTCTGCCGGTCAAAGTGTCATCGCCTCCCGCTCCGGTTGGGTTCATCAAAGCCAAGGATCGCACGCTGACTCCGTTAGCGGAGCGATTTATCGAGTGCACCCGCAAAATCGCCAATTCGGCTACCGGTCGCGTATCGACGCGGCGCCCGTAATATCCGCCTGTGGCCTATAGCGGACGCGACGGCTTGCGACCGTCGCGGCATTTTTCGCGGGTAAAGCCGACATCGACAATCGCCGCCCAACCGCCGATTTATCGAGCACACGCCCTCGCCGCTACGCCGCCTGTCGCATCGCCAGCGCTTCGTCCACTGCCGACACGACCTGACCGGCGGACAGCTCGTCGAGACACTGGCTGTGACTATCGAGGCGGCGCTCGCATCCTTCCAATTGGCACGGCAGGCATGGCAGCGGATTTTGCACGAGCCAAACGTTGCCGCGATGCTGGATCGTGCCGGCCGCGGCCCATGGGTAATCGAGACCGCCGAGCGGCCAAGGCCCCCAAAGCCGCGGATCGGTCGGGCCGTAGAGCGCAACCGTCGGCGCACCCGTTGCGGCGGCGAGGTGAGTGACGGCGGTGTCCGGCCCGATATAGACGCGCGCGCCGGCGATCAAAGCGGATAATTCCGGCCAGCTGAGCTTGCCGTCAAGACGAACGGCATTGCTGTCCTGCCAGACTTCATCGAGATAGTCCCGATCGGTTGCGGCGCCGGTGACGACCGTGCCGAGGCCGCGCTCGTGCAAGGCCGCAGAAAGCTTCTTCCAGCCGCCGACCGTCCAGCGCTTGTAGATGAACATGGGCGCGGCATGGACGACGGCGTAAGGCTGCGCCGGCGCCAGCGCCGGACGCATCGCCCCCGCGGGACAGACGATTTCGGCCTGCGCGGGAATGCCGATGAGCTGGGCAATCCGCAGGAGATCGCGAACGCGATGTTGGCCGCGGTCGCTCACATAGGAACGGCGGAGCGCAATGCGTTTGACAGTTGCGGCGAGCCCATCCGCTTCCACCGGTCCGGCGCTTTGCCGCCCGGCAATTGCCGCCAGGAATGTCGGGCGGTCGCCGGTCTGCGTTGACAGCGCCAGGTCGTAGCGTTTGCAAAGCCGCAGCATCAGCGCGAGCATTTCGCCGGCCCGCGGCTGCTGGGCGATGGTGAGGACTCCGGAAAGATCGGGATTCCCCGTCAAAATCCCCTCGGTTCCAGCAAACACCAGCGCATCGATCGAACTTTCCGGAAACGCCCGCTTCACGCTGCGAATAAGCGGCGTGCTGAGCAAGACATCGCCAAGGCGGCGTAACGCCACGACGAGGACGCGCGGCGCGCTCGGTAATTGCATCGGCCTCATTGTCGCGCCACCGATGCACTACGCGGGCGCGCGGCGTCGTCGCTCAGCGCCGAGAGACCGCGCAAGGCGCGCACCCGGCTGCCGCCGATGACCTCGTCGAGCCTCGCTTGGTTGGTCGGCAATTGAGCGCGGTCGTTCTGGGAATGCCACAAGTGCAACACTCCGGTTGCGAACCGCCCGTCTTTGCGCCGCACGCCCGAGTGCAGGAGACGCACGACGAGATCGGAATCCTCCAGGCCCCAGCCGGTATAAGCGCAATCGAACCCATCGATGCGGTCGAGGTCGCGCCGCGCCACCGCAAGATTACAGGTTTGCGCGCCCTCCCAACTTGCACCGTTCAACTTGCGCAACGGCCCGAGTGGCAGGCGCAGCGTCGGCAATAGCCGATTGATGCCGCCGCGCAACCGCTGCTGCAGCAGCGCGGCGAAATTCCACGTCTCCACCTCCAGTCCTCGCGCGAGCACCGCATCGGTCAGTTCGCGCGACAGCAGGATGCGGTTGCCGGTGACGAACCATTCGGCCTCGTGCAGCCGGCGATGCGCGGCGATGAAATTCGCGGCGGCCAGGCAATCGCCGTCGAGGAAAATGCAAATCTCGCCGTCGCTCGCGGCAATGCCGCGATTTCGAATCTCGCTGCCGCGAAAGCCCTGATGCTCGTGCCGGACATGTTTTAGCGGCACCGGCAATCGCGCCTTCCAGCTTTCGACGACGCGCGTGGTATCCGGCCGCGAGCCGTCATCGGCAATGACGATCTCGAAATCGCGGTCCGATTGATGGGCAAGCGCGCGCAACGCCGCATCGAGCGCATCCTCGCGATCATAGGTCGTGACGATAACGGAAATCAGCGCCGCGCCGCTCACGACTTATCGCTCGTCCGAAGCGTCGCGGCGGTGCGGGCTCCGAAGCATTGGCGGAGCCGGTCGCGCAGCCGGCGTTTACGATCCCGCAACATACGGATTGGCAGCGCAAGATAATATTTGCGCGCGATCTGCCGCCGGCCAAAGCCAACGTGCGGCGCATCCGCTTGCGGCACGTACCAGCCGTTGGGACCGGCGCGCCGGATCAAGCGGTAGCTGGCGAGCGTCAGGAAGCCGTGCGTGGCAAGACCGGTGACATGATCCTCGACCAGAACGAGCCGCGGGCGCCAACGCGCCAGAACGAAGCTGGACAATGCCTCGACTTCGTGACCTTCCACGTCGATCGACACGAAATCGATCGGCGCCGGCGCGCCGGCCTGTTCGAGGATTTCATCGAACGTGCGCACTGCAATGTCGATGGTCGAATCCGCCGCGACGCGGGTGCCGGCGAGTTCGCAATTGAGCGAAGAGTGCGGCCCGAGAACATGCAACGTCATTGCCGCGCCGGCATTGGCCGGTGACGAATAAGCCGCGGCGACGACAACAGCGCGGCGCGATTGGCGCGAACGTTCCGCCAGATCGGGCTGCGATTCGATCAGCACGCCGCGCCAGCCCGCCCGCTCGAACTGCCAAGTTTGCGATGCTTGCTGTGGTTGATTGGCGCCGACTTCGACGAAGAAGCCGCTTTGCAACGGACCGAAGAGCTCGGGCTTGAGCTCATTCTCGACCTGCCAGGGAAATACCGTGCGCATCGGTTAGTCCTCGGCGGAAAGTTTTGCCGGCCGCGCGCGCTCGACTATCGCTGTGGTCGAATGGCCGGGCACAAGGTCGACAAGCATCACGGTTCCACCGGCTTCCTCGACAACGTCGTGACCGACGACGTCCTCGCGCCGGTAATCGGCGCCCTTGACCAGCACCGCAGGTCGCACGCGCCTGATCAGTTCGATCGGCGTATCTTCCTCGAATACCACCACGAGATCGACCGCTTCGAGCGCGGCGAGCACTTCGGCGCGGCCCTCGGCCGGATTGATCGGCCGGCCGTTGCCTTTGAGCCGCGTCGTCGAGGCATCGCTGTTGAGGCCAACCACAAGCCGATCGCAGGCGGCGCGGGCTTCGGCCAGCAATTTGACGTGACCGCGATGAAGGAGATCGAAACAGCCATTGGTGAAGCCGATGCGCAGACCGTGGCGCCGCCAATCCGCCAGCCGCTCATCGAGCATCGACCAGTCGAATACGATCTTGTCGCCGGGCGCGAGCGAAGCGGCAGGGAGGATGCGGTGGCGCAATTCGGCAAGCGAAACCGTCGACGTGCCGCGCTTGCCGACGACGACGGCGGCGGCGGCATTGGCGGCGCGCATCGCAGAATCGAACGGCGCACGCATTGCCAACAGGACTGCCATAACGGCCGCAACGGTATCTCCGGCGCCCGACACGTCGCGCACCTTGACCGGATAGGCCGGGATGTGGAGCGGCGCGTGACCCGTGACGTGAAGCGTCATGCCCTCCTCGCTGCGCGTGACCAGCACGGCTTCGCTGTCGACGATGCGTGCGAGCTCGGCCGCCGCTTTGCCGATCTCGGCCTCGCTCGTCACCGGCCGGTGCACGGCCGCGCCGAGTTCCGCGCGGTTGGGCGTGATCAACGTCGCGCCGCGATAGATGCTGTAATCATGCCCCTTCGGATCGACCACAACAGGTTTGCCGAGCTGCCGTGCCCGGTCGATGATCGCGCGGATGACACGGGGGGTCAGGACGCCCTTGGCGTAATCGGACAGCACCACCGCGCCGCACTGCGGCAGCGTCGCTTCAGCGTGTGCGATCACGGCGGTTTCGCTCGCGGCGCTTGCCGGCTGCGCGGTCTCCCAATCCGCCCGCATCAGATGCGCCGAATGATGCTCGGAAACGAAGCGCACCTTGCGCGTGGTGTGCCGCCCGGCCTCGATGACAAGATGGGGAACAACCGAGCCTTTGAGCTTGGCGAATGCATCGCTCAGCGTCCGCGCCGCGTCATCTTTGCCGGTGAGCCCGACGAAAATGCAGCGCGCGCCGAGCGCCGCGATATTGCGCGCGACATTGCCGGCGCCGCCGATCTCGACCTCGTTACGCGCCACAGCGAGGACCGGAGTCGGCGCTTCCGGCGAAATGCGCGTGACCTCGCCGTAGACGAAATCGTCGAGCATGAGATCGCCGATGCAGAGCACGGTCTGCTTCGACACAAGCTTGAGGGCTTCCTCAAAATCGAACATGCGTTTTGCCGCGCCCTACCCTCGTGACCGTGCTCAACGATACCGGTCGGTACGATCGAGATAACAATCCACGTAGCGCTTCACCGCCGCCTCGAGCGGCATGAAGTCCGCATTATACCCGGCGCGCCGCAGATTGGCCGTCTCGGCCTGCGTGAAGTACTGGTAGCTGTCGCGGATCGAAACCGGCATGTCGATATATTCGATCGCCGGCTGGCGGCCCAGTGCCGCAAACATGGCCGACATCGAATCGCGGAAACTGCGCGCCTGCCCGGTTCCGACATTGAAGATCCCCGATACGGCCGGCGTCTCCATGAGCCAACGCACCACCGCGATCGCGTCGTCCACGTAGATGAAGTCGCGCTTTTGCTCGCCGTCGGCGATGCCGGAACGATGCGACTTGAACAGGCGGACCGGCTTGCCGGCCTTAGCCTCGTCGAAGCGCTTGGCGACGAGACTCATCATTTCGCCTTTGTGGTACTCGTTCGGGCCGAAGACATTGAAGAATTTCAGGCCCGCCCATTGCGGCGGCAGCTTATCCTTGCGGCGAGCGCGCTCGACCAGCGCGAGATCGAACACGTGTTTGCTCCAGCCGTAGAGGTTCAGTGGCTTGAGGCGTTTGAGCGCGCCATTCGACCAGTCGTCGGCATAGCCCTGCTCGCCGTCGCCATAAGTCGCGGCGGATGAGGCATAAATGAAGGGCGTGCGGTTTGACGCGCACCAGTCGAGCAGGCGCAGCGACAGCCGGAAATTGTTCTCCATGATGGCATCGCCGTCGGTCGCGGTCGTCGACGATATGGCGCCGAGATGGAGCACCGCATCGAGCTTGCGCCCGTCGAGCCAGCGCGCGAGCTCCGCCGGCGGGACAAAATCGGCGATCTGGCGACCGGCCAGGTTATGCCATTTGGCGTCGCTGCCGAGCACGTCGTTGACGGCAATGTCGGCGCGTCCGGCCTCATTGAGGCTCGCGACCACGTTCGACCCAATAAACCCGGCCCCGCCGGTGACCAATAACATCGACCGTAAGACCGGTTTGAGGATGAGATCGACCGCCCCGACCTCTGACGAACGTTTGCCCCAGTCTCGCACGCCGAGCAACACTTCGTGGACATTCCCGAGCAATCGATCTGGTGGTTTGATGAATAAATGAATGTAACTTCATACATTAAAATGAATTTTAATTCATAATTTCTGATATCTACTGCTTCGCAACGTCGCGTGGAATTCGCAATGGGGCGATTGGTGTATTAGCCTCCGGCGCCATTGCTCCCGTCATGCATCGGATCATGCACACCATCTCCGCCTATATCCTGGCGTTCAATGAAGCCGAGAAGGTCAAGGCCGCGGCCGAAAGCGTGCTTTGGGCCGACGAAATCATCGTCATCGACTCCCGCAGCACCGACGGTACTTCCGAGATCGCCGCGGCTCTGGGGGCGCGTGTCGTGCAGGTGCCGTTCAACGGTTTCGGCGATCTGCGCAATCACGCCATCGAGGCTTGCCGCTGCGATTGGATTTTTAGCCTTGATGCCGATGAGCGCTGTACCGCCGCGGTTCGCGACGAAATTCTCGGCCTCCTCGCCGGCGCGCCGTCATCCGATGTTTATCGCGTGCCCCGCCGTAGTTTCATGATGGGGCGCTGGATCCGCGGCTCCGGCTGGTATCCGAACTTTCGCCAGCCGCAGCTCTTCCGTAAAGGCAGCATGCGCTACACGCTCGAACCGGTGCACGAGGGCTACGAGCTTCTCACCGCCAAGCCGGTCGGAACGCTGCACAACGCGATCTGGCAGTTTCCCTTCCGCGATTTCGAAGAAGTCCTGCGTAAGGCCAACCGCTACTCGTCGCTGGGAGCGCCGAAGCTCGCCGGCAAGCGCGTGTCCATGGCAAGCGCCCTTGGGCACGGACTCTGGGCATTCCTGAAACATTATATTTTCAAGCGCGGCTTTATCGACGGCTGGGCCGGCTTCGTCATCGCCCTCGGCAATTTCGAAGGAACGTATTACCGCTACGCCAAGCGCTATGAAGCAGCGCAGAATTGGTCGACGCCGGCGAGCGAGCCGTTGCGGCGCGAAGCAAAATCCTGAGTCGGCCCGGCGGCAGCGACATAGTAATGAATAACCATTCAAATAGTGCGGACGGCAGTCCGATCCTCATCGTCCCCTATATGTGGATCGGCGACTTCGTGCGTTGCCATTCGGTGGTTAAGCTCCTCAACACGCGCTTTCCGGATCGTCCGGTCGACATGCTGGCAACGACGCTGTGCGCGCCGCTCGCCGATTACATGCCCGGCTTGCGACAAGCCATCGTCGTCGATCTGCCGCGCAGCCGTCTCGCGCTGGCGGAGCAGTTTGCGCTCGGAAAACGTCTCAAGCAGGAAGGCTACGGCACGGCGCTCGTGATGCCGCGAACCTGGAAATCGACGCTGGCGCCGTTCCTTGCCGGCATTCCCGAGCGCACGGGTTTCGCCGGCGAGGCGCGTTTTTTCCTGTTGAATGACGTTCGCTTCGGCGAGCGGGCGCTGCCGCGCATGGTCGACCGTTGCGCGGCGCTGGCGCTGCCGAACGGCGCGGAATTACCGCAACAATGGCCGGTGCCGCAGCTCATAGTTCCCGGCGATGACGTCGAGGCTTGGCGCAAAAAGCGCGGGCTCAATGCCGACGCTCGGCCGGTCGTGGCGCTTGCGCCCGGCGCGGTTGGACCGTCGAAACGCTGGCCAAGCGCCGCCTACGCCCAGCTTGCGCGCCGTCTCATGGCCGACGGTCTCGCCGTTTGGGTGCTGGGCGGCCCCGACGAAAAAGGCTTGGCCGCGGAAATCGTCGCCAATACGCCGGCTCGCGATCTGACTGGCCACGATCTGCGCGACGCGATCCTGGCGCTCGCCGCCGCCAGTGCTGCGGTTTCGAACGATTCCGGACTTCTCCACGTCGCAGCGGCACTCGGCACGCCCTCGATAGGGGTCTTTGGCCCGACCAGCCCCTGGCACTGGGCCCCGCTCAATCCGCTTGCCGGAACCATCGAAACGACGACCGAGCTTCCCTGCCGGCCGTGCCACAAACCGGTATGCCGCCTCGTCCATCACCGCTGCATGCGCGATATCCCCCCCGAGCAAGTCCTCGCCGCCACCCGCCGTGCACTTGCGGCGGTTCCGCCGCCCCGGAATCCGGCCGCTTAACAGAACATTCGTCAAATCGGAGTACGGCCAAGCCAGGAAAACTCGAACGACATGAGTCTTGGGCCATGGCGATCCTGGTCACCGGCGGCGCGGGCTATATCGGCAGCCAGATGGTGCATGAACTGGCCGACGCCGGCGAACGCGTTGTCGTACTCGACAATCTTTCGACCGGACATCGCTGGGCCGTCGCCGAAGGCGTGCCCCTCATAGTCGGCGAGACCGGCGATCAGCCGCTAGTGACGCGGCTCATCCGCGAGCATGGCATCGAGGCGATCATCCATTTTGCCGCGTCGATCGTGGTGCCGGACTCGGTGCGCGATCCGCTGGGCTATTACCGCAACAATACGGCCAATTCCCGCACGCTGATCGAATGCGCGATCAATGGCGGCGTACGCCAGTTCATTTTCTCCTCGACCGCCGCGGTTTACGGAAATCCGGCCGAGATTCCGGTGGCGGAGGATGCGCCAACAGTGCCGATCTCGCCGTACGGCTGGTCGAAACTGATGACCGAGATCATGCTGCGCGACGCGAGCCGCGCGCACGGTCTCGCGCATGTGATCTTCCGTTACTTCAACGTTGCCGGCGCCGATCCACGGGGCCGCACCGGTCAATCGAGCGCAAACGCCACCCACCTGATCAAGGTTACAGCCGAGACGGCGTTGGGACTGCGGCCGAAGCTCGACGTCTTCGGCACCGATTATCCGACGCCGGACGGCACCTGCATCCGCGACTACATCCATGTCAGCGATCTTACCCGTGCGCACTCGGATGCGCTGCTCCACTTGCGCGCCGGCGGATCGTCGCTCACGCTTAATTGCGGCTACGGCCACGGCTTCTCGGTGCTCGATGTGATCGAGACGGTCAAGCGCGTGTCGGGGACCGATTTCAAGGTCGAGTACGCGCCGCGGCGCGAGGGCGACCCCGCGCGCATCGTCGCCGGCAGCGCGAAGGTGCGCGCAACGCTCGGCTGGCAACCGCGGTTCGACGATCTTTCGACCATCGTCGCGCACGCGCTCGATTGGGAGCGCGAGCTCATAACGCGCCGCGCAATCAGCCAGTTGCAGGCGGCGGCGGGCCACACCGAGGCAGCGGAACCCGCGCGAGTGGCGGACCGCCGCGCCTAAGCTTCATCCGCGACGTCGGATCGTCGCCGCCCGCGTTTTCGCGCCGCCCGAAAATTTCGTCCGGCCGGGAACGGAAAGCCCTATTGAATCAATATCAAGCCGGCGAGCTTTCCGTAGGGCAACAACAACCCGCGGCGCCGGGCATTGCCCTTCGCGGCCAATGCGCGCACAAGTACATAACGCATGACACCTGTCGCGGCCGATTCCTCGGCCGACTATTCGGCCTCTGCCTGGGTGCGCCGCCTGTCGGTGGATGAGGCGCTGTCGCAAATCGGCAAGCGCTTTCCGGCAGTCCCCCAGCAACGGCATGCAATGGACGAGCACATTGCCGGCAATGCGAGCGGCGGCAGCGCAATGGCCGCGGGGCCGCCTGCCCAGTGCTGCAGCAGGAGCATTTGCGATGACAGACGATAGATTCAAAGTCGGGCAAACGGTCGATCTGGTCCCATCGACTTTTCGGTCCGCGGCCAAAGGCTCCTATCAGATCCTAAGTCTGCGGCGGGCTGAGGATGGGAGTACGCGGTATCGTATCAAAAGCTTGAGTGAATCCCATGAGCGGGTGGTTTCCGAAAGCGACCTGCTGCCCTCGACGGAACAGAAATTCAATCGCGACTGAGAACGGTCCCATAGAGAAAACCGCAATGTTCAAGATTCTCGAGCTCAAAAGCATGGTTTCCGAACCGGCGACCGAGGTCGGCCGCGGATACTCGACGCATGAGGAAGCCTTGGCAGCGGTCAAAAGGTACCTCAAGAAATTTAGCGTCTCCGGGCACAATGCGGAGGCAAGTTACTGGTGGGCCCGAGATTCCGAAGGCCTGCGAAAATGCTGGATTGCCAATGCCAATGACGAAGCGCGGGTTTGATGCTCAATTTTCCAAACCGAAGCCGAGTTGTCGATCCAACCCGACGTGCCGTCCGATTCTGGGGGCATGACAGCTCAATGGAGTGGTCGTTTTTCGTCACTGAAGACGCGCTCAAGCGGCTGCAACCGACCATGACGGCCGATGACGTGAGTTTATTGCTCGCTTTTGACGCCAATCGTAACAAGATCTACGCGGCGGCGATGAAAGCGTATCAGCGGGAGCGCAAAGGCTCCTATGAACTCGCGGTGAGCGATTTTTGATATCGCGCGGAGCGCGCGCCATACCCGCTCGGATTGAGCCGGGACTCTCCGCGTCTCGTCCGATACTTTTTTGAACGGCCGTCAGCTATCGTCTGAAAGGCGCTTGAAGTCGGCAACAACGGCGGCAATCAGCTGCTTTCTGCGCGGATCCTGCGCGGCCAGTGTCGCCGCAAAAAGATTCAGGAGATAGCGGGCCTTCGCGGCGGCCTCCTGCCAATTCGCGGCGGGCGCCGCCAGCAAGTGGGCTTCCAATTCATCCTGTCGAAGGCGCAGTTCTCCTTCGTTCGCCTCCACGTCCGCCAAGAGCCGACGAAGCGTCGTGGCCTTCTGGGCAGCCATCCCGCGGTGCTGATCAAGCTCGATGGTCCGGTCCGTCATGACCGCGCGGCGTGACGGGCGAGCGGATATTCCGTGCTTTCGTATAACCGGCGGATCTCGTCGCTGCCGTATCTTGCCTCATCAACTTCGAGAAACGCGCCGACGAGGCATTCCGGCGGCAAATCTTCCATTGCGAAACGGATGGCGAGCGCGGCTTGCGCAAATCGCTTGTAGCCGAACGGCTGACGCCTCGGCAGTCGCCGGCGCGTCGGAAACAACTCGGCCGCGGCGTCGTAATCGAATTCGGCCATCGGAATTTGCCCTCGCAAAAAAAACGCCTTGCCTCAATGAACGCCATTCAGGCACAACGGTAATATAAGCGCGAATTGCACACTTGCCAGTCGAGCCCCGACACATCGGCGTCATAAATCGACAGAACCGAGCTCTATTGTGTCTATTTGTCTCCTAGTGTTGTGTCCTTTTGCGTTGTGGACGTACGAGGCTGCACCATGTACGTTACCGACCATTGGCGAGTGCGGCGATTCGGTTGTGCAGGCCGACAGAACAGCGTGCGCTCCCGCCGGTTGCTCTGCGTGACTCGGCACAAAAAAGGCGCCTTCCTGTCGGATAAACTCGTCGTGGTGGGCAGGCTTGCAGAGCGCGGCGTGGTTCGGCTGCGCGTGACAAGAGCCGCTGATGGCCGGTCACCGAAGCCCAAGCATTGAATGACCAAGCATTGAAAGACCAAGCCTTGAAAACACAAGTA
>Ga0181523_10003612_pt1 | contig 14009 bp, 15 predicted proteins | sample PEATcosm2014_Bin_43_FD_119752 | JGI IMG/M metagenome (GOLD analysis project Ga0181523, IMG submission 119752) | Peatland microbial communities from MTU Mesocosm Facility, Houghton, MI, USA - PEATcosm2014_Bin05_30_metaG | ecosystem: Environmental > Terrestrial > Soil > Wetlands > Peat | place...
GCCGCTCCTCGATCGCCTCCAAATCCCGCTTCGTTCCCATGCGCCATCCTCGACAGATCACCTGTCGATATAACGCGCAAGGATACGATTCGGTTGTCAACCATTTATCAGAACGTCAATAGAATCCACCGGTCGACTGTGTCAATGTGAAGGGACTACGTGCTGGCACTTACTTGACAGACGCAAGGACTCTCGGCATTTTGAAGAACGCCTGCGCGTACTGGCAGCGCGAGCCGGCGACGGACGATCTATGAACGACCGTAGCCGGAGCCAATGGCGCACATACGAAGTCCGTTTCGTTACGGTGGGCGTTGAAACCGGCGCGTACTGCGATTATTCTGCTTGTCGGCTGCTGTATGCAATTGCGCGGGGACAGCGATGAGCATAGATTAAGTTCGATTGTTCACATTACCGTATTACAGCTTTCTGCGATTTGGAAAAAGGGATCGAGCGGACATGTTTCCTATTCGGAGCGCGGAACCACCTGTGCATTGGCGCGGGCAGGTTAACTCTCGTGGCGGAGGCCGCCAGTGCATATTGTTCCCCGTGGACTCCTTACGAGCTATTGCTCTACAGGACTTAGATGCGTCTGAGACCGTCCAACTGTTCGCCGAAATCGTCAGGAACAGCGGCTCACTGGACCAGCCCGTGACCGCGGCTTTCCTGAACCTGCGCAATTACGTGGCTGCGATGCAAAGTGACGCCCTCGTCGACGCGTTTTGCGCGATCGACTACGTCTTCCCAGACGGGATCGCCATGCAGTTGGGGCGGCAATTATTGCGGCTTCGACCGTTCCGTAGAGTATCGGGAACCGACACTGTTCCTAGCATGCTACGTGATGTCGCGCCTCTCGGCTGCCGGCTCTTCTTGCTGGGCGGGACACCGGAGCATTCCGCCGCCACGGCCGCGCGTTTGCCACAACTCTTTCCAGGGGTAACGCTGGTCGGCTATCACCACGGCTACTTTGATGCTTCGGCCGAGCAGCAACTAATCTCCCGGATTAATGCGTCCGAATGTGATCTGCTACTTGTCGGGATGGGCACGCCCTTGCAGGAATTGTGGTTGCAACGTAATCGTGCCTTGGTAAGGGCTCGTCTCGTGATCTGCGTGGGTGGTCTCTTTCATTACTGGAGTCGCGATCTCATTCGAGCCCCCAGAGCGTTGGCACATCTGGGGCTGGAGTGGCTCTGGATTTTCGTGCAACAGCCATTTAGGTGGCCGGTCTACACGATCGGCGCGGTCCGCTATCTCGTCCGGGTGCTGAACATCGCATCCACCAAATCACGATGACGACCGAATTCGACGTGTCGCGCGCGCGCTTCCGCCTGAAGAAGTTCGCAAGGCGCGCCGCGGTAATCACCGGTCGCATGATTCGCACCATCGATCCGCCCGATACGCGATGCGTTCGGGTCCTTACTTACCACCGATTCGAAGGCTCGCGGCTCGATCCGTGTTCCATCGATTTACCAACGTTTAACCGACACCTTGATTGGCTTTCTGACCACTGCGGCGTGATTACGTCAAAGACGTTCGCTGACGTCTTACGCGGCACACGGTATGTGCCCAAGCGCGCCGTAATGATCACAATCGATGACGGGCACGCTTCCGTGGCACGGTACGCGTTGCCTGCATTAGCCAGTCGCGCCATGCGAGCCATTATCTTTGTGTGTCCCGGGCTGATCGAGGCGGAGTGCGCGCATCGGGACAATACCGAGCGGAAGTTTATGGATTGGAAGCAACTCGCCGACGCACACGATGCCGGTCACGAGATCGCACCGCATGGCTTTACGCATAGATCGCTCGGTCGCATGCCGATTTCAGAAGCGCTCGACGAGATTGAGCGAAGCAAGCACTTGCTTGAACGACGGCTTGGCATACGAACTCCGTTCTTCTCGTTGCCATTTGGCACCCGCCTCGACTACTCGGAAGCGCTGCTCGACGTTTTGCGACACTGCGGATACCGCTTTTGCTTCACCTCAAAGCACGGAGCCTGCGACGCGAGGTCTGACATGCTGCGCCTCCCGAGGCTAAAAATCGAGGGTGGCGCCGAGGGCGATCTCTTCCCTCACATCGTTCGCGGGTGCATGGATCACTGGAGTTTTGTCGACACGTTTTTCTATGGCTTTCAGCAAAGAGGTCGCCTGTGACGCGAATGCCGACTCCCATACCGCTCGAGGCGATTGTCTCAGTGACCAACCGTTGCGATGCGCGCTGCGAGATGTGCAACATTTGGCAACTGGATCGGCAGGAACTGCTTGGACCCGAGGATTATCGCCGCGCGCTCCCGAACTCACTCCAAAATGTCAACCTCACTGGAGGCGAAGCACTGCTGCGACCTGACATAGTGGAGGTCGCGCACGCCATCTATGAAGCATCAGGCTGCGCACGGATCATAATCGCCACAAATGGCTTCCGTACGGAGCGTACGCTGGCGACGCTCGGACAGATCCGAGCGCACGTGCCAGAAGTCGGCGTCGCTGTGTCGATCGACGGCAATGCGGCGACCCACGATCGCATGCGTGGCGTGCCGAAGGCATATGAGCGCGCAATCGAAACACTGAAATCACTGCATGCAATCGGCATTCGCGACGTGCGGATCGGATTTACCGCAACTCCTGAAAACGTTGCTGAACTGGTCCAGGTCTACGAACTGGCTCAGTCACTCGGCGTCGAGTTTGCCGCAACGATCGCCCAGAACTCCAAAGTTTACTATTCCACGGACGTCAATCGTTCGATTCCGCCAACCATGGTCGAACGGCACTTTGGTGCGCTGATCGACAAGCGACTCGCGTCCCCATCGCCGAAGAACTGGCTGCGCGCGTATTTCGACGATGGCGTCATTCACTTCGCCAAGACCGGGGAGCGCAAGACGCAATGCGATGCCGCGTCAGGTTTCTTTTACTTGGCACCGAGCGGCGATGTTTATCCCTGTCTGACAGTGCCGACTGCCCTTGGCAATATTCGCGAGCAATCGTTCGACGAAATCTGGAACAGCGAGCGAGCGCGAAACATTCGGGAGCAGGTCAGTAGCTGCCGGAAGTGCTGGATGGTATGCACGTCGCGCACACAGATCAAACGTCAACCCTTCGCAGTCGCGTCTTGGATCGCGAGGGAGCAAGCGACGGCGGTTGCCGCTCGAGCAATGCGGGCCATCGGTCTGCTCGCATCCGAGCCGCGGTGAATCGGGTCAATTCCTCATCGAACGTTTCGTTTATGAACAATGGGGCGGCAGGCAGGTGATCGGTCCGCCCGCCCAAGCGGCTGATGCCACTTTTCCACGTTCCCTGGGTTCGGCTCTTCCAGCGCATGCTACCGGTGACGGTCGTGTATTTCTGCTATGGGTTGACACTGTGGCTATTTCTGCGCTGGATTCCGCAATATTTCTCTGCATAGCCATGACCTGGACCTGAAGCAATCGGCGCTCTTTTGGGCGGAAGCGATAAGGTTGAATACTGTATCCCACTTCAATACCGGCTTCCCCTTCGCTTGCCGCAGATAATGGTTCTCCACACCATCCTATTCTGGTTGGGTTCCTTGGTTCGTTACGATCCGCATAGCGTCAATGAACTTATGGACTCGCACTACTGGAGTCCCATCGATGGGTCCATGAGTCAAAGTAGGTTGTGGCTGCTCGAACAGTTCGAGTGGGCTTTGTATCAAGCGGAAACAACGTTACAAGTGGCCCGATGATTTTTGAAACCAGCTTGCTTACGGTCTCCGGTGGCGTCAGCGCCCGAGCTCGATCGCTCCACCGGCACCGGGGCATTAGCAGTCAAGACGAACGAGGCGTAGTGCCATCAAGCAGCGCGCGCGGACAAATCTTTGTCCAAGCCGGCCTTCGCACGGATTCGGTAGACGTGGCGCTTGCTCACGCCGATCTTTGCCGCGGCCTGGGCGACCGTTAGATTTTGGTCCAGTGCGCAATCGTGGTCGGCTTTGCTCATAATCGATGGACGACCGAACCGGACGCCACGCGTGCGCGCCGCCGCCAGTCCTGCATTGATACGTTCCAGCGTCAATTCCCGCTCCATTTGAGAGAGTGCGCCGAGGATGTGCAGCATGCCGCGCCCCATCGCAGTGTTCGTGTCGATCTTTTCCGTCAACGATTGGAACTCAACTCCGCGCTCCTGCAGATCGTTCACTAGTGCCGTCAGATCGACTAAGGAGCGCGTTGCGCGGCTCAGGCTATACACGACCAGCATGTCCCCGGCCTTTAGTGCCTTGATCACTTTGCGCCAGCCGGGGCGATCCGTCGTGCTGCCGCTGACGCCGTGGTCGGCAACAATCTTCTGGCACCCGGCGCGCTTCAACGCATCGGTCTGTAGGTCCAGCTTCTGGTCCTCGGTCGATACCCTGGCGTATCCGTACATCATTGCCTACATCCCCTTATGTCACCGACTTAGGTCGTCAATAGGGAGCGATTTTGACCTAATCTAATGTTTAGGTCAACATGGGCACCGCGCAGTACCGGGAACGGTTGTCGGCACGCGCACCAGCGTGACACTTTTCAGTCCAAGAGGAAGCTGACCGTTGACTCCGTCGATTTGCTAATGTTCGAAAAGGTGCAGAAACCCAAGGTCGGTGTCCTCGGAACCCGGAACAGCCCAATCAGAGCTTCGAGGTGACAGAGTGATCCCTGACGATGCCAAGCAGGCGCTGGTTAAGCGATTCGAATCTTATTTCACGCATCAGGATCTCAATCATCCCGTCGTCGGGCTCGGTGATCGCGCGGTCGCCTGCCGCAATCTTCGGTTGGCTTTGACGTCGTTAGGTTTCAGTCGCGAATCTTGCGATGACGAATTTTTGTTCGATCAACCACTTTCTGATGCTGTTTTGCGCTTTCAGTGTGACTCGAAGTGCAGAAGCAACGATGGTCGTGTGGGCCCCGGAACGCGTTCGCAACTAGTTCTAGCGTTGATTGAGCAATTCGGAGTTGCTCACTTCGCGAAGCTAGACGATTCCGACATACACCACGTTCCTACTGTATTCCTGAGCTACGCGTGGGCCGATTCACCCAAGGTCAACAAGCTTGATCAATGGTTGCGCGACAACGGGGTTCGCGTGATTCGCGACATCGATGCGTTCGAGCCTGGCTCAGACGTCAAGTTGAAGATTCGGCAGTCGGTCATGGAAGCCGACAAAGTCATCGCGGTGTATTCCGAAAATTCCAGGAATCGCGATTGGCCGACCTTCGAGCATCAAATCGCGGAGCAAATGGAGAGCATCGTAAAGACCCCGGTGCTCGTCTATCTCCTTCTCGACGGAGCCCCACTTAAGGCGCACGACCCGCATCGCATCTTTATCGATGCGCAGGCAAATCCGCTGAGGGTTGTCGGTTCGCAAATTCTTCACGCGCTAGGAATGCCAAATGAGCGGGCACGATACGAATACGACGAAGATGAAATGATCGGTAGTTCATCGAAAATCGCCACCTTCGTCCAACAGTCGCCCACGTTCGGCCCTTCGCAATTCTGGGATCAAATCGAATGGTTCGGTGTGCTCGCGAACACCGGAGGCTTAAATCTCCGATTTGGTGAAGGTGAACGCCTCTTCTTGCGCTTGATACCAACTGCCCCGATCCCTCCGATTAAAACGACCCAAGAAGCGCTCGTCCTGATGGTGTCGCAGGGCAAGTTACTCGTTATGACGAACGACTTGCGCAGTGCGAACCCCGGACGCAATAAACATGGTGTTTTCATGTGCGACTTCGAGCAACACGAGTTCGATCAAAAGTTGGGTGTTATTAGAAGTGTCTCGCAGCTTTTCTTGACACGAGAGTTGTGGGGAATCGACGGCCGTACCATCAATAGCAAGCGATTAAAGCAGCGTGCTGGTGTCGATTTTGGTTTCTTCCCGTGCACAGCATTCGAAAATGTCTTCACGATAACGCTTCGCAACTATCTGGATTTCGCGAATCGAACGCTCAAGATTCCATTGCCGCTGAAGGTCGTAGCCGGTGCGACGAACGTTATCGGCTACCGAATGTCACTACCGAAGTCACTCCACGGAGGTTTTAGTGGACCGACCGTCGAGGATTCGATCTTCTTTGAGGGCGAAGTTCACGATTATTCGGAAAGCCCGTTTCGAATCCTCCGTCCATTCTTTGAACTGGTTTGGGACAAATGCGGTATCGAACGTCCCAAGGCGGATGTTTTGGAGTAGCACGCGTTGAGAAGCCACGATGGTCATGAACGATGAATGGTCGGCCCCCGAAGGGAATCCAATTTCGCTTGAGCGAGCAAAAGAGCTTCTCACTGGTAACCTGGGTGTCGTTCACCGACGGATTCTCGCCGCAAGCTGCCTTCCGATTTGTTGGTTCCCGCTTACGGGTGAGCGGTTCCGAATCCTTCACAATGGTACCGTAACCCTCATTAGGACGCCAAAGCGACTGCTAGGCGTTACCGCGGCGCACGTCATCGCCCAATACAGGGCTGATCTTGTAGTTAGCCGACTCCGGCTGCAACTGTTGAATGCGGTTGCGGATGATCTCTTGAGCCGTGTGATCGACTATTCGGAAAGGATGGACCTAGCGACAATCAACCTTGACGAGGGATTGTTGCAGGAGGCCGGCAAACCTTGCACGCCGCTCTCCTGGCCGCCCATGCCGCCAGAAGAGGGCCGCGGCATTATGCTTTGCGGGTTTCCGGGAGGCGAGCGAATCGAATCTGAATCGTTTGAGGTTAATTTCGGACTCTTCACTGGGATGGGCATCGCCCGGCGAGTAACGGATTCGCAGATCTCGTGGTTAATCGAACGCGAATTTCAGATCGACGATTCGATATTGAATTCGCTTCCTCGCAATTTCAATCTCGGCGGCGTTAGCGGCGGACCGTTGATAAGCTGGTTCGAAAGCCCGAATCACGTCGCGCACTACCGGCTTTCGGGCATCATCACCGAACACCCGGACTACGAGCAAAACGACGTTTCCGTAGAGCGCGTGGTGGCGATTCGCGCTGATCTGATTTCGGAGGAAGGAAGAATTTCCACCGTCGCGAGCGCCGCCTGAGGGTCATGCCCGCGATGCTTAGGAACCACGAAACGGAGCTTTATCCTTTGCCAACATTGATAGCGATGTTTCGCGGTGATTCGCTAGTGATTTTCGTTACCCATCCATGTAGATCCGACGCTGTCGCGGGGCTTGACGGCCCATGGAAGCGCGATGTCTCCTTTATTAGCCGAATTGGTTGATGGTGGCGAAGGGCGCTGTCAAGTCCCGCACCAGTACTTGACTCCCAAGGCGCTACGCTCGAAATCACCGGCCGGTCAGCGGAAACAAGGCAGCGCACCGCGAATCCGAATTGCACAATGTTGCACCATGCGAAAGGTGGGTGATCGACGTATGCGCCATGTCCGATGCTTGTTCAGCGATTCACGACGTGACGACGGCGCATGTGCGAGCGTCCCCGAACTCTAGAAGGCCGGTGGCGGCGATGGCGCCGCATTCGTGCGCTTTAAATGTTCGAGCGCTGAACGTAGGCGGCTCGGATCATCTTTTGCGTTGCCAAGCAGCAGGTTGCAATGGTGGCAAATGATCCACCGCACTTTGCCGGTTTCGTGATCATGATCAACGTGTGGTTTGCGTTTGAGATTCATCAGTGCAAATGAGTCGCGACAGCAAGCGCATGCTTTGTCTTGTGCGAGCAGCATCGCGTCGTATTGCGTCTGTGTGAGGCCATACCGGCGATGCACATGTTTCCCCCTTAGGTATTCAGGTCGAATCCGGACATGATCGTGTTCGTGGACGGCACAACCCAAAAAAAGCCCTAGTGACACGCATACTTACGTCGCGTTCGGGTCGCTGGGTGGTTTCGGTCGGAAGCAATCAGTCGCTAATGTTGCTAACAACGGTCTAGTGTCAGTTCAGCCCACGAAGAAAACGCCGGACTTCCCGCATTTGCTCTCGTATACCGCCCTTGTAACCATTCTGAGCAATCTTGGCCTTACCCTCGGCTGATCGTGGCCCGGTCGAGCGTTCCCACGGTTTCCACCTTCTGATTAACTCGGCCCGTAAGGCCCGGTGCTCCGGCGTGCGGTAGTAGCTCATTGCCGTTCCCTGAAAGTTTGGTTTGCTCGTTTTCAATTTCCCGCGTGCGCGTGGGGATCCCGTTGTTGATCTGCTGCGGACCATTGGCGATGTTCGCCTGCCTGGCGTAGACGACCGGTGGATTCTTGATCACCGCCAGAGTTTCGATGGTCGCCCGGCACTGGCTCTGGGCTTTTAACGCGAGACGCAAATAGACTTCTGCTGCGGGTAGGTATTCGCCGATATTCATTACAGCGCGACGCGCCAGTTCATTGAACATCGTATCGAGCGTCGCAGCCTGGGCCGCTAGGGTCGCCTCCTGCCCGCTCAGGTCACCTGCTTGCGCCTCGCGCGCATTCTTCAGCATCACCTTGAGGGACTCAATGAAATCAAGCTCGCCGGCCCTTCCCTTCGCAAACATGCACGCCGTGGCTGTATTTGCTACGACGGACGACAGCCCAAGCTCCGCCAACATTTGGTCTCGGTTTTTGCCTTTCTTCCCCGGCAATTTGGCCTTGTCGGACATCGGACGTGCTGCCTTCGACCTGCTTTTCGAATCAGACATAGACATCAAAGTCACATTCCTGAAAAAGGGAATAGGGATCAGTATGTCGCTTTAGGGGTTGAACTACTTTGCCCGTCACTGGCAGCGCGAATCACGATGGAAATGTTTGGTCGCTGACCTGGTCTTCGCTCGACCTGAATGAGTCCCGCTCGTTCAAGGCGTTCCAATGCGGCACTTGCCGCATCCCGTTCGACGTTCAGATACCTCAGCGCCGTTCGCGTGAGCTTGAACGGCTTGCCCTTTGCCATTCCTTGACGCCACCAGAGGGCGACGGCGACATTGAGGGTTTTTCCTGGCAACGCCGCCGCCTCCCCCAACCACTCAAGCGGGATAGGTCCCCGCAGAAACAACTCCTTTTTCGGGGCCGCTACCAGGTTGCCGGAGGCAACGGCGAGTTGCAACCGCTTCACCGGAACATTGAGGTCGGAGGTATAGGCAGTAGACATCTAAACATTAAAGAGAATGTACGGGTGCGGTAGCCGGACGCAGGCGATGCGTGTGGCTGCCCGCAGGTCAAACCGAAACAGGTCCCCCAATCAAGTTCATTACCGTGTTCCACATAACCACACCGCGCTTGTCCATGTAACGGTCGGGATAGCGAAACTCCTTTACTTCGCTGCCAAGTTCAAAGCCATCCAGCACGACGCGGCTCGCTTCCCCCATCAGAGACTTTGCGGTGGCTATGGCTTCATCCAGTTCGCCCAGTGGCGCTTCAATCAGAAGCGCGTCGTGTACAGGGGCGCATACCCGAATTCCAGCCTCTGTCAGCAAGATGCATGCAATGCGAAGCATCTCGGCACCATTCGCCTGCATTGGGAAATTGCGCAGGCTGCGATCATTGAACTCTTCGCGGGTATGAATCTGCCAGCCAAACCCTGCCCAGAGTCGGCCGCCAAGGACCGCCTCATCTACTGCGCTGTCCGACCATTTCCAGAACTGACGGTAAGTTTGCCGGTGCAGGGAAAGCAGTTGGCGCGCCCGCGCGACCGGTTGGCTGATGCGCGCTGCCAAACTCGCTTCGCCCATGCCGTACTGCACCGCTAGCACGCAGGCCTTGAATTGTTCCCGCTCGGCCTCGTGCGTCTTCTTTGTCGCCGTCCACGGAGCCGCCCCTGCTTGAATGGCAAACGCTAGGTAAGGATCTCCACTTCGATAGGCAGCCATCATTGCCGGGTCGCCGGACAACGCGGCTGCAATCCCAAACTCCTGCTGGCTCCAGTCCACATAAGCTAGCCCCCAACCCTGGCGCGGTCGTATCAGTCCGCGCAGCCAGACCGAAGGGCCAAATATGAACTTGGAGTTTGAAGGCTGATTGCGGCCGGTACGCGCGCGGAAAGGCGATAGCAGGCAGCGGTTTCGCCCATCGTCGCCAACTTGCAAACCAGCCAGCCGCATTTCTGATAGTGCTGAGCGCAACTCGCGGATCGGTGCCACCTGAACGTGAGTGCGCGCCATTTCCCGGAAAGTGGCATCGCACAAGTCGAGCCGTCCGCTTTCCAGGCGCGGCCAGGGAATATCGTTGGCGACCAGATACGTCTCCCAACGGCTGACCTTGAAGGTGCGACCGTCATACACGCCGTAGTTGCGATCTACGTCGGCAATCAACTGGTCCTGAACGGCATTCCACCGCGCCAGAAGCCGCTCCAGTGTCTCCGTGTCGAGCGGCACGCCGTTCATCTGAATGCGGGAGACAGCCTGCATGTAACGGCCTCGCAAGAGCGCACGGGGCCAATCAAGCTGGGTTTGCGTCGCCGAGAGAAGGTGGGCCAGCGCTACCACGTCAGATTCGCAGTAGTCGAGAATGGCCAAACGCTCCGCGAGCCTCCACGGGCCGCCGGTCAGGACCAGATCCCGCATGGCGTCCTTCTGTTCGCCACCAATGGTGGGCAAGCCGTAGTGCAACAGCGCACCGAGAAGCCCGCTGCCGTTGGGCAGCCGCAGGCCATTGGTCCGGCAGCGAAACTCGGTGTAAAGATCAAGAACATGGCGCGGTAGCGTCCAGCCCAGTGCCTGGAAGCAGTCCATCTCGGCGGAGGCGTAATAGGCGACGCACAGCGCCTTGTCGCCCGTTGGGAAGGGTGCATTAGGCATCGGCTGGAGATCGTCCTGCCAATAGCGGCTGGTGTGGCCAGAGGGCCACTCCCGCACCACCATGCAGACTGGGACAGGCGGGTTGCCCTCGCGGCCGCGAGCTGGATGGAACTCGAAGTCGACTAGGTAGATGCCGTCGGGAAAAGTAGGAGCCGCCATCAGACATTTCCCAGCAGTGACTGGACGACGGGGTGATTGAGACTGGTGATGATCTTGCCGCGAAAGGCCACTTCGACCAAAGCATCCATATCGTGCGCCGGCCAGTCGGGGTCGGGCAGCGCGCCCTCTGCTTCATAAATGTCGTAACCTCCTGTGTGCATGTTGGCGGCGATGCGCAACCACTTTAGTTTGGCGGCTTCGACCGCTTGCGCCAGCGACTCATGCCACGGATTGCGCGTCCCCGCTTCACCCGGCAGCGGCACAGGAATCAAAAAGACATTGTTTTGGCGGTCGATGGCCGCATGCAACTGCACCGGGCGAACCAGCTCGCTGATTTCCTGTGCGACATTGGGTTGCACCACGTAGTTCTCGCGGGATTCCTTCTGTTCGAGCAACATTGCGGCGAAGGTCATATCCGCGGCCGTGTGGGTGCGGAAGAACTGCGGTTTTTTCGGCTTGCCGACAGGGACGATGGTGAGCAGCTTCTTTACGCCCAGGGTTGCCCCGTAGTTGGCAGGCAGGCGCAGGGCCTGCAGATCGGTAACCGCAGAAGAAGTGGCTTGTTTCGGAGGTGTCGTAGGTTGCATGGCGATAATCCTTGATGAATTGAGGTCGAGGGCGGACGTGTCACTGTCGCGACTGGTTTCGGTCATTTTTGTGGCAGCGGCGCCTGACGATTCTGTTCGGGACGCCCAACACCCACGCCAGATGCGGGCTTCTGGGCACGGTGATCGCCAGTCACCGCCCCATCACAGGGAAAATCACCGCCGGCACGCCGTTTCTGCCGCGCCGCCACCAGTTGCGCCGGCTCGCGCCGCTGCTCGTTTCCGGCTGGCAGACCAGCTACAAATTTCAGAAGATCGGCCCGCCGCCACCTGACGCACTTGTGCGACAACACGATCGGCGAGGGCAGCGCATCGCGTTTGTAATGCAGCGCCCTGATGCTCAGCCCAAGCAAACGTGCGGCCTGCCGGGCGGTCAATAGCTCCGGCTGAACTTCGGCCTCGCGGCGCTGGGTACGGCGGGCTGCGGGAGGGAAAGAAAGGTTTTCGTGCACGATTACGCTCCGTCGTGTTGATCTGCGCAATTTTTGCAGCGACAACAGACGAAACGAATTGACCCTGGCGTTCAGGGCCGCTTTGCGCGTGCCTTTGCTATCTCGCGGGTGGATTTCTTGAGTCGGAGGTATTTCAACAGCACACGGGCGACCTCGCGGTTGATCTCGCGCTTCGGTGTGTCGGCGGCGATAACGTCGACAGCAATGAGTCGGATTAAATCTCGGGTTTCCTGACGCGCCAACCCGCTGGCTTTTCCCGCTGCCTGCGCTGAAACTATCTTTGCAATGGGTGCCAGCTGCCGCCTGTACTGGGTTTCCAGTTCGTGCAGGTGTCTCTGCAACGGCATCATCGTGTCGGGTCTGCCGGCCGTCTGCCCTTCGGCGTACCAGCCGATCAGCTTGCCGCTGGGGCTGTACTTGGCGACAGCGCCGGGTCCGCGCCAGACCATGCCCTCCACGCCAAATTGGGACGCGGATGGAACAGGTGCGAGGCTTGGCTTTTTCCTCGACGCCATCAGTGCCAGCCAGCGATCTTGTCGTGGATCAAGCCGCCCTCGTCATCGGCAACACCTGCGCGCTCGGCGGCACCACGACTGCCTGCCCCTTGCCGTCGCAATAGTTGGCCCATGCATGTAGCAGGGCGGCACGCTCAGCAGCGAAGCTTGCCCGGTTGTACGCGGCCCGTACCCGGTCAGCCTCCTTGTGCGCGAGCGCGGCCTCGATAACGTCAACACGCGCGATGCCGAGATCATTTGCCCATGTGCTGAAACTTGCGCGGCAGACGCCATGTACCGTGGTTTGCGTGTCGTATTCGATGCGTTCAAGCAGCACCAGCATTGCCATGCCGCTGAGCGGTCGGCGCGGATCTGCCGGCGACGGGAAAACGTAAATGCCACCGAGCGCGCGCATTTCCCTGATGATTTCCAGCGCCCGCGCGCTCAGGTGAACGACGTGATCCTCGCCGCCCTTCATGCGTGCCGCAGGGACGCGCCAAACGGCCCCCCCTTCATCGATCTCAGGCCAGACAGCACCTAGTACCTCACCTGTTCGCGCCGCCGTCAACAGGGCGAATTCCAATGCTCGCGCGGCAATGGCCCGTTGCTTGCGAAGCATCGCGACGAAGACGGGCACGTCCTGATAGGGTAGCGCGCGATAGTGCCCTTCCTCGCGCCCACGTGGCTCATCGCCCAGCTTTCCACGGATCACTCGCGCCGGATTAACGGTGCATAGCCCGTGAAAAACGGCATCGTCGAATACCTTGTCTAGCCGCTGACGCACCTTGTCGGCTGTCTCGGGAATGCGCCTTTTCAGTGCGGCCATTGCCTTGAACAGCGCTACATGTTCGATGTGGTCTATTGGTGCGTGCCACAGATCATGGGGCACGTTGTTCTCAAGACTGGCAATCCACAGCGCGGCGTGTTTCTTCGTGAATCGCGGTTCGACGACTCGGGTGTGGTATTGGCGGGCTACGCGGCACAGCGTTGCAGCCTCGGCTTTGAGTTCGGCCTTGGCGGCGGCGATCTTCTCGGCTTCGGTTTCGCGCTTGGCGCGTTTTTGCTCCAACGGGTCGCCGCCAGCATCCAGAACGTCCCGCGCATCGCGTGCAAGCTTGCGGGCGCGGCGCATCGATTCGCCGACAGTCGCCAACGTGTCACGGGACACAACGCCGAATCCCATGTCGCGACGCTTACCGGCTGGGCTTGTGTATCGAAAGACCCATTTCGCACGCGTTCCGCGGACGCGTAGGAACAACCCATCGCCGTCGGCGTGGTCGCCATCGGTAGCAGTCTGTACAGTCAATGGACTGAGTTTGTGGATCCCCATTTCGACCCCTTCAAAATCACCGGCCAGTCACCGATTTCGCGTTGCATCGGGCTGCACAAGGGCTGCACGACGGTGCGCGTAGTGAAGTGTCGAAGGATTGGATTTTCCTGTCAAATCAGTGACTTATTGTCACTAACTTGCACTGAGGTGCACGCACAGGAAAATGATACTGGCGTCCCCAAGGGGATTCGAACCCCTGTTACAACCGTGAAAGGGTCGTGTCCTAGGCCTCTAGACGATGGGGACTGACGACGCAAAAATTCCCGCATAAAGCGCGACGCGAGGCCTTA
>Ga0181523_10003616_pt1 | contig 14003 bp, 11 predicted proteins | sample PEATcosm2014_Bin_43_FD_119752 | JGI IMG/M metagenome (GOLD analysis project Ga0181523, IMG submission 119752) | Peatland microbial communities from MTU Mesocosm Facility, Houghton, MI, USA - PEATcosm2014_Bin05_30_metaG | ecosystem: Environmental > Terrestrial > Soil > Wetlands > Peat | place...
ACTTTGCATCGATCCGCCGTTTGCCAAATTGATTCGGGGCAGCTGGTTTGCTAAGGTCGTCGTCATGTCCGAGCGTTCCACCGAGCAGATACGCGAATTGCTCGACTCCCTTTATCGCGTGGAGTCGGGACGAATCCTAGCAACTCTGATCCGCTTGCTCGGTGATTTTGATCTTGCCGAGGAGGCGATGCATGAAGCCTTTGCGGCTGCGCTGAGCCTGTGGTCGGGCAGTGGAGTACCCGGCAACCCGCGACCCTGGTTGATTTCGACGGCCCGATTCAAAGCCATTGATACTCTGCGTCGAAGGGCAAGATTTGATGCGTCGCAAGACGAGCTGGCGCGATATCTCGAAGCGCAATGGAGTTCGGCGGAAAAGTCCAACGAAGAGGACAGCCTTGAGGATGATCGGCTGCGCCTGATTTTTACGTGCTGTCATCCATCTCTAGCGCCGGAAGCGCACGTTGCGCTCACCTTGCGTGAGGTGTGCGGGCTGACCACCGAGGAGATCGCCAAGGCCTTCCTCACCACTCCGCGTACGCTGGCGCAGCGCATTGTGCGCGCCAAGGCAAAGATTCGAGAGACACGGATTCCGTATGAGGTGCCGACGCCGCAGGAATTGCCGGAGCGGCTGGACGCGGTGCTTCAGGTCATCTATCTCGTCTTCAACGAGGGTTATTCGGCTGCGGCGGGAGCGGAGGTAACGCGGGCCGAGCTGACCGGCGAGGCGATTAGACTGGGCCGGTTGCTGACCGAACTCCAGCCAGAACCGGAAGTCATTGGGCTGCTTTCCCTGATGTTGCTGCAGGAATCCCGTCGCGCCGCCAGAACCTCGCCGGCCGGAGAGCTGATTTTGCTGGAGAACCAGGATCGCTCGCTCTGGAACCGGGGGCAGATCGCGGAGGGAGTGGCCTTGCTGGAGAAAGCCCTGAACTCCCGCCGCTTCGGCTCCTACACGCTACAGGCTGCGATTGCGGCCGTTCATGCGGAGGCGGAATCGGTCGCTGCCACCGACTGGCAGCAGATTGTTGCGCTTTACGACCGATTGCTACGAATTCAGCCTTCGCCAGTTGTACAGCTAAATCGTGCCGTGGCAATTGCAATGCGCGATGGTCCGGAGGCCGGTCTGACGCATATCGACGCGGTGCTAGAACATGGCGAATTGGCAAATTATTACCTGGCGCATTCAGCCCGTGCCGATATGTACCGCAGGCTCGGCAGGACAGCCGAGGCTCGGTCCGCTTATGAGAAAGCTCTGGCGCTGACCCAACAGGAACCGGAGCGGCAATTCCTGCAGGAGCGGATTCGGCAGCTGAAATAAAAAAAAAAAATGAGTAGCTGTCGATTTCCGGTATCCCGTTCGACTATGTAGTGAAGGCAGGGCAACCGGCCCGCCAGAAAGTGTTTCCGGGGCGATACGCTACGCGAAAAATTCGCTAATCGCATGTCGATTCCCGGCCACCCTGTTCGACGCGTAAGTGGAGCGGCTCCGCGCAACCGGGCACTCGCAACATCCCGTGCCCCGTGCGGCCCACGCTCCTATATAAAAGTAGCGGCCTTGATACGGTGTCCGCACAACACTCAAGGAGAACACAATGCGCTTCATGATGATCATGTTTCCGAAAGACTACGAAACCGCAAAACCAGGCTGGGTACCCGACCTCAAAGGCATGGAGGAAATGGGCAAGTACAACGAGCAACTAGGGAAAGCCGGCGTGCTGGTCGCGCTCGACGGGCTGACCCCGCCCTCGACGATGAGCGCGCGCGTCACCTTCAAAAGCGGAAAATCGAAAGTTACCGACGGCCCATTTACCGAAGCGAAGGAAGTGGTCGGCGGCTACTGGATCATCCAGGTGAAGTCGCGCGAAGAGGCGCTCGAATGGGCCTCGCGCATCCCCGGAAAGGATAACGAAATGGTCGAAGTTCGCCGGATGTTTGACTTAACCGACTTCGATCCCGAGACTCAAAAGGAGATCCAAAAGAAGTTCGGCGACGACGTCGCCGCTGAGATGGGCCAGTAGTAAGAAAACCCTCCGCGCTTTGTCGATTTCGCGACGCCTCGTACGACGTCTACGTAGCCGCCACTGGAGAATGGAGAAATCATGCCGCAGTATTTAGTTGCTATCTACCATCCCGACGATTACGACCCGTCCGTGGAAACCGAAGCTATCAGCGAGGAGATCCACGCGCTCAACCGCGAAATGATCGCTGCCGGGGCCAGGATGCTCGCCTGCGGTCTTTCCCCGGCCGGCCACGCCAAGTCACTGCGGGCCCAGCCCGATGGCAAGGTGCTCGTCACCGACGGGCCGTACACCGGGATCAAGGAGCACATGGGCGGTTTCTGGATACTTGAAGCCGCTGATCTGGACGAGGCGCTGGCGTGGGCGCGCAAGGGTGCCATCGCCTGCCGTGCGTCGTGCGAGGTGCGCGAGATTCTTTTGAAGCTGGACGCGAAGGGAGCAACGGAGCGGCAGTGACAACACTGACGGCCTAACGGCTGGCATCGCGAGTCGCCCTCTACTCAAATGAGCAATCAACTCACTCGCCGCGATTTCGCTATCCGCACTGCCAGCTTTGGTCTGGCTATGGGACTCGCGCCTGCAGCTACGCTGGCGAAGGCTGAGCAAGCCTCGCGCTCAGAAACTTCGCCGGCGATTGCTGACCCATATTCCCTTGTCGATCCGCAACTTCTTCCTGTGCTCAAGCAGTTCCCCGTCTTTGACCTCTCAGCGGAGATGGTCGTCAAGTTCCGGCAATTGCCTGGCATGCCCCCATTGCCTGCTCCCGCGCCGCAGCCCGTGGAGCGGCATATCCCCGGGCCGCCAGGAGCACCCGAGGTTCGTCTGTGGGTCGTTGATCCCGCGCCGTCGGAGAAGGGCAAGCCGGTGTTGCTTCACATGCATGGCGGCGGCTTCATGATGGTCGACCCCTGGTTGCTGCCCCGGCTGCAGGGGATCGCGACGGATTGCCACTGCGTCGTCGTCTCGGTCGACTACCGGCTGGCTCCGGAGACGCGCTATCCCGGCTCGCTTGAGGATAATTACGCCGCGCTGAAATGGGTTCACGCCCATGCAGCGGAGCTCAGCATTGATCGCTCCAAAATTGCCGTGGGCGGTGAGAGCGCGGGCGGCGGCCACGCAGCAAGCCTTGCGATTCACGCGCGCGACCGCAGCGAAGTTCCCATCGTCTTCCAGCTGCTCATCTACCCCCAGCTGGACGACCGAACGGGCAGCACCCGGGCAGCGCCGCCCGCCCTTGGCCACTTTATGTGGACTGCAAGTGCCAATCGTCTTGCCTGGAGCTCGCTGCTAGGTGTTCCAGCAGGCTCGTCCAGCGTGCCGGTCGCCGCCGTACCCTCCCGGATAGCGAGCGTCGCCGGCCTGCCGCCGGCCTGGATCGGTGTGGGTTCCATTGACCTGTTCGTCGAGGAAGACATGGAGTACGCGCAACGACTCATCCACGCCGGAATCGCAACCGAGCTTCTGGTCATGCCCGGTGCCTTCCATGGATTTGATCTCCTCGTGCCGGACGCCGAAGCCTCCAAACAATTTAGCGCGAGCTGGAAGACTGCGCTGCGCAAGGCATTCGCCACTGGCAAAGCTGTTTAGCAGAGAAGCTGGAAGTGTCGCGGCAGAGTGCGGGGCAGTAAAGGAAATTTTCCTGGACGCTTCGTCGAATTCGGGTGCGTCGTTCGTCGTCCTAGTGAAGGCATCGGCAATACGCCAGCATTGAAAGCGATGGAGGGGCGGCCGCGGCTACCAACCGTATTCGCGATCAATGGCGTCCTGACAGAAAGGGCCATTCTAAGGAGGGAAACAATGCTCAAGAAGATCAGCGCAATCGCAATCAAAAGCTTTGCACTGCTTCTCGTGCTTGGTACGGCATATCAGGCGGTGGCGCAGGCCGCCACAACACCGTCTACCACCACACCGTATGCGAAGATGGCTCCAATCGACCAGGGGCTCCATGGGATCAGCAACCGCAATAACGGGCGAACCCGAGTTCGTCATTCTGACGCAACGGTGGTCAGACGGAACGGAGGTCGCTAAGCCGTTAATTAAATTTCGTTCTCATGTCGATTCGGCCACACCCCGTTCGACTATCAGCAGAGAGCCAGTACGATAGCGAGCAACAGCGATCCAACTGCGCTCTCAATCTGAGTTCACCGGTTAGCCAACAAATAGCTAAACCCGAAAACAAGCCACCCAACCATCGCTCAACCCAAAGGAGATTTCGCAATGCGATTCATGGTCATCGTCAAAGCAACCCCAGAGTCAGAAAAAGAAGGCGCCCTCCCCGATCCACAGCTCCTGCTCGAGATGGGCAAGTTCAACGAAGAGCTCATGAAGGCTGGCGTCCTGCTCGCAATGGATGGCCTCCATCCCAGCTCCAAAGGCGCACGCGTCAAGTTCTCCGGCAAGTCTCGCACCGTCGTCGACGGTCCCTTCACCGAGGCCAAGGAGCTTGTCGCCGGCTTCTGGCTCTGGCGGGTCAAGTCCCTCGAAGAGGCCATCGAGTGGGTCAAGCGTTGCCCCAACTGCAGCGCCGGCGAGTCCGAAATCGAAATCCGCCAGGTCCGTGAGATGGAAGACTTCGCACCCATCCTGTCCGAAGAGCAGATCCAGCACAAAATAAAAGGCCGGGCTCAGCTGCCGAATCAGACCGCCAACAAATAGCCGCGCAGCCGGGGTCCCCGACAAGCGCCGGTTTTGCGCTTGTTGGGGTGGAGGAGCGGCGGCATGAAGTTAGCTCATGGCGTAAGCCCTGGGTACGATTCCGAATGGAACTGTTTCTCACTTAGCGGCGTTTGGGGGTGCTGTGAACCACACCCCCCGTGTCGCGGGATTGCACACAGCCGAGTCGCTGTCCGAATTTGGACATTGGCGCTGCCGAAGGACCACCCGCTGCGACGCAGTCCGTGGTAAGTGATTTACAATGTGCGTCTTTACTATTGGCACGCGTGGTGCTGGAAGACGCCGAGGGGACGGGAAACATGTCATTTTTCCGCGATCTAAGAGTTGCGTTCCACTCGCTGAGGCGCAGCAAAGGGCTGGCGACCATTGTGATCCTCACGCTGGCGCTCGGCATCGGCGCGAACGCCGCGATCTTCACGCTCGTGCGCGGAGTGCTGCTCAAGCCTCTCGTCAACCGTGACGAGAACCGGCTCGTGTATATCCGCCAGAGCGCCCCCAGCATCGGGGCCGACAACACCGCGTTCTCCGTGCCCGAAGTGAAGGACATCGAAGCCAGCGTCCATTCCGTGAGCGAGTTCGGCGATTTCTCGACGATGGGCTTTACGATGGTCGGACTCGGTGAACCTCGCGTAGTGCGAGGTGGCGTCGTCAGCGGCAACTTTTTTGAGGTAATGGGTCTGCGTCCTGTTCTCGGCCGCCTCATCGGACCTCAGGACGACGGTCCCAACGCACCCGGCGTCATCGTGCTCACGTATCGCTTCTGGTCCACCGTCTACAAAACAGATCCTGGTGTGATCGGCAAGACCGTTCGGCTGAGCAGCGTTGGCGATCGTTCCGCCACGATCATCGGCGTCCTCGAACCCAGTGTCCCTTATCCCGCGGATACAGAGATTATCGGCAACCTGGTCACGAGCCCGCATCATCTTTCCGCCACGATGGTGACGGGCCGCATCCATCGCATGACCGAGCTCTTCGGTAAGCTTGCTCCCGGCGCCACTCTCGACCAGGCCCGCGCCGAGTTGCGCACCGTCTACGCCTCCATGCAGAAGGACCACCCCGAAGCGTATCCCGAGAACGGCGGCTTCCGCATTGATGCCAGGATGCTCCGGGACCAGATTACTTCCGGCGCGCGCACCGTTCTCTTCGTCCTTCTCGCTGCCTCGGGCCTTGTCTTCATCATCGCCTGCTCGAACGTTGCCAACCTGATTCTGGCGCGGTCGGTTCGCCGCGAAGGCGAACTCGCGATCCGCGCCGCGCTCGGCGCAAGCACCGGCGCGCTGCGCCGCATGTTGTTAGCCGAAAGCCTTCTGCTCTGCGGCGCGGGCACAGCCATCGCCCTGGTGAGCGCGCAGCCATTGGTCACAATCCTGGCTCGATACACCTCGCGCTTCTCCGTTCGCGCGCTGGATTTGAAGGTCGATTTCAGCCTGCTGTGGGTGGGAGTGGCGCTGGCAGTAGTTGCCGCAGTGATTTTGGCATTTGTGCCGCGCCTGCCCTCGGCTAACGCGTCGAATGGCATGAACCTCGCCAGCGGCAGCGTCCGCATCACCAGCAGCACCAGCAGCCGCCAGCGCATCTTCGCCGTCACGCAAATCGCCGCGTCTTTCGTGCTGCTCGTGGGCGCAAGCATGTTGATCGCTACGCTGATCGCGTTGCAAACGACCCAGACCGGTGTCGATACGCGTCACGTCCTCGCCATCGACGTTCCGCCGCCGTCCAACGGAAAATCGCCCCAGCAAGTCCTCGATTTTTACAGGGAATCGATGCGCCGGATCGATGCGCTACCCGGCGTCGCCCAGACGGCTTTCGGTATGATCGCTCCCTGGCGTGATGCCGACAACTTCGGTGTAGGTTTCCAATTCTCTGGTGATGGTCACACCCCTGGCAAAGACGATCCTCGCGCGATGTGGCGGGCCATCTCTCCCGGCTTTTTCAGTGCGCTCGGCGTTCCCATTATTGCCGGGCGCGATTTCAACGCGCTCGATGACCACGATCACGAGCCGGTCGTGATCGTCAGCGCGACTCTCGCACAACGCATGTTTCCTGGTCAGGATGCCGTCGGCCGGCATGTCTATTGGACCGATCCCGTGCTCGAGTTCATTCCCGCGTCGGAAGCGGAAAAGTCTAGAATCAAGTCGCCGCACCGCATTATTGGAGTCGCCGCCGATGTGGACGACGACCATATTGTTCCTGCGCCCACCACCACCATTTACAGCACCTTTGCAGACGCTCCAATTTTCGGCGGTCACCTCTTTATCCACACCACCGCAAATCCTTATTCGCTGGTAACGCCGGTAACGAAGATTATCCGCGAGATGGCCGCCGATGAACCGGTTGAGAACCCTGCCACTCTCGAAGACATCCGGGCAAAAGTGCTTGCGCCAGACCGCTTGAACTCCCTGGTCTTTGGCGTGTTCGCAGCGGTCGCGTTGCTGATTGCCGTCGTTGGCGTCGCGGGCGTACTGGCCTTTTCTGTGAGCGCGCGGACACGCGAATTCGGCATCCGCCTGGCGCTTGGGGCACAGCCGAACAATCTCCTCCTAGGTGTTGTCGCGGAAGGCGTCGTGATGGCTGCCGTTGGCGTTCTGGCGGGCGCGGCGTTCGGGCTCGTCGCGGCGCGCGTGGCCGGCAGTTATTTCGGCGACTTAAAAATGCCGGGCGCAGTGCCCATGATCGTTTCTGCGCTTGTGCTGATGGGCTCGGCGGTAGTCGCTTCGATGCTCCCGGCAGCCCGCGCCGCCCGTGTCGACGCCATACAAGCGCTTCGCTGGGAATGATTTTCCCGGTGCGCAAGGCATCCGGTTGAAGTGGGCAACTCTGCGAGACAACGACGCAATGGGTCACGTGAGACAGGAGGGATGCAAATGAGAAATGTAATCTACGCAATCAACGTCACACTGGACGGCTGCTGCGACCATACCAAATTCAATCCCGATGAAGAAGTACTTGAACATCACACGCGCCTCTTGCGAGACTTTGACCTGCTCGTCTATGGGCGTAAAACCCATCAATTGATGGTTCCTTATTGGCCTGATATCGCAAAAAGCCAGTCCGAGACAAAAGCGGATATCGAATTTGCTCAAGCCTTTGTCTCCAAGAAGAAGGTTGTTTTTTCACGATCGTTAGACCGCGCTGAAGATGGAAATACGAGAATTGTTCGTACGAACCTACACGATGAAATACTTAAATTGAAGCGAGAACCAGGCAAAGATATTTTGGTCGGCGGTGTTGATATTCCTTCACAACTGACGGAGCTTGGCCTGATTGACGAATATTGTTTTGTCGTTATGCCAATCATCGCAGGAGAAGGGAGACGGTTGTTGGAAGGTGTCAGCTTGCAAGAGAAACTGCAATTGAAACTCGTTGACTCAAAGATTTTTAAATCAGGGTGTGTCGCGCTTCGTTACCTGAAACAGTGACAGAAAAATCTGCGACAGCTGTGCTGCTGGCTCACACCCCAAGACGAAGAACGAGGAGAGAACAATGAAATACATCTGTTTGGGATACCTCGAGCCCGGCAAGTTCGAAAACATGTCTGAGGGCGAGCGCAACACCGTGTTCGACGAGTGTTTTAGCTACTCCGACGAACTGCGGCAGAACGGACATCTGGTCGCTGAGGAACCTCTTCAGCCCGCCAACACGGCGGTGACCGTGTATTGGAAGAACGGAAAGGTTGCCGTGACAGACGGTCCGTACGCGGAAACGAAGGAGCAACTGGGTGGAATTCAGGTGCTTGAGGCGCGAGATCTGAATCACGCGATTCAGCTCATTTCCCAATGTCCGGGAGTGAAGTTGAAGTGTGGAACAATCGAGATACGTCCAGCGGCGGATATGACCGAAATCATAAAGGAGAGCGAGCAGCGGCGGCGAAAGGATACCTCGTGATGAGGGCGGCCACGAGGGAAAGAATGATCAGTATCCTGGCCAGGGGCTGACCTGGTGGCAATCATGTTTTTCAGCTGGCTTGGTTAGGCTGGCGCTGGTGCGCGGACTGCTTCACGGCATCAACACAGGAATGTGCCCCCCATACCGCATGAATCGAAAAAATACGACCCGGACCTGCGTCGCCTGCGACGGTATCGCCAACGTTGGAAGATTGAACGGCTGTTTGCGTGGCTACAATATTTCCGCAGGTTGGTTGTTCGTTACGAACGCTACGCTGAAAACTTTCCTGGAATGCTCCACTTAGGCTGCTGTTTGGTCTTGCTGAGGCATTTATGAGATGGGTAGTAGTCTCCGAGATTGCTACTGCAACTTCGCGTACTCCGCTTTGGCTTGCTTATAGATAGGGATGTCGGGATCGGCGTCCTTCCAGAGAGTCAGGAAGTCTTTGTAGGCGGCGAGCGCGCGGACACGGGCGGCATCGGCTTCGGCACCCTGCGAATTCCTCGCTTGCAAGGCATTGGCGCGGGCCACGCCGAGGTGCGCCAGCGCGCCCGTCCAGCAGTTCCAGACGATGCCGCTGTGGTCCAGAATCTTCTGGAACTCGGCGGCAGCTTCCTTGACTTGTCCCGCCACAAGATACGCCTGTCCGCGAATGTAGGTGGGATTGAGGCAAGAGATGTTGGCCGCGAACGGGGTCAGGCCGTACTCGATGGGCGGCGACGCAGTCTGCAAATCGCGCAGCGCGGCCGATGGATCTTTGCGATTGAGCGCAAGCTGAGCCTGAATCGCTGGCAGCCACAGCGACTGCATCTGTGTGTCGAGCGGATAGCGCTGGTTGAGCTGCTGCGCGGCGGCTTGCGCGTGAGTCGAGTCGCCGGCCAGTGCGTAGGCGATCGCGGCTTCTACGGCGACGCCCTGGCTGTCGGCATCCAGCCTCGTTCCAGCCGCGGCAGCCTGCTGAGCTGCGGCGGCGTTGCCGAAGGCAGCCTCGCGTATGGCGGCGTTCTCCCACCAGCTGGCGCCGTTCTCTTTGCTGTCGGCGCGCACGGCAGAATCCGCAGCTCGCGCGGTCAAGGCGCGAGCTTTGTTCAGGTGACCGGCATAGGCTTCGGTGGCAGAGGCGAGCGACAGGCCGAAGTTCTCCACGCCTTGATGAGCAGCGAACCACTGCATCTGCTGCGCCAGTGCCGACGCGTCCTGCGCGATGAAGCCCAGCGCGTAGAGCTGCGAGTGCAGCAGGTAGTCGTCGAGCTTGCGCGCTTCGGCCTCGCCAATCGCTTTTCTGGCGTCGTCGAGACGCTGCAAGGCGAGCAGGATGTTGCCGAGGTTTTCGTACGGCGCGACGCGGTCGGGGACGAGCTGCTGCGTTTGGCGCGTCAGCTCCAGCGCTTTCTCATACAGACCCTGTGGCGTGCAGACCTCGCTCAGGTTGAAGTAGCCGACAGGATCGCGCGGATAGTTGTCGATCATCTCCTGATAGGTTTCGGCCGCTTTGTCGAGCTGCCCGGTGACATTCTGATAGTAATTGGCGCTGATGATCAGCTTCTCACGCTCGCTGGTGTGATCGCGCAACTGGAACGCCTTGGTGAAATACTCGCTGGCGCGGCCAACCTCGCCCAGCCCGCTGTACACATTACCCAGCTCGCGATAGGCCATGGCGAAGTTGGGATCGAGCTCGATCGCGTGCTCCAGAAAGGGCAGCGACTCTTTCATGCTCTTCTCGCGCGCAGCCTTCACGCCGTGGCTGTAGGCTTGCAGGGCCTCGAGCGAGGACGTGGTCGCCTGCTGCAGCGGAACATCGAATTTCTGCACCGTCGTCAGCGACTCGCCCAACTGGCTGCGCAAGGTTGCGGCGGCTGAGTCCATGGCGTTCAACACATTCTTCTTGCCATCGGCCTGCACCTGCTGCTGCGCCAGCGTATCGCCGGTCTGGCAGTTCAGCACCTTCAGCCCGATCACGTACTGGTTGTCTAGGCTGGCGATGGAGCCGGCGATGTAGGCCCTGCTGCCGGCGCGCTGACAGACTTCACGCGCCACCTCCGGCGTCAGCTTGGTTCCCGGAGTTTTGGTCATCAGGCGTAACGTGGCCGCGACTTTGTTGTCGGAGAGCACGTTAAGAAATGAAGATTGGTGGAGCGAGACGGCGAGCGCCGTCTTCAGGGTATCGTCGAAGACGGGATCGCCGGTGCTGTTGGCGAAATCGGCGATGACGATGGTGTCCTTGTCGCTGAGGCGGGGAGCGCGATGCGCGCGATAGTAAAGTGCTGCGCCAATCAGCGCTGCGATGAGCCCGACCGCGACGGCCGCGATCACTCCCCAGGTTTTCTTCTTCTGAACTGCAGGCGTTGTCAGCGCGATCTTCGAGGCGCTTACGCTCGACGTCGAATAACGACCGGTCTCCGAATCGCGCTTCAGCCGCTGCAGATCGCTGCGCAGTTCGGAGGCGTGCTGGTAGCGCAGATTGCGGTCTTTCTCCAGCGCTTTCTGGATGACCGCCTGGAGGGCAATCGATACTTGCGGATTTACCTGCGAGGGCGGCGGCGGTTCCAGGTGCAGAATGTAGCCGCTAATCTCGCCCGGGCTGTTGCCGTCGAAGGGCATTCTGCCGGTGGCCATCTCGTATAGCACTGCGCCGAAGGAAAACAGGTCGGTGCGCGAGTCCACATCCCTGGCCCGAATCTGCTCCGGCGACATATAGGCCACGGTGCCTACCATGGTCCCCGGACTGGTGAGGTGCTCGGCATCGGACTCCTGTAAAACGGTTTCGGTGTCACCGCCGGCCTCGGTGTACTTGTCGGTCAGCTTGGCCAGGCCGAAGTCGAGGACCTTGGCGTGCCCGCGACGGGTCACGAAGATGTTGGCCGGCTTGATGTCGCGATGAACAATGCCCTGGCCATGCGCCGCATCGAGCGCATCGGCGATCTCGATGCCCAGTCCCAGCAGCTGTTCCGGCTCCAGCGGGCGGCCGGCGATCTGGTGCTTGAGGGTCACCCCATCCAGGAATTCCATCACCATGAAGGCGCGACCGTCTTCTTCGCCGATGTCGTAAATGGTACAGATGTTGGGATGGTTCAAGGCGGACGCTGCCTGGGCTTCGCGCTGGAAACGAGACAAGGCCTGCGGGTCACGAGCTACCTCGTCAGGCAGGAACTTCAGCGCGACAAAGCGGTGCAGGCGGGTGTCCTCGGCCTTGTAGACCACACCCATCCCACCGCCGCCGAGTTTGCTGACGATACGGTAATGCGAGATCGTCGTCTCGATCATGGCTTACTGCGCAGAAATGAATGCCTGATGATAGGGCGCTTGCTGGCAGCAGTCAATTTGTTCTGAACTGGTCCTTGCCGGCGGGTCAACCATGATTGGCCCCAATAAGTGGGTCATAGGGGCTGAACGTGGGGGATCAGCCCTCTTTCCTTTTAGCAGTCGATCGCCCCGTGAACCCATGACGGTAGAGACGCTAGGGCGTTCGCGGCAATGACATACTTGGTCGCGGGGGAAGGATTTGAACCACCGATTCTTGGGTTATGAGCCCAAGGGTTTATTGGAATATCAAGAACTTACAAGACGCGGGCGGCTCTTGAAAGCCTTTGTAAGGAAGCTGTGCTGTACATACGATTGATACAAGCACATGCTAGGGAATCGTTATTGGACAGCTAAGGGACAGGTGAGTTTCAAAGCCGGATATGTCAGTGCAGTGGCGATGGCCACAGCGCTGACGTCATGCTCCAGACAGAGCGTGCAACTCAGGGACTCAGACGCCGACTGCGGCAAGTTCGGCCCCGGCGCGACGCGACCTCACGATCCCATGGGGGTCCAGCGCAAACTTCTTCGCTGCACCCTTGTCGAAGTCATGGTATCCGCGCGGCGCGTCCTCCAAATGGCAGTACTGTGACATTTACCGCCTTCGCTGGCAGATTCATCGAATGGAAGCAATGCCTTCCCAGGCCTGCCTTGCGCTCCACCGTTAGCTATCAGAACAAGACGGTCGACGCGAACCTGTGTCGAAATGCGGACTCACGTCGGCCCAAGGACACTGATCGAGGATGGCGGCCGCGGCAAGCGTTGATCAGGGGCAAAGGCAAGTTGGCTCAGTTGCGTCACCGTAGCGTCCGCTATGGAAACGCGAACTTGGCCTATTAACATAGGCTATGTATTTGGCGGCGTCCCCGGCTGGATTCGAACTCGCGTTACCTGCGCGAAACGGACTGAGCGCATCTAGTGGCTGTGGACATGTGCGCTCGGCGCAGGACGTTGCGGCGACAAAAATGTAAAGCTCTTAAGGGGAGGCTTACGAATGGATTGGGCAAAACATGGAGTCAAAATCGTACATTCGGATGAACTTGATTTCAATACACCACAGACATCGGGCATGACCCGCGCTGCCGCAATTACGCATGCGAGAACTGGGGCAAGCAAGCTATGGGCTGGCACGATGCTGGTTCAGCCGGATGCCAAGACTGGACCGCATCATCATGGAGAATTGGAGACGGTCCTTTACGTAGTGAAGGGCAGAGTTCGAATGCGGTGGGGCGATCAGTTGGAATTCAGCGAGGAAGCGAGGCCGGGCGACTTTATTTACGTCCCGCCTTATGTGCCGCACCAGGAGATCAATGCCAGCCCAGACGAGATTTGCGAAGCTGTAGTCGTGAGAGACGGACAGGATCCGATTGTCGTCAATTTAGACCTACGCACTCCAGAACCCGCCAGTGCGGGGCATCCCGGCATGCCGTTTCACCCTGATCGCTGAGTTTTTGTCAGAGGTTTCCGCTAATGTGGCGGGGGGAATGAATTGATCGTCGTAGACCAATGGATCACATAGGGTCGGGGAAACGCAGTTCGCGGCGGCGAACCGCCTTGCAATCGACGAAGCTGTGAACTGCTGGCTATCGCTATCTATGGGCGAGCTTCGTGCGCGGCAGAACATCAGGGGTCATTTCTGATTCTCATAAGGGAAGTTCAGCGAAAGAAGGATAACCATGCTGCTCTCGCCCGACTTTTCCGTCGTATTTTTTGGTTGTTTTGAACAGCTCGAGATGGCCATCGCCCGAAGAAGGTCTGCATCGCTCACGGAGCGCCTGCATCTCTTGCGGCGACATCGGTTTGAAGCCGCGCGCAATTCCCACATTCTGCTGTAGCACGTCCAGCGAGTCGATACCGCAAATTGTGGTCACGACCGGCAGACTCATTGCATAACGAAGCGCTTCTTCCGCCCTCACGACGCCATACTGGATCGGCTGGCCGTCGCCCCCGAGGCTCTTCATGCCGAGCGCCGCAATCCCCCGCCGCTGAAGTTCAGGGAGCACTTGCTGCTCGAAGCTACGATAGGTTGCATCAAAACAGTTGAGCGGCATTTGGACAGTGTCGAATGGGTAATCGTGCGCCAGCATTTTGAGATGTATCGCCGGACTCTTATGTCCGGTGAAACCA
>Ga0181523_10003619_pt1 | contig 13996 bp, 10 predicted proteins | sample PEATcosm2014_Bin_43_FD_119752 | JGI IMG/M metagenome (GOLD analysis project Ga0181523, IMG submission 119752) | Peatland microbial communities from MTU Mesocosm Facility, Houghton, MI, USA - PEATcosm2014_Bin05_30_metaG | ecosystem: Environmental > Terrestrial > Soil > Wetlands > Peat | place...
CCAGCCGCGCGACATCGCCAAGATTTTTGATACGACCGAATACGCCAAATGGAAGGGTTTCCGGCAGAGCGACGATTCGCGGTACGTGGGGCTTTGTGTGCCGCATGTCTTGATGCGCCTGCCCTATGGTCGTGACACGGCCCCGGTGGATGCGTTCAATTACGAAGAGGGTGTGGACGGCACCGATCACTCCAAATACCTTTGGGGGAACGCCGCCTATGCCATGGGAGCGCGCTTGACGAACGCCTTCGCCCAGTATGGCTGGTGCGCAGCCATCCGAGGCGTCGAAGGCGGAGGCCTGGTGGAAGGTCTGCCCGCCCATACTTTCCGCACCGACGAAGGTGACGTGGCGTTGAAGTGCCCGACGGAAATTGCGATCACCGATCGCCGTGAGAAGGAACTGGCTGACCAGGGGCTGATTCCGTTGGTGCATTGCAAGGGGACGGACAAAGCAGCATTCTTCAGCGTGCAGTCCACCAACAAGGCCAAATTGTATGACACCGATGCGGCCAATGCCAACGCTCGACTGTCGGCGCAGTTGCCCTACATCATGGCCACCTGCCGGTTCGCCCACTACTTGAAGGCGATGATGCGGGATAAGATCGGCAGTTTCACCACCCGCGAAGAGATCCAGAAGTTCCTGAACCGCTGGATTTCGCAATACATAACGACGGACGACGGCGCAACCCAGTCCGTGAAGGCCAAGTACCCATTGCGGGAGGCGCGCGTCGACGTGGAAGAGGTGAAAGGCAAACCTGGCGTATACCGCGCCGTGGCCTACCTTCGCCCGCACTTCCAACTCGACGAGCTTACGGTATCGCTACGGCTGGTGGCATCGCTGCCGCAGTCTGCCAATAAATAACAGCTTGAGGGCGGGTGGCGCGCAAGAGCCCGCCTCGTATTCGTTCAAATTCCAAATCTTACGAGGAGAAGAATATGGCGATTGAATACCATCTGGAAGTTAAGGAAGCACCGGGCGAAAGCGCATCCACGAAGCACAAGGGGACGATCGAACTCCTGTCGTGGAGTTGGGGCGCAAGCAACCCGACGACCATCGTGGGCGAGGGTATGAGCGCTGGAAAAGTCTCGATGTCCGATCTCAGTTTTACTAAGAGAGTGGACAAGTCGAGTCCCAAGCTGTTGACCCTTTGCGTCACCGGAGATCACGCGAAAGAGGCGACCCTGTATTGCAGCAAGCAGACCGGCCAGAAGACTCCCGAAGACTTCCTGATCATCAAGTTGACGGAAGTCTACGTGTCGAGCTTTCAATGCGGAGGCTCGTCAGGCGAAGAAACGGGAACGGAATCCATTTCGGTCTCCTACGCTTCCATCGATTATGATTACAAGGTGCAAGGTGCAGATGGCAAGCTGGTTTCCGGCGGCGAAGTCGAATACGACCTCAGGAAGAGGGAGCAGAAATAGGCTGTAGTCTGGCCAATGCGCTGACCCCGCCTGGCGGGGTCAGCGCGATACTACTATGGAAAACGCGAATTACCTCTTTCAGGCGGGAAAACTCAAGGAGGCGATCGAGGCGTTGGGGGTGGAGTTGCGCAACAGTCCTGAGGACACCCGGCGCCGTACATTCCTCTTTGAATTGCTCTGCTTTGCGGGAGAATATGATCGAGCAGAGAAACAACTGGACTTGCTAGCAGACGCCGGTCCCAATAGCGGCATGGGGGCACTGCTTTATCGCAGCGCCTTGCAGGCTGAGAGGACGCGGCAGGACCTGTTTCAGAAGAAAGAATACCCCAAGCCTGCCGGAGAAACCTCCCCGGGCGCAGAAGCCGTCGCGGGTACGCTTAATGGAAAGCCCTTCCAGGCGATTGCAGACGGCGATCCTCGGATTGGGCCTCGCCTGGAGGTATTTGCCGGCGGGAATTATCTCTGGATTAATTTTGCACATCTGGCCTCCGTCAAGATGGAGCCGCCGCGCCGCCTGCGCGACATGCTTTGGACCCCGGCAGTGGTTCGCGCGGGACCCGCTTTGAAGGGCACGGAACTCGGCGAGGTCTTGATACCTGCCTTGTCCCCCTTTGCCTGGCAGCACTCTGATGATGCTGTCCGCTTAGGCCGGCTGACGGTTTGGGAAGAAGACGAGTCGGGTACGGCGGCGCCCATCGGCCAGAAGATGTTGCTGGTGGACGGCGAGGAATTTCCACTACTCGAGGTCCGCCAACTGGAATTCAATTTACCACAGGTTGCGGTCTAGCTCAGAATGCCTCTTCCAGATAATCTACTCAACCCGATTCCAGGCGAAAAGCCCTGCGGCGAAGACCTCCGCTACACACCCATCTACGACAAGATTAAAGAAGCTCGTCGTGAAGAGGAAGAAGTCCAAGAGGGTGAATGGAGGACCGAGGGCAAGAAAGCGGATTACCCCCAGGTTGTGAAGTTGGCAGTTGAGGCCCTCTCCACGAAGACCAAGGACCTTCAGATTGCCGTATGGCTTACAGAGGCCGTGCTGCGCACGGAGGGTTTTGCGGGCCTCAAGCAAGGTTTGGACCTGCTTCAAGGTCTTGTCGGCACTTTCTGGGACGGCTTGTACCCGCAACTCGAAGATGGCGACGCGGAGTTAAGAGCGGCTCCGCTTCAGTGGGTCGGCTCAAGCCTTGTTATGCCGCTCCAAAATGCCCCCATCAACAAGGCCAAGCATGGCTGGATGGACTACACAGAGTCCAGGAAACTCGGTTACGAAGCGCAGGCCGACACAACCGAAAAGAAAGAGGCACGGACCCAACTGCTCCAGCAGGGGAAGGTAGCGCCAGAGGATTTCGATAAGTCGTTCACCGAAACTCCTAAGGTTTTTTACCTCGCCGCCGAGGCTGCACTCGACGGCAGCACGGTGACCGTCCAGGCTTTGGATGCTCTCTGCCAGGAGAAGTTTGGTGATGTCGCGCCAAGCTTCTCAGACCTGAAGAAAGGCCTGGAGACTGTACGGCATACAGTTCACCAGCTTCTTCAGAAAAAACGGGAGACGGAGCCTGACCCGGTTGAACCGGGAGCGGAAGGTGCTGCTGCGCCGGGCGCTGGGGAGGGAGCAGCGGGTGAAGGAGCGACCGCAACTGGCCGGGGGGCGCCCGGGGTGGCCGGTATCGTCATCCCTCTGGCGGACGGGGAGCCCGCCCAACGCCGGGATGCAATCGCCAATGTGGTTCGCGCCGCGGCGACCCTGCGGAAGATGGACCCTAACAACCCGGGACCTTACCTGATGCTGCGGGGGTTGCGGTGGGGCGAGCTTCGCGCCGCACTTCAGAATTCGGATCTGACTTTGTTGGAGGGGCCTCCCACGGCGCTGCGGCAGCACATCAAGCGACTGGCGATCGAGGGAAAGTGGGAGGATTTGCTGGAGGCGGCTGAAAACGCCATGTCGCTTCCCTGCAGCCGCGGCTGGCTGGATTTGCAGCGCTTCGTTGTGGATGCCTGTGTAGGTTTGGGAAGCAAGTATGACGGGATCGCTGTGGCGATTCGCTCGGAGCTCAAGGCGCTCCTACAGGCTCTGCCGCAACTCCTGGAGACCAATCTGCTCGACGACACGCCGGCAGCCAACAGCGAGACCCGAGCGTGGTTGCAAGAGCTGGCGGCGGAGCCCGACGCTCCGCCGGCGTCGGAGACGGCTCCTTCAGATGCTCCTGTGGCGGAGGCGCCGGTGGTACAGAATCACTCCGCTCCAGGATGGCGGCGCAAGTTCGTTGACAGTTACGAACAGGCCCGCCAGGCACTGACCGCCGGAGAGGCCCAGAAGGCCATCGACCTGATGCGTTGCGAGGTGGATAGGCAACTTTCGGGAAGGGGCCAGTTCTTCCGCAAATTGCAGCTTGCCGAGATCTGCGTCGCGGCCGGCCAGGCTCAAATCGCTCAGCCTATTCTCGACGATTTGGTGACGATTTTCGATAATAATCACGTGGAACAGTGGGAGGATAGGGCAGTTGTAGCCAAAGCCCTGGTGACGATCATTAAGAACAGCCAGCGGGTACAGGGAGACGAATCGGAGAAGTTCAGACTTTTCCAAACGGTGGTTCGCCTCGATCCTGTCCAGGCTATTTCCTGCCTTGAAACCTGATGCCGACAACCCAAAGGGAAGGCCCCGTCACGTTGTCGGTGATCGACCGACTCATTGATGTGGAGCCCGAGCGCAAACTGGAGGCCCCCGTTAGCAGGGCCCAATCCGTGCGTGACCTCAAGGCTGCCGTGCGTCGCGACCTGGAGTGGCTGCTGAATACCCGCAAGACGATAGAAGAGTCCCCAGCCTCTCTCAAAGAGGTAGGACGGTCCGTTTACAACTACGGACTGCCGGATGTTACAAGTTTGTATCTCCGGTCGCCCAAAGACCAGGCCTTCCTGCTCGAGTCAATCAAGGCGGCGGTCAGTTTTTTCGAGCCCAGGCTTCTCAGCGTCAAGGTGAGAATGGAACCGGGGACGGACGATAAACGTGTCATCCGCTTTGCCATTGAGGGATTGTTGCGCATGGATCCGGCGCCGGAGCAAGTGTTGTTCGATACTATTCTGGAGCCGATGAGCGGACAATATCAGGTCAAGGGTTCGTAGCATGCGCGATGATCTTCTGGAATATTACGAGAGCGAACTGAGCTTCCTGAGACAGATGGGAGCGGAGTTTGCCGAGAAGCATCCCAAAATAGCCGCGCGCCTGCAATTGGAGGCCACCCGCTGCGACGACCCCCATATCGAGAGGCTGCTGGAGGGTTTTGCCTTTCTCGCTGCTCGGGTTCACCTGAAGATTGACGACGAGTTCCCCCAGATCACGGAAGGCCTGCTTAGCGTGATCTATCCACATTTTCTCAGGCCCATCCCTGCCATGACGATCGCGGAGTTTCGACTGGACCCGGCGCAGGGCAAACTCACCTCGAGCCTGAAGATACCTCGCGGCTCGGTGGTTTATTCGCGGCCCGTCGAGGGCGTACCGTGCAAATTCCGAACTTCCTACGATGTGACGCTCTGGCCCGTCGAGATCGCCGAGGCGAGGTGGTTGACGCCGGATAAGCTGAATCCTCCCTTGCGTGCCCCGGAGGCGGCCGCGGCCCTGCGAGTGGAGTTGCGCTGCCTTTCCGACCTCACCTTCGATAAACTCAATCTCACCGCGCTCCGATTCTACCTGCATGGCGAAGGGGACATCGTCCACTCGCTTTACGAATTGCTGAGCAACAATTGCTATCAAGTAGTGCTCAGAGACCCTGCCAACCCGCGCAAGCTTCCCGTCACTTTGACCGAGAATCCCCTGCGCCCCATGGGCTTCACCGAAGGCGAGTCCATGCTGCCGTACCCTCGCAGGTCGTTTGTGGGTTACCGGCTCCTCCAGGAGTACTTTTCGCTTCCGGAGAAATTTTTCTTCTTTGAGCTTACCGGGCTGGAAGGGCTGGCGCGCGCCGCTCAAGGCGGCCGCGCTGAACTGATTTTCCTCGTTTCCCCTTTTGAAGCCAGCCAGCGGCAACAGCGGTTGGAAATGGGGATCAATGCGAAGACGCTCCGGCTGGGATGTTCGCCGGTCATTAACCTGTTTCCCCAAACCGCTGAGCCCATTCTCTTGACTCAGAACCGGTCGGAGTATGCCATCGTGCCGGATGTCCGGCGCAGGAATGCCACGGAAATATTCTCGGTTGACGAGGTCCTGAGTTCGAATCCCCAGACTCACGAGATTACGCACTACGAGCCGTTCTACGCTTACCGCCACAGGACTCCGAGGGATAAGAGTCAAACCTTCTGGCATACGACGCGCCGCCTCTCCCGCCGCAAAGGCGATGAAGGCACGGAAATGTTCCTGCACCTGGTTAATCTCGGCTCGCGCGACTCGATGCCCGAGGCCGAGACCATCACAGTTCGCTGCACGTGCAGCAACCGCGACATCCTGGCGCGCTTGCCGTTCGGGAATGAGGGCGGCGACTTCGAAATCGAGGGTGTCGGCTCGATCAAAGGCGCGATAGCCCTCCGCAAGCCCACCGCCACTCTCCGCCCGCCCCTGGGGAGGGGCGCGCTTTGGCGTCTCATTTCCCACTTGGCCCTGAATTACCTATCGATCGCGGAGGAGGGCAAGGAGGCGTTCCAGGAAATCCTCCGGTTGTACAATTTTTCCGATTCGGTTGACCTCGAAAAGCAAGTGGCGGGAATCACGAACCTGCAAAGCCAACGTCACTTCGCGCGCATTATTTCAGACAATGGCATAACCTTCGCTCGCGGGACGCGAGTCCAGATGGAGTTTGACGAGGACGAGTTCGCGGGCGGGGGAGTGTTCCTGTTCGCCGCCGTGATTGAACGTTTCCTGGCGCTCTATGCAACGCTGAACAGTTTCAGCCAGCTAGTGGTCAAGACGCGCCAGCGCCGGGAGGTATTGAAGGAATGGCCACCGCGAGCCGGCCAAGCGATCTTAATGTAACGAAGTCGCCCCTCGAAGAGCGGTTCCGCAACGAGCCGCAACTCTTCGAGTTCTTCCAGGCCGTGCGCCTGCTCGAGCGGTTTCTGCCTGACCGGGTCGAAGTGGGTAAGTTTGCTCCTCCATCGTCAGAGGTGGTCCGCTTTAAGGCGAATTCAACCCTGGTTTTTCCCGCCAGCGAGATTCAATCCCTGACTTGGCCGGCGAAGGGGCCGGTCGAGATGATGGTCAATTTCATGGGGTTGACCGGACCGGAGGGCGTGCTGCCGATCGTCTACACCGTCTTCGCCGCGGAAAGGGCGCGGACGGGGGATACCGCGGCCGTCGATTTCTTCGACACCTTCAACCACCGGCTCATTTCGCATTTCTTTCAGGCCTGGGAAAAATACCGCTTTTGGATCGCTTACGAACGCGGTCAACGCGACGACTTCTCGCACCATGTGATGGACTTGATTGGTCTCGGAACCGCCGGCCTCCAGAATCGGCAGACGGTGCCCGACGACTGTTTGCTTTATTACTCGGGCTTACTGGCGCAGCATCCGCGCTCGGCATCAGCTCTGGAACAGATTCTGAGTGACTACTTTGATGTTCCGGTTGAGGTGGAACAGTTTGCGGGCGGTTGGTACAGCCTGGGAGAGAGCGATCAGTGCAGCTTTGAAGGAACGAACTCGTATTCCGAACAACTCGGCGCCGGCGCCGTGGTGGGTGATGAAGTCTGGGATCAAAGCGCTCGAGTGCGCATCAAAATCGGGCCCTTGTCACTGGAGCAATACGTGGAATTCCTGCCTACTGGCTCGGCTTTCAAACCACTGCAGGAGCTGACACGCTTCTTTTCGAACGACGAGCTGGATTTTGAAGCTCAGTTGATCTTAAAACGCGACGAAGTCCCGCGCTGTGAACTGGGCGCCGAGCAGGGAATTGCACCGCAGTTGGGTTGGACCACTTGGGGCCGAACTAAAGAAATGTCGACAGACGTGGCGGACACGATACTCCCGCTTTGGGACTAGCGGCAGAGTCCAAGAAAAGATCTACCACAGAGATCGCGGAGCTCTCAGAGATAAGTCAACGGGATTCCTCCGTAATCTCTGTGTGCTCTGTGATGATTCTGGCATCGCGGCAGAACCACGTCGCCTGAACCAGTGCGACGATCTGGTGTTCGCCGCCAGTCGGCGAGGCAAACTCGCCCCTACAACAGGGAGGGAATAGCATGGCGATAAATCTCAAGTCGTTGATCGGGAAACTTAATGATACCACCCGGAACGCGCTCGAATCGGCTGCCGGCCTGTGCGTGGCGCGGAGGCACTACGATGTCGAGGTCGAGCATTATATGCTCAAGCTTCTGGACCAGACGGAAGGCGACTTCGCGCGCATCGCCGACCACTTCGGCGTGGACAAGTCGCGCCTCACAGGCGAACTGAATCGAAGTCTGGACAAGCTCAAGACCGGCAATGCTCGCACACCGGCCATCAGCCCCCACGTGGTGAAGATGATGACCGAGGCATGGACCACCGGGTCGATTGACTTCAATGCCGGCGATGTAAGGACGGGTTTCACTATTCTCGCCCTGACGGGAAACGACGACCTGCGCCGCGAGATCCGTGAGGTTAGCAAAGAGTTCCAGAAGATCGACGGCGACGTTCTACGCAAAGACTTCCTCAAAATTGTGGAAGGCTCGGAAGAGGAAATGGCGCCCGTCGAGGCCGCGCCAGCGGGCGCTCCCGGTGCGCCGAAACCCGCGGGATCCGGCAAGTCTGTCAATCTCGACCAGTTTACGGTCAACCTCACCGAGAATGCCAAGGCCGGCAAAATCGATCCGGTGCTCGGAAGAGATATGGAGATTCGGCAGATCATTGACATCCTGATGCGCCGCCGCCAGAACAATCCCATTCTTACCGGCGAGGCCGGGGTAGGGAAGACGGCGGTGGTGGAGGGATTTGCCCTCCGCGTGGCCAAAGGCGACGTACCGCCGCCGCTCCGTAATGTCACAATCCGCTCACTCGATCTGGCGCTCTTGCAGGCGGGAGCAGGCATCAAGGGTGAATTTGAGAACCGGCTGAAGGGCCTCATCGAGGAGGTCAAGTCTTCCCCCATTCCTATCATCCTCTTTATCGACGAGGCGCATACGATGATCGGGGCGGGCGGCCAGGCCGGCCAGAACGACGCAGCGAACCTGCTTAAGCCCGCCTTGGCGCGGGGTGAACTAAGGACGATCGCCGCTACAACCTGGTCCGAGTACAAGAAGTACTTCGAGAAGGATCCGGCCCTGGCGCGGCGTTTCCAGGTGGTCAAAGTGGAAGAGCCGATCGAAACGCAGTGCACGGTGATGCTGCGCGGCATCATCCCAGCGCTGGAGAAACACCATAAGGTTCGCATCCTTGACGAAGGCCTGACGTCCGCCGTCAAGTTTTCGCATCGCTATCTGGCCGGCCGCCAACTTCCCGACAAGGCAGTGAGCGTTCTGGACACTGCCTGTGCGCGCCTGGCACTGGGTCAGAGCGCTACGCCTCCCGCGATTGAGGATGCCACCCGGCAACTGGACGATCTGGAAGTTCAGCAGCGAATTCTGGAACGCGAGGGAGCGATCGGCGCGGATCATCGGGAACGCCTCGAGCAGATCGCGAAACAGAAAGCGGAGGTCGAGGCCAGCCTGAAAACCTTGCGCGAGCGTTGGACCAAAGAACACGAGCTGGTCTCAAAGATCCGGGATTTACGCACCCAACTGGAGGCGGCTGTTGCCGGCGACGGCCACGGAGCGGCGCCGGCGGCTCAGCCCGCGCCGGAAGCGCCGGCACAGGCTGCCGCGGCGGCTTCGGCCACTCCTGCTGCCGCAGCCACTGCGACTGCCGCAGCACCTGCTCTGGCTCCAGACCCCGCTGCGATGCGAGAGGAACTGGTGAAGCTGGATGCGGAACTGGCAGCCTTGCAGGGCGAAACTCCGATGATGCGCGTAGCGGTTGACGCCCAGATTGTGGGCGAGGTGATTTCCGCCTGGACGGGTATTCCTGTAGGCAAGATGCTTAAAGACGAGATCTCGACCGTTCTGACGCTTAGCGATCACCTCGGGAAACGCGTGATTGGACAGACCCATGCACTGGACATCATCGGCCAGCGGATTCAGACTTCGCGCGCCAGTTTGGATGATCCCAACCGGCCTATCGGAGTGTTCATGCTGATCGGGCCAAGCGGCGTGGGCAAGACGGAGACCGCGCTGGCCCTCGCCGATCTCCTTTACGGCGGCGAACACAATCTGATCACCATTAACATGTCCGAGTTTCAGGAGCCGCATACCGTTTCCACTCTAAAAGGCTCTCCCCCGGGATACGTCGGCTACGGGGAAGGAGGCGTGCTGACGGAAGCTGTCCGGCGCCGTCCCTATTCCGTGGTTCTGCTGGATGAAGTCGAGAAAGCCCATCCGGACGTTCTCGAACTCTTCTACCAGGTTTTTGATAAAGGGATGATGGAAGACGGCGAGGGGCGCGAGATCGACTTCAAGAACACCATCATTATCCTGACCACAAACGCACAAACGGATAAGATGATGAAGCTGTGCGCCGATCCCGGAACGATGCCTGGCCCCGAGCCCCTGGTGAAGGCGTTGAAGCCGGAGCTGAATAAGACCTTCAAGCCGGCATTTCTGGGCCGCATGGTGATCATCCCCTACTATCCTGTCCGCGATGAAGCGCTGAAAAAGATCGTGGTCTTGAAGCTGGGCAAGATCCAACGGCGCATGCAGGAGAACCATAACATCCAGCTCACCTATGACCCGGTCCTGATCGACACGGTAGCCAGCCGCTGTACCGAAGTCGAGAGCGGGGCACGCAACGTGGACAATATTCTGACCAATACCCTGCTCCCCGATATCTCACGCCAGTTGTTGGGAAAAATGTCGGCAGGAGAGAAGATGACGACCCTGCGCGTAAGCGTGGGACCGGATGGGGCGTTTGTGTATAATTAGTCGATAGTTAAAAGTCGAAAGTCGAGAGATTCAATTCCCTAGCGCGGGCCTCTGGTCCGAAGGCCCGCGGTTATAAGAGAGTTGAGAGACGTAAGAGATGCCATTCCTGGCTGCCTGGCTCTCGACTTTCGGCTCTCGACTTTCGACTGCCGAGGGAGTCATCCTATGCCCGAATTCACACAAGAAGGTGGACTGTTTAAGATCGACACTCCGCTGGGTACGGATGTCCTCATGTTACGAGGTTTTCACGGCAGCGAGGGAATATCGCGCCTGTTCAGGTTCCAGCTCGACCTCCTTTCTGAGAATGCCTCCATCGCATTTTCGGACATCATCGGCAAGAACGTTACCATCTCTTTGCTACAACCGGACGGATCCTACCGCTACATCAACGGCATCATCAACCGCTTTGCCCAGCACGCGAAAGAAGAACAATTCACGGCCTATACTGCCGAGATGGTGCCCTGGCTCTGGCTGCTGACCCGGGGTGCGGATTGCCACGGTTTCGTGAACAAGAGCATCTCCGATATCATCACCTCAGTGTTCAGTGACCAGGGGTTCAACGACTTCGAGAATAAGCTCCAGAATTCCTACCCGACACGGGACTACGTCGCACAGTATCGGGAATCGTGTTTTAATTTTGTTTCCCGCTTGATGGAACAGTACGGCATTTTCTATTTTTTCAAGCACCAGGAGCACCAGCACACGTTGGTGCTGGCGGATTCTCCAACCAGCCATGATACCTGCCCCGGCCGAAGCGAGATTCTCTATGGCACCATCGCGGGCGGGCCGCACGAAGACCTCATCACGTCCTGGCAACTCGAGCAGGAACTTCGCCCTGGAAAATACGTCCAGCAGGACTACAATTTCAAAACACGCTCCGCCAATTTAATGGCCACCGAGCCCACCATGTACGAGGTCGGCGGCAACACGAAGTACGAGGTCTTCGATTACCCGGGAGAGCATTTGACCCAGGACGCCGGACAGGGGCTCTCGAAGATCCGCATGCAGGAGATCGAGGCCGGACACCTTCTGGCTTCTGGAACGAGCACCTGCCGCATGTTTATTAGCGGCTACAAGTTTACTTTGCTGGGGCATCCTTCCGACTCGATGAACAAAGACTACGTCCTGACGGAGATCCAGCACCACGGCGTCACAGACGCCTTCCGTACGTCCGGCAAGGCAAAAGGCGAGTCTTACTCGAATGCTTTTACGTGCATTCCGGAGTCAACTCCTTTCCGCCCCGCCCGCGTCACCGTGCGGCCTCACGTCCATAGCCTCGCGTCAGCCGTCGTCATCGGTCCCGACGGTGACGAAATTAACACGGATGAATTTGGCCGGATTCAGGTGATGTTCCCGTGGGACCAGTATCGATATGGCACAGGCACAGCCTGGTGCCGCGTCTCCCAGATCTGGGCAGGAAAGAACTGGGGAGCGATCTTCCTTCCCCGCATTGGCCAGGAGGTCTGGGTTGATTTCGAGGAAGGCGATCCCGACCACCCGATTATCGTTGGCTGTGTTTACAACGCGCAGCAGATGCCGCCCTGTCCCCTGCCCGATAAACAAAACATCAGCGGCTTCCGGTCCCGCAGCACCAAAGGCGGGGGCGAGCACGACTCCAACGTTCTGACTTTCGACGACACGATGGGCTCCGAGGTTTTCTATATGCGCGCCCAAAAGGACATGGCGGTGCGGGTAGAGCACAATGAGGACTGTCATGTCTACAACGACCAGACCGTTACGGTGGACCACGACCAGGATATTACGGTTAAGAACGACCGTACGATCCTCGTCCAGGAAGGCAACTATCAAACCACCGTTTCACAGAAACATCGCACTGCTTTCATCCACGAGGGAAACGACAACGTCACGATCAGCATGGGCAACCAAACCACCAAGATTAACATGGGCGCCAGCTCGACCGAGGCCATGCAGTCCATCACACTCAAGGTAGGCGATAACAGCATCGTAATCGACCAGACCGGTGTCACCATTAAAGGCACTATGATCACCATAGAAGGCCAGGCTATTACCCAGGTGAAAGGGGACGGTTTGCTGATCCTGAAGGGTGGATTGGTAATGATCAACTGACCTTAGGGAAGGAAGTTCGTACCATGGGCAGCACTGCGCCGGGAGCAAGACCTGTTGTCACAGTCAAGAATCTCTGTGAGCAAGCCAAGCTGGGAGACCCTGCCAAGGCGTTGCTGAAGGACGAGCATACTTCCCGGCAGTTTCTCGAGTTATTAGTCGGGAAAGAACTTTTTCCGGATGCCACTCGCCTCCTCGCTTTCACCCTTCCCAAACGAGAAGCCGTGGGGTGGGGTTGCCTCTGCGTGCGCCATAGTCTAGGGACGGAGGACGCCGCGCAGATTTCGAAGACGCAGGTGGCGGCGGAACGCTGGGTCTCGAATCCGGATGAGGAAAACCGCCAGGCTGCAAAGGCCGCGGTCGCTGAAGATGGGCCGGAGAGCCCCTCGGATCTGCTGGCCCTGGCGGCGTATTACAGCGGCGGGAGTGTCGTCGCACCGAATCTGGAGCCTGTCCCTCCCCCGGATCACGTAACCCCGAAGTTGGTGGCCGGCGCGGTGATGATCGTTGCGGTCCAGACCCAGCCGGAGAAAGCGGCTGAGAAGTATCGTGTCTTCCTGCAAAAAGGCATGGCCTTGATGGCCAGGATCAAACCCGGCCCGAGCCAAAGTTAAGAGGTAGCCGATGGGAATGCCCGCTGCTCGAACCACTGACATGCACGTCTGCCCGATGCTGACCGTGCTGGTGCCGCACGTCGGCGGTCCGATTATTCCGCCCTGCTGCCCCACCGTCCTGACCGGCAGCCTGCCTCAGGCCCGCGTCACCGACATGGCAACGTGTGTAGGCCCTCCCGACGTCATTGTGCTGGGATCATTCACGGTCCTGGTTGGTTCTCTGCCCGCCGCCCGGATGACGGACACCACGGCCCACGGCGGCAAAATCATCCTCGGGCTCCCCACCGTCCTCATCGGGTAGATCTCGCAATTCCGCGGGAACCTGCAATCGAATTAATTCCTCCCAGGCAACGTCATTTCTGCGCGAAAACCCTCATTTTACGAGAATTCTCATGGTTGTTCCGGCCGCCGAAATGTGATAGGATGTGCCCATCGAGTTGGGACTTCAATAACAGGTAAGCAAACGCAGGCCGCATCTGCATCAAAACGTGAGGCGACGCCTGATCTCAAGACTATGGGGTATTTCGTTGCGCTCAGGATGACCGTGGCCAGACAGCGGCCCTCGGTCATAGGAGGCAAGGGATGAGTTTCAAGATCGGCGACAAGCTTGGGGACTATGAGATCATCGGCATCTTAGGCGCCGGCGGCATGGGCAGGGTTTATAAGGTTAGAAACCAGATCTCCGACCGTGTCGACGCCATGAAAGTCCTGCTGCCTGATCTTGCCAACGCACCCGAACTCGCGGACCGTTTTCTTCGCGAAATCAAGGTTCTCGCCAGCCTGAATCATCCTAATATTGCCGGGCTTCACACTGCTTTTCGCCTGGAAAATCAACTTCTGATGATTATGGAGTTTGTGGAAGGAACGACCTTAGAGGAGAAGCTCAAGGGAGGCCCGTTTTCCGTCCCCGATGCGATTGACTACGCCTCCCAGGTGCTTTCCGCTCTCGGTTACGCGCAC
>Ga0181523_10003622_pt1 | contig 13982 bp, 13 predicted proteins | sample PEATcosm2014_Bin_43_FD_119752 | JGI IMG/M metagenome (GOLD analysis project Ga0181523, IMG submission 119752) | Peatland microbial communities from MTU Mesocosm Facility, Houghton, MI, USA - PEATcosm2014_Bin05_30_metaG | ecosystem: Environmental > Terrestrial > Soil > Wetlands > Peat | place...
ACGGGCATCAGGAAAAACAAAGAGCATTCCGCGGTCGTCAGACAGCGAATATCTGGACATCAACCCGAAGTCCCGTACATCGGCAGTTGCTGCGACCTCGGCACCGATGCGATGCCCCTCCACCTGCAGCTCAAGTATAGGAAAAGTCGTCTGCGCCAAAACCACACACCACGACATTGTAAGAACCAGCGCCGTCATATAAAGTATCCTCTTCCAATTCCGCCTCATTGACTGCATCATCTATCCGTACCTTAAAATCCTTAAAAATGAGAATACGTGGTGTCTACGGTGATGCTCCCATCCCGGTCATCGGTTATACTAGGATTAATGCTGGAGCCGGGCTGTTTTTCTATGATAATGACTCTAATCCCTTCACCCTACCGAGAACAGGATTTGATGCCATTTAATGTGTGCGTTCCTTTGGGTGTCTTTTATTTGATTTTGTCTCCATGGCGATAACTGGCAAGACAGCCCATTCAGGTAGAATGAGCTGATATTCGTATGGTGGCAGCCAGTCTCCCGTTATTGCGGGATTTAGGTCTCGTATTTCTTTCGTCGTTACGTGACATTTCTTCGCGAATATGTTGATGTCCAAAAGAACAGCACCTTTCTTTTTTCCTTGGTTGATGATATATGTTTTGTATTCCGATTCACTGGTTTGTTCTGCCTTTTTAAACCCGTACTCCTCCGGAGAATCCTTAATAGTCAGTGCGGCTATCATTAAGTGGGGATATCTTTTAGTCTCCAAAGGAATCTCTTTATTGTTAAGAAGGTCTTTGCCTGTTAGAGCGCATTTCTGCTGTACCCTGATAATTTTATTTTCGCCTGCATTGTAGGACATAAGAACAGCTCGCCATCTTTTGCCATCTGAATCTGCTGGATAGAGGTCTTTCATCTGTTCATACAGGTCTTTTAGGTAGGCTGCAGCGGCTACGGTGCTCTTTCGAGGGTCTCTGCGCTCGTCTATGTACTTATCGACACGGAGCCCGTACCGTTTCCCAGTGCCTTCCATAAACTGCCACATGCCCACGGCAGATGCCTGGGACACTGCAAATGGGCTATATTCACTCTCTATTAATGGGAGCCATGCAAGAGGTTCGGGTAATCCCGCCACTTTGAATATCTCTTGTACCATCTTGATGTATTGAGCAGACCGCACCAGCGCTGCCTGGAAAAACTTATGCCTTCTTTTTGGGTTAGTAAACAGGTCAACACTGTCATTAAGAATATCGTTATTCATATTCCTTAATATTGCGGTCTGAATGTTGGGTATTGCATCCTCATTCGGGCGGATAATAGTAACTGCACCGCCTTTGCGGATGACGGGTGCGGAATCACCTTTGATGGCAACGGATATATCCTCCCATATTTCATCTGCTGCAAATGCTGCATGCGAAATACAGAGAACCAAAATTAAAGCTATACCTCTCACTATGTTCATATATTAGTTATGTCTCCATTCTTCTTCCTTAGGGGGATTACGCGAGGGGAAGGCATTTAAGGCTTACATACGTAGTATACATTAAGAATACCCCGATAATCGTAAATCTGCAGACGATAAGTATTTTCGTATGGCAGCTAATAAAACCTTTTAAATCTTATCAAAGGGAGGCTGAGAGGTATCTATGGTGATATTTCCATCCCGGTCATAGGAATAATAGCCTTAGATGCCGTTGTCGGACTGTCCTCGACAATTGAAGACATTTACAACGATACTCAAAGTTATACCTCCTATGAGAATGATCCAGGATAAGCCGGAGGCGTTCGCGTAATTGCACAGGCGTCAGTGTCCTCTTTTGAGTCGCTTTAAGAGGTTAATCAATTGCCTGAGTTTACCCTTTTCCTTGGTTTCGTGAATCGAGGGATAGATTCTGATATAACCTTCCTGATCCGATTCAAAATATTTGTTTTTGCGTTTCATTGATTTCATTTTACCAAACAGCATATATCTTAACCAAATCGATTTTAACCCGTTACGCTGTTCGTCCCATGAGAGAATTGCCCTGCTGACCTACGATAGCCTGTTCTCGGCTCTATGGATGGGACGGGAAGGCATTCGGGGAAGGCGAATAAAGCGATTTTCCCTAAACCTTCCTGCCGGAGAATTATTACGGCAGAAGCCATCATTCCGGATGGTCAATTCTCAAGGACAGCTCTGCGACACGCTGGAGACAACTTTCTAAAAAAATGCAAACCCTAAGAATCATTACTAATAAAGGAATTGCAAGGTATGATATCTGCAGAATGGCTTGTATAGATAAAAAAAGTTCGCATCTCTGCGAACCATTGTTTTTGTTGGCTCCTGGGGAGAGATTCGAACTCCCGACCAAGTGGTTAACAGCCACCCGCTCTGCCAGCTGAGCTACCCAGGAAGATTGTTATTATCTCAAAAAGCGTTGGCACTTGTCAACGAACGAGTGATGAAAATGCGGGGCTGCCCCTTCGACCTATTTGACCTCGATCCTTATTTCCCTGGGTCTGGCCTCTTCCCTCTTGGGTATTACTATCTGGAGAACTCCATCGTTCATAGATGCCTGGGCTTTTTCATTCTCGACCTCGAAGGGTAGCTGGATCGTGCGTGAAAAATTCCCATAAGTCCTCTCGGCGATGAAATAATCTTCTTCCTTTACCTCTTCGGATCTTTTCACCTCACCCTTTACGACCAGCGTATCTTTCGTAACGGTGAGATCGATGTCCTCCCTCCTCACACCCGGCAGTTCCACCTTGACGACTATATCATCCGTCCTGTTGTATAGCTCGATGCTGGGCATGACAAGACCCTCAGATTTCGGCCATATCCCTCTGCGCCGCGAAGGCTTCGCAAATTCGTCGAAAAGCCTGTCCATGTCCCTTCTCATATCCTCGAGCTCTTTCAAAGGACTCCACTTATCGATTGCCATTCCTAATTCCCTCCTCAGGTTCAATGCTTCCGATTTCAAAGGACCTAAGGTCCTACGAGGCAAACTCCGCAACATATGTCTTATTGAATACCATTTTGTTGTCAACATAGTCGACCTCTACCACATCACCTTCGGAAAAAGCTCTTTCTAGCAGCTTCATAGCGAGAGGATTGAGTATCTCGTTCTGAATCGCCCTCTTGAGCGGTCTGGCGCCGTAAACAGGGTCATACCCAGCTTTTGCCACATGCGCCTTCGCCTCATCGGTCAGTACGATATCTATCTTCTTTTCATGGAGATACTTCTTCATCCTCTCGACCTGGATATCCACAATCTGCTTCAGCAACACCGTATTAAGTGCATTAAAGATGATTATCTCGTCGATGCGGTTAAGAAACTCGGGCTTGAAGGAAGCCCTGAGATCGTCCATCACTTTGTCCCTTAATTCCTTGTGATTATCATTGCCCCAGTAAGCGTCAGTACTTTTAGCGCGGTCTTCCAGTATTTCCTGGATGTGTACGCTTCCGATATTTGAGGTCATGATCACAAGAGTGTTCCTAAAATCGACCGTCCTTCCATGCCCGTCAGTAAGGCGCCCGTCATCAAGCAGCTGCAGCAAAGTATTGAAAACCTCGGGATGTGCCTTTTCGATCTCGTCAAAGAGAACTACCGCATACGGTCTTCTCCTAACCGCTTCGGTCAGCTGCCCGCCCTCCTCATAGCCGACGTAACCGGGAGGCGCCCCGATGAGCCGCGAAACTGTATGCCGTTCTTGGTACTCGGACATGTCAATCCTGGTCATAGCTGTCTCGTCGTCGAAGAGAAATTCCGCCAGTGCCTTTGCGAGTTCTGTTTTCCCGACACCAGTCGGGCCTAGAAATAGGAAAGAGCCGATGGGCCTGTTGGGGTCCTGCAGGCCCGATCTTCCCCTCCTGATTGCATTTGACACTGCAGTGAGGGCTTCATCCTGCCCGACGACGCGATGCCTCAGGCGCTCTTCCATATGGATCAGTTTTTGAATTTCACCTTCGAGCATCCTTGTCACAGGCACACCGCTCCACTTCGAGACGACCTCGGCTATGTCCTCATCTTCAACCTCTTCCTTCAGCATCTTACGCTTTTCCTGCGTAACCTTTAACCGATTATTTTCAACTTCGAGAGCGCGTTGCAGCTCAAGCAACTTCCCGTATTTCAGCTCCGCAGCCTTCGCAAGATCGCCTTCCCTTTCGGCCCTTTCAGCCTCGATCTTCGTCTGGTCGATCTTCTCCTTTACCTCCCTGATCTTCTGGATTACCTCTTTTTCTGCCAGCCAATGTGCCCTCAGAACATCCCGGCGCGACTGGATCTCTGCGGCCTCTTTCGAAATCTTGCCCAGCTTGTCCTTCGCGTCCTGCGAGTCGTCCTTTAGCAGGGCCTGCTTCTCGATCTCAAGCTGCCTCAGCTTTCTTTCCAGCTCGTCGAGTTCTATCGGCATACTGTCGATCTCCATCCTAAGCCTAGCCGCAGCCTCATCGATAAGGTCGATGGCCTTGTCTGGAAGAAACCTGTCGGTGATATAGCGGTTCGAAAGCACTGCTGCCGCGATCAGGGCCGAATCCTTGACCTTGACGCCATGATGAATTTCGTACTTCTCTTTCAACCCGCGCAGGATTGAGATTGTGTCCTCGACAGATGGCTCGCCCACCATGACCGGCTGGAACCTTCTTTCGAGAGCGGGGTCCTTCTCAATATACTTCCTGTATTCATTTATAGTCGTGGCACCGATGCATCTGAGTTCGCCCCTCGCAAGCGCAGGCTTGAGCATGTTCGACGCGTCCATGGATCCCTCAGCTGCGCCCGCACCCACGAGTGTATGGAGTTCATCGATGAAGGTGATGACCCTGCCTTCGGACTGTTCTATCTCTTTCAAAACTGCCTTTAGCCGTTCTTCGAATTCGCCGCGGTATTTCGACCCTGCGATTAGACTTCCGATATCGATTGTCACAAGACTCTTGTTCTTGAGTGTCTCAGGTACATCTCCGGCAATGATCCGCTGAGCAAGCCCTTCGACAATGGCGGTCTTACCAACACCAGGGTCTCCTATGAGCACCGGATTGTTCTTTGTCCTCCTGGATAGCACCTGGATAACTCGCCTGATCTCTTCGTCTCTGCCAATGACTGGATCGAGCTTTCCTCTCCTGGCAAGATCTGTGAGGTCTTTGCCGTATCTCTTCAGTGCCTGGTATTTTTCTTCGGGATTCGGGTCTGTGACCCGGTGGACGCCGCGGATCTCCTGCATGGCAGTCAATACGTTGGCACGCGTTGCGCCGTGGCGATTAAGCGCCTGAGTTGCAGGTCCGCTGTCGTTGAATATGGCGATAAGAAGATGCTCTACACTAATGAATTCATCCGTCAAATGCTGGGCCTCTTCGAACGACTTTTCGAGCACCGCCTTCAGCCGTGGCGCGACATAGAGCTGCCCCATTGGAGAAGCACCCGAGACCTTGGGGAATTTCTCGATCTCTTTGTCGAGGTCGGCTTTTAGCGCCCCTATATCAACACCGACCCTGTTCAGTATCTGTGTGCCTATCCCTTCATCCTCATTGAGAATTGCGAGCAGCAAGTGTTCGACATCGAGCTGCTGGTTGCCCTTCTTCTGCGCCAGACTCTGGGCCTCCTGCATCGCCTCCTGGCTTTTTACCGTCAATCTATCCAATCTCATATAAGGTCCTCCTACTATGCATCTGGCAGCCATCCGCCTCAGGCGGACTTGTTACTGCAATTTATATTCAGCAACCACGCGAGGTTGCGATGAATTTCATTCTTCGCTGAACATGGCCCTCAATCTTCTTTCGAACTCTCTCCTTATATCATCGTCGACAAAGTCCATCATATCACTGATCTCGCGATGCATCGCTTCCATGCGGCTCCTCATCCTGAGGATTATATCGACGCCAGCCCTATTCACGCCGAGGTCCTTTGTCAGTTCAATCACAAGATTGAGCCGTTCGACATCTTTGTCCGAATAAAGCCTCTGCCGGTTGATCCTGCGCGGGGTTACGAAGCCCTCTCTCTCGTACATCCTTAACGTCTGCGGATGCACTTCCAGCATATGGGAGACTACGCTGATCAAATAAAGAGGCCTGTCGGCGTCCTGCTTTCTTCTAACCATAATTATTTCTCTCCAAGGTTCTTTCTCGGATTTTCGGTGTATAAAGCTTCAATCGTCGAGATTGCATCTTTGGCCGTGTCAGGAATGTCCTTAGGCACTGCTATCCTGATTTCAACGAATTCATCGCCCCGCATGCCGGACTTGGCAATGTAGCCCTTTCCGCTCAACTTAAATCTACGGCCTCCCTGTGTACCGGGCGGTAACTTCATCATCGATGAGCCATCAAGCGTCGGCACCTCTATTCTGGCCCCAAGCGCCGCTTCACCGAAAGTCACTGGTATCTGGACATTAATGTCAATGCCGTTCTTCTGAAAGACGGGATGGGGCCTGATTCTAATATCCAGGAGCAGATCGCCCGAGGGCCCTCCGTTCTTGCCCGCATTGCCTTTACCTTTCAACCTGATTAGAGAACCCTCATCGGCGCCGGCCGGGATCTTCACCTTGAGGGTCTCCGTTGTAAACATACTTCCTCTTCCGCCACATTTCTTGCAGGGCGAGATGGCCTTTCTGCCCGTGCCTCCGCAGTCGTGGCAAGGCTGGGCGATCTTGAGAAAACCTCTCGAGGCCTGAATATGTCCCGCACCATTGCATTTCGGACAGGTTTCAAAGGATTCAGCGCCTTTTCCTTTGCAGGTTTCGCATGAAACCGATCTTGAAACCGGGATGTTCATCGTCTTTCCAGTGAATGCATCTTCGATAGAGAGCTCAAGACCCATGACCAGATCTTCTCCCCTTGTAAATTCCGGTTCGTGCGAAAACCGTCCGCCGAAGATGTCCCCAAAAATATCTGAAAAACCGCCCGCATCGAAGCCGCCGCTGGCTCCCTCGAAATTGAACGTGCCGCCCTTGTCATATTCGGCCCGCTTCTTCTCGTCGCCAACGATTGCATACGCCTCGTTGATCTCTTTGAATTTATCCTCGGACACCTTGTCGCCTGGATTCAAGTCGGGATGATATTTCCTGGCCAGCTTTCGATAGGCCTTCTTGATATCATCCTGGCTGGCTTCCTTCCCGACTCCCAATGTCTGGTAGTAATCTTTCGTCGCAGCCGGCATGTTTATCTCCCTGTACGCTCTCTAAGTCATATCATAATACTTTATATGATCCATGTCAACACTTTTCACTCTGCAAGCATATAGGCTGTAGACTCGCAGGTTCCTCATGTTGATTAATAAATAACACAATTCAGGGGATGATCAAAGAAGAGGCTGAGGGCGTTGCTTGCCCTCGCAGCTTAAAGCCTGACGGACACGCCTTTAGATTTCAGATACTCTTTGGCCTGGCGGATGGAATATTCGCGGTAGTGGAAGATCGAGGCGGCAAGCACTGCGTCTGCCTTACCCCCGGAAAGTCCTTCATATAGATGTTCAAGATTCCCGGCGCCGCCTGAAGCGATGACCGGGACTGATACCGCCTCGGAGATAGCGCGGGTGAGTTCAATATCATAGCCCACTTTCGTGCCATCCCTGTCCATGCTCGTAAGCAGTACTTCTCCGGCCCCGAGAGCTTCCATCTTCTTTGCCCACTCTACGGCATCGATGAGCTTCATCTTTCGTCCACCATGGGTCGAAAGTGCCCATGTCAGATCATGAGCGGGAAGCGAGAGGACTACATCCTTGAGAGAATCGTCGGAAAACCAACCCTCTCCTGAGGCTTCGGTCATGGCCTCGGTAACCCTTTTGGCATCTATTGCCACAACTATGCACTGGGTGCCGAAACGCTCGGCAGCACGGCTGATAAAATACGGGTCCTGCACCGCGGCAGTGTTGATCGACACCTTGTCACATCCGGCATTGAGAAGGTTCCTGATATCGTCGAGGTTTCGTATCCCGCCGCCGACTGTAAGAGGCATAAATACGTCATTTGCGGTCTTCTCGACAACATCGAGGATGATTTTTCTTTTTTCATGGGACGCGGTTATATCCAGAAATACGAGTTCATCCGCGCCTTCGGAGTCATAATAGAGGGCGTTGTCGACAGGATCGCCGGCATCCCTGAGATTAAGGAAGCTAACGCCTTTAACAACTCTGCCATCTTTGACATCGAGACAGGGGATTATCCTCTTCGCTAACATTTACCCTCCGATACACCTATCGCTTCTTTCAGATCGAGAGTTCCCGAATAGATCGCCTTTCCTGTGATGGCGCCCCAGAGACCCCCGATCCGCACAAGATTCCTGATATCGTCGATGGATGATATACCTCCCGATGCGATGACCGGTATGGTCAGACTCTTGACCATTTCCTGCACAGCTTCGATATTAGGCCCCGAGAGCATGCCGTCTTTTACGATATCGGTATAGATAACACCCGCACACCCGAAACCCTGCATCCTGAATGCGAGTTCTTTCGCTTTTACCGAAGTTACTTCGACCCATCCTTTAACCGCGACATCTCCGTTCCTGGCATCGATGCCCACCATCACCCTACCGGGATATTTAGCACAGGCCTCTTTGACAAGCTCCGGATTCTCGACTGCAATAGTACCGAGGATAACGCTATTTATTCCTTCGGAGAGAAGCTGATCGATCCGGGCCATATCGCGAATCCCGCCGCCCACTTCAATCTCCATCGCTACGGCCTTCCGGATTTTCAGGACACTTTCGAGGTTCTTCTGATTACCTGTAAATGCCCCGTCGAGATCGACGACATGGAGCCGCTTTGCACCCATCAATTCCCACTTAAGTGCTGTGGCACAGGGGTCATCGGAGTAAACAGTTGCGTCTTCCTTCCTTCCCTGAAGCAATCTGACGCAGCGGCCTTCTTGGAGGTCTATTGCAGGAATTATAAACATCATATTATCATAACAGAAAGCACCCGTGACATGCAGGGGAAGACATCAGGAGATCGCGTGACCTTCGCAAGACAATCCGGAATGGCTGTTTTTATTCTTGTGCTGCTATATCTGCCCTCCACAGCGTTGCCTTATACCCTCCCCGAGCGACTCGAGTATGACCTTACCTGGTCCGGCATTAAGGCGGGCACTGCATCGCTTGATACGATCGAGAACGGCCAATATATCCAATTTATATCTCGGGCAAGGTCGTCCGACGTCGTGTCGATCTTTTACAAGGTAGAGGACCTTGCCGTGAGTTCCCTGAAGAAAGGGCCACACAAGAACTTGCCGGGAACGCCTTACAGCTACAGGTTGAAGACCTCGGAAGGACGACATAAGAAAGACAAAGAGGTCTATTTCGATTTCAATGTAAATAAAGCTACCTTTATCAATTATCTCGATAAGGAACAGCAGGTATTCGATATCAACGCATCCGCCATGGATGCCCTATCATGTTTTTATTACGTGCGCTATCTACCCCTGCAGGTAGGCAAATCAGTTTATGTGGAGATATTCGACAACAAGAAGCTATACAAGGCCGAGGTGCAGGTGGTGAAGAAAGAAGAGATCGAAACAGGCTTCGGCACCTTCAAGACCATATTAATCAGGCCCGTTCTGCAGAGCGAGGGCATCTTCAGCCGGAAAGGCGACATCCTTATCTGGCTCACCGATGACGCAAGACGACTGCCCGTCCTTCTCAAGACCAAAGTGAAGGTTGGATCGATAAAGGCCACTCTCACCGGCGGGAAGTATTGAGATTCGCCTCAATTAAGATCCTCAAAAATTTGGTCAGGCTTCGTCCTGATAAAAAGTTTCAGAAGGAAGCCTGACCGAAGGCGTCGCTACAGAGCGACTTGGAGGGGAGAGACAGGGACTTCGCTTCAGGCTAACAATTCCATTGCTGATTATTCATTTGTAGTACCCAACGGCACATACTTGATCTCCAACCTTTGTAAAAAAGCAACTTTGGGGACCGTTTCAGTCTCTTTTGGACACGGCCATATGTAACTCATTTCGGAAATCATGCCACTCTTATCTTTTGCATAACTTTAACCGACAATAACATTATGATGCAGAATTTCTCAGTCATCGTATGCCTCCTTGCCGGATACTTCATGGGTTCATAAGAGATCACTTTTGACACAAATCTTTCTTATGCTACCCAAACAAGTGTCAACCTCATCCGACTTTCTTGCCGGATGCCCTATACTAATGCCGTTCCATGAAAAAATCATTAAAGTTTTATTAAGTTTTCTTCATTTATTCGGGGGGCCTGGCAGATTCAGCCTGAACGTGATATGCAACCGTTAATTGTTCAGATATTCTGAGAAGGCGGGTGAATTCTCAGACGCTCGATTACCGCGTCTTCGGAAGGTGTCACTTCAACTAAATACGAATCTTCATTTCGCGAGATTTGCACCGGCACGACCAGCAGCGTTCGCGCGGCGGAATAACGTGCACATAGAGCCGCAGCCAGGGTTAGTCCCTCTTCAGAGATTCCGGGTTCGGCAAGCACCAAAGGACTTCCGTAATTGCCAGTTACGCGCAGGAGATAATCTCCGGCTTCAGCAAGCTTCTGCAGGGACTGGTTATCCCTCTCGTCTCTACCGACAATTATCTTGGCGCCGTTGCCGACCCTGAAATGCCTGCCTACCCGCAGCAACTGTATCTCCTTCATCGAAGGGGTCTGGGTGCGTGAGAGCAATTCCCGCAGCCGGAAAGAAAATATCGGGTCCGTAAGCAGGCAGCCGCCGGCCGGCTGCGGATAAGCAGTCAACCCGAGTTCTCTAGCGAGGGCCATCTGGGGCTTTCGCGATCTTCCGGACATCGAATAAAGCTTTTCCCTGTCGATCAATCCATTATCTTCCGGCATGGTCGGGTTCATAAGCTTGGCGCTCAAGGGCCGCACAACTAGCCCGGCAACCCCCGCCTCCTTCTCGATCTTCGGCAACGTGTCCTTTCTCTGGCTCATCGGCCGCTGCCAAAGGACCTCGCCGGTGATGAGAAAATCGGCGCCTCGTTCATCCATGAGTTTCTTGGCCTCTTTGAGCATAAGAACTTTGCAATCAATGCAAGGGTTCATGTTCTTGCCATGGCCGAACTTCGGGTCAGTCACATGCTTTATGAACTTGTCGCCTATGTAATGAGTTTCAACTGTAAATCCCGGCGATTCAGGTGCGGGGGATGCAGCTCTGCCGCCGGACCTACGGGAAACGGAGCAGCCGAAATCCGTATCAAACAGGACCGCGATGACTTCGACACCGAGTTTTTTCATTACCAGCACGGCAAGTGTGCTGTCGAGACCGCCTGAATACAACGCGATGGCCTTGGGCATGGGATCTATACGGTATGGGCTGTCAAGGACTGGAGAATAGCCTCGGGGGTGGCAACTGCTGTACCGATCTCGGCGACTACGATGCCTGCTGCGTGGTTGGAAATGACTGCGGCGTCCTGCAGTGATGCACCTGCCGCGTGCGCAAGGGTAAAAGCAGCAATGACCGTATCTCCGGCTCCGGTGACATCGAAAACCTTTTTAGCAACTGTCGGAATGTGCGTAACCTTCAGAGCTTTAACGTCCCGCTCGAAGAGACTCATTCCCTCTTCGCCTCGTGTTATGAGAACAGAGGCACATGACAGCCGAGAAAGCAGCTTCTTTCCGGCCTTGAGAAGGCTTTTCTCGTCCTTGATCTCGATTCCTGACCCCTGCGACGCTTCCGAAAGGTTTGGCGTTATCAGCGACACGTTCTTATAGAGATGAAAGTGGCCGACCTTGGGATCAACAGCGACGAAGGTCTTCTTCTGCTTTGCGTATTTCACAACGGACTTAACCAGAGAGGCCGAAACAACACCCTTCATATAGTCGGAAATGATCACTGCATCAAAATGAGGAAGCGCTTTTTTGATGTATTCGAGAAAACGCGAGAGGCCCTTGCCTTCCAGCTTTCTGCGGTCTTCGCGGTCGAAACGCACGACCTGTTGATTGTGGGCTATTACTCTTGATTTGACGGTCGTGGGACGGCTGTCCTCGATGATACCGTCCATACTGATATTGCAATCAGTCATCAGTTCCCTGACGACATCGCCGGCCCGATCCTTGCCGATGACCCCGGCCACAGTCACCTTGCCGCCAAGGGCGATAATGTTATTCGCTACGTTGGCAGCCCCGCCCAGCAGAAAAGATTCGCGCACCACATCAACCACCGGCACTGGCGCCTCGGGAGATATTCTGCTGACTTTTCCGAAGATATACCGATCGAGTATTACATCGCCTATAATTAGAATTTTTTTATCTTTAAAGGAACTAATGATTCTCGAAAAAGGCATATTTCAGATTACCTGACAGGGATTTGAAAAATCAACAAAACAGGTAGCACTCCCGGCCTCCTCACTCATCATTTTGATTCCGAATTGAAAGTCTTCATATTGTTCACTGGTATGTAGCATTTATTGCTACACTATAGTCATAAAATGAATATCCGGTATTATCACGTTTAGGAGCATATTATGATGCGTCATCTATTTATACCGGCCTTCTATTACCTTTGGGTGATAATTGTCCTAGCCTCTTGCTCATTAAGTAGCGCGGTCCGCAATGAACATACCAACCCTGCTCAACGGGAGTCATGCAGAGATGTGACGGCGGCAGCGTCGGGGGAGTGCCTGGCACAAGAGAAACAAGGAGATGAGGAGAAAGGGTTCCCTCTCCCTGGACATGGTTTTTCGCCGCAGGCACCTCCGTCCTCTCAGCCCCAACTGCAGGAAAATCGAGGCGTCATCAATCCGAAGACGGGTGAAAACTTGCAGCCATCAGGGTCCGGGATTTACAGCCCTCGTACCGGAGATTATTATTTGCCTTCTGGAAGCGGCTATTTCAATCCCAGGACCGGGGAATTCGTGCCCGGGAAACCTTAGATATTTGTTAATATCGACTAAGACCGGGAACCCTGGTCCGGATTCGAGCCAGTCCGAAATTTGACATTTGAGGTTTTTATTGGATACATTTAGACTTCACAAGGAGGATGGATGGAACAGTCAGCTTTACAAATGATTCTGCAGGCAGGACTCGTCGTCAAGGGAGTACTGGTCATTCTTCTGTTTTTTTCGATAACATCTTGGACGATCATTTTCTATAAATGGCGCCTCTGCTCGAAGGCAGATGATGAGAGCTCAAGCTTTATGAAGATCTACAATGTCACCCGAAATCCGAAGGACCTCTATTCCTCTGCGAAAAAGTTCGAGCTGAGCCCGCTGGCACGGCTATTCAAATCGGTATATTCAGAAAAGGCCCATACGGACAAGCAGGAACTGCGGAGGGTGCTCAAAAGATACGGCGCTCTTGAATCGGCCCGGCTTGAGCGTTTCCTCCACTTCCTAGCGACTACGGGATCGACGACCCCTTTTATCGGCCTCTTCGGAACAGTGTGGGGAATCATGAACGCCTTCACCGGTATCGGCGCTGCTGGGTCCGCATCCCTTGCTGTTGTCGCCCCTGGAATTGCCGAGGCCCTTGTCACCACTGCTATGGGACTAGCCGCTGCAATACCCGCCGTCATCGCTTACAACTATTATCTGAGCCGCGTTAATCGTATGATCATCACCATGGAGGACTTCTCAGAGGAACTCGTAGACTACATCCTCTCCTAACCATGAAGACGACCCGAAATAGGACCGCCTTATCCGAGATCAACGTGACCCCTCTGGTCGATGTCATGCTGGTGCTGCTTATCATCTTTATGGTGACTGCTCCTTTGATGCAACAGGGAATTGATATCAACCTCCCCCAAGCCAAAGGCAAAGAGCTGCCGCCGGAAGAGAGGATCTCTATTGTTATCAAAAAGGGCGGAGCGCTTTTTCTGAATGACAATCCCATATCGAAAGCCGACCTGCTGGTCAAGCTGACTGCGATAAGCAAGCGCAATCCGGATGTATTTCTCAAGGCAGACAAGGACGTGCCGTATGGAACGGTGGTCGAGATCATGGGAGAGGTGAAGGAGGCAGGCATAGAGAAACTCGGAATGGTAACGGAACCTAAAATTTCGTTTAAATGAAGACGGACCGCCTTTACAGCTCTCTTTTTTTTTCGCTGTCTTTGCACTCTC
>Ga0181523_10003625_pt1 | contig 13979 bp, 11 predicted proteins | sample PEATcosm2014_Bin_43_FD_119752 | JGI IMG/M metagenome (GOLD analysis project Ga0181523, IMG submission 119752) | Peatland microbial communities from MTU Mesocosm Facility, Houghton, MI, USA - PEATcosm2014_Bin05_30_metaG | ecosystem: Environmental > Terrestrial > Soil > Wetlands > Peat | place...
AATTCTACGACTCGGGCGGCAATTCGATTGCCTGGATCCAGAACGGCAAGCCCAGCCCTCAAGCCCTCTCGATGATCCTGCTCTTTCAGAATGCTTCTTCGAAGGGCCTCAACCCCGACGACTACGACGCATCGCTATGGGACGCGCGACTGACCCGGCTGCAACCGTCGGTGCCCAAGGCATCGGATACCGACCTTGCGCATATCGATCTGGCGCTGACTGTCTCCGCGATGCGCTACATTTCCGCCCTGCATGTTGGAAGGGTGAACCCTCAACACTTCAAGTTCGGCCTGGTCGTCGGACCCAAGCGGTTGGACTTGGCCGAATTGCTGAGAACGCAGGTGCTCCCGGCGTCGGACATTGCCGCGGTCGTCGCGAAAGTCGAACCGCCTTATGATGGTTATCGGCGAGCCGAAGATGCGCTCCTCAGCTACTCGAAGATGGCGAGCGCGGCTGACGCTCCGCTGATACCTGTACCGCAAAAGGGCGTGCGCCCCGGAAATCCGTTCGCGTCGATGGCTGCGCTGGTCGCGCGATTGCGACAGCTCGGCGACCTTCCATCGAGCAGCGAGGTGCCCGCCAATTCGAGCGTTTACGACCCTGCCGTGGTCGGCGCCGTGAAACATTTCCAGCGTCGCCATGGCCTCGATACCGACGGTGTGTTGGGTAAGGGCACGGTGACCGAATTGAACGTGCCGCTCAAAACCCGCGTGCAACAGCTCCAACTCGCGCTGGAACGATATCGCTGGATACCGCCGGACTTCCCCGAGCCGCCGATCCTTGTCAACATCCCCGAATTTCGGCTACGTACGATGCGCCGTCAGCCGGCCAACTACCTGACGATGAGAGTAATCGTCGGCAGGGCGATGCGTACTCAGACGCCCGTGTTCGCGAACACCATGAAGTATGTGATCTTCCGCCCGTATTGGCTGGTTCCGACCTCGATTCTGCGCCACGAGACGATTCCGAAGACGCTGCGCAATCCGAACTACCTGGCGGATAACGGATTCGAAGTAGTAGATCGAAGCGGCAACGTCGTCCCTTCATCTCCGGCATCGGACGATGTAATAAACGGGCTTCGCTCCGGCTCGCTGAGCGTGCGGCAGAAACCCGGACCCAAGAATGCGCTCGGTCTGATCAAGTTCATATTCCCCAATCAATACAACGTCTATCTGCACAGCACGCCCGAGCAGGAACTGTTCTCGCGCTCCCGCCGCGACTTCAGTCACGGATGCATCCGGGTCGAGGATCCGCCCGCTCTGGCGGCGTGGGTACTGCGCGACAAACCCGAGTGGACGATGGACAAAATTCAGGCGGCAATGAAGACCGGCGCCGATAATGTGCAGGTGAATCTCGACAAGCCTATTCCGGTACTAATTCTCTATAGTACCGCGGTAGTTGAGCCGGATGGCGAAGTCCGCTTTTTCGATGACATATATGGCTATGATGCGTCGCTGCTCAGGACGCTCGCGAATGGCTATCCATATCCGAACTGATTAGCCACTCCAATAGTCAGTCGTAAATATATATTTCAGGCTACGCCGTGTGCCTTGAACCAGGCCTGCATCCGCTTCCATCCATCCTTGGCGGCTTCCGGCCGGTAGCTGGGCCGATAGTCGGCGTTAAAGCCGTGCGGAGTATCGGGATAGATCACGATTTCTGACGGCTTGCCCGCCGCCTTCAGCGCGGCGCGCATCTGCTCGATCTGCGCAACCGGGATTCCCATGTCGGCGCCGCCGTAGAGGCCGAGAATCGGCGCGTTGATCTGATCCACCAAATCGATCGGATTCTTCGGCCTGATGGCGGCCGCCGCGGGCTGCAGCGGCCCATACCACGCGACCCCGGCTTTCAGGGAGCGGTTGTGTGCGGCATAGAGCCAGACCTGCCGGCCGCCCCAGCAAAACCCGGTGATACCGAGTTTCGCGGTATCAGCCTTACCCGTGCTTTTCGCCCACGCCACGGTCGCGTCGAGATCGTAGGCCACCTGATTGTCGGGCACTTTGGCGACGACGTTGGCGATGATCTGCTTAACGTCACTCATGCTCGCGACGTCGCCTTCGCGCGCATAGAGCAACGGCGCCACCGCAAAGTAGCCCAGTTTGGCCAGACGCCGACAGATGTCCCTGATATGTTCGTGGACGCCAAAAATCTCGTGAACCACCAGCACCGTCGGAAAAGGCCCTCCGCTCGCCGGCATCGCGCGATACGCAGGAATCTCGCCGCCTTCGACCGGAATCTTGACCTCACCGGCAACCAATCCGTTGCTATCGGTCGTAATCGTGTCGGCCGACACCGGCATCACCGCCAGCGCGAAGCCGGCCGCGAGACTTCCCACCACGAATGCGCGGCGCGAGAGTTGAGGTTGCGATATCGGCCGCTTGACCCCTGCGTCGTCCGCTCGATCCATCTTTGGTTACCCGTCTTGTTCCCAGCATAAAGTCAGGCTGGTTGCCTGCTTCTCAATTTCTGCAAGACCGTCAGCTGGAACGCAAGGGAGTTTCGCGCATGAAGCCGACGGTATCGTCCAAATCGCGGATGCCGGCGTCCGAGCCCAGGCCTTGTGCCACCAACGCTGCCGCAGCATTGCCGAGCTTCATGCATTCCGACGGCGGCCAACCCAGCCCGATCGCGCGAATGAAGCCGGCGCAATACGCGTCGCCGCATCCCGACGTGTCAACTACCGCAATATCGTGCGCCGCCAGATGCACCTTCTCGCGCGCGGTCGTTAGCAGGCTGCCATCGGCGCCCATCGTGAGCACGACTCCGCGCACGCCGAGGTCGAGCAGCTGCCGGGCTGCCTCTTCGGGTGCCTGTGATTGCGTGAGCTTGCAAGCTTGATCGGCGTTGGGCATGAACCAATCAACGAACGGCAGACAGGGCTTCAGGATCGCGAGGAGCTTGGGTGAGCCTTCGCTCAGGATGTCCATGCTGGTGGTGGCGCCGCTGTCGCGTGCGCGCCGGAGTATCTGCGCGGCTCCATCGCGCCCCAGTCCGCGCATCGAATCGCTGCCGCCGAGATGCAGATGCGCCGCGCGCTCGATCAACGGCCAGGGTACGTCGTCGATCGAATAGACGGCGTTGGCTCCGATCACATGAAGCGCAGGCCGGTCTCCGTTCGGCCTGATCGGCAGGATACTGGCTGAGGTCTGGACGCCGGGCTTGCGAATAACCTGGCTGGTATCGACGCCGAAGCTGTTCAACGCGCTGATAAGTACGTCTCCCAGGGCATCGTCGCCGACGGCGCCCACCGTCGCAACCGCGAGTCCCAATTTCGCCAGGCCAACTGCTGTGCCCGCCGCAGACCCAGCCGGTGCGAGCCGAATCTCGTCGAGCAACACGCTGCCTTGCCCATCGGGGATATGAGTAACGTAGCGGCCGAGGATGTCGAGGACGTGTGCGCCGAGCGTAACCGCCGGACCGATCATCAGTGACTTGATTCCGCTTCGGGGCCGACTTTCATCCGCGCGATGTGGTGTGCTTGCTTGCGCGCGATTTCGCGATCCTGGCGCGCGATCACCGCGGAGTGAAGCTGCGCGACGGTCTTTTCAGGAAGAACGGTTACCGGCTTGCCGGTCGCCAGCGCTTGCATGTAGATCGTGGCGGACTTCTCCAGCAACTCTACAAGAGTGAAAGCCTCGTCGAGATCGGTACCGATGCAAAGCGCGCCGTGGTTCTGAATTATGTAGCAATGGCATCGATTGGCGAGCTTGCGCGCGACATTGTCGTGCAGTTCGCGCGTGCCTGACAGGGCGTAGGGCACGACCTCGACGCTCTTGCCTATTGCCAGCGTGACTTCGTCGAACAGTGGCGGAATCGGCTGATTCAGCACGCTGAGCGCGCTCGCAGCCATCTGATGGGTATGAATGACGGCGCTGACGTCGGCGCGTATTTTGTACGTCGCTACGTGCATCGGAGTTTCGATCGACGGTTTGCGCTCGCCCTCGATTCGCGCGAGGTCGAAGTCCACGACGCAGATATCCTCGATCGTCATCAGGTTGTATTGAAGGTGCGTCGGCGTGATGACGATGGCGTCCTCGTCCTCGACGAGCATCGAGACGTTGCCCGCGCTGCCGGACTTCGATCCGAAGTAACCGTCGGCGGACAGGCGCTGGGTGATGCGCAGGACTCGCCGCTTGTATTCGTCGTAGTGTCCCATTTCAGAAAAACGCCGCCCCCCGGGGTATCGCTCGAACTTCACGATACCGCGGAGGTGCAGCTGTTACCACATTATAGGAGGTCTTCGATTCGCGCGCCTCAAAGCTTGACCGAGTTGACCACCTGGATTTCCGTAAAGCCGAGCAGACCCCAAGGGCCGTTCTCCACGCCAATCCCGGACCACTTGGCTCCGCCGAACGGAAGATTCGGTGCGATCGCAACATGCTGATTGACCCAGGCCGAACCGCATTCCAGTTGCGATGCCACCTCCGCGCCGCGTGCCGAATCGTTGGACCACACGGAACCGCTCAGCCCGAAGTGGGTCGCGTTCGCACGGCGGACCGCATCATCGACATCCTTGTAGGGAATGACCGGAAGCGCGGGGCCGAACTGTTCTTCATCGACCAGCCGCACGCCATCGGAAATATTTCCGACGATCGTGGGGGCAAAGAAATAACCTTCCTTGCCCACGCGCGCGCCGCCGGAGACAATCTTCGCGCCGTGCTTCTTGGCGTCCTCGACCAGCTCGGTCACTCGCTCGAATTGGGGCTTGTTGTTGATTGGCCCGAGCTGGGTTCCGGCCTCGAGTCCGTCTCCCACCTTGACGCCGCGCGCGAGCTCGCCAAGCTTCTCGAGCAACGTGGCGTACATCTTTTCCGGAACGTACACCCGCTTGATCGCGCTGCAGATCTGCCCGGAGTTCTCGAACGCGCCCCAGAAAATCTTCGGCGCCACCGCCGCCGGATCCACGTCCGACAAAATGATCGCGGCGTCGTTGCCGCCGAGCTCGAGCGTAACCCGCTTCAGATCCGGCGCCGCTGCCGCTGCAACCTTCTTGCCGGTTTCAACCGAGCCGGTGAATGAAATCTTTCTCGGCGCCGGATGACTGGTCATCCACGCACCGAGCTCGTCGCCGCCCGATACCACGTTGAGGACTCCGGGCGGAACAATGTCGCGCAGGATCTCGCCAAGCATCAGCGTGGTGATCGGCGTGAACGGCGAGGGCTTCAGCACGACGGTGTTGCCGGCGAGCAGGGCCGGCGCGATCTTCCACATCCCGAGCATCAGCGGGTAATTCCACGGCGTGATCGCGGCGATGACGCCGAGCGGTTTGCGCTTTATTTCAATTTTGCCCTGCGGCGTGTCCTGAAGTACCTCGCTGGGCAAATCGAGCATCGACGTGTATGCGCACCACATCGAGGTGCCCATGATTTCCTGCCCCGCCTTGTCCAGCGGCTTGCCCTGCTCCTTGGTTAGAGTGCGCGCCAGTCCTTCGGGCGGTTGTTGCAATGCGGCCGCGCATTCCTGGAGGACTTTGCGCCGCGCGTTGATGTCGCGGCTCCAGGCGGGAAACGCACGCTGCGCGGCGGACATCGCCTGATCGAGTTCGGCCCTGGTGCAATCGGGAACCTCGGCGAAGACTTTTCCGGTGGCGGGATTGATCACGCCGGTGGATTTCGATCCCTTCACCGACTGGCCGTCGATGGTCATGGTGTATCCGGGCATTACGAATCTCCTTATATGCGCAATTATGCGCAATCCGTACGGGCAAATGTAATTGATTCATTACAACGCCGGTCGTATCGCACGCAAACGGCGCATGAGTGACAGCGTGAATTACTCGAACAGGCGGGCAAGATGAGGGCGGCCCGATACCGAGCCGCCCCCGATTGTTCCGAAGCGATTAGTTTGTCTTTTGACTCGAGCTTTTGTCGGTGGTCGTGGTAGAGCCACCCGGATTCTGATCGGTCGTAGTCGTGGTCGATGACTGCGAGGTTTTCTCGGAGCCCTGCGCCGGAGCGGCTGCGCCGGGAGCGCCCGGTGCTCCTGGTGGTCCTTGTTCGCCGGCTACGGGGACTGTCGTCGTAGTATCCTTTTCGCATCCGACGACCGCGGTACCGAGCAGGAATGCGATTCCAATCAACGCCGCCGCACTGCCTAGCTGTCTTTTCATAGTGATTACTCCTGATTCCTCATCGAAGCCTTTCTTGATGTTCGTGCGATAGTGATTTTCCGCACCTACTCTTCGAGGGTTACCATATCAGTACTAGCCAGCGAATGTATCTTTGGGTCGTCGATCATAGTTACTGGCATAACCAAACGGGACGTTTTGCCGCGGCTCAGCCAATCTTGCGAACCATATTCTTGCTTTGCGATGCGTGAGCCCGAAACACGGAAACGCCTGCCCGGTGACTCGGCGGCGCTTCGCGTGTGCAGCCGCGCAAAAGCCTGGTACGAAGTGGCGTCGGATGAAAGGTTCGGATCGCCAAGTCTTAATGACTGCGCGATTTCCCGATCTCAAAACCTTAATCGCGGCTTCACGTGAAACTCGCGGGAATTAATTTCATTCTAATCACCGGGTAATCAACATTCCCTATCCTCCCGACGCTGCCGAAATTCGTATCGGCCGCATCAATCTAACGAGGAGGAACAAGAGAATGCGAAAAAAAATCGCGCGGTCCGTTGCAATGGGCCTCGTGGGCCTGCTCATCCAACAGGGTTCGGGGGCTGCCTTCGGCCCTCCGCCGGAGGGGCCGCCCACCGCCACGCCCATCAAGCACCTGGTAGTGATCTACCCGGAAAATATTTCCTTCGATCATTACTTCGGCACCTATCCGGTCGCAGCCAACCCAGCGGGTGAGCCACAGTTCCATGCGCAGCCCTGGACGCCGAACGTCAACGGGCTCAGCGGCGCGCTGCTGACAAACAACCCGAACTTCCTGAACACTCTCAACAACTCCACCTCCAACACCGGCGGTGGCTCGGGCGCCGCAGCCAATCCGTTTCGCCTCGATCGCAGCCAGGCCGCAACCGCGGATCAGAACCACGACTACGGCCCCGAACAGGCCGCGGCTGACTCGGGCCTGATGGATCTGTTCCCGTTCGATGTCGGCAACGAACTCTCACCGCCGCCGCTCGAGGCGTCGACGGTCCCTAACACCGATGCCCAAACCATGGGCTACTACGACGGCAACACCGTCACCGCGCTGTGGAACTACGCGCAATACTTCGCCATGAATGACAACTCCTTCGACACGACGTTCGGCCCATCGACGCCCGGGGCGATCAACCTCGTTTCCGGGCAGACCAACGGCGCCGTGGCCGCAAACTACAGCAACGCGGTCAGCTTCGTGCCGCTGGTCGGGCCGAACACCGACGGCTCGTACACCATCATTGGCGACACCGACCCGACCGGCGATGTGTGCTCCTCCACGTCGGAAACCAGCAAAGGTGAAACGGTCACGATGACCGGAAAGAACATCGGTGATCTGCTCAACGCCGCGGGGATCAGCTGGGGATGGTTCCAGGGTGGATTCAATCTGACTCTGACCAATAACGGCCCGGGAGGCAATGGAGAGAGCGGCTGCAACCGCAAGACCACCTCGGCGGTGACGGGTGTTACGAAAGTCGACTTCATCCCGCATCATGCAGCGTTCCAGTATTACGCGAGCACGGCGAACCCGACTCATGCGCGTCCCACCGTTCCACCGAGCCAATACGGCCAATACAGTGCCCCTGCCGACGCGGCCAATCATCAGTACGACACCGACGACTTCTTCGCCGCGCTTGCCGCGAACAACCTGCCTTCGGTCAGCTTCATCAAGCCGCCCGGCTTCCAGCAGGGTCATCCGGAGTACTCCGACCCGCTCGACGAGCAGACCTTTCTCGTGACCGTGCTCAACGCGCTCCAGCAGTCGCGCTTTTGGAGTTCCACCGCGGTAGTGATCTCGTGGGACGATTCGGACGGATGGTACGATCACGTGATGTCGCCGATCCTCAACCAGTCGGCGAGCAGCGCCGACGCGTTGACCGGCCCGGGTGCTTGCGGCACCGGCGACGCCGCCCTGCCGGGCGTCAATCCCGCGCTCGCACATGCGCAAGGTCGCTGCGGCTACGGGCCGCGCCTGCCGTTCCTGGTGATCTCGCCGTTCTCGCGGCCCAACTTCGTCGATCACACGCTGACCGCCCAGGTCTCTGCCATCCGCTTCGTCGAGGATAACTGGCTCGGCGGACAACGGATCCAGGGCTCCTTCGACGCGATCACCAACTCGATCGACTCGATGCTGGACTTCCGGCGTCCACAGCCGAATCCCCCGCTCTTGCTGGATCCTTCCACCGGAGAGCCGCTTCATTTTTTCTAGGTCTTCGGACCCATCGACAACGGGCGCGCGTCCGATGCGGCGCGCGCCCGTTACGTTCCCACCCGCTGTCGAATCAAAAGAACGAAATGCCTGGTCCGGCTGGCCCTAACACGCGTAGCCGTGGCGTCGCCGAGCGTCGATGCCGGGAGCCATCGTTGCCTTTGCCCTGCTGCCTCGGAATACAGTATGATGATCGCGTGCTTACACCGTATGGGTTCCATACAGTGAATAAGGCACAGATAGGTAGACGGCGGCGCTTACGATAACTGAGGATAATTTATGAACAGATTCAAATATCTTGCAATCTTTGCCGTGGTTGGAATCTGCTTCGCAGTGACTGCTCCCAAAAATGGAGGCTCAGGTCACCATCAACATTGGAGTTCCCCCTGAATGCCCTTACGGTTACTATGACTACTCTCCTTATACTTGTGCTCCTTGGGGCTACTACGGCCCGGAATGGTTCACGGGTGGTGTGTTCATTGGCGCTGGCCCGTGGTATCACGGCCCTGACCACTTCCAGGGCTACGTAAATAACAGTTACGATCCTCATCGCGGCTATAAAGGCCCAGACCCAAAGGTTGGTGAGAAACCTGAGCCGTCAAAGCGTCCCGATAAGGTTGCCAACTTCAAAGGAAATGAAGCGCGCGATGGGCGCGGTCACGTAGTCGCGGATAAGAAACGCTAAGCACAGCCGACGCGAACGGTTCAATAGCTGTTGCAGACCTGGCCCGGTATCGAGCGCACGATAATCGGGGCGCCGGATTTCGCCGGCGCCCCGATTGATGTCGCATGCATTGACGGAATTATTCAGCGCGGTGGTTTCTCGCCGCGGTACTTGAGCGTGAGCTCCGCGACTCCAGCCGCGACGTTCAGTCCATTCTGCCCTTCGACTGATACCGGCTGAAGCGCGATCGACTGATCGAAGCCTCCGACCAGGACGTTTGCGCCCCCACCCGCACCAAGCGTGACGCTCGCGGTCACACCGCCGTAGTGCCCTTCCAATGCCCCGGGCTTGACATCCTTGGTTGGCGCGGCGACCGCCCACAAAATCACCGATGATTTGAGATAGCCGATATCTGCGCCGAACTTCGAGATGCTTCCATTGTAGTATTCGACTCTTCCGCCATTGGAACCGTATGAGCATTTGAGGTCGCGCGAAGATCCGAACACAAATCCCCATCCCGAAGCTTCGTGACAAGTCAGATAGCCCGTCTTGACGGTGTACTTGCCGCCCTCGGCGTGTGCCGTCAATGACCAACAACTCAAGAAGAGCATACTGGCAACAACAACCGCGATGCGTAGTCCTGGTTTCATGTCTTCCTCCTGAAGGCCAAGCGCTAGATTGTTTCCTGACCGACGTCAGCCAAAAAGCAAGAACCTGCGATTCCCCCTTTGCCTCTCTGATCCTTGTAGACCGAATGGCCCCCCTCGGCAAGCCGCAACCCGGTTCAGTCCGCAGCGATAAGCCCCAGCCTCCGTCCACAACGCCGATCGATGCCTTGCCTCTCGCCGCTTCGCGATCGATGCTTTCACTTTCGGCGGGAGCGGATTGCTGGCGGGCGTCCCTGTAAGGTAGGACGATGACCGTTGGATCGGCGCGGCGCGAAATGATTCAAACTCTTCTGATCGACAATTACGACTCTTTCACGTTCAACCTGTTTCAGCTCATCGCGCAGGTTAACGGGAATGAACCCATCGTCATAAAAAATGATCAGCTTGCCTGGGATGATCTGAAAAATCACCGCTTCGACAACATCGTTATTTCGCCCGGGCCCGGACACCCTCAAAACCACCGCGACTTTGGCGTCTCCCGCGACGCGATCCTGTTCGCCCCGGTGCCGATCCTCGGCGTCTGCATTGGTCATCAGGGAATCGGCGATGCCTTTGGCGCCACCGTCGCGCTTGCGCCGGAGCCTATGCACGGCCGGGTCGCCCAAGTCTATCATCATGGCGATCCTTTGTTCACGGGCGTGCCTTCCCCCTTTTCCGCCGTTCGCTATCATTCGCTATGCGTCGTGCCTCCTATCCCTGCTCCCTTGACGGCAATCGCATGGACCGCCGACGGCGTAGTCATGGGCCTCCGCCACGGGGATCGGCCGATCTGGGGCATTCAATTTCATCCCGAATCGATCTGTAGCGACTATGGCCATCGGATATTGGCGAATTTTCGCGACCTGTCCCATTCCTTCATACAGGCGCGCAAACGCCGTCCCCAGCCGTCGCTTCCGCCTGCAAAGCCCTTCCTCCAACCAGCCGCCGAGCCGACTGCCGATCGCCATCCGAAGTTTCAGCTGCTATCGCGACGTCTCGACATCTGTCCCGATGCGCAAGCCGTGTACGGCGCATCCTATGGCCGTTCGCCAAGCGCATTCTGGCTCGATAGCAACCTGGTAGTTCCCGGCCTGTCGCGCTTCTCCTTCATCGGCGATGGTTCTGGTCCCCACAGTTTCAGAGTCCTATACGATACTCACAGTGGTACACTTACCGTCGCCGATTCATCAGGCGCCCGCCCGATCGAGCAGAGTGTGTTTGAGTACCTGCGGGAATTTATCGAGCAGGTGCGCATCGCTCCTGCCGATTTGCCCTTTGATTTTACCTGCGGTTTTGTAGGTTACCTTGGCTATGAACTGAAGCGTGAATGCGGCGCCGGCTTTGCCTACAAGTCGGCTACTCCGGATGCTTACTTCCTATTCGCCGACCGGCTGATCGCAATCGATCACCTGGCCGCCGTCACCTATCTGGTCTGTCTGGCGCCCGCCGGAGATAGCGCCGATGAAAGCGAGCGATGGTTCGACGCGATCGAGGCGCATCTGCGCCGCCTCCCGGCCGGGCCTGCCGCGCCCCCATTCGCCCGCCCGGAGATCGCGATCCCGACGCGCTATCAGCATTCGCCGCCGGAATACCTCGAGCTGATCGAACGATGCCTTCACGAGTTGCGCCACGGCGAATCCTACGAAATCTGCCTGACCAATAAGATATTTCCGCAGGCGCGAATCGACCCGATAGCCACTTACAACGTTCTGCGCGCGATCAACCCCGCGCCATACGCGGCCTTGCTCACTTTTCCGGGTCTGTCGATCCTGAGCGCGTCGCCCGAGCGCTTTGTCAAAATCGATTGCGCCGGCAATGTCGAATCGCGGCCGATAAAGGGCACCGCCCCGCGCGGGCGCACCCCCGCCGATGACGATCGGATGCGCCGGGAACTGCAATCCAGCGAAAAGGAGCGCGCCGAGAACCTCATGATCGTGGACTTGATCCGCAACGATCTCGGCCGCGTCTGCAAGATCGGCACAGTCGAGGTGCCCCGCTTGATGGAACTCGAGAGCTACGCCACCGTTCATCAGTTGGTGAGCACGGTGCGCGGATGCCTGCGGCCAGGACTGACCGCGATCGATTGCTTGAGGGCCGCGTTTCCGGGCGGTTCCATGACCGGCGCGCCGAAACTTCGCACCATGGAGATCATCGATCGCCTCGAGAACAATGCGCGGGGAATTTATTCCGGCGCTCTGGGGTTCCTTTCGATTTCCGGCGCGGCGGATTTTTCAATGGTTATACGCACCATCGTTGTCGCCGACGGCGCGATCTCGGTCGGCGTCGGCGGCGCCGTCGTGATCGGCTCGCAACCCGCGCGCGAGCTCGAGGAGGCGATGCTGAAAGCTCAGGCGCCGCTGCGCGCAATCGCGCTGACCTCCGAGTGAAGGGACCTTTGCATTCTTTCTTAACCCTGAGTGCAGGGGTCACCTCTGGCCGTTGGCACGGCCGCGCAGTATTAAGCTGTGGGCAGGGGCCGCGCGCGACAACGGAGCGCGGCCTTAACACTGAGTGCAGGGGTCACCCCTGCGGCTACAGACGTGGAATTCAGTCTGATTGAAAGCATTCTCTGGACGAGGTCGTCCGGCTATGTGCTCCTGCAATACCATTTGCGGCGCCTGGCGTCGTCGGCGGAATGCTTGGGCTTTGTCTGCGACTTGGGCGAGGTCGCCCGCACCCTGCAAGGATCCGCTGGTAACCTGTCCGCCGAGCCGTTCTGGAAAATTCGATTGATGCTGGCGCGGGACGGCACGCTATCGGTATCCGCCGCCCCAATCGAACCACCTACTCACAAGGAACCCATCCCACGCGCGGTGATTTCCACCATCGCGGTTTCCAGTGCGGACCCTATCATCCGCCATAAGACGACCCGGCGCGCCTTGTACGACGCCGAGCTTAGGACCTGGTCGGCTCGAACGGGATGCTTCGACGTCATCTTCGTCAACGAACGCGCCGAAGTTACCGAAGGCGCGCGCACCAACGTGTTTATCCAGCGCGGCGCGGCTATCCTTACGCCGCCGCTGGAATGCGGGCTGCTGGACGGCACGCTGCGAAGATGGATGCTCGATAGTCAGGCGATTCCCACGCGTGAATGCGTGTTGACGGTAGAGGACTTAAGCTCGGCCGATCGGATTTTTCTCGGCAATTCCGTCCGCGGCCTCATCGAAGTCCGTTTATAGCACTACCTATGCCCGCGATTCTTCTGAGCTACGCCTCGTTGCTTGCGCGCGCCGGATCCCGTACCAGGACTCGTTGAGCATAGCGCGACCTGCGCGATGCGGTCGCGATCGCGGCTTCGGACTGCGACCGGGCAGCGGCACTACGTCGACGCGATCGCCACGCCGATCCTCTCGGCGCCGAGGAACCAGCCGCTTCGGGCGTTGTAGTAGATGCGTAGCTCTTGGCCGCTGCGCGCGACGTCGAGCTGATAGACGAACGCGCGCTTCCACCCGCTCCCTTCCGGCCTGATGATCGGCTCAGGATCCACCTGCGTCCATGCGAAGCCGTCCGTCGACGCCAGTAGCAGGATCGCTGAGCCGGTCGCGCCCGCCGCGTCCCGGTAGATCCCGTTCTGCAGGCCGACGAAGCCGTCGCCGTCGCGGAAAACCTTGATCGCGCCCGCCCCGAGGTTGCGATACGGATCGTCGCGCGAGGGCGACAGGATCGGCTGCGCCCGCTTGCGGAACGGCCCCTCCGGCGAGTCCCCCTCGGCCACGCCGATGTAACGCGGTTCGATGAACAGGCAATCCCTAAGGAAGACTGCGCCTGCGCTGTAGTAGAGGAGGAAGCCCGATCGCCCCTCGACCAGGCACGGGTTGCCGGTCACCGCCGGGAACCGGCCCTCCCACGCCATCGAGGGCTCGAGAACGATGCGGGGCGCGCTCCAGGAGACGAGGTCGCTCGACGTGCGCAGCTCCACGACCGAACGGCGCAAGCTCAAGTAGTGCTCGTAGAAGAGCAGAAAGCGATCGCCGATGCGCCGTACGCATGGCCGCATCCCCCTGAACAGAACGTGACTCCCGCGCGTCCAGGCCAAGCCGTCCCCGCTCGTGAAGTGGTAGATCCCCCTAAGCCCGTTCGCGAAGAGGTGCCAGCGTCCGTCCGGCGTCAACTCCGGAGGAAGCACCGTGGGGTCCGCGATGATCCACTCGGGCCAATGCGGTTCGATCAGCGGATTGCCTGGGTAGTCGCGAAACGCACTCCACTCCGGCGATGGCGTGTATGCGCTCGCGAACGCTGTCACGGCTAAGACCGGTTGCTTTCGAGCGTCGGATCGCGGAACAGGATTCCTTCCGCATAGAGTTTGCGAATCTGCTCCGCCGGCATCTTAAGCAACTCGCACAGAACTCGCTCGTTGTCCTCGCCCAGTCT
>Ga0181523_10003626_pt1 | contig 13979 bp, 12 predicted proteins | sample PEATcosm2014_Bin_43_FD_119752 | JGI IMG/M metagenome (GOLD analysis project Ga0181523, IMG submission 119752) | Peatland microbial communities from MTU Mesocosm Facility, Houghton, MI, USA - PEATcosm2014_Bin05_30_metaG | ecosystem: Environmental > Terrestrial > Soil > Wetlands > Peat | place...
AGACTTCTTTAGGCTTCGGCAGCCTGTTTGGTCTCTTCAGTTGTCGCCATGTTCTCCAGTAGTCGGCGCAGTTGCTTCACGAGGTCGTGGACAGACTCGAGTTTTTCGGACGCCGCCACCGACAGGCTGGGGGTTTCGAGGGCCAGCTCAGTGGACAGCAGCAGCGCCGTTACCGTGCCATTCAGCTCGCTGCAGATCGCGCCGAGCGCCGCTCGGCGGGCTTGCACTTCCTCGCGCTGGCGGCGTTGCACGGCGGAACGGACCTCGCGCACCAGACGCTCCATCCCACTGATTGCCAGATTGACCTGCACCGGGATGGCAGTGCCCAGATGGTCGAGTGTGCTCCCGCCTTCATTCGGCTCGGTTTCGAGCAGGTACTGATCGAGCACCACGACACGGTAGCATTCCGCCCGCAAGAGAGTGGTTGCCCGGGCCAGACTTTCGGTCACAATAACCTGCTCGCCTGTCGCTTCGTGCAACGCCGCGGAACACTCGGGTGCCCGCTCGCTCGGCGTCACAAAAAGGATCATGGTGAATCCTTACGCAACTTCCGGGCCAATCAGCTCTATCTGAAAATGAATGAGTTGCAGACTGGGTTGTAACGCTAAACTCCCGTTCTGGCACCGCTTTCGGGCCGACCGCTCGGAATCGGGACTTGCAGAATTTGTAATTTGTGATTTGTAATTTAAATGCGGGACGAGAGGAATTTACAGGTTCCAATTACAAATTAAAAATTGCCAATCACCAATTACCAATTACCCATTACAAATTCCTCGCTTCGTATTCTTTCAGCTTGCGGTACAGAGTCGTTTTCCCAATGCCCAGCAGCCGCGCTGCCAGCATCTTGTCTCCGTTCACTTGGGTAAGCGCATTCAGGATAGTCTGCTTCTCCAGTTCTGCCATGGGCACGATGGCATGACCATTGCTCGGCTGGCTCACTCCCATCAATTCGATGGGCGCGCTGTAAATCTGCGTGGGAAGGTCACGCAGCTGAATTTCGTGCGCGCTGCTCAGGGCGCAGGCGCGCTCCAGCGAGTTTTCCAGTTCGCGCACGTTGCCCGGCCAGTCGTAATTCAGGAGCGCCTTGAGCGCCTCGTCCGAGATCGTCTTTTCGAGGCCGACGTCGCGCCCAATGCGTTCGAGAATGTGCGCCACCAGCAGCGGGATGTCCTGCCGGCGTTCGCGCAACGCCGGAAGCCGCAGGGTAAGCACGTTCAGCCGAAAAAAAAGATCTCGGCGGAAGGTGCCCTCGGCCACGGCGCGTTCCAGGTCGCGATTGGTAGCGGCCAGTATGCGCACGTTGATGGGCACGCGCTTCACGCTGCCGACCGGACGAATCTCCTTCTCCTGAATTGCGCGCAGCAGCTTCGCCTGCAAGTCGATGGGCAACTCGCCTATCTCGTCCAAAAATACCGTGCCCCCTTCGGCGATGGCCAGCAGCCCGTCCTTGGGATTAGTGGCGCCCGTGAAGGCGCCGCGTACGTGGCCGAACAGTTCGCTTTCGATCAAGGTGGGCACGAGTGATCCGCAGTCGACCGGAATGAATGGCTTGTTGCGGAAGATGCCGGCGAAGTGAATGGACTTGGCAACCAACTCCTTGCCCGTGCCGCTTTCACCCAGAATCAACACCGGATGCGAGCTCTGTCCGGCTTTGGCGATGATGCGGTAGAGCTTTTCCATCTCCGGCGCGCGCCCAACGAGGTTGCCGAAGCCGTGCCGCGACTTGATGGTCTCCCGCAGCATGCGGTTCTCCGTCTTTAGGCGCAGATGTCCCGCCACCCGTTCCAGCAGCAGACGGAGTTCTTCCATGCTGAAGGGCTTGGTGACGTAGTCGTACGCGCCACCCTTCATTGCCTGGACGGCCGATTGCACCGTGCCATGGCCGGTCACGACGATCACCAGCGCGTCGGCACGACGCTTCTTGATGGCGTGCAGCGCGTCCAAACCGCCGGCGCCCGGGCGCAAGTCCAGCAGCACGGCGTCGGTGCTGGAGCTGTCGAGCAGCCGGTAGGCATGTTCGGCGGACTCGGCTACCTGGGTGTTGAATCCAAGCGAGTGCGCCACCTCGCGGCAACCCTCGCGGATGTTGCGGTCACCGTCCACGATCAAAAGGTTCAGGAAATTCGCACCTTCGATTTGCGCGGGGTGTACATGCGTATGGCTGAGGACGGCGGCGGTCGTGGCGGTGAACATGGCGAACCTCCTCTTGCAGTGCAGATTTCAAGAGCATTAACAGATCTAGCGAGGCAATTCAGTCTGCGAGTTCGATGGCCGGCAGAAGCACTTCGATCGAGGTACCGCGTCCCGGTTCGCTCTCCACCTGGATCATGCCTCCCAACTCGCCGATGATGCGCTGCACCGTAGTCAGACCCAGACCCGTGCCCTCTCCCGGCTTCTTGGTGGTGAAGAAAGGCTCGAACAGGTGCGCGCGCGTCTCCGCATCCATGCCGCAGCCGTTGTCTTTCACCAGGAGCGAAACGGCGCGCCGGACAACGCCCGGCTTAAGAGACTCGCTGGGGACCTCAATCGGCAACTGATGGGGCAATTTCGCAGGCCGAGTGATCAGCTCGATCTTTCCACCTTTGGGCAACGCATCGCGCGCGTTCAGCACCAGGTTGAACAGGATCTGCCGCAGCTGTGCCGGATCGCCGAGGACGAGTCCCGCGTCCGGGCCGAGCGCGGCGTCTGACGCGGCATCTAGCTCGTCGTCTAACAATATGATGAGTTCAATCTGTTCTCCCAGCAACCGCTGCAAGAGATTCTTTGTGGAAGCCACCATTTCGTTCAGTGAGGTTGGTCGTGGCTCCGCCGTTTGCTTGCGCGCGATCGCCAGGAGTTGCTGCGTCAGGGCCGCGCCTTGCTCGCTTGCCATGCGGACTTCTTCCACGTGCTGGCTCAACTGGGCGTGTTTCAATCCTCTCCCCAATTCAGCGTTCCCAGGACCAGCATTTTCAGAGCCAGCATTCCCGAATCCGGTGCTTAAGAGATCGCAGTACAACAGAACGCCGGTCAGCAGATTGTTAAAGTCGTGCGCGATTCCAGCCGCCAGCCGTCCGATGACCTCCATTTTTTCGGCCTGGCGCAAATGTTGCTCCGTCCGCCGGCGTTCGGTCGCGTCCGTGAGCATGGCGATCAAAAAGGCAGGCTGGCGATGAGCGTCGCCAGCCACCGAGAGTGTCAGATGCCCCCAGAGTTCCGAACCGTCTTTGCGCCGGTAACGTTTTTCGACTTCGAGCGAGTCGCGCTCGCCCCGTATCAACTCGCCAAGGCGCGGCTCGTCCGGCGAAAGATCGTCCAGTGATAGATTGTCTGGCAAAGGATTGGCGTGAGAAATCTCGCGAGGATTTTCTAGATGACTTTCGCGTTCAGGCTCGGGATAGAGTTTGCGCACTTGCTTGCCTTCCAGTTCCTGCCGGCTGTAGCCGAGCATTCTGCAGAGTGCGGGATTCGGTTCCAGAATGCGGCCATCGAGTTGGCAAACCCCGATGCCAATCGCGGCTCCTTCAAACATTGCCTGGTAGCGCAGGTCGCGGTCCTAGTCGCGAGCGGCCGGAAATTGAGTCACGACGTTCATAGAGATTCAGCTCTCAGCTGTCAGCTCTCAGCTTTCAGGAAAGAAGGTCTAAGACCTGATTCCTGAAACTTGATACCTGATTGCGATTCCAAGCTGGGAAGAGATGCCGCAGCTTTTCCGCAAACGGACCGCCGCAAACCTGATTAGGAAAAGTTTAGTGCGAAAGCCGGTCGCGTTAAGTGCGGGCCATCACACTGAATTTGTGACAATTCCGGAGGCTTGGTCGGATCCAGGCAAGGGTGTAACCGCTTATATGTCAACGTGAATTCAAGTTTTTTCTTCGGACGTGCACCAGTTTCTCAACCTCGGCCACGACGTTTCCGGACTGGTCCCTGATTTCGACTGTGAACACACGCTCAATCTTCTCCTGGGAATTCAGAGCTTGCCGGATTTCGCCGATCTGCTCGTCGGATAGACGGAAACTCGCGGAAACCGTCCCGCGCCCCGGCTTCTTGAAACGGATGCTGGCTGCTTTGTCCCAGACAATGTACCCACTTCCCAAATTCTCAATCAGCATGACCATGAAGAACGGGTCGGCCATCGAGTACAGGGACCCTCCGTAGTGGGTGCCAACGTAATTTCGATTCCACCAGCGCAGTTTCATCTCGACATCGATCTCTTTCCAGCCGGAGCCGATTCGCCGCACTCGGATCCCCGCACCCAGAAACGGCGGCCAGACATTCAAAAGCATTCGCATGTGGGGCTTCAAAGTCGTTTTCACGCTGCGCTCCTGCTAAGTGTCACGCCGGGCCGGGTAGGTTCAGCCAAGAATGACTTAAAGTCACGGACATGCAGAAATCCTGTCAAGCGCCCAAAACCTCCATTTTCCCGCTATTTCCATGATTCCATTAAGGAAATAAATGTCCGAAATCTGGCGGTACACCCTCTTCCAATTTGATATTCTAAAAGTATAGGTAGAAAACAAAGGCGTGGCCAACGGCCGCGCCTTTTTCCATTTTGGGAACACAAAGTCTTACGAGTCGGCGAAAGTTGAAAAAGGAGCAAACGCAATGTCGAACAGCACCCAAGTCTACACGGACGTCCACACGCTCGCGAAAGCGAGCTTCACCGCGGCCAGCATAACGAAAGGCAAGACCATAGACAACATCGACCTCAGCGGCGAAGCGAGCGCCGTCGCCGAAGCCATCAGCGCGGCCAAGCGCGGCCTGCAACTCATCATCGCCAATCTCGACTCGGCTGATCCCCAACTGGTGCTCGCTAACGACATCCTCGGAACGCTCACCTAAAACACGGACGAACAGAGGGTCGCATTGTAGCGCTCATTCCTGAGACACGAGGTTACCCGTCCAAGCTCTGCTTGGGCGGGGTGCCTTGATCGTGTTAGATCCGTCCCCCACCCACTTGCCTAATTGTCGTCGCCGTCATTGTCATCCCGAAGCTTGGACTCAAATTCTGATCCAGAGCCAAGAGTGACGCGGCCCTGGGGTTTGGGACTGGGGCAACTGCGTCCGAATTGATATTCTGATTGGGGCCGACATGCAACCCCACCCGAATCGCGTAGTCATGGCTGTGCCGATGCTTATCCTGCTGACGCTGGGATCCTTCTGTGCCTGTGGCCGTCCCCCGTCTGACAAATCTGCGGACGCGGATGCACAAAAGCTGCCCTTCGATCGGCAGCCGCGCTCGACGGGAATTTCTCCCAGCCATTCGCTGATTCCCTCGACCACGAAGCTGCCCGAGGGGACGCCGATCCCGGTCCATCTGCGAAGCGCACTTTCGAGCGCGTCGTCGCATGCGGGAGATACCTTTAGCGCGACCATCGATGCGCCGGTCGTGATCGACGGCCAGACGCTGGTTCCTCAGGGTTCACAGGCGACGGGGCGCGTACTTGAAGCCAAACCGGCCGCAAGTTCTCGCGGAAGTTCAGTTGTAAGTTCCTTTGAACCCGGCTATCTGCGGATCGTGCTGGTGAGTTTGAATGTCGGTGGCAAGACATTGACGATCGAGACGTCCAGCATCTTTGCCAAGGGCGGCTCGCGCGACGAACGAAACTCGGCGACCGGCATGGCCGCTGGCGCCGTTCAGAACGACAAGAATAAAGATAATGACAAGAACAGAGATAAAGACATAGCTTTCGGCGTCGATCGCCGTCTCAACTTCCGTCTCGCCCAGGCTGCCGATTTGCAATAAGCCTGACCAGCAATGAGCAGTATGCTTCAGGCTGCCAGGCCCTGGACGTGAGATCAACCTCTATACCTGACAGAAATCCCAAGTTGGCCTCCGACGTGATACGTATGCTTGGAACTGAGCTTTTTTGACCAGATTTCGACCTCTCCGGAATGAGAGAGTTCTTCCAGAACCATTTGCGAGCGAGACGCAGTCTGCAGTTGTGTTTCGTCCGAAATCGGCTCTCAATCCACGCAACCCGCGTCAGCAGAGCAACAACGGGCAAACGAGGGATGATGGGCCAGAGGAATCACCATGCATATTCGTTTCATTCGCGCGCCGTTGTTCGCGCTGTCAATCGCCTTCATCGTGCTGTCAATGTCGGCGGCATCGTTCGCGCAGATCGGCGTGGCCATTAGGATCGGTCCGCCGCCGCTGCCCGTCTATGAGCAGCCGCTTTGTCCGGGTGACGGTTATCTCTGGACACCCGGCTACTGGGGCTACGACTACGACGTCACCGACTACTACTGGGTGCCAGGCACCTGGGTGATGGGGCCGGAAATCGGTTTCCTGTGGACTCCAGCCTATTGGGGTTGGGGCGGCGACGGATTCGTTTTCTATGACGGCTACTGGGGTCCGCAAGTAGGCTTCTACGGCGGAATCAATTATGGCTTCGGCTATTTCGGTTCAGGTTTTGAAGGCGGGCGTTGGGACGGCGGACACTTTTTCTACAACCGCTCCGTGAACAACGTGAACGTCACCGACATTCATAACACTTACGACACGCACGTGACTTACAACAACGAGAGCCACGTCAGTTACAACGGCGGCAACGGTGGAGTCAATGCGCGTCCGACAGCTCAAGAAGAGGCTGCGGGGCGTGATAGACACATCCCACCGGTAGCGGCTCAAACTCAACATGCGCAGGCGGCCCGAGCCAACCCGCAGCAACGCGCGTCGGCGAACATGGGCAGACCAGGCGTGGCCGCGACACCCAGGCCCGGAGATTTTAATGACCGTGCCGCTGCCCCGGCCAAAGAGGCAGGAGGGTCCTATACTCCTGCCAATCGCGTCGGAACTCAGGGTCGTTCCGAGAACAACGCTGCTCCGCTCAGCGCAGCCGTCCATCCCCGCGACCTTCCGCCCATGACCCGGAGCACTCCAAATACGGGCAACGCGAAGCGGGACAGGAAGTACCAGCAGCAGCAGGATAAGCAGGCTGGGAAGCAGCAGCAGGAGCGGGACCAACTCCAGCAGAAGCAGGACGAGGAGCATGTGAAGATGGATAAACAGAAGGTGAATGACACGCAAAGGCAGCAGGTGGAACAGGGCCATCAGCAGCAGACGCAGCAATTGCAGCAAAGACACCAACAGGAGCAACAGCAACTGCAGGCGAAACAGCAGCCGGCGAGCCGCGAGCCGGGCAAGAGGTAAGATGGAGAACCGGACGAGGCATCGGCCAACCAGTCGAGGCCTCGTCCGGCATGATTTAGCCAATCTCTACGCTACTCAAACACACGTCGGCACCGTGGACCAACCAGATTCCCGACTGCTCGTGCGCGTCGCGCCGCACCGATTTCATCTTCGTCAACGCGCCGCTTGCCATGGCCGCTCTCAACAAGGGTTCGCGCTGCGCATCGCGTGCGCTCGTGCAGGAATGGATAGCCAGGGAAGTCACGATTTGCGCGGAAAAGTACGAATCAATCGTGGGTTCTGCCGTGAGACGGATCGGCTGAAATTGCAACATCGAGGTCCACGTGCAGCCTTTGGCCCGGACTAGCTTCAGGCGGGTAGCAGTTGCCATCCTTATTGTAGTTAGCAGGACAGCCGCGGGCGAAATCAGTGCGCCTTGGTGACTGAGAGAATTGCCAGACGTCTGCAAAGGGAATTCCGCTCGCTCCCGGCGAGAGATCCTTTCGTGAAACGGTGCAGCCGGGGGAAGGTGGACAGGAGTCGTTGACGACCCAATATTCTATTTTTCTTCCAACAGAATTTTTCCGGATATCTTCCGCGGTTACGATGGAAGTGCTGGAATCTTCCTTGGCAGCAATGCCCGAACAATATACTCCCGCTGCAAAGTGCGCAGAGGTCACTCCGTCGACCCAGGCATGAAGATAGGCGCGTTGTTCTGGAAGAAGACGTCCGCCTTGTTCCTGGTCGAGGAAGATGACTGTCTGGACTGGAAATCCTTCCGCACGCGCCGCCGCGACCGCTGCCGCAGCATCCGACGTTCCCAACTTGACCGCGTCCCCGGCCGATTTGATCTCCGCGTAGGTGCGTCCGTTAAATAGAACCAGGAAGCCGAAGCCGGCGGCTTGAAGGGTCTGGCGCTTTCCAACCCAGGAATTTGTTTTCGCTCCCGGCGGATTATTCAGCCAGTAACCGGAGTAGGAAAAGTTCTGGCGGAGAATTTTCAAGTTGGCATCGCCCGGATAGTCGTTGCGATCGAACCCGAGGTATGCGGCTTGTGTCGGGTGCGCGCTAGAGTCGGGCAAGAGTTGACAGCCGGCGGTCAGGAACGCTAAGACTACTGCGATCAGCGGCAATGCTTTCATTCTGAGGCGTCCCCTTGTGCTCATCAACATCCTTCAATGTCGCGAATCCGCTCGCTCTGCTTCCGAGCGAAAATGTATGCCCTTCGGCTCTGGTACTCGACGTCCGGTGGATAAGGCTCTCTCTCGATGACCTCTTCAATGGCCAGTCCCGCTGCCTCTAGATGATGGCGGATTGCCGATGTCTGGAAAAGGAAGAAATCCATTGAGATCGGCCGACCCCACAACTCATCTTCGTGAAGGGCTTCATCGCCAACATGAAAGGCAAGCAACAGCAGTCCGCCTGGTTGCAGCACTCTCTCGATTTCTCGAAACACCAAGGGCAGAGATTCCTGGGGAAGATTAACGATGGCGTAGAAAGCGGCGATCCCAGCAAGCGTTCCATCCGGAAGGTCCAGAGCCAGCATGTTTCCTTGCCGGAAGGAAATGTCAGGGTTCAGTTGTCGAGCCTCTTCTAACATTCGCGGCGAGAGATCCAGACCGAAGACCGGGACGCCCGCATCGCGCAGGTAGCGGGCGACGTGGCCCGGGCCGCAGCCCATGTCGCATACTTCGCCACGTCCTGCGACTGCAGCGGCGAAGCGATCGAGCAGTTCCTGGTCCAGCGGCTTGTGCTGGAGTTCGTGGAAAATTCGGCGTGCGTATTCGTCCGCGAGCCGATCGTAGCTTTCGCGAATTGAGCGGATGATGTTGTCCATCGACGAATTTCGGCATCGCGGAAGCGATGCCCTGACATGAGACCAAATCGTTTACTAGTTCGTCAGGCTGTCGCCTTTTCATCTTCCCGGCGTTCGGGTTTCACGGCGGCCACCGGCAGTCGCAGGCGGAAAGTTGTGCCGGCATCGACGATGGAATCAAATTCCACCGAGCCATAATGCCACTGCATGATCTGGTAGGTCTGCGCCAGCCCGATTCCGCTTCCGCCCTGGTCGCCCTTGGTGGTGTAGTACAGTTCGAAAATCTTTTCCTGCGCCTCGGGCGGAATGCCGCAACCCTGGTCCCGCACTTCGGCGACAATCATTTCGTCATCGCGCCGGGCCGCGAGGGTGAGAGTTCCTCCCGCTGTCATGGACTGCACACCGTTGAGCACCAGGTTTAGAATCGCCTGCTTCATTAGATCGGAATCAACTTTCACGAGCAGCGCGTTCTCTTCATGGGACAGCTCATGGCTGGGCAATTGGAGCACCACATGCACGCCGTGACGGGCAGCATCAGGCGCGGCCAGCACCGATACATCCTCCAGAATCTTCCGCAGGTCCACTTCCTCCAGCCGTAAATCGCGGGGACGGGTGAAGTCCACCAGGATTTGCACGACGCGGTCTAGACGGTGGATTTCCTTGCCGATGATGTCCATGTGACGGAGCGTGTCGGGATCGTCCTGCTGCAATTTGTTCTGCAGCAACTGCAAGTGCAGCACGATGGCATTGATGGGATTCTTGACCTCGTGTGCCACCCCTCGAGTCAGGCGTCCGCTGGCGGAAAGGCGGCGCGAAATTTCGATCTCGTTCTCAATCCGGCGCACCGATTCGGCATCGCGCATGGTGAGCAGCGCGCCAATGGGCGTGCCCTTTTCCTGAATGAAGTCGAGCGACACCTGTACCCGGCGGCCATCGACGGCGTCGAATTCGTATTGCACTAACGGCCGCTGTTTCTGGAAGGCGGGCAGAACTACTGCGCCCAAGACTGTTCCATCGGAAAAAATTTCTTCCGCGGTACGCCCCAGGATTTCGCGGCGCGGTCGTCCCAGAAATTTTTCCGCCGAGGCGCTCACCAGCACGACTCGCGTATCGCGCGTGAACAACATGAGACCGTCCTGCAGTTTGGTCATCACCTGCTCAACATTGTCTTTCAACGCGGAAAAAATCTCGTTGGTATCGCGAATCTGACGGCCGAGGTGCGCGATCTTCAGCGATACCAGGCCGACTTCATCGCCGGCGCTGGTCTCCTCGTCGGGCAAGACGTCGCCCGCGCTGGCGCTGTCGAGGTTGCGGCTGATCGTTTTCAGGGGGCCGAGCGCGACATTCGAAACCACGGCGCCCAGCACCAGTGAACAGAAAATCGCGACTACGGAAAAAAAAGCGGCCTGCTGCAGTTTCGGCGTCAGTTCGTGGCGGAGAAAAACCGTCGAGACACCCACCCGAACGCCACCAAAGGTCTGTCTGTCGTACTCCAGTTTCATGCTCACGTCATACACGCCGCCGGGGCCGTAGAGTAGGTGCAGTTGGTGGCGAAAGCCGGCGTCGCGCAGCAGCGCCAGACTGGGGCGCTCCGGGACCGGTTTGCCGTTCAGCGAAGGATTCGTATCGAGAATTGCCACACCATTCGGATCAACAATGGCGGCGTCGTAGATGATGTGAGAACTCCCCAACACCGATTCCAGCATGTCGTTCAGGTTGGTGTCGGTCTGCAAGTAATTCGCAATGGCGGAACGCATCGCCTTGGGATTCTCCGTGTCCACGCGCGTGCTAGTCAGGTCGGGCACCGCTTTGGATGCGGCAAGCTCCAGTGCGTCGGCGAGCTGGGAAGCGGTTTCGTCGGCCCAGAGCAAGCGCTGGTGCAGCAGTTGCGACAGGTAGATCCAGGAAAAGCTCACCACCAGCGCCGTGAACAGCGTGGTAATGGCGAGCACGATGATGAATTTGCGCGTCATTGATTAAAGAAGCTCTCGGTTGTTAGCTCTCAGCGAACGCTAGCAAGCATTCCTGAGAGCTGATAGCTGGGAGCTGAGAGCCTCTTTCTTACTCCTCTTCAGTCAGCACAGCATCCTGTGGGCGATCGTACTCTTTCAACTTGTTATGCAGTGTCTTCAAGCTGATGCCGAGTATCTCCGCGGCTCGCGTTTTGTTGGTATTCGTGGCCTGCAGAGTTTTCAGGATAAGCAGTTTCTCCGCTTCTTCAACCGTTGTGCCCACGCCGAGGTGCACGGCATCGGGATCGTTCACCACCGGCCGTATGCTCTGGCCAAAGCCCGGCGGCAAATGTTTGGTTTCCACCAGTCCGCTTTCGCAGACGATGACGGCGCGTTCCAGCGTGTTGCGCAACTCGCGAACATTGCCCGGCCAGGAGTAAGTCTGGAACATATTGAGCACGGCTTCGCTCACATCGGCGACCTTGCGACCGTGCTTCTCGTTCATCTCCGCCAGCAGGCTCTTGGCTAACTCGCGGATATCTTCCTTATGCTCGCGCAGCGCCGGCATATGAATATTGAAAACGTTAAGCCGGTAATAAAGATCCTGGCGCAGTTCTCCATTGGCTACGGCCTCGTCGGGAACTTTGTTGGTGGCGGCGAGCACGCGCACATCCACTGAAGTCTCGACCTTGCTACCGAGGCGGCGCAGTTTGTGGTCTTCGAGCACGCGCAACAGCTTGGCCTGGGTGCCCACCGGCATCTCGCCAATCTCGTCGAGCAGCAGGGTCCCGCCTTCGGCCAGTTCAAAACAGCCGGTGCGGCGCTCCGCCGCGCCCGTGAATGCGCCTTTTTCGTGGCCAAAAATTTCGCTCTCGATCAGCGTTTCGGGAATGGCCGCGCAATTAATGGGGACGAAGGGCTTGTTGCGCCGCGGACTCAGATCGTGGATGGTGCGCGCCACCAGTTCCTTGCCGGTGCCACTAGCTCCGGTGATCAAGACCGAGGCGGTGCTCGGTGCCACTTGCTCGATCAGCCGGAAAATCGCCTGCATCTCCGGGGATGCGCCGACTAGCAGGCCGAGTGCTCCTTTATCCCGCAAGCGGCGGCGGAGCGCTTCATTCTCGGTGCGGGTGTTCAGGATCTCGCCGATATTGTTAAGAATGGAGCGGAGGCGGCGGAAGTCGATGGGTTTCTCGATGTAGTCCTGCACGCCGAGCCGGCCCGCGTGAAAGGCGGTGTCGGTCGCCTTCTGGGCGGTCACCATGATCACCGCAACCGACTGCGCCAGGTCCGCCAACTTCTCCACCAACTCCATGCCGCCCATGCGGGGCATCTTTACATCGGTGATCACAATGGAGGGCGCAAAGACGGGAATTTTTTCCAGGGCATCCACGCCGTCAACCGCAGTGTCGGTGCGATAGCCCCATCCCGAGACCAGTTCGGCCAGCCCGGTTCGTTCATTCTCTTCGTCCTCGACAATCAGTACCCGTTCCTGTGTCATATTTCCAAGGCCCAAGCCTAAGCAGTCATTATTCAGGGAAGCGCGTCGCCCCGCAACCCGGCCGGAATGGGCGAATATCAATTTGAGATCAATTTTGATCCGCCTCAAGTCCAGAAAAGAAAAAATGGAGATACGCCCTGCGAGGGCTATAAAATGACCCTGTCAATTCTTCCACTATTGCAAAAATGCCCACTTGCTGTAGAATTCTGTGTTTCCCAGGTGCAGCCTATTCTGTGCGTACCGTAGGGCTTTTGATTCCAGGTCTATTAAATAGTTTGCTGTGGATTTGATTCGGAGGAACTCAATGTCACTTTGTCACGAAACTTACCGGAGATGCGCGAGTGTCGCGCTCATCCTGGCCCTCGTTCTGCTTGCGTCGCCAGCTTTTTTGAACGCACAAACTGCTCCCCACCCAAGCCATCAAGTATGTCGTCGGACGACTTCCCTAAGGCGGAATTTTTTATCGGGTATCAGTGGTGGAACCCGGGCGGCAACATCCCCGATCTAAGCACGACCCCACCCACCGCTTTTAAGTTGCCCTCAGTCTGGCAGGGTTTTGGCAGCAATCTCGCTTACAACTTCACCAAGTACCTGGCCCTTGAAGCCAATTATGGTGGGGACTGGAACCGCTACGCTGCTAACAACGCCTTCGTCGTTGGCCCGAAGTTGACCTGGCGCGGCGACGGTGTGAACTTTTTCGTGCACACCATGCTCGGATTTGATCGGTTCTCGTCGCGAGGTCTTCAATCCAGCAACGGCGTGGCCGCGGTTCTGGGCGGCGGCATGGATCTCAAAATCTGGAAGCCGCTCTCGCTCCGTCTGTTTGAAGCCGACTACCAGCTCGAGCGCGTGAATTTTTCCAGCAATGTCGGTCCCGAAGACCCCGGGTTGCGGCGTCAGACTTTCAACGGAACCCGTCTGACGACCGGTTTGGTATTTAATTTTGGCGGAGCTCCTGAAGTTCCTGTGGCGGCAGCCTGTTCGGTGCAGCCGATTGACGTTATGGTGGGCGAGCCGGTGCACGCCACCGTGGCTGCCAGCAACTTCAACCCCAAGCACACGCTTACTTACAGCTGGACCAGCACCGGAGGCAAGGTTGAGGGCAAGGACGCCGGCGCCACCATTGACACCAACGGGCTCAGCGGCGGCAGTTATACCGCCACCGCAACGGTCACCGATGCGAAGGCCAAGAAGAACAACACAGCCAGTTGTACGGCGAACTTCACGGTGAAGGAACCACCCAAGAACCCGCCGCAGATATCCTGCTCGGCGAGCCCATCGATGGTTCAGGCCGGTACTTCGGCGACCATTACCTGCACCTGCACCAGTCCGGATAATGTTCCGGTGACGGTGGGAGGATGGACTGCGAGCGGCGGCAGCATTTCAGGTAACGGCAACTCCGCCACGCTTTCCACCACCGGTGCATCGCCAGGCGCCATCAGTATCGGCGCTACTTGTACCGACTCGCGCGGCTTAACGGCTTCGACCTCAAGCTCGGTGACGGTTGAAAATCCGCCCCCGCCGCCCCCGCCGCAAGCCACCAAGGTGAACGAGTGCCAGTATCCCAACGTCAAGAAGCCGTGGCGCGTCGATAAC
>Ga0181523_10003628_pt1 | contig 13976 bp, 14 predicted proteins | sample PEATcosm2014_Bin_43_FD_119752 | JGI IMG/M metagenome (GOLD analysis project Ga0181523, IMG submission 119752) | Peatland microbial communities from MTU Mesocosm Facility, Houghton, MI, USA - PEATcosm2014_Bin05_30_metaG | ecosystem: Environmental > Terrestrial > Soil > Wetlands > Peat | place...
CGTCGCCGGTTCCAACTGCGGCGGCCTCCACCAGCTCAGGGGTGAGCTTTCCGTCCGGGGTGGCCACGGCGATCAGCTTGCTCCCGAGGAAGCGCTCCGGGGCCCCGCACTCGTCGACGTTGATGTGGGCGTTCTCCGCGCAGATGACCGCTTCGAAGGGGCGCAGCAACGACTGAAGGCCGACCACGTTGGCCCCGGTCCCATTGAAGGCGAGGAATACCTCGGCGTCGTCACCGAAGTGCTGTCGGAAGAGGCGGACGGCCTCGGCGGTCACCTGGTCGTCGCCGTAGGCAGGGGCATGGTCGACGTTGGCACCGGCAATGGCCGCCAGGACGTCACGGTGGATGCCGGAGAAGTTGTCGCTGGCGAAGGTGCGTTGGGCAGTCGTCATCAGTCGCGCACCAACGGCTTGTAGCGGAGCCGGTGGGGCTGGTCGGCGTCCACGCCGAGGCGCTTCTTGCGGTCCTCCTCATAGTCGCTGAAGTTCCCCTCCCACCACCGGACCTCGGAGTCACCCTCGAAGGCGAGGACGTGGGTGGCGATCCGGTCGAGGAACCACCGGTCGTGGCTGATGACCACGGCACAGCCCGGAAACCCGATCAGCGCCTCCTCGAGCGCCCGCAAGGTGTCGACATCGAGGTCGTTGGTGGGTTCGTCGAGGAGGAGGACGTTGCCGCCGCTCTTCAGCACCTTGGCCAGCTGGACCCGGTTCCGCTCTCCTCCGGACAGCTGCCCGACCTTCTTCTGCTGGTCGCTGCCGGTGAAGCCGAAGCTGGCCACGTAGGCCCGCCCGTGCAGCTCGCGGTGACCCACGACCAGGTGCTCATGGCCGCCGGTGATCTCGTCGAAGACAGTGGCCTCGGCGCCAAGCGCGTCCCTCGACTGGTCGACATAGCCCAACTCGACCGTGGCCCCGATCTCGAGCCGGCCGGCATCGGGCTGCTCCTCACCGACGATCATACGGAAGAGGGTGGTCTTGCCGGCGCCGTTGGGGCCGATGACCCCGACGATGCCGCCCGGCGGGAGGAGGAAGGACAGCCCGTCGATGAGCAGCCGGTCGCCGTAGCCCTTGACCAGGCCTTCGGCGTCCACCACCCGGTCGCCGAGGCGGGCCCCGGCAGGGATGGTGATCTCCAGCTTGTCGGCCCGCCGCTCGGCTGCTTCGGACTCGGCCACCAGGTCGTTGTAGGCGTTGATGCGGGCCTTCCCCTTGCTCTGGCGGGCCCTGGGGGACATCCGGATCCACTCGAGCTCGCGCTGTAGGGCTTGCTGGCGGGACCTGTCGGCTCTCTGCTCGCCGGCCAGCCGGGCCTGCTTCTGCTCCAGCCACGACGAGTAGTTGCCCTCCCAGGGGATGCCCGCACCCCGGTCGAGCTCGAGGATCCATCCGGCCACGTTGTCGAGGAAGTATCGGTCGTGGGTGACGGCGACCACCGTTCCCGGGTAGTCCTGCAGGGTGCGCTCGAGCCAGGCCACCGACTCGGCGTCGAGGTGGTTGGTCGGCTCGTCGAGGAGGAGCAGGTCGGGCCTGGAGAGGAGGAGCCGGCAGAGCGCCACCCGGCGGCGCTCCCCACCCGACAGGGTGGTGACGTCGGCGTCTCCGGGCGGGAGGCGGAGGGCGTCCATGGCGATCTCGAACGTCCGATCGAGGTCCCATGCGCCGGCGGCATCGATCTTGTCCTGGAGCTCGGCCTGCTCGGCGAGGAGCTTGTCGAAGTCGGCGTCGGGCTCGCCCATGGCCGAGCACACCGCGTTGAACCGATCCACCAGTGCCTTAACCTCGCCCACACCCTCGGACACGTTGCCGAGGACGTCCTTGGTGGGGTCGAGCTGCGGCTCCTGGGCAAGGAACCCGACGGTGAAGCCGCTGGTCAGCCGGGCCTCGCCGCTGAAACCGTCGTCTTCTCCGGCCATGATGAGCAGGAGGGACGACTTACCTGAGCCGTTGGATCCGATGACGCCGATCTTCGCCCCCGGATAGAAGGAGAGGTTGATGCCCTTGAGCACCTCCCGGTCGGGCGGATAGTACCGCCGCAGGTCACGCATGGTGTAGATGTACTGGGCTGCCATGGCGACCAGTGTGCCAGCCGGGAGGACGGCTTCCGTCCGCACCGACCTGGCAGGTCGCCCCGGATGCGGTCCCCTGGCCCACACTCGGGCTCCCAGACCTTTCGGGCTCCCAGACCTTTCGGGCTCCCGGACCTCCGGGGCCCCGGTGGGCGTCCCAGCCGTTGGTCCGGGCATGGTCGGGCGATGAAAGTATCCTGGGCGAGGATGACGCACGGGGCGCAGCACCACAGGGGGATCGCCAGTTGCCACCACTTCCCGGGCCATGCCGCTATCGAGTCGGACCGGTGTGCGGTTGACTCTTGACCCCGAAGGCGCAGTAGGTACCGGGACGGCCGGGCCCTCGGAGCCGGAAGAGGCGGGGAACGCAGCATCCGTCGGCTCGGAGCCGAACAACGTCCGAACACCAAAGTCCCGCCGGGAGGCTGTGGGTGAGCTGATCGGCCGCCTGGTCACCGCCGTCCGGGACGGCGACGAGCAAATGGTGGAGAGCGCGGTGCTGGCGCTCAGTCAGCGCAGCCGCTGGCTGGCACCGCTCGCCATGGTGGTCGGCGCCTTTGCCATGCTCTTCCAGGGGGTCAAGCTCCTCTTCACCAACTGGCGTCTGACCCTGGTGCAGATCCTTCCGGCCATGTGGATCTGGTGCGCCATGCTCGACCTCAAGGCCCATGTGTTCCACGGCAAGGAGTTCCACATCCTCAGGGGGCCGTGGCTGATCCCCGTCGTGCTGGCAATCGCCGCCATCACCGCCGGCAGCTTCTTCCTCAACGCGGTCTTCGCCTTTGCCATCGCAAAGGCTGGCGCACCGGAGATCCGCCCGGCGTTCGCCAAGGCACGAATGCATTTGCGCACGATCTTCGCCTGGGGGTTCGGGGTCGGACTGGCGCTCGGATTCGCGACCGTGGTGGCCACCCGTTGGGGCCTCGGGTGGTTCGGAGTGTCCCTGGGGATCGTGGTAGCGGTGATGATGCTCGTGTACGTGGCAGTGCCGGCCAGGCTCGTCGGCGTCAAATCTGAGCGCTCGAGCCGCGACAAATTGGCCGCAACGGCGATCGGGGGGGCAATCGGGGCCATGGTGTGCTCACCGCCCTACGTCCTGGGACGGGTGGCGCTTCTCATGCTCGGATCCCACACGTTCCGCTATCTGGCGATCATCCTCCTGGCCGTGGCGATCGTGCTGCAGACAGGCGCGACCAGTGCGGTCAAGGCCATCAAGATGAGCGCCAAGCTGGTCACCGGGCACACACCCGACGCCGCGAGATCAGCCGCTGACCCAGCGAGACCGGACACGGCCACTTCCACTTCCACTTCCACAGCCACTTCCACTTCCACTTCCACTTCCACTTCCACTTCCACTTCCACTTCCCGTGCCACTTCCACTTCCACCGCAGCTGCCGCCGGCGACAGCGCCCTCGGCGCCCACGGCGCTTCTCCGGGCGAAGCTGCGGCTCCCTTGGACGGCGTCTGACCAGAGACAGGCGTCGGTCCCACCCGTAGGGGCGGCCGTACCCGCGTGGGGCTCTGGCGCAGGCTTGCCCACATGGAGCGGCTGAGAGGCGCACCGTGGTCGGACCGGCCTTCGTCATCGTCGCCCGGATTGCACTGGCATCGGTGCTCTATCGATTCAAGAGCGAAAGCTCACGGTGGTCAAGTAGTCACTTAGGGTAATCACAACCGACCATCGGAGATCGGGTGCACCGAAGATCTCTTCTTCCTAGACCGTCAGCAGCCGAACTGCCGGTTTTCCTCGTGGCCGCAGGGGGATTCGCTGTGGCGCATTGGACCGGTGATCGGCGGTACACCGTGATCTCTTGCCAAAGAAGCGTTGCAGAGAAAGGAAAAACTGGCAGCTGCGGGGTCCCGACAAGGAGCGACGTTGGTCTCGGGCACCGCGTGCAAGGTCGTCGGCAAGGCGATCTGCAAGGTGCATGCCCAACGCTGCTGACGTGGACGAGCGGCCGAAGGAAGTGCCCAGACCTCATGTTGGCCAGGAAGCCGATCCGTCTCCGCTATGCCAAACAAGTTGCACACATCGTGCAATCAACCGTGCACATCGTTGCGACCATCCATACCGTTCCCGTCCTATGCAGGGGCAGGCCACTCATCGGCTGACATCGAGAAGATCCACGAAGCGGATCGGTCCAGTGGCCGTGGCCGTGGCCGTGGCCGTGGCCGTGGGCCTATTCATCACCTCCTGCGGCGTCGCTCCTCTTGCCGGCCACGCACGAATCTCCGCAGCCGGCACGTGGGCGGTGGCAGGCACGCTGGCAGGCACTCCCGGGAACTCTTCGATTGAGTCCGAACAGGTGGTGGCGGCTTGGATCGCAGCCCAGCAGGCGTTTGACTCCGCTGCACTCTCCGCTGACCCCAGCACTCCAGGTTTGGCTGCGACAACGGTGCCACCCCAGATCGACGCGAGCCGATCGCTGCTGGAGCAGATGAGCGAGGCAGATGAGCGTGCCGAAGGTGTTGTACGGTTCGGGAACCCGCACGTGGTGAGCGCGCAGGCAACTCTGGCCGAAGTGCGGTCCTGCGTGCACGATGCCGAGATCGTGGTTTCCGCGACGTCCGGCGTGCCGGTCGCTGGAGTCCTGGGCGAAGTGGACTACGAGCTCTTCGAGTCGACAATGGAGTCGACACCCAGCGGATGGAAACTGATGACTCAGACCGTGGGGGCCGGCGCATGCACCGGTCGCTGATCTTCCCCATGGCACTCGCAGCGACCGCGGCGCTGCTGACCGGCACAGCGGAATCGGCGCATGCGGGGGCAAGCGGGAGTGACGGTCCGGGCGGGACGGTGAACGTGGGCGCGGGTAGTGGCGGGACACAAGGAGGTGTCCCCGGGTCCCCGGGAGGTGGGGGAGAGGGTACCGGGCAAGGTACCAACCCCTGGACATGCAGCTATACGGACCTGGTACTGAACAACGAGGGTGGCATTGCCCCGGGTGGCCCCACTCCGGGAGCGTGGTACTCGGTCACTTGCAACGATCGATTGACCGGGACGCAGACCACCCAAACCGAATGGATCCCCGATCAGTCCACCCCGAGCTCGCCCGCCGTTGACCCCCGCTCTGTCGCCCTGCAGGCTGAGCGCTCGCTGGCGCTTCCCGCGCCGGGTAGCCATTTCAATCCCACGGCAGCGTCCGTGGTCAATCTGCCGACATGGCTGTGGATCGACGCCGGCATCTGGCATTCCTACTCGATCACCGCATCGGTGGGTTCGGTGAGCGCAACCGCTGTGGCCAACCCGATCCTGGTCGCCTGGTCGATGGGTGACGGAGGCCAGGTGACGTGCCCCGGACCGGGCACTCCCTACAACCTGGGCCAACCTTCGTCCGGCCAGTCAACACAGTGCGAGTACAGCTACCTGCAGTCATCTGCTGGCCAGCCCTCTCCTAACGGCAATCCGGACGACGGCGCCTTCGCTGTCTCTGCAACGGTCTCCTGGGCCGTTTCGTGGTCCGCTCAGGGAACGGCAGGCGGAGGCGAATTGCCGATGTTGTCCACTTCGAGCAGGAGCACAGTTCGGGTTGAGCAGGTGCAGAGCATCAACTCGAACCTCTCAGCCGCGCCTGCGGCCGCGCCCCTCGGCGAAGGGCCTACGTCATGACGTCGTTGATGGAAGGGAAACCTCGAGAAGCGCCTACCCGTGGCGAATCGAAGACCGAGTTCCGGTTACCGGTCACTTCTCGCGGTCGGAGGCCGCTGGTTGCCGTCGTCTCAGCGTTGCTGGTGTTCACCAGTGTTGCGGTGTTCGCCAGTGTCTACTCCTCGGCGAACCACCAGACATCTGCACTCATCGTGGTCCAGACGATTCAAGAGGGACAACGCATATCCGGAACCGACCTCGGGCAGGCAAGTGTGGCGATTTCGGCAGGAGTCTCGCCGATCCCGGTTTCCAGTGCTCCGCTTCTGGCCGGAAAGCGGGCCGCTGTGACAATTCCCGCGGGCTCTCTCCTCACCCTCGCTGATGTCGCCGGGTCCGCTCCGATAGCCGCTGGCGAAGCGGTGGTGGGCATGGCATTGAAGGACGGTGAGTACCCATCGGCAGGCGTGGAATCCGGGGACCAGGTGATGATCGTGCAATCGGCGAACCCCGGTGCACCGGCGACGGCATCGGCATCGGCGACGGCGACCGACACCGGCTCTGGCTCTGGCTCACAGGATGTCGGAGGTTCAGCTTCGGGCGTGCTGGTGCCGCAGGCCACCGTGTTCGACGTCGGTCCGCCTTCGGCGAACTCCAGCAACGGCGCATCACTGTTGGTATCCGTCGAGGTGTCCACAACTCTGGCTGCGGAGGTATCGAATGCGGCAAGCGCAGGCGAGGTGAGCCTGGTGTTGCTTCCGCAGGGCAGTGGGGACCAGCTCGGTGGCGCACCGGTCAGCGGCGCTCCGGTTGGCGGTGCCCAATGACGGTTGTGTCGTTCCTATCTGTGAAGGGTGCGCCGGGGGTGACGACCCTGTGCTGCCTGGTGGGAGGCACGTGGCCGGCTCACCGCCGAGTGATGGTGGTCGAGTGCGATCCGAGTGGAGGGGACCTCGCCACACGATTTGGGTTGTCGGCGAGGTGCGGATGGCCGACGTTGGCGGCATCTGCTCGTCGTGAGGGGGGCGGTGCGACAATCACGCCGCACCTCCAACAACTGCCCGGAGGCCTCGATGTTCTGGTCGGCACGAAGCCTTCTGATCTTCCGCCGGCGCAGAGCGCGGAGGTCTCCCTGCTGTCGAGGATCTGGTCCGCACCGGATGACCCCTGGGATGTCTTGGTCGACCTCGGTCGGCTGCTGCAGGGAGACGAGGATTCACAGGCGTGGCTGCATCGATCGGACTCCGTGGTGGTGGTCACCGGTAGCGATGCGGCCTCAGTGGTCCAGGTCCGGGAGCGAGCCCCTGCGCTGAGTTCCCGATACGAAGACCGGCTTGGCCTGGTGGTGGTCGGTTCCGGTCCCCACCGGAGTGTCGAGATCGAGGCATTCACGGGAATCCGCCTGTTCGGAGAGTTGCCGTCCGATCCGGTAGCAGCGGGCATTGCCTGTGGCGCAGCGGGTGGTGGGCGCCGGCTGATGCGATCGCTCCTGGTCGCTTCAGTCTCTCGGCTGTCCAGGCATCTGGCGTCTGATGCAGGGGGTAACTCGGACTCGCTCCGTGGTTCGGGTGCAGATCAGCGGAAGCGTCCATGGGTACGAGCAGATCCGGACTGTCCGAGTGAAGGGATTGCAGGCGAACGTCCGGAGGATTCCGTCGCTGCACTCGACCCGGGCGTACCCCCCGGGGCCGGTCCCCGGGCACGGCTGCAGGAAGTGCCGACGTGACCGGCTCCCTGACAACGACCATCCGAAAGCTGGTGGCCGAGGATCTCTCCGCACCGGCTGCCATTGACCTTCTCGGTGAGGACCGGCGTGAGTTCGCCCGCCAGAGGGTGTTCTCCCACTTGGACAGGCTGGCTGCAGATGACGACGGATTGTTGCAGTCGATCGGCGGACCGGAGAGCGAGCAGCACCTTGCACGATCGGTACTCGATGCCCTCTTCGGCCTGGGCGCCCTTCAAACCCTCGTCGACAATCCGGAAATAGAGAACATCGATGTCAACGGGTGCGATTGCGTATGGGCGACCTTTGCCGATGGTTCCAAGATGCAGATGGCTCCTGTAGCCGACTCGGACGAAGAGCTGGTCGACGTGCTGCGGTCAGCAGCGAGCAAGTTCGGACTCTCGGAACGTCGGTTCGATCTGGCTCGACCCGAGCTCGACCTCCGCCTGCCCGACGGGAGCCGATTGTCCGCGTTGATGGCTGTCTCGGCCAGGCCCGCGGTTTCCGTCAGACGGCATCGATACGCGGATCTTTCGTTGGCGGACCTGACCACGCTCGGTTCGATCGACGCCGGACTGGCCTCGCTGCTCGGAGCGGCGGTGAAGGCAAGGAAGAACATCGTCGTCGCCGGGGCGATGAACTCGGGCAAGACCACCTTGTTGCGTGCCTTGGCCGCGGAGATCTCGCCTCGGGAGCGCATCGTGACGATCGAACAAGCGTTTGAGCTGGGTCTCGACACGGCGTCCGGGCGTCACCCCGACATGGTCGCCCTCGAGGCTCGGCCTTCGAATGTCGAGGGAGAAGGACGGATATCCGTTGCCGACCTCGTGCGGCGGGCGCTGCGGATGAACGCGGACCGAGTCATCGTGGGCGAGGTGCTGGGCGACGAGGTGCTCCCGATGCTCAATGCAATGAGCCAAGGCCGGTCCGGCTCGATGTGCACGATTCACGCCGACTCCTCGTCAGGCGTGTTCCGTCGCATCGCCTCGTATGCGGTGCAGGCTCCCGAGCGTCTTCCTCTGGAGGCGAGCAACCTGCTCATTGCGGGTGCGATTCACTTCGTCGTCTATCTCGACACCGAGATGCACGATGGGGCCGAGTCGGTGGCGGACCGTTCAGGCGGGCTTTATCCACAGAACGCGGAATGGCCGGACGATCCTCACAGTTTGCGTCGGTTCCCGTCGAGAGCGGCTCGTCGGCGATTCGTCTCGTCGATACGTGAAGTGGTCGATGCAGAGGGCGTGCAGGTCATTTCGAATGAGATCTTTCGTCCCGGCGCCGATCGGTGTGCGGTAGCGGCATCTCCTCTTCGCCCCGAAACCCTTCGGGAATTGGCTCGATTCGGATACGAGCCTTCGGGCGCCGTGCTTTCGGGGGCGTTGGCATGAAGGGCTTCGTGTCGATCCTCTGTGGAACGGCCTTCGGTCTGGGGATCGTCGGCATTGCGGCAACGTGGAGGAACGACCCGGACGGCGGCCAGTCGAAGGCGCGCAGAGGACTGATCCTCACAGAGGTTCGAAGTCACGCGCCATTGCTCCTTCTGGCCGGACTGACAGGGGTGACGTTCGTCGCGGTAACCGGCTGGCCGATGGCATTGCCAATTGCGGCTGGCGCCGTCTATGGGTTGCCCAAGTTGTTCGGCCGGACGTCGGGATCGGCGTCCATAGCCAAGGTGGAGGCGGTGGCAACCTGGACCGAGATGCTCCAGGGGACTCTTGCTGCTTCAGCCGGCTTGGGGCAGGCGATCATTGCGACCGCTGCGCTCAGTCCCGCCCCGATCCGAAGTGCCACCACCCGGCTTTCGGCGCAGCTCACTGCCGGTGTGCACCCCCGTGACGCACTGCTTCAGTTCTCCGAAGATGTCGGGGATCCCTGTGCCGATCGTGTGGTGTGCGCACTTCTGCTGGCAGTCACAACTCGCGCGCAACGTCTGGGTGACCTCTTGTCGGCATTGGCGGACTCGACCCGGGAGGAAGTGGCGCTCCGACTCCGAATTGAGACAAGCAGAGCGTCGATCCGTAGTGGCGTTCGGACGGTCATGGCCTTCTCCGTCGCTTTTGCAGTTGGCCTTGTGCTCCTGGCTCATCACTATCTGGCGCCGTTCGGATCGGACACCGGACAGTTGACGTTGGCCCTTGTCGGAGCTCTGTATGCCGTCGGTTTGACTCTGATGGTTTCGTTGTCCCGGCCCCCGAAGCCAGTGCGGCTGTTGGGTCGGGAAGTGGTCGAGCCATGAGTCTTGCCATTGGGTTGGGTGCCTTAGCCGGAGTCGGGGTCCTCGGGGCCTTCTTCGGTCTGAGGACAGCTCCCCCGACACTCGATGCCATCGTCGGCACGTTGAATCGATCGGTTGATGCCGGGTCACCTCCCGGGGAGCCACCGAACATCTCCCAGCGAGTGGGCAGATCGGTGATCGCTTGGGTCGGTGGCAGCAGCCTCTCGACTGATCCCAGAGCGGCAGTGTTCTCGTCCAACCTGGCCGTGACCGGCGAGTCCCCGGAGACGCTGGCATTCCAGGTGGTAGCGGGGGGTGGACTTGGTCTGTTGACCCCGCCACTTCTCTGGATCGGTTGCCAGGTGGCCGGGGCGGGGGTTCCACTTGCCGTGCCGGCCGTCTTGTCCCTTCTCCTCGTCAGCGTTGGGATCTGTTGGCCGATCGTGGTGCTGTTCGGTGAGGCAAAGCGACGTCGTCGTCACTTCAGAACCGTCGTTGCAACCTTCGTAGACATGGTGGTACTGGGCCTTGCCGGTGGAGTCGGGGTCGAAGGTGCCCTGTTCGCCGCCTCCCAGGTCAGTCCTGATTGGGCAGCAAGACGCTTGTCGACGGCACTCTTGGGTGCGCGGGAGAGCGGAAGGTCCCCTTGGGCGGCACTGGGTCAGCTCGGCGAAGAACTCGGAGTGACCGAACTGGTCGAGCTCTCCTCCACACTTCAACTCGCCGGCACGGAGGGAGCGAGGGTGCGGCAATCACTGAGTGCACGTGCGACATCGCTCCGCCGGCATGAACAGGCAGAAGAGGAGTCGGCGGCCAATGCGATGACGGAGCGGTTGTTCCTTCCTGGTGCCTTGCTGCTCATGGGGTTCCTCCTCTTCATCGGATACCCCGCTTTCAGCCGGATCCTCGGCGGCTTCTGATGGCGGCGCGGTGGAGGTTCGCCAGGTCGGCAGCTCAGCCGGAGGGCAAGGGGAACTCCATGCGACCCGGGGCTGCAGCCGGCCGCGTCCGGTCCTTCGTGTTCGGTCAACCGTCAAGATGAAAGAGAGGAACAATGATTTCGACTCAATTGGGGATGCTCTGGACGTATCTCTGTGCTCGAGCCCGGGTTGCGGGCGGATGGGACGAAGCGGGTTCGGTGGTCGAGAAGGTGATCCTGACGGCGATCTTCGCGGCGTTGGCAATTGCCGTCGGAGCCATCATCGTGGCCAAAGTGACCACGAAAGCGAACTCGATCGATCTGGGCTGATGGTGGACGTCGATCGGCAGTCTGACGCCGGAGTATGCCGCTGTGCCTATCGGGAGGTCGAGGACGGAGGTGGTTGCACCGTCGATCGGATTGCCGACCCAGACACGTCTGTCGGCGCTCGGATCCAACCGTTTCGATCGACCGGTACCGGTGCACGGGTCAAAGGAGAGCACGGGTCGGTGACCGTCGAAGCCGTTCTGGTGATCCCGGTGATCATGGTGGTCCTGTTGGCAGTGGTCCAGTTCGCCCTCTGGGCACATGCCGCCCAGCTGGCCCAGTTGGCCGCATCCGAGGGTGACCGGGTGGCGCGCTCGCTGGGAGGTGGGTCCGCTGCCGGTTTGGTGCAGGCGAATTCAGTACTGAGCGGACCTGGCTCGGACGTGGCCGACTCGGTGGTGGTCGTCGACATCATGCCGGGGGACCTGGTTCGCGTGAGCGTCACCGCTAGGGCAACGTCGGTGTTCCCGGGGCTGTCACTTCCGGTATCGGCTGTCCAGGTCGGTCCAATTCAGGAATTCCGTGGGTCCGAATGAGAATGGGGCCGACACGTGGAGAACTGGGAAGCCTCACCGTGGAACTGGTGGTCCTCACGCCGGTGCTGTTCGCTCTCGGACTGGCGGCCCTGGCATTCGGGCGTGTGTCCGAGGCTCGCCAACAGGTGGTCGAGGCGTCAAGAGCCGGAGCGGAGGCGGCCGCCGTCCTGCCGAACGCAGGGTCTGCGCAGCGGGGCGCTGCGGCGACCGCCGCCGTGGGAATCTTCGCCAGCAATCACACCTGTGCCCATTCGCAGATCGATACCGACACCAGCCACTTCTATCCCGGTGGATACGTGACGGTGACTGTCGCATGCCAAGTCGATCTGTCCGACGTCTCCATTCCCGGGATTCCCACGAGCACGACGGTCACTGCATCGGCCACTGCGCCCATCGACCCGTACCGCGCGATCGGGTGAAACCGTGATGGCTTCGCATGGGATGAGATCGTCCACCATCGCCACGCCTGAGGAGTCGGCCGCTGGTCCCGGGCGGACACTGTCTCGAACAGGGGAGTTCGAGCATGGATCTGTCAGCGCATTCGTCGTGCTGCTGGCTGTTGCCATCTTCGCTCTCATGGGCCTGGTCGTCGATGGTGGTTCGGCGTTGACCGCCCAACAGGCTGCCAGTGACGAAGCACAACAGGCGGCTCGGGCGGGCGCCGGTGCCTTGTCGGTGGATGCGCTGAGGTCCGGTTCGGTCGAGCTCAATGATCAGGCTGCAGTCGCCGCAGCGGAGGCGTTCACCGTCACTTCTGGACACCCGGGCAGTGCGACAGCGTCATCAGGAGTCGTGAATGTTCAGATCCACTATCGGTTACCCACCGTGATCCTGGGGGTCATCGGGATCCAGTCCCTGCAGGTCTCTGCATCTGCATCAGCGGTGGATGTCCAAGGGGTAACCGAGGGCTCGAGATGAGCAGGGGTATCTTGCCCGGTGCCGCCAGGAGCCAGCGGTGGCTCTGGTCGACTCTTTCGACGTTCGTGCTGGCGGCGATCGTTGTTGCCGTGCCCATCGCCCTGTGTACCGCAGCTGGCCCTCCACTCGGTCATGGCGCCTACGAACAAGGTCGGAAGGCAATGACGTCGCGACAGCCCTTTGACCCTGTGCTCGTCGCCCACTGGCTCGAACGGGGGGCAGTGGTCCTCGCGTGGATCCTTTGGGCCTGGATGGCCGTCTGCGTCGTGCTCGAGGTCAGGGCTCGGATCACGGGACGGTCGTCTACACGCCTGCCCGCCAGCAGAACCATGCAGGCGGTCGCCGCTTGCCTGGTTGGTACGGCATTGGCGTTCGCTGGAACGGGTCGGGGGACCCCGAGTCCACGGACACCAGCACCAGTGACGGGTAGCACCGGCACCGGCCGCGTCTACGCACTCCGGGTCATCGACGACTACTCCTCGAGCAGCCATACCCTGTCGCCGTTTCCGGAACTCGTCCGGAACGCGGACAGCCCGTTCGCTCGCCAACCCCTGGGAGCTGAACGATGGAAGCAGGCGACGGGCGAGGCAGGGAGTGCGTCAAGAGGTGAGGCATCAACTGGAGCGGCACTGCCGGCAACCGAGGGATACGACTCGGTTTCCGTCGAGGCTCCGGATGCCGACAGGGTCCCAGATGTCGGTAGCGCCGGGCGATCGCAAGCCCGTGGCATCGAGACGAAGAGCTCCAGCCAGGCACACGGCGTCGCTTTGGACCGCTGGCCGATGGGTGGCGAGTCGAATGGATTCGCACCCGTTCCGGCGAACGGTCGAGGAGACCGAGAACGAGAACGACCGCCAGGGTCCGAGAGTTCCGAGGGGCCCTCGCAAACGGAGACGGTCCACACGGTGATCCCCAGAGAGACTCTGTGGTCGATCGCCGAGGAGAGACTCGGGTCGGCCTTGCGATGGAAGGACCTTGCGGCTCTCAACTACGGGGTCGAGCAACACGACGGGGAGGCCCTGACAGGGGATCATTGGATCAAGCCGGGTTGGCAGCTCAGATTGCCCGGCGGACAGGTGCACGGCGATCCGAACGGCGTGGACCGACCCCCGAGGCCGGAAGGCAACCCGATCACCAGTCCTTCGGCTCGGCCGAGCGAGAGCGTCGCGGAAACGGTGAGTGGCGCGCCCGCATCACACACTGGGGTTCGCCGGATGCCATTGGACACCGACGGAGTACCTCACACCATCAGCGCCCAGGGTTCGGGACCTCCGGAGGGCCATGGTTCCGGTGCACCGGTGGCTCCGGCCATTCCAACCGTTCCAACCGTCCCAGCCGTCCCAACCGTCCCAACCGTCCCGGCTGTCCCAGTGGGAGGCGGGATAGTCGGTGTGGGAGTCGTCGATCTCATCGATCGACTGAGGCGCGTCCAACAACGCCATCGCAAGCCGGGTTCGTTCATCAGGATGCCCGATCAGTCTCGTCGTTTCTTCGAACAGAGACTTCGAACTGGCGATGGAAGGGACTCTCTCGACGCGATCGAGCGCTCGATCAGGCTGCTTGCCCGGTTTTGGAGCGGTGAGGGTATCGAAGGTCCGACGGTCAGAGGGGTCAAAGTGTCGTCGGACGTGGTCGAACTGGTGGTGGACGGACATGGGACCGTTCCTCGGATACCCGATCCATTC
>Ga0181523_10003631_pt1 | contig 13965 bp, 11 predicted proteins | sample PEATcosm2014_Bin_43_FD_119752 | JGI IMG/M metagenome (GOLD analysis project Ga0181523, IMG submission 119752) | Peatland microbial communities from MTU Mesocosm Facility, Houghton, MI, USA - PEATcosm2014_Bin05_30_metaG | ecosystem: Environmental > Terrestrial > Soil > Wetlands > Peat | place...
CTGGTGAGGTCGACGGCTGCGCCGTCGAGATTAGTGAATCTGGTTGGGGGCGACGATGGAGCTCGGGCGTTCGGGGCGAACGCTGATGATGATGTTGCTGCTGCGGCCGCCGGCCGCGCAGCGCGGTTCAGCTACGGGGTCATGGAAAACACGCGGCATTGAAAGATCAGCAGTTTAGGCGCGTCTACCTTAATGGCTCGGATTTCCCACGCGCGCGTGCGAGGCGGACCCGAGCGCCGCGCTCCGTCAGCTGAGCGACCCGCTGGCGCCGCCTGGGCGGCGGTTGGCGACGAGGAACGCGCTAACCGCGCGGCCGGCGCCGCCCGACCTCACGCAATTCGCAAACCTGCCCCAATCACGAGGGGCCAAAATCCGGAGCTTGCCCTCCGCGGCGGAGACGACGAGTGTGCATTTATCCTTTTTCCTACAGAGACTGACGTCAGCATAACGCCTAAACTAAGCTAGGCAGCTTTAACTTGTGCTGTTCCGCGCAGGCGATGGCCTCGTCATAGCCCGCGTCGGCATGGCGCATGACGCCGCTCGCCGGGTCGTTCCACAGCACGCGCTCCAGCCGTTGCGCGGCCTGCGGCGTACCGTCGGCAACGATCACCATGCCGGCGTGCTGCGAGTAGCCGATGCCGACGCCGCCGCCGTGGTGAAACGACACCCAGGTCGCGCCCGATGCGCAATTGAGCAAAGCATTCAAAAGCGGCCAATCGGATACGGCATCGCTGCCGTCTTTCATCGCCTCGGTCTCGCGGTTCGGACTCGCCACCGAGCCCGAGTCGAGATGGTCGCGTCCGATGACGATCGGCGCCTTGAGTTCGCCGCTTGCCACCATCTCATTGAAGGCAACGCCAATGCGGTGACGATCGCCGAGGCCGACCCAACAAATGCGCGCTGGCAGCCCTTGGAACTTGATCCGGGCCTTGGCCATGTCGAGCCAATTGTGCAGGTGCTTGTCACCCAACATAAGCTCTTTCACCTTGGCATCGGTCTTATAGATGTCCTCTGGATCGCCCGATAGCGCCGCCCAGCGGAACGGCCCGACACCACGACAGAAAAGCGGGCGTATGTAAGCGGGCACGAAGCCCGGAAATTCGAAAGCATCGGCGACACCCATCTCCTTGGCCATCTGGCGGATATTATTGCCATAGTCGAGGGTTGGCACGCCGCGGCGCCAGAAATCGAGCATGGCGCGCACATGCACGGCCATGGATTCCTTGGCGGCCTTTTCGACACCCTTAGGATCGCGCGTGCGCCGCTCCTCCCATTCGGACAGTGTCCATCCGGCTGGCAGATAGCCGTTGAGCGGATCGTGGGCCGAAGTCTGATCGGTGACCACATCTGGCCTGATGCCGCGCTGCGCCAATTCCGGCACGATCTCGGCGGCATTGCCAAGGACACCGACTGACAGCGCCTTCTTCTCCCCACAGGCGTGCTCGATCATTGTCAGCGCGTCGTCGAGCGATTTCGCCTGCACGTCGAGATAGCCGGTACGCAGCCGCATCTCGATCCGGCTCGGTTGACATTCGATCGCCAATAGCGACGCGCCGGCCATGCTGGCAGCGAGCGGCTGTGCGCCACCCATGCCGCCGAGACCGGCGGTGAGGATCCAGCGGCCGGCGAGATTGCCGCCGTAATGCCGGCGCCCGACTTCGGCAAAGGTCTCATAGGTGCCCTGCACGATGCCCTGCGAGCCGATATAGATCCACGAGCCAGCGGTCATCTGGCCGTACATCATCAGGCCTTTGCGATCGAGTTCGTGGAACTTCTCCCAGGTGCCCCAGTGCGGTACCAGGTTGGAATTGGCGATCAGCACGCGCGGCGCCATTTCGTGGGTTCGGAACACGCCGACCGGCTTGCCGGATTGCACCAGCAGCGTCTCGTCGGCTTCGAGCGCGCGCAGGGACGAGACAATGCGGTCGAAGCTATCCCAGTCGCGCGCGGCGCGGCCGATACCGCCATAGACCACCAGTTCGTGCGGCTTTTCGGCGACCTCGGCGTCGAGATTGTTCATCAGCATGCGCAGCGGCGCTTCGGTCAGCCAGCTTTTCGCGCTGAGCTCGGATCCGCGCGGGGCACGGATGTTACGAGTGTTGTCGAAGCGACTGGACATGCTAATTCCTTCGTTCAGATTGAAAGCCCGTGCCACACCCGCGCGTAGAGCGGGTTGAAGCCGAGCCGGTAGACGAGCTCGGCCGGGCGCTCGATTTCCCAGACGGCAAGATCGCAAAATTTGCCGGCGGAGAGCGTGCCGGTCGTGGTGAGGCGGCCGAGCGCGCGTGCGCCCTCGCGCGTGACGCCCGCCACAATCTCCTCGATCGTCAGTCGGAACAGCGTGGCCGCCATGTTCATGATCGACAGCAGCGACGTGATCGGCGAGGTGCCGGGATTGCAGTCGGTGGCAATCGCGATCGGCACTTGGAGGCCGCGCAATGCCTCAATCGGCGGTGGTTGTTTCTCGCGCAAAAAATAAAATGCTCCCGGCAAGAGCACGGCGACCGTGCCGGCTTTGGCCATGGCGACAACGCCATCCTCGTCGGTGTGCTCAAGGTGGTCGGCCGACAGCGCGTTGAAATCGGCTGCGAGCTTAGCGCCATGCAGATTGGACAATTGATCGGCATGTAATTTGACCGGCAGGCCGGCTGCCCGCGCGGCAGTGAAGACCTTCGTCGTCTCCTCCGGAGAGAACGCGATGCCTTCGCAGAATGCGTCGACTGCGTCTGCCAAGCCTTCATTGGCGAGATCCGGCAAGACGGCGCAGACGGCATCGATATAGCCCGCCCGGTTACCGCCCGCTTCCGGCGGCAGCGCGTGCGCGCCCAGGAATGAGGTGGTGACGCTGACCCGCCGCTCCCTGCCAAGCCGCCGCGCCGCGCGCAACATTTTGGTTTCGCTGGCGGCGTCAAGCCCGTAACCAGATTTGATTTCTATGGTGGTGACGCCCTCCGCCAGCAGCCGGTCCAGGCGCGGCAGCGCGCTGGCAATAAGGTCATCTTCACTCGCCGCGCGCGTCGCCCGTACAGTGGAGAGAATGCCACCACCGGCGCGCGCGATGTCTTCGTACGATTTGCCGGCAAGGCGCATCTCGAACTCGAGAGCGCGATCCCCGCCATGCACGATATGCGTATGACAATCGATCAAGCCGGGCGTGATCCAACGACCATCCAGCTTCACACACTGGTCGGCGTCCCATCCGGTCGGCAAATCGCTTGCGGGCCCGGCAAAAGCGATGCGACCGTCCGCGGCCGCGACGGCGCCATGCTCGATGATACCGAGGCCCGGGCGCGACGGATCGAGCGTCGCCAAGCGTGCGTCCAGCCAAAGGGTGTCAAACCGCATTATGCCTCGCTGATCACGCCGTTCAATTGTCTATACAATTAGGTGCGCGCTGTCTATTCTCAACTGGCGTCGGCGACCGGCCAGGAGAACAGCAATGAAGCGGGCATTGTTCTTCGACTCAGCACTGCTACCGAGCGGCTGGACGCAGGACGTCCGTCTCGAAATCGAAGACGGCATCATCCGTTCGGTCTCAAGCAATGCCAGCCGCGAAGGTGCCGGCCACCACCCCGGCATCGCCGTTCCGGGTATGCCCAATATGCACTGCCATGCTTTTCAGCGCGCCATGGCAGGCCTTGCTGAACGCCGTGGGCCGGCCAATGACAGTTTTTGGACCTGGCGCGAGCTCATGTACCGGTTTTTGGCGCAGCTTACGCCCGACGACATCGAGGTGATTGCCGCGTTCGCGTACATGGAAATGTTGGAAGCTGGTTACACCACGGTGACCGAATTCCATTATTTGCATCACGATCCGAAAGGCCGGCCTTACGACGACGTGGGCGAGCTGGTGGGTCGCATCGCCGCCGCTGCCAAGTCAACCGGCATTGGCCTTACGCTTCTCCCGTCGCTTTATGTGACCGGCGGGTTCGGCGGCGCGTCTCCGACTGCCGGGCAGAAGCGCTTTCTCAACAATCCCGACCGCTTCCTCGACCTTGTCGCCCGCTCGCGGGCCATCGTCGCGGAGCTTCCCGAGGCACGCATCGGGATCGCGCCGCATTCGTTGCGCGCCGTGCCTCCGGAGATGTTGCGGATCGTCGTGGCGGCATGTCCCCAAATGCCGATCCACATTCACGCCGCCGAACAAGTGAAAGAAGTTGAGGACAGCGTCGCCGTCCTCGGCGCACGCCCCGTCGAATGGCTTCTCAACAACGCGGATGTCGGGCCGCACTGGTGCATTATCCACGCCACCCACATGGTGCCGAAGGAAACCGGGGCGCTGGCGCGCAGTGGGGCGGTAGCCGGTTTGTGTCCGCTCACCGAAGCCTCGCTTGGCGACGGCATTTTTGATGGCGCGCGGTACATCGCTGCCAGCGGTCGTGTTGGCGTAGGCACGGACTCGAACATCCAGATCGACGCCGCCGCGGAGTTGCGTCAACTGGAATATGGTCAGCGGCTGAGTCTCCGCGAACGCAACGTGTTCGCGTCGCGTGAGGCTGAATCGGTGGGGCGGCACCTGTTCGAGGCTGCGCTCGCAGGTGGCGCTCAGGCCTGCGCGCGTCCTGTCGGCAGCATTGATGTCGGTCGCCGCGCGGATCTCGTGCTTCTCGACCGCGATCATCCCGATCTTGCCGTCGGTACGGACGATCACTGGCTCGACGCTTGGATTTTCGTCACTGGTCGGACGGCGGTGCGCGAGGTTCTGATCGGCGGAGAGCGCGTTGTCGCCGATGGCCGCCACCGCGATCACGATCTTCTCACTCGCCGCTACGTCGCGGCCGTCACGCGTCTGCTTGCGGCATGAACGCTCCCGCCCGTGCCGGCGCGTCCCGCGTGCTGCCTCGCTACGCCGCGATCCGTCGGGATCTGCAAAAAGCGATCCTGAGTGGCCGCTGGCCGCCGGGCCACAAAGTGCCTTCGGAGCACGAACTGGCGGCGCGCTATTGTTGCGCACGTATGACCGTGAACAAGGCGCTGAGCGAACTTGCTGCCGCTGGATTGATTGTGCGGAATCGGCGAGCGGGAAGCTTTGTCGCGACACCCGCGGTCGAACAGTCAATTCTTGAGATTCATGACATCGAAGCCGAAGCCCGACGCGACCGTAAGGCGTATAGCTTTGCCTTGACGGCTCGCGACTTGCGGAAAGCAACACTAGCTGACGCGGCTCGACTTGGGGTCGGTGCCGGTGCCCCGATCCTAGCGCTGAAGTCGATTCATCATGTCACAGGTGCGCCCTTCGCCATCGAAGATCGTTTGATTAGTCTCGTCTCTGTTCCCGCCGCGCGCAGGATGGACTTCAGTGCCAAATCACCCGGAAACTGGTTGCTGGCGCAAATACCGTGGAGCAGGGCGCGCCATCTCATCTCCGCAATAAACGCCGACCTGCAAACCGCGCGCCATTTGAAGATCGCACGCGGTGCCGCGTGTCTCGTTATTGAACGCGCAACTTGGCTCCAGGATGCGCCGGTTACGTGCGTGAAGCTTACCTATCCCGGCAACCGGCATCACCTGCTGGCGCATTTTAGTCCGGCCGGCCGCCACGGCTAATCAATTACCATGGGCAGCAGGAGCCCGTTCGCGCGCGCACACTCGCGTGCAAGTTCGTAGCCGGCATCGGCGTGCCGCATTACGCCAGTGGCAGGATCATTCCACAAGACGCGACCGATTTTTTCAGCAGCATCCGCCGTGCCATCGGCGACCAGCGCAATACCTGCATGTTGGGAATAGCCCATGCCGACGCCGCCGCCGTGATGAAAAGACACCCACGTTGCGCCACAGGCAGAATTCAGGAGCGCGTTGAGAATCGGCCAGTCTGATACCGCGTCGGACCCGTCCAGCATGCCTTCGGTCTCGCGCATCGGGGAGGCAACCGACCCAGAATCCATATGATCGCGACCGATCACTACTGGAGCTTTAAGCTCGCCGCGCATCACCATCTCATTGAAAGCCAAACCCACGCGGTGGCGTTGGCCGAGACCAAGCCAGCAGATTCGAGACGGCAAGCCTTGAAATTTGATATTTGCCCGGGCCTTCTCCAGCCAATTGTGCAGAAACCGATCCTCGGGTATCAGCTCTCGCACCTTCGCATCGGTGCGATAGATGTCCTCTGGGTCACCGGACAAAGCCACCCAACGAAATGGTCCTTTGCCGACGCAGAACAGCGGCCGGACATAGGCTTCAACAAAGCCTGGATAGTCGAACGCGTTAGTGACGCCGGCTTCTTGCGCCATGGCACGAATATTGTTGCCATAGTCGAGCGCGATAGCACCTTTCTCCTTGAAGGCGAGAATGGTGCGCACTTGCTCGGCCATGGCGCGTTTAGCGGCTTCGGCAGTCCCTTTCGGATCGCGCTCTTGTCTCTCGCGCCATTCGTCAACGCTCCAGCCCGCCGGCAGATAGCCATGGATAGGGTCGTGCGCGGAGGTCTGGTCGGTGACGACATCCGGCACGCGGCCGCGTCGCAAAATCTCCGGATAGATTTCCGCCACGTTGCCGACGAGGCCGACTGAGACCGCGCGTTTTGCGCGGAGGGCCTCATCGATGATGGCGAGTGCCTCGTCGAGGCCAGTGGTACTCTGGTCGAGATAGCCAGTGCGCTGGCGGAACTCGATGCGACTCGGCTGGCATTCGACGACCAGGATCGCGGCGCCGGCCATGGTTGCCGCCAGCGGCTGCGCGCCGCCCATGCCGCCGAGGCCGCCCGAAAGAAACCAGCGGCCGGCCAGACTGCCGCCGAAATGCCGCCGGCCGATTTCGGAGAACGTCTCGTAGGTGCCCTGAACGATTCCTTGCGAGCCGATATAGATCCAAGAGCCTGCTGTCATCTGGCCGTACATCATCAGGCCCTTTCGATCGAGCGCGTTAAAATGCTCCCATGTGGCCCACTTCGGCACCAGATTGGCGTTGGCGATGATGACGCGCGGCGCACCGCGGTGAGTCGGAAACACGCCAACCGGTTTCCCGGACTGCACCAGCAGTGTTTCTTCATCGCCGAGTTGTTTGAGTACGCCGATGATTCGATCGAACGACTCCCAGTTGCGTGCGGCGCGCCCGATACCTCCGTAGACGACCAATTCTTCGGGGCGCTCCGCCACGTCGGGATCGAGGTTGTTCATCAGCATCCGCAGGGGCGCCTCGGTCTGCCAACTTCTAGTGGTCAACTCTGCACCGCGCGGCGCGCGCACCACGCGTTCGTTGCGGACGGGTTGCGTCGTTATGGACATGCGAGGACCTCGTGGCACATGGCGAAAAATTAAATGACTTTGGCTTTGCGCAAACTTGCAAGCCGAGCGGCGTCGAGTCCGAGCCTTTCCGTGAGCACGGCCTCAGTGTTTTCGCCGAGGGTAGGGACGACCATGCCGGCGATGCGCTCACTGCCGATGAACTGCACCGGCTGCTGCACCAAGCGAATGTCGCCGAGTTTGCGGTTGCTGCCAGCTTGCAGCAGGCCACGGGCCTCCACTTGGCCGCTTTCGATAAGATCGTCGAACGACCAAACCGGCGCTGCCGGGATATCGGCCTCACGCAGCTTGGAGAGTGCCTGTTCTCGCGTGTGCTTTGCTGCCCAGGCGGCGATGAGGGCCCTTAATTCTTCCTCGTGAGCGTTGCGATCGGCGTTGGTCTTGAAGCGCGGATCGTCGGCGAGACCTGGCTGATCGATCACCTCGCCGATGCGCCGGAATATTGCATCGGAGAAGCCGACCAACACGATGTCGCCGTTTTGGGTGGCGAAGCTATCGACCGGATAAGTCTCCGGATGACGACTGCCAACGCGCCGGATCGGCTGATCAGTGAACAAGCGGCGTGACAAGCCGGTCAGCAACATCGAAAACACGGAATCGAGCATGGCAACCTCGAGACGGCGGCCGACGCCTGTCCGCTCTCGATCATAAAGCGCGGCCGCGATGCCCCAGGCAGCGAACATCCCGGTCGCCACGTCGGCGATGCTCTCGCCGACGGCGGTAGCGCTTCCACCGCGCTCCCCAGTCACGCTCATCAATCCGCTCATGGCCTGGATAACGAGATCGAAGGCCGGCCAATCGGCGAACGGGCCGCTCTGTCCGAATCCTGAGATCGAGGCCACGATGAGGCGCGGATTGTCGGCTTGCAGCGTTGTTGGGCCCAAGCCGAGCCGATCCATCACCCCCGGGCGGAAGTTCTCCACCAGCACGTCGGACTGTCGCGCCAGGTCGCGGACGAGGGCAATTCCGTCCGACGATTTGAGGTTTACGGTGACGCTCTTTTTGCCGCGATTGAGCAGGGCGAAATAGGTGCTCTCGCCGTTGACGTGGGGAGCGAAGTGACGGCTTTCTTCGCCGAAGCCTGGCATCTCGATCTTGATGACCTCGGCACCGAGATCGGCGAGCATCGCGGTACAATACGGTCCTGACATCACGCGGGTGAGGTCGAGAACACGGAGGCCTGCGAACAGATGCTGAGGAAGCGGCATCGTCATGGACGGTCCTGGTCGGCCAATGTGAGGATCACTTTGCCTGTGGTTCGCCGTTCGGCGAGCGCCGTAAGCGCTTCCGGCAACTGCACGAAGGAGAAGGCGTCGCCGACGTGTGGACGGATGGCGCCGGATTGAAGCAGCGCCGTCAGCTTGTGCGCCACTCGGGCGAGCATCTCGCTGTCGCGGTCGTGGTTCCAGTAGACGCCGATCGCCGCGGCCCGATTGAGCAGAAGGCGATTGGCGGGGATCGCGGGGATTATGCCCGAGGCAAATCCCACCAACAGGATCCGGCCTTCCCAAGCGAGCGCCCGCAGCGCCTCCTGAGTGACTTCACCTCCCACCGGATCGACGATGACATCGACGCCACGGCTGCCGGTGAGCGCCTTCACCGTCTTGCTCCAACCCTCGGCGCGATAATCGATAGCCTCGTCGGCGCCGTGCAGGCGGGCCAGCGCACATTTGTCAGCGCCGCCAGCAGCAGCAATGACGCGCGCGTTATGTGCGTGTGCTATCTCCACCGCCGCGAGGCCGACGCCTCCGGCGGCCGCCAGCACCAGCACCTGTTCGCCGGCTTTCAGCCGTGTGCTTTCTGTGAGCGCCACCATGGCGGTGGTATAGGCGATCGGCAAGGCGACGGCCGTCTCCGCGCTCACGCCTTCTGGAACGGCGATCGCCATATCGCCGCGCATGATCGCGTATTGCGCGAAGCCGCCCCATTTGACCTTGCCGGCGACGCGCTGTCCTGTCCTGAGGGCACAGCGGTCGCCAGTAGCGACTACCGTTCCGGCAACCTCCTGCCCGGGAATGAAGGGCCGCGGCGGACGGACTTGATAGCGGTCATCGATCATGAGCAGGTCGGAAAAATTTAAACCGGCGGCTTCGACACGGATCAGGCTCTGACCCTCGCCGGCGCGTGGACACGGTTGGACGCCTGTCGACAGTCCGCTCAAGCCGGGTGCGAGCGACTGCCATGCCCGCATAGTTTCCGGAACGGGCGTCACGCCACTGCTCCAAAGGAGGCAGGAATGCCGGCGATGCGGGCGGCAGCGCGGCGCCCGATATCGATCAACAATTCAGAACCACTCGCGATGGCCTTTGCATTCATGCGATGCAGCGGCCCGGCCATGGCGATCGAACCGAGTGGCAGGCGGCGCGGGGTCAATACGGGGACTCCGACGCCAAAAACGCCTGGGAATGTCTCTTCCCGGGTCACCACATAGCCCTTTTTGCGAATATCGGCGATTTGCACGCGCAGTTTCTTGGCGGTGAACTTGGCGACGGGGTTGACCGGGATGAGCGGTCCGACCAACACGCGGGCAACCGCCTGCTCGGGCAGAAAAGCGAGCACGGCTTTGGACGAAGCGCCGGCATAGAGCGGGTAGGTGTTGCCAATATTTTCGAACACCCGCAGGCCGCCGTGGCGGCTTGGGATTTGCGCCAGGCAGACTACAGTGCTGCGCGCTTCGTCGTAGCCGGTGAGAATAGCGGTCTCGCCGGTGACCTCGGCCACCTTCTCCAGAAGGTCGTAACAGAGATCGACGAGATTGAACTGCGATTGCGCTCGGCGGCCCAGGTCGACGGCGGCGAAGCCGAGCACATAACGCCCGCGCTGTTCCATCAAGTAGCTGCGTGCACACAAGAAACGCACCAGCCGGCTCAGGGTCGAGCGTGCCAACCCAGTCTCGCGCGCAAGCTCCGCCTGTGTCCAGCCGGTGCGCTTGTCGGTGAACAGGTCGAGAATCTGGAAAGCCTTGACCAAGAGCCCGACGCCCTGCGGTGCGACGGTTGGCCGGCGGCCGGCGGAGTTGACAGCGTCCATGTTCATTGCTCCAATTGTGGAACAGATGCTCACAATATGGCAAGAGCTTTTTGGACGAATGCCAGTCGTTACGCGTCGCGCCAGAGATGCGTCCCTCGGTGGCTCACACCGCAGCAATGGAGGATGTCGTGCGCAGTTCGCAAATGTGGAAAGGCATGGTGTTGGCCGCCGGTATCGGTGTGCTCACAGCGATGCAAGGCGCGTCGGCGGCCGAGATGAAAACGGTCGCGATTTCAACCATCGTCGAGGTGCCGCAGCTTGTCGAAACTAAGGACGGGGTGATTAAAGGCCTGGCAGAACGCGGCTTTGTTGTCGGTAAGAACCTCAAAATTGACTACCAGAACGCCAACGGCAGCATTCCGACCCAGCAGCAGATCGCGGAGAAGTTTATCGGCGAGGGTGTCGACGTGATTGTCCCCATCACGACTCCGACTTCGCAGGCCATGGTGGCAGCGACCAAGACCATACCGATCGTGTTCGTGACCGTCGTTGACCCAATCGCTGCCAAGCTCATTCCGAGTTACCAGCATCCGGGCGGGAATGTGACCGGCGTTTCGGATGCGCCGCCGGTCATGGCGCAACTCAAGCTTTTCAAGGAAATCGTGCCCAAGCTCACGAAGCTCGGCTTCCTCTATAATCCCGGTCTCGATTCCTCGAAGTCGACGCTTGCCAAGGTGAAGGAATTGGGCATGCCACTCGGCATCGAGGTGATTGAGGCGGCGGCGCCGACAACAAATGAAGTAATCCCCGCCGCCAACAAGCTGATCGGCAAGGTTGATGCCATTTACGTTCCGAACGACACCACGGTGGTGGCGGCGCTCGAAACAGTGGTCAAGATTGGTAAGGAAACCAAGACTCCGGTGTTCACCGGCGAAACGCGCGGCGTTGGCCGTGGTGCCCTGGCGTCTGTGGGCCTCAACTATACCCAGGTCGGAACGCTGGCCGGCTACATGGTGGCGGAAGTGCTCAACGGCAAAAAGGTGGGGGACATCGACGCCGTGATCGCTTATGAGAAAATTCCCGACAACGTCGTCGTGGTCAACAAGGCTTCGGCCGAAGCTATGGGCGTTACTTTACCGGAATCCGTCCTCGCGGGCGCGAAGGTCATTCAGTGAACCAGCGCAACGGCGTTCGGCACGGCGCATCTGCGCGCCGCGCCAGGCGTTAGTGCCTCGTTCCTGGCTGCGGTTGCGGCGACGCCAATGTTCATGTCCCTTTATGAAATCCTCGGCACCGTCGAGATCGGGCTCGTATTCGGGCTGGTCGCTCTCGGCGCCTTTATCAGCTTCCGCATTCTGGATTTCCCCGACCTGACGGTGGAGGGAAGCTTTCCACTCGGCGCGGCGGTATTGGCCACGCTAATCGTAGGGGCCGGTTGGAACCCCTGGGCGGCGACACTTGCCGCCGCCGGCGCTGGTTTCTGCGCCGGCTTCACTACGGCTTATCTCAACGTTCGCTTTAACGTCCTGCACATTCTCGCTGGCATTCTGCTGGCGATCTCGCTCTATTCCATAAATCTGCGCATCATGGGCGGTCCGAACAAGCCGCTGCTCGGCTCGGCCACCGTATTCAGCATGTTCGACGGCTGGAGCACGCCGAGCTACAAGCTGGCGCCGATCTTGATCCTAGTTCTCGTTGTTGCCATCAAATTCTTGCTCGATCTGTTCCTGTCGACCGGCATCGGTCTTGCGATGCGCGCCGCCGGCGCCAATCCGGCGATGGCCGCCGCCAACGGTGTCGATGTCGGACGCATGAAATTGCTCGGTATCGGCATCGCCAACGCGCTGACGGCGCTGGCAGGGGCCTTATTCGCACAAATTTTTGGTGCTGCTGACGCCTACATGGGCATCGGTGTAATCATCGTTGGTTTGGCCTCGGTGATCGTTGGCATGTCGATCCTGCCGTCGCGCACTGTGGCGCAAGCAACTCTTGCCTGTATCGTCGGCGCGCTGCTTTATCGGTTTGCCGTCGCGCTGGCGCTCAACGCCGATTTTCTTGGCTTCAAGGCTTCCGACGTTCAGTTCATCACTGCCGCGCTGGTGACCCTAACATTAATTGGTCGCTCGTCGCGCTCGGGCATGGGTCGCCTGCGCAGACTGATCGGCTCGCGATGATCGAACTCACCGATATCGTCGTCACCTTCAACCGCGGCACGCCCCTGGAAAACGTAGTCCTGCGCGGCGTCAATCTAAATGTGCCGAGTGGCCAGTTCCTCACCGTGATTGGCTCGAACGGCGCCGGCAAATCGACGGCGCTTAACGTAATCGCCGGTATCGTTACACCCAGTTCGGGGCGCGTCGCTATCGATAGAACGGATATAACTGGCGCGCCGACTCACAAACGCGCGCGACAAATTTCGCGTGTCTTCCAGGATCCGAGAATGGGCACCTGCGAAGGCCTCACCATCCTGGAGAATTTCGCGCTCGCCTTTGCGCGCACGCGGCCGCGAGGCTTGCGGTTCGCCATCGATCGCGACATTCGCGAGAGAGCGGCAGAGCGTGTCAAGCTGCTCAAACTCGGCCTCGAGAATCGGCTGAACGACAAAGTTGGGCTGCTTTCCGGCGGACAGCGACAGGCGATCAGCCTGCTGATGGCGACCAGCGGCAGTACGCGCGTGCTGCTGCTTGATGAGCATACCGCCGCGCTCGACCCAAAAACCGGTGGCTTCGTCGTGGAGCTCACGCAGAGCATTGTCGCAGAGTTGAAGCTGACCACCGTCATGGTCACCCATTCAATGGCGCAGGCGCTGCAGGTCGGCGATCGCACCGTGATGTTTCATCGCGGCGAAATCGTTTTCGATGTTGCGGGCGATGAGCGTCGCGCCATGAGTGTGTCAGACCTGCTGGCGTTGTTCAAACGAGATCATGGCGAAGAACTCTCGGACGACGCGCTGCTGCTTGGATAAGGCGAGGAACGAGGCATCGGGCGCATTGTAGAGGTATCCCGTTGCCAGTATCGAACGGCGCGCCGCCAGAGACGGAGCGTCGTGCAGTGCGCTGGAAGGCATTATTTCAAGCGGATGCACATGAGCCAACATCGATCGACGGTAGCCATGCGAGTGCTGCGGGAAGCGGATTGTCGACGCATGCCGTGGAGGAATGGCGGTGGCGAAACCGTGGAGATCGCACGGTTCCCTGACAATGCTTCGATCGATACCTTCGAATTGCGCATCAGCCGGGCCAGAGTGGCGGCGCGGGGATCGTTCTCTTCATTTCCCGGAGTTGATCGTACTCTCGCGGTCATGGATGGTGCCGGCATCATATTGACGTTTGCCGGCCGGCAGACAGTGACCCTAGACCGAGAGTCGTCCCCCTACACGTTTCCCGGCGATTGCGCCGTTGACGCAGAATTAATTAACGCTGCAATTTACGACCTCAATGCCATGTCGCGGCGCGAGTACTTTCGGATCTCGCCATCAGTGAAAGACTTCGTTTCGCGCATCCTTAATTTCTTCGGAACCTTCACGCGCCAGCCGGTAAAGGGGTTGCGCGAAATCAGCTTTTCATCAATGGCCCATGCAAACACGGTTCGAGTCGCGCCGACCCAGATATTAGCGACCGTGCCCGCGGTGCGGTCAGAGTCGATGAGCCGATTGGCCCATTCCTGCATTTGCTCGGGCAGCAACCCTGCGGCGCTGGTATTCGGAAAATCGCTTTGCAGCCGCAGGAACACGCCGCGCCACCGGTTTACGGTC
>Ga0181523_10003632_pt1 | contig 13963 bp, 15 predicted proteins | sample PEATcosm2014_Bin_43_FD_119752 | JGI IMG/M metagenome (GOLD analysis project Ga0181523, IMG submission 119752) | Peatland microbial communities from MTU Mesocosm Facility, Houghton, MI, USA - PEATcosm2014_Bin05_30_metaG | ecosystem: Environmental > Terrestrial > Soil > Wetlands > Peat | place...
CGACCACTTAGCCGGTGAACCAATGGTCGATCACCACGCCAATGAAAACGCCGGCAAGTGCGGCCGCGATGCCGATTGAAACGGTCTCCAGCACCGTGCGGGCGACGCTGCGCTTTGCAATCCGCGCCCGCCCGACGCCGAGCGTCACCAGCAGCGCAAACGTAACCGTCGCGGAAACTACTCTCGCCTGCGGGATGGGAAGAAAGACAAACGGCAAGATCGGCACCGCTGCCGCCAGAAAATCGGCGAACAACATCCACAGCGCCTGTTCCCAGGGATTAAGCGGCCCCTCTGGCGCGCCTTGCAACGCGCCTAAAAGGCCGCTGAGCGCCGCGCGGTCGTGTTGCACCGCGCCGGCAAGCGCTGTGGATTGCTCCGCGGTCAGGCCGGCCTTTGTCAGCCGCTCCGAAAGCGACGCGGCAACGATGGCCGGGCCGGCGGTTGGCTCGGCCGCCGTCAGCGCCCGGCTGGCGTTGATTTTGTCGCGGGTGGTTTCGACGTCGAGATAGGCGCCGGCCATCATCGAGACCGCGGCCGCCACCGCCCCCGAAGCGCCGGCGATGAGCACGGTTTTGGCATTGGTCGTCGTAGCCGCGACGCCGAAGATCAGACCAAAAATAGATACGGTGCCATCTTCCATTCCGAACACGATGGTGCCGGCTGAATCGAAAAGGGAGTTCTGCAACCGCTGCAATGTCGGGAGAATGGCCATTGTTTAGTCCTTTCGAGCGGCTTGATCCTGCCGGGCCCGGGCGCTAGCCTTCCAGCAAAACACCGCGGGGAGGAACAGTCTATGACGTCCTTCGCCATTACGCCGCTGACCGATCACACCGGCGCCGAAATCGTCGGCCTCGATTTTCGCGAACCGATCGATGCCGAGGCCCATGCCGCGCTCAATTGCGCCTTCGCCGAGCATCACGTGCTGGTCATGCGCGATCAGCACTTCGATCCGACCGAATTCAAGAGCGCCGCACAAGTGTTCGGCGAGTTGCAGATTCACGACAGGAAGGAGCAGCACGTCCCCGGCCATCCCGACGTGTATTACGTCTCCAACGATATCATCGTGAACGGCAAGCGCATGATTCCGGGCGAGACCTTCCACACCGACCATTCCAATCATCCCGCCCCGCCCAAGGCGACGACGTTGTTCGCGGTCGATCTGCCGTCGCGCGGCGGCGATACCCAATACGTCAATATGCACGACGCGTATGACGATCTGCCCGCGGCCACCAAGCAACGCATCGACGGGCTCAAGGCGGTGCACGTTTATCAGAGCAAATACAGCCCCCGCGCACTCTCCGGCCTCAACGACGAGAGCCGGGCCAAGCTGCCGCCGCCCGGTATCCATCCGCTGGTGCGCACTCATCCGGAGAACGGCCGCAAGGCGCTGTATCTCAATCCGGTGCGCATGGAATCGATCGTGGGCATGGCGGACGAGGATGCCTTAAAACTGATCGACGACTTGATGCAGCACGCGACGCAGAAAAAATACGAATATCGTCACCAATGGCGTCATGGCGACTGGGTGCTGTGGGACAACCGCAGCGTCATGCACCAAGCCAATCCCGACTACGACATGAACGAGCGCCGCTATCTCTACCGCCTCATGCTCAAGGGCGAAGTGCCGGTGTGAGACAGCAAGCCGTGGCTGTGACCACCTTGATCGCGCTGGCTGGCCTAATGGGTGCCGGCGGTATCGTGCTGGCCGCGGCCGGGGCGCATCTGGCGCCCGGCTCGGGTCTCGACGGCGCCGCTTACATGCTGCTGTTTCATGCCGCTGCCGTGCTTGGCGGCGCGGCGCTGATGCAACAGGGCGTGCTGTCGCGGCCGTTGACGCTCGTTGTGCTGGCGGCCTGGGTGCTGGGCGCGGTTTTGTTTTCCGGCGACATCGCGCTGCGGGCGTTTGCCGGCCACCGCCTGTTTCCGTTTGCCGCGCCGTCCGGCGGCTTTATTCTCATTGCCGCTTGGCTCGCGCTCGCGGCTGCCGCGGTCGGCGCTCTCTTGCGGGGCTGATGCAGCGCAGCCGATGGCCGATCATGACTTGGCCATCTTTGCCGGGCCTGTCGCACAAGGACAGCGCGGCTTGGTGTCGTCGGCGCCCGTTCACTGCTCGCCATCTCCTGTAATATCAACGGCTTAGGCGCCACATGCCGGAGCTCATATATTCAGCCCGGCCAGGGCCTTAGGGCGGCAAGAGCATTCGCCCGGCGACCATGCGTCTCGTGTGATTGACAGGGACCGATGCCTATGATGCCGAGACGTTCGAGGGAAGCACGATGAAATTCGTTAATGCGGCGCGTCTCGCCGTCCTGCCGGCGTCGGCCGTGCTGCTGCTCACTTTGGCCGGATGCGACCGCGGACAGCAGCAGCGCGCAGCACAAGCGCCGACGGTAACCGTGGCCAAGCCGTTGCAGCGCACGGTGGTCGATTACGACGAATATGTCGGCCGCTTCGTCGCCGTGGATTCGGTCGAGATTCGCTCCCGGCTGTCCGGCTATCTTTCGGCGATCCATTTCACCGATGGACAGATGGTCAAGAAGGACGATCTGCTTTTCACCATCGACCGGCGGCCGTTCGAAATCGCGCTGGAACAGATGCGCGCCAATCTCGCCCAGGCGCACGCCAATCTCTCCTTCGCCGAGGCCGATCTGCAGCGCGGCCAGGCGCTCTTGCAAAACAAGACCATCACCGAACAAACCTACGACCAGCGCACGCAAGCCAAGAACGTGGCGGAAGCCTCCGTTGCCGCGCAAGAGGCGATGGTGCATTCGGCCGAGCTCGATCTCGAGCAATACAGCGAGCTGCGGTCGCCGATCGACGGGCGGATCGGCGACCGCCGCGTTTCCGTCGGCAATCTCATCACCGGCGGTGCCGGCGGCAATACCACGCTCCTTGCCACCATCGTTTCGGTCGACCCGATCCGCTTCGAATTCACCTTCGACGAGCAGTCGTATCTGCGCTACGAGCGATTCGCCAAAAACCGGAAACCCGATCAACCGGCGGATCCGCCATCGGGCCAGAACGCCGATAAGCATGCCGATCAGCAATCCGGCCAACAAGGCGGCCAACAGCCCGATCCGCCATCCGGGCAGCAGGCTGCAGAGCAGCAAGGCGGCGTCGACACCGGCGTTCCCGTTTCGCTCAAGCTGATCGACGAAAAAGATTTCGACCACACCGGCAAGATCGATTTCGTCGACAACGTCGTCAGCACGTCCTCGGGCACGATCCGCGGCCGTGCGGTGTTTGCCAATTCCAACGGCCTGTTCACTCCCGGCATGTTCGGCCGCATCCGTGTTCCCGGCTCGCCGCCGCATATGGCGCTGCTCATCCCCGACGCCGCGATCGGCTCCGAGCAGGCGCGCAAATACGTGCTGGTCGTCGACGACAGCGGCACGGTGCGGCAGAAATACGTGACGCTCGGCCAGATCGACGGCGGCTTGCGCGTCATCCGGGACGGCTTGCTTGCGAGCGATCGCGTGATCGTCAACGGCCTGATGCATGCGCAGCCGGGAATCAAGGTGAAGGCGGAGGAACAAAGCGCCGCCGCCGCGCCGCCTCAGGCGGACGGCCAAGCCAAAGCCGATTAATGCCGTAACATGCGCATCTCGCACTTCTTCATCGATCGGCCGATTTTCGCCGCCGTGGTCTCGATCGTCTTCGTGATCCTCGGCGGCGTGGCATTCTCGCGCCTGCCGATCGCGCAATATCCCGAGATCGCGCCGCCGATCATCAACGTCACCGGACAATATCCCGGCGCCAGCGCCGAAGTCGTCGCCTCCACGGTGGTCGCGCCGATGGAGGAGCAGATCAACGGCGTCGAAAACATGCTCTACATGTCGTCGAACTCGACGGCGGACGGGCGCTTTTCGATCCAGATCACTTTCGATCTCGGCACCAATCTCGACATCGCCCAGGTGCAGGTGCAGAACCGCGTCGCCATCGCGCAGCCGCGCCTGCCGGCCGACGTCCGCAATATCGGCGTCACCGTGCAGAAGGCCTCGCCCGATCTGATGATGGTCGTGCACCTTTATTCGCCCGATAAATCCCGCGACTCCTTGTTCATTTCGAACTATGCGACGCTCGAAGTCACCGATCCGCTCACCCGCGTCGACGGCGTTGGCTCGATCACCGTGTTCGGCAGCCGCGATTATTCGATGCGGATCTGGCTCGACCCGGACCGCCTGCAGTCGCTCGGGCTGACCGCGACGGACGTCACCAATGCGTTGCAGGCGCAAAACATTCAGGTCGCGTCCGGCGTTCTCGACCAGCCGCCGGTGGCGCGTCCCGGCGCGTTCCAGGTCGCGGTGCAGACGCTCGGCCGGCTCGATACGCCCGAGGAATTCGGTTCGATCGTGGTGAAAGAAACTCCGGGCGCGGTGGTACGGCTGCGCGACGTCGCCACTATTCAGCTCGCCGCGCTCGATTATTCGTCGAATTCTTATCTCGATCACGATCCCGCCGTCGCGCTCGCCATCTTCCAGCGGCCGGGCTCCAATGCGCTCGCCACCGCCAAGGGCATCACCGATCTGATGGCCAAACTGGCGCAGCGGTTTCCGGCCGGCGTCAAATACGCCATCGTCTACAACCCGACGCAATTTATTCAGCAATCGGTCGACGCAGTGATCGACACCATCGGCGAAGCCATCGTGCTCGTCGTGCTGGTGGTGATCCTGTTTCTGCAGAGCTGGCGCGCGGCCATCATTCCGCTCGTCGCCATACCGGTGTCGCTCGTCGGCAGTTTCTTCTTCATGGCGACGTTCGGTTTCACACTCAATAATCTTTCGCTGTTCGGTTTGGTCTTGGCGATCGGCATCGTGGTGGACGACGCCATCGTCGTCGTCGAAAACGTCGAGCGTAATATCGCTTCAGGGCTTGCGCCGCGCGAGGCCGCGCGCAAAAGCATGAACGAGGTCGGCTCGGCGCTGATCGCGATCGCGCTCGTGCTGTGCGCGGTGTTCGTGCCGTCGATCTTCATCACCGGCATATCCGGCCAGTTCTACCGGCAATTCGCGCTGACCATTACCGGCGCCACCGTCATTTCGCTGATCGTGTCGCTGACGCTGTCGCCGGCGATGTGCGCGTTGCTGCTCAAGCCGCACCAAAACGGCCAGCGCGACCGCTGGTGGGAGCGGCCAATCCACCAATTTTTCGGCTATTTCAATCGCGGCTTCGATAAAGTCGGGTTCGGCATTTCGTGGCTTGCCACGCGCACCGTGCGGCGCGCGGTCATGATGGCCGCTATTTATCTCGTCGTCATCGGGCTCGGCTTGAACGCCTTTCGCACCACGCCGGTAGGCTTCATCCCGCAGGTCGACCGCGGCTACATTATCGTCGTCGTGCAATTGCCGCCAGGCGCGTCGCTCGCCCGTACCGACACGGTGCAGCAGAAGGTGCTCGACATCGCCATGGGGGTGCCCGGCGTGGCACACGCCGTGAACATTGTCGGCTTTTCGGGCGCGACTTACACCAATGCGCCAAACTCCGGCGCGCTGTTTCTGGTGCTCGACGACGCCCAGAAACGCGGTCACGACGCGCGCCAATCCGCGGCCGCCATCCAGGCTGAGCTGAACCGCCGGCTGTCGGCCATCCAGGACGCCTTCATCATCGCCGTGCTGCCGCCGCCGGTTCTCGGCATCGGTACCGCCGGCGGCTTTCGCATGATGGTCGAGGACCGCGCCGGACGGGGATCCGAAGCGCTGCGGCAGGCGACCGAAGCGCTGGTGCTTCGCGCCGTGAAGACGCCCGGCATCGCGCAGGCGTTCTCGCTGTTCGAAACCTCGACGCCGCAAGTTTATCTCAACATCGACCGCATCAAGGCGCAGCTCCTCGGCGTCAACGTGCAGGACGTGTTCAGCGCGCTGCAAGTCTATATCGGCTCGTCCTACGTCAACGACTTCAATCTGTTCGGCCGAACCTTCCGCGTCATGGCGCAGGCGCGCGACGAGGATCGCCAGCACATCGCCGACGTGCTGAAGATCAGGGTGCGCAACGCCAACGGCGATACCGTTCCGCTCGGCTCTTTCACCACGGTGGATAATATTGCCGGCCCCTACCGCGTACCGCGCTATAATCTCTATCCGGCCGCCGAGATCGACGGCGCCGCCGCGCCCGGCTATTCACAAGGCCAGGCCATCGCGATCATGGACAAGCTCGCCGATTCCCTGCCGGAAGGGTTCGCCACCGAGTGGACAACGCTCGCGTACCAGCAGATCAGGGCCGGCAACACGGCGATGTTCGCGTTCGTGCTGGCGGTGGTCTTCGTCTTTCTGGTGCTGGCCGCGCAATACGAGAGCCTGACCTTGCCGCTCGCGGTGATCATGATCGTGCCGATGTGCCTCGTCGCCGCCATCACCGGCGTCATCCTGCGCGGTCTCGACAACAACATCCTGACTCAAGTCGGTTTCGTGGTGCTGATCGGGCTTGCCGCGAAAAACGCGATTCTGATCGTCGAGTTCGCCCGGCAATTGGAGGATCAGGGGCGCAATCGCTGGGACGCCGCCGTCGAGGCGACGCGATTGCGGCTGCGGCCGATCTTGATGACGTCGTTTGCCTTCATTCTCGGCGTGACGCCGCTGGTCTGGGCGATTGGCGCCGGCGCGGAATTGCGCCAAGCGCTCGGCACCGCGGTGTTCTCCGGAATGATCGGCGTAACGGCGTTCGGACTGATCTTCACGCCGGTGTTCTACGTCATTGCCCGCTATATCGCCCAGCTCGGCCACCGCCGCGACAAGGAAAGTCATGGTTCGGTGCAGCCGGCGGAATAGCGGGCGGCCGACAAAAAAGGAAGTTCGCGAGCCGCCATTGACGATTCCTGCGGAATAAGGGCGATGGGGCGGTGTTCGTCGCGTTACGGGTGGGCTAGCATCGCCGAACGGGTAGCGTTGCCTGGGGGCAGAATGTCGAACCGCTGCAGGGAGTCATAGCGATGATCCAGAAAGTGCTGATCGCATTTTTCGTTGTGGTATTGGGCGTGACCGCCGCCTCGGCGCAGAGCTGCCAAGACATCATCGACAAGCGCCAAACGTTCATGAAGCACAGCGCCGCCGAAGCAAAGATCGGCTCTTCGATGATCAAGGGTGAGACGCCGTTCGACCTCGCCAAGGTCAAGGAAATCTATTCCACTTTCGCAACCGACGCGGCGGCAATGCCGACCCTGTTCCCCGATTGCTCGAAAACCGGCGATCACACGACGGCCGCGCCGACGATTTGGGACAAGTCGGCGGACTTCAAGGCTGCAATCGCCAAGTTCGCCGCTGACATAAAAACGGCGCAGGATACGACCAAGGACCTCGATACTCTGAAGACCAATTTCCAGACCATCGGTAAGGACTGCGGCTCCTGCCATCAGACTTTCCGGGCGACGCCGAGCTGATCTAAGTCTCGGGTCCCGAGAAAGTGGGCGGCCGTCCGTAAGGGCGGACCGCCTTTCAGTTTTTCCGGAATATTTCCCTGATCCGGAATCCCGTATTAGGTTTGGGTTGCGCCGGGAGGCTGTGGCATGCCGACATTGCGAACGCTCGCGCTTCTCGCCGCGGCCGCCGCAACCTTGGCTCTTGCAGCCTTCTGGCTGTTGACGCTGCCGGCGGTCGTTCCCGGCTCGGCCTTGCCGCCCTATACGCCCAATCTCGATAATGGCCGCACCATGTTCGCGATTGGCGGCTGTTCGGCTTGCCACGCTGTTCCCAACAAGGATCCCGACAAGGTCGATCGCACGCGGCTTGGCGGCGGCTTGGCGCTCAATTCACCGTTCGGCACCTTCTATGTGCCAAACATCTCGCCTGACCCCAAAGATGGCATTGGCCGCTGGAGCGAAGCGAATTTCGTCACCGCGCTGTGGAAGGGGACTTCGCCGCAGGGCACCAATCTCTATCCGGCGTTTCCCTACACGTCCTATCAGCACATGCAGCTTAACGACGTGCGCGATCTGTTTGCTTTTCTCAAGACCCTGCCGCCGTTGCCGGGCAAAGTGCGCGGGCAAAATCTGCGATTTCCTTTCGACCAGCGTCCGCTGCTCGGCGGCTGGAAGCTGTTGTTTCTCCGCGGCGGTCCGTTCGTGTCTGATCCGTCTCGCTCTGCGCAATGGAACAGGGGGGCTTATCTGGTCAACGGCCCGGGGCATTGCGCCGAGTGCCATTCGCCGCGCAACATGCTCGGCGGCATCATCGACAGCGAGCGCTTCGCCGGCGGCCCGGCCCCGGACGGCAGCGGCTGGGTGCCGAACATCACGCCGGTGGGGCTGCGACACGGCGACGACAAATGGTCCGAAAAAGACATTGCGAGCTTTCTCAGTGACGGCATGATGCCATCGGGCGATTTTGCCGGCAGCACCATGGCCGAGGTCATCCGCAACACATCGCTGCTCGGCGCCGACGATCGCGCGGCGATCGCCGATTACATTTTCACGCTGCCGCCGGTGCAAGACCCGACGCCGCGGCCTGAAAAATGAACCACGAAATCCTTCGCCGGCCGCCGCTACGATCCCGCCCCGAACGCCTTAAACGTGATAATGGTGCGGGTCTCGGCGATGCCCGGAATCGGCTGCACCTTCTCGGCGATGAAATGGCCGATATCGGTCGACGGATCGACGTAGAATTTCACCAACAGGTCGAAGTCGCCGGCGGTCGAATAGATTTCCGAGGCAATTTCGGCGTCGGCGAGCTTATTGGCGACCTCGTAGGACTTGCCGAGCTGACATTTGATCTGCACGAAAAAGGGGACCATGCGCGCCTCCGAAAGCCTGCAAGCTTATACTAAACCGCATGGACTGCACGAGCCCAACCGGACAGTGTAAGGTCCGCAAAAATCGGACCCAAAATGCCTCGACCCGTCGATCTTCGCCTCAATGCCATCGTCGATCCCGAGCGTGCCGGTGGGCGCGATCTTGCCGACTTGGCACGGCTTTGCGCGGAAGGCGGCGCGACGCTCATCCAATTGCGCGACAAAGTGAGCGAGACGCGTGCGATGGTCGAGGCGGCGCGGGCGATCAAGCAAGCGCTGGCGCCGCTTGGCGTGCCGTTCGTCGTCAACGACCGGATCGATGTGGCGCTCGCCGCCAAAGCCGACGGCGTGCATCTCGGGCCGGACGACATGGCGATCGAAGACGCCCGCGCGATCCTCGGCCGGGATGCGATTGTCGGCCTCTCGGTTAAATCGGTCGAGGCGGCCGCGGCCGCGCCGCTTCAGCTGATCGATTATGTCGGCTCCGGCGGCGTCTATGCCACTTTGTCGAAGCAGCAGAAGAGCGCGCCGATCGGTCCCGCGGGCCTGGCGAGCATCATTGGCGCACTGCATCGGCGCGCACCGGCACTGCCGGTATGCGGAATTGCCGGCATCGACGCCGGCAACGCCGCCGAAGTCATCGGCGCCGGCGCCGACGGCGTCGCCGTGATCTCGGCGCTGTCGCTGTCGCCCGATCCCGCAGGCGCGGCGCGCACCTTGCGCGATATCGTCGACGCGATGCTGGCGAAGCGGGGCGCGTGATGGGCGTTCCCATCGCCGTGACCATCGCCGGCTCGGATTCGGGCGGCGGGGCCGGTGTCGAAGCCGATCTCAAGACGTTTTCCGCGCTCGGCGTCTATGGCGCTTGCGTCATCACCGCTCTGACGGCGCAGAACACCAAGGGCGTGTTCGCCGTCCATGAGGTGCCGGCGGATTTCATCACGGCGCAGATCGACGCGGTGTTTTCCGACTTCGCCATCGGCGCGGTGAAGATCGGTATGCTGGGCAACACGGCGGCTATTGACGCGGTCGCCGCCGGTCTCGATCGCCATAATGCACGCAACGTGGTGCTCGATCCGGTCATGGCTGCGACGTCAGGTGAAAAGCTATTACGTCCGGACGCGCTTGCGGCGTTGCGCAAGCTCGTCGCGCACGCGAATCTATTGACGCCCAATCTGCCGGAAGCAGCGGCACTGCTCGAGGTGCCGCAAGCGCGCGACGAGAGCGAGATGCGCGCCCAGGCGGACAAGCTTTTAGAATTCGGCGCCGATGCGGTGCTGATCAAAGGCGGGCACGCCAGCGGTCCGCACAGCGTCGATCTTCTGGTCGAGCCGGCCGGCTCCACGCGTTTCACCGCGCCGCGGCTGCGGACCAGCAACGGTCACGGCACCGGCTGCACGCTTGCATCGGCGATTGCCGCCGGCCTCGCCAAGGGCTTTCTGCTCGGCGAGGCGGTCGGCGAGGCCAAGACCTTTGTCAGCGCCGCCATTGCCGCGGCGGATCGGCTCGAGGTCGGCTCCGGCCGCGGCCCGGTGCATCATTTTTTCAAGTGGTGGTAACGCTTGCTGCTCCCTTCCCCCTTGTGGGGGAGGGTGGGGAGGGGGGTCGCGAGGTGACGCGTGAGTGTCGACTGGAGCAGAGCCTTCTTCCAGTCGTGCGCGATGCCTCCCACCCCCACCCCTAACCCCTCCCCACAACGGGGAGGGGAATAGAAAATTACGCCGCTGCCGGCGCGCCGGGCTGCTTGAGCGGATGCGCGCGGGCGAAGGCGTCGAGCTGCGACAGCGCATCGACAATGCGGGTGAAGTTCGGGAACGGCCCGGTGTCGACATTGAAAAACTTCGCACCTGCCGCCTGGCTGGCGAGGCAGATATCGGCCATCGTGATCGTATCGCCGTGGCAATAGCGGCCGGTCGCCTTATCCTTTAGATGTGCCTCGAGCGCGGTAATCGCGGCAGTATGCCAATGCCGGCACCATTTGGCGACCGCCGCTTCGTCGAATTTGAATTCGTGCGCCAGATATTCGCGAACCCGCGGCACGATCAGCGGGTGCGAATCGCAGGCAACGAGCTGGCTCAAGCCGCGCACGCGGGCGCGGCCGCGCGGCTCGCGCGGCAACAGCGGCGGCGTCGGATGGATCTCGTCGAGATATTCGATAATGGCCAGCGATTCAAACAAAGCCGGCCCGTCACCGTCGAGCAGCGCCGGGATCGCCATCATCGGATTGACCGCGCGGTAAGCCGCCTCGCGCTGCTCGCCTTTCATCAGATTGACCTGGATCACCTCGTCGGGCGTGATGCCCTTGAGGTTGAGCGCGATGCGCACACGATAGGTCGCGAGCGAGCGCCAGAACGAAAACAATTTCATCGTGTTCCTCCGTGCCTCGTCATGTGCTGGCGCGCTTTGCCTGGCGCCGCCAATCTCGGAGCAAGCCCGCCGACACCGTGCACTTTATTTCTTCGTCCCGCCCGGATCGGCCTTAAGGCTCGCCGCCTCGATGCCGGCGACCGCGATGATCTCGTCGTTGTCACCGGTGTCGCCGGAGATGCCGACCGCGCCGACGATCTGACCGCCCGCATCGCGGATCAGCACACCGCCGGGATTCGGCACCATCCGCCCGCCGCTCGCGGCGACGATGGCGGTAAGGAAATTCGGGTTTTGCGCCGCCCGCTCCATCATCGTGCGCGAGCCCCAGCCCATGCCGAGCGCGCCATAGGCTTTGCCGATGGCGATCTCGAAACGGATGATTCCCGAGCCGTCCTCGCGCTTGCTGCAGACAACGTGTCCGCCGGCATCGAGCACGACCACGGTCTGCGGCATTTGTTTGGCCTCTCGCGCCTTCTTCAGCGCGGCGTCGATGATGGTGGAAGCTTGTGCAAGCGTAATGACTGACATCGTAGCTCCAGTTCGTTTGCTGAGGATTTACTACTGACCGCGGCTCGCCCAATAGGCCGAGACCGTGGAGATTTCGGCGGCGCCCGAGCGGTGGCGTTTGGTTTCTTCATAGCAGGCGAGCGTCTTGTCGACGAGCGGCAGCTCGACGCCGCGCGATTTAGCCTCGGCCAGCATCGCCTGCATGTCCTTGATGCCGCCGTCGACGTTGAATGTCACCGGACCGGGGTCGCCGCCCTTCAGCATTGCGGCAATGCCGGGCGCGCGCACTTTGGCGATCGTGGCGGCGCCGGACGTGTCGCTCAGCAAATCCAACAGCCGCGCCGGATCGACCGGCAGCGCATGGGCCAGCGCCAGCGCTTCGCCCAGCGCCTGCCAATAGACCATGAGCGGCAGATTGACCGCGAATTTGAGCACCGCGCCCGCGCCGACCGGGCCGGCATGTTCGAGACGGCGGCATAGCTGGTCGAGAATGGGTTGGGCGCGCACGGCGTCAGCCGCGTCGGCGCCTACGAGTCCGATGAGTTTGCCCTGCCGCGCCGGTCCGGTCGAACCGCCGACCGGGCATTCGACGAAAGCTGCGCCCTTGCCGCGCACCGCCGCGGCGAGCGCGACCTCGGTCGCCGATAGGACGGTGCTCATGTCGATGAACAGTTTTCCGGCAACGTCGCCGCTGAGCAGTCCCGATGGCCCTTTGTAGACCGCGTCGAGCGCCGCCGCGTCGGTGAGGCTCGAGATGATGACGTCCGCGCGTTTCACCAGCTCCGCCGGCGTCGCCACCACCGTTGCGCCCGCGACCGCCTTGGCCTTGTCCGGCGAGCGATTCCAGACCGCGACCTCGTTGCCGACCTCGATCAGCCGCGCGGCGATGGCCGCGCCCATTTTTCCAATACCGGCGACACCGACGCGCATGCGGCGCTCTCCTTGACGACCTCGTTCCGTCCCGGCGCGGACGATAGGCGATCGGCGGGCGGCGAGAAAGCGGCTTGCACAGGCACGGAGCGGGTGTCATAGCGTCGCGTCCAAATGGAAACAGGGAGCGGACGCGGCATGGCTTCGGGGAAAAAAGGTGTCGTCGGCATTATCGGCCTCGGCATCATGGGCGGCGCGTTTGCGGAAAATCTCGCCGCCGCCGGCTGGCGCGTCATCGGCTATGACATCGCGCCAGCACGACGCCGGGCTTTGGCGCGGGCGGGCGTCGAGATCGCCGCCGATACCGTCGATGTCGCGCGCCAGGCAAAGACCGTCATCACCAGTTTGCCGAAACCCGCCGCACTCGCGGCGACCGCCGCGGCGATCGCCAAAGCCGGCTTGCCGCGCCGCGTGGTGGTCGAGGCCTCCACCTTCACCATCGAGGACAAGACCCGCGCTAGGGAGATCCTGCACAAGGCCGGCCACGTGATGCTCGATTGCCCGGTGAGCGGCACCGGCGCCCAGGCCAAGCACCGCGACATCGTTGTCTATGCGTCGGGTGGCTCGGCCGAGATCAAGCGCCTGCGCCCGATGTTCGCCGCGTTCGGCCGCGGCGTGTTCGATCTCGGCGAATTCGGCAACGGCAGCCGCATGAAATACGTCGCCAATCTCCTGGTCGCCATCCACAACGTCGCAAGCGCGGAGGCGATGGTGCTCGGCATCAAGGCCGGCCTGCCGCCGCAACTTATTTTCGATCTCATCAAAACCGGCGCCGGCAATTCGCGCATATTCGAGCTACGCGCGCCGATGATGGTGAAGGATCGGTACGACAATCCCACGATGAAAATCTCGGTCTGGCAGAAGGACATGGATGTGATCGGCCGCTACGCCCGCAAGATCAAGGTGCCGACGCCGATGTTCGACGCCTCGAGCAAAATTTACGAGAAGGCGCTCAAGGGCGGCCACGGCGCCGAAGACACCGCCGCGGTCTGCGCCGTGCTGGAAAAGATGGCCGGGGTGAAACGCAAGGGGGGACGGACGAAAAAGCGCTGACGCTTTTTGCGCTGTGCCCGCCATTTTACGTCATGCCCGGCCTTGTGCCGGGCATCCACGTCTTTAATCTCATGCCTCTCAAAAGACGTGGATGGCTGGGACGAACCCGGCCATGACGGCAAAGCGCAAGTACCTGGAGGAAACGCATGTCATCGCTTGAAGGCGAAGCTCGCATGGCGGCGGTCGCCGGCGACCGCAGAACGCTCGAACAGCGCAGCGAAACGCGCGACGGCATGCGCATCGACTGGAACGTGCCGATCGCGATGGATGACGGGCTCATCCTGCGCGCTGACATATTTCGTCCCGTCGCCGAAGGCCGCTATCCGGCGATCCTGAGCTACGGTCCTTATGCCAAGGGGCTCGCCTTCCAGGACGGCTATCCGAGCGC
>Ga0181523_10003635_pt1 | contig 13957 bp, 12 predicted proteins | sample PEATcosm2014_Bin_43_FD_119752 | JGI IMG/M metagenome (GOLD analysis project Ga0181523, IMG submission 119752) | Peatland microbial communities from MTU Mesocosm Facility, Houghton, MI, USA - PEATcosm2014_Bin05_30_metaG | ecosystem: Environmental > Terrestrial > Soil > Wetlands > Peat | place...
CGCCGCATCCAACGTCCAGCACGCGCTCCGATCCTTTCAGTTCCAGCAGCGCCAGGACCTCATCCGCCATCGCCTCCTGCAGTCCTGATCGTTTCGCGTACCCAGCCGCATCCCATTCGGTCATTCATAGTCTCCTGCCCCACTTCCATCTGCGAACCGCGAAATGATCACATTGAATTCCCCTCACGTCCACCCCCGTAACAGAATTTACCTTCGGCTGTGGTAGCCTGCTTCCAGTCAGTTTGAACCGCCCCTCTGGCAGTCCAAACCAGATTGCGAGAACGATCCTTGCCGGTCTTCTATAACTATCTCTTCCCTGTCATGTGGGTTGCTTACACGGGTTATTGGTGGGCAATGTCCCAGGACGTTAAGAAAACCCAGCGCAGGGAGGCCGGCTCGTCACGCCTTGCTCGCCTTATTTTGATTGTGTGTGCCTTGGTGCTTTTCTGGTCGCAGAGCATTCCGGTCTCCATTCTCTACCAGCGCTTTCTCCCCCCTGGCCAGTGGCGCTTCTGGACCGGCGCGGCAGTTACCGCCGGCGGTTTGCTCTTCTCCGTCTGGGCCCGCCGTCAGTTGGGTAGAAACTGGAGCCGAGCCGTCACCGTGAAGCAAGATCACGAACTCATCACCACCGGCCCCTACGCCTTGGTTCGCCATCCCATCTATACCGGCCTGCTGCTCGGATTTCTTGGTTCTGCCGTAGCCGTTGGCCAATGGCGCGGGTTGCTTGCCGTCGCCCTCGTCTTCCTCGCCCTCTTGAGCAAACTGCGTCTCGAAGAACAATGGATGCGCGCGCACTTCGGTGAACCCTACGAAACCTACTCCAGCCGCGTCTCCGCCCTGGTCCCCTACCTTTTCTGACCGATTGCTGCGCATGGGGGACGTGCCCCGTGACCGTTCGGTGGAGAGGATTCGGCCTCACTCGAAACGAATCGCCCGGAGTTCTCCGAAAAAGCCGGCGTGTGGCGTTCTTTAGCATGCGACCAGAAGCCAGCACGCCTGCCAAGGCGCCACAGCACAAGCCGGTCCCGGATTTTGCGGAATCACCAAACAATTACGGCAAAACATCGGTTTTTGCAGGTGCCCCACACGCAATTTTCGTGTCGATCTTGGGGTTCCCCACCCCGGCATGCATCTCCCTGCAAATCCAGTAAAATAGTTTGCTTAATCCTGACCATCTCTTCCGTTGGTAAACAGCTCGGACACTCATAACTCTCGGAGGCCATCTCGCCATGAAGCGTCAATTCATCCCGATCGCATCACTACTCTTGATCCTCGCCAGTTCCTGGATCTCCGCGAAAGCACAAGACGACGAGGGCGCCTGGGCAAAAAAGAAGTCCGCTTGGCTATTGCTCACTCCTCCCGAGCGCAGCCAGGTGCAGGAGTTCGCCGAAGACTATAAATCCTACCTGACCGTAGCCAGAACCGCACAGGGCTCGACACGCGATGTCATCCGCCGCGCCAAAGCGGCTGGCTTTGCGGAATTCACCGATTCCAAGCAAGTGAAACCCGGCGCGCGCCTCATCATTCCCAATCGCGACCGCGCTCTTATCCTCGCGGTCATCGGCTCCGAGCCCATCGTCGACGGCTCTCACGTCGTAGGCACGCATCATGACAGCCCGCATATCGACTTGAAAGGCCGCCCCATCTATCCCGCAGGCGGCTTCGCGCTCTTCAAAACCATCTATTATGGTGGCATCAAGAAATATCAATGGGCCAACATTCCCCTCGCGCTGATCGGCCGCATCGACACTACGGATGGCCGCACCATCGAAGTATCCATTGGCCTCAGCCCCGGAGATCCCGTATTCGTCATTCCCGACAATGCCCCGCACTCCGACAAGGAACTGCACAGTCGCACCTATGAGGACGTCCTACAAGGCGAGGAACTAGACCCGGTTGCCGGCAGTATTCCTGGAGAAAAGGACTCCGTCGGCGTCGAAGTAGCAAACGCGCTGGTCGCAACCTACAAGATCAAGGAAGAGGACCTCGTCAGCGCGGAACTTGCTCTCGTCCCCGTGGCACATCCCTCGGACGTCGGCGTCGATCGCGGCCTCGTCGGCGCCTACGGTCAGGATGATCGCCTCTCTTCCTTCTGCGCGGCGCGCGCAATCCTGGACCTGAAAGGCACACCCAAATATTCGGCCTTCGCCTATCTTTCCAACTTTGAAGAAGAGGGCTCCGTGAATAACACCGGTGCGGGCTCGCAATTTCTGAATTCCACCTTTGCCCAACTGATCAGCGCGCAGCGAGCCGCCGGCTACACCGACTTGGATTTACGTCGCGCTTTGCACAATTCTCAAGTCATCTCCGCCGACGCGAATGACGGCATCAATCCAATTTTTCCAGGTACTAGCGAACCCACCAATGCTGCACGTCTCGGCTACGGCGTGGCTATCAAGCTCTATGGCGGAGGTTTCAACGCCCCTTCGGAATACACCGCCAAGATTCGCGCCCTGATGGATCGCAACGGAGTCCCCTGGCAAACACACACCTATAAGGTCGATGTCGGCGGTGGTGGCACCATCGGATTGTTCATGTCTCGCCAGGACATGGAGGTAATCGATCTCGGCGTGCCCCTGCTCTCGATGCACTCCCCGTTTGAAATGTCCTCCAAGGTCGACGTCTGGGACTTCTATCGCACGATGAGTGCCTTCTACGCCCAGTAGCCAAATCGCGGATGCCCCACCCGCAGGTCCCGAGGTTGGGTCTTGAGTTTTCGACACCAGCACTCAACCTCGCACGCGCACTCGGACCCGCGCTACCTGCCATTGGGAACAAAAACATGGGCACCTCAGCCAATCACCTGCCGTTAGCGGACCGTGGGATCCTGGCTAGAGCCTCACGAACCCCGGAAGCCAGCTTTTCGCTCGAGAAGGGCTTGATCAATATCGCTTGACCGTCTTCGGAAATGCCCTGCTTCAGAATTTCATCGTCCGTATAACCCGACATGTAAAGAACTCCCAAGTCACTTTTTCTCTCTCTCAGCTTGTTCCCCAGTGTGCGGCCGTTCATTCCGGGCATGATTACGTCGGTCAGAAGCAATCCTATCTCTCCCCTATGTTCATCAAACAGCGCCATGGCCCGTTCCGCATCTATCGCTTCGTGCACGCGGTACCCGAGTTTTTCCAGTTGCACCCGGATCACTTCCCGAAGCAACTGTTCATCCTCCACCAATAAGACCGTTTCCGAACCGAACGCAAAACTCGCTGTCTTCGCCGGTTCTTCGAACGCCGGCTTACCATCCACGCGCGGCAGACAGATCTGAAATGTCGCCCCCGCACCTGGTTCGCTTTCCACCCAGATGTAACCCCCGCTCTGCTTCACGATCCCATAAACCGTCGCTAGTCCCAACCCCGTTCCCTTCCCCACTTCTTTCGTCGAGAAAAATGGTTCAAACATGTGAGCCAAGACTTCCTTGCCCATTCCAGTTCCCGTGTCCTTCACAGTGAGCCTGACGTATTGGCCGGGTGCGGCGCCAAGATGCTGGCTCACAAATTCCTGATCAAACTCTACGTTTGCAGTCTGGATGAAAAGTTGCCCGCCCTGCTGCATCGCATCCCGGGCGTTGACCACCAGATTCAACAACACCTGATCAATTTGGCCAGGATCTGCCATTACCTGTCCGAGGCAGTTTTCCAGTGATAGCGTCACCATTATGTTCTCTCCAATTAAGCGCTGCGTCATTTTGCTCAATCGCTCAACGCATTGGTTGAGGTTCAGGATCACCGGCTGCATAACCTGTTTTCGGCTGAACGCCAGCAACTGTCGCGTTACAGAGGTGGCACTGTTTACAGCTATCCGTACTCTATCCAGATATTTTTGGCAGATCTCATCGGGCGGGATCCGCTCGACCAGCAGTTCCATATTCCCCAGGATCACGCCGAGCCCGTTATTGAAATCGTGGGCCACCCCTGCTGCTAGGCTCCCAATCGCCTCCATTTTTTGCGATTGGCGCAGTTGCGCCTCCAGCTGTCTGCTCTCGGTAATATCTTCAGTGAAGATTACGATGCCGCCGACGTGTCCTGTCCCGTCACGCCAAGGATGTATTCCCCACCGGATCCACTGCACCGCGCCGTTTGTTCGCTCGAATCGATTGTTATCTCCATGGAGAACTTCACCTGCCAGCCCCCTGCGGTGCGCCTCCTTCCATTGTTCCGGCATCTCCGGGAACACCTCGTAGTGCGACACGCCGCGCAGGTCACGGTCCCCCAGCCCATAGTCAACTCGCCATCGCAGGCTTGCGTGGAGGTACCGCATTTCGCAGTCAAACATAGCCAGCGCAACCGGCGCATTTTTGATGAACAGCCGGAAACGCTCCTCGCTCGCCCGCAGCTCTTCTTCCGCCAGCTTGCGCTCGGTGATATCGCGACCAATGCCCAACGTGCGGCCGTTGGGCATCTTGCTCACGCCGACTTCGGAGGAAAATGTGCTTCCGTCGTTGCGGCGTGAGAGCCATTCACCATAAACCAACTCACCGACAGTCAGGCTGTTCAGAAATCGCTTCAAACGCGGCAACTCTTTTGGGGCAAGAATGTCGGTGATCTTCATGGACATTAATTCGTCCCGTGAGTACCCGAAAACTCGGCAGGCTGCCGCATTGACGTACTCGAAGCGGCCTTGCACGCCAGCGACGGTGACCGCGTCGAAGGCGCCCTCGAAGATCGAGCGGTAGTAAGTCTCACTCGCCCGCAGTTTTTCTTCCGATCGTTTGCGTTCTGTAATGTCCAGCTTGATAGCGATAAAATGGGTGATCTCGCCGGCTCGATTCAGCACCGGAGTGATGGTCATCTCTTCGGGGTAGAGACTTCTATCCTTTCGTCGATTCACCAATTCTCCCCGCCATATTTGCCCACTCAGGATGGTCTTCCACATGCTTTTATAGAACGATGGCGGCTGGTTTCCGGAGTTTAGCAGGCGCGTATTCTGGCCGAGCGCCTCCTCCCTCCCATATCCTGATAGCCCCTCAAATGCCTTATTGACCCAGATAATGGTCCCGTCTCGTCTGCTGATGACGATCGGATTCGCAGCAACTTCCAGAGCGGTTGCCTGCAGTTCCAGTAGGCCGTCTGTCAAATTCGGTATTTCCTGCCGCTGGGGGCTCTTCGTATCCATGTTATCCGTTGGTAGGTTGACCGCGATCGTTCTCAACTGTGGGCCTGTTTTCAACCCGCACTTTTTTCAACGTAAGGTGAATCTATTCTCACAATCTTAACGTGGATCAGGCAGTGACCTATGAACCAAACGACGTGCGTAGTTTTACTTACGTGCGCCTAACAGTTACCGCGGGCGGCCCCGACAACTTCCCCGCATAGGCAATCACAGCCGCTCGCGGAGCTCACATGACTTCCACAATTTCATTGGAATCGGTCCTGTGGATAGCACTAAGTTCCACGGTAGATCACCTTGCTTGGAGTTTACTGCTTCGCAGGGATCGCGCCGCGACTCTGGCAGAAGCTGCCTGCCCGTAATCGGTTGCTCGTGTTTGGTCCTCTTCAGCTACCCTGCCGCTCCCTCGCCTGCCAGCCCGGTTTCCTTCCCGGCAGCACGACGTCGGCAAAAAACAGCGAACAGGCAACACAACCCCATACAATCATTTCGTCGGTAGTTCCACCAAGTTTCTCCCAGCCCGTTACCCCGGCGATCACCCGCACTTCCAGAAAAACTGGCGCAGCTGCGTCAGCATCCACAGGCCTGCGTCAACCACCGTGGCAATCGTGAACGAATGGGGCGTTCCCATGCTTTACTCAAAATGCTGTTTATACTCGCCGAGCGGCGCGTCTATGAACACTCCCACGACATAGACACGTCCCACCACCCGACACGCTGCCCGACGCATCCCATGCTATCCTTCACACCGCCGATTGCGCCTCGCGCGCCGAGGACAAACATAATGCCCGACTTCACCACCCTCATCAGCGGCTTGTCATTCACTGAGAGCCCGCGATGGCGCGACGGCCGTCTGTATGTCTCCGACTTCTACACGCACCGCGTCCTCGCCGTCTCCGCGGACGGCGCCGCGGAAACTCTGGCGCACGTGCCCCAACAACCCTCCGGCCTGGGCTTCCTTCCTGACGGCCGCATGCTCATCGTCTCCATGCGCGACCGCAAAGTTCTGCGACGCGAGCCCGACGGCTCACTCGTCGTGCATGCCGATCTCTCCGCTCTAGCTCTATGGCACTTGAACGACATGCTCGTCGATCACTCCGGCCGTGCCTGGGTGGGCAATTTCGGCTTCGATCTCATGGGCGGCGCGCCAATCCGCGCCACCGTGCTCATCTGCTTACAACCGGACGGAGCATTCAAAGTGGCCGCCGATGGCCTCGGTTTTCCGAACGGCATGGTACTCACACCGGACCGCCGCACTCTCATCCTGGCCGAATCTACGATGAACCGCCTCAGTGCCTTCGACTTGAGTCCGGGCTCGCTCGGTCCGCGCCGAACCTGGGCCGCCTTCGGCGAGGCCCCAACATCAACCAGTATCACGGAGTTGCTTTCACGAGTGCACGCCATTCCGGACGGAATCTGTCTCGACGCCGAGGGCGCGGTCTGGGTGGCCGATGCCGCTCATAGCCGCTTAATTCGCGTGGCCGAGGGTGGCAACATCCTGCAAGAATTGAAGTTTGAAGGAGTTGGCGTGTTTGCCTGCATGCTCGGGGGCGACGACGGCCACACGCTCTTCATCTGCGCCGCTCCCACTTTCATGGAATCCGTAGCGTCCGTGCACCATCGTGCCGCAATTCTAATGACCCGGGTCGCCGTGCCCCACGCCGGTTTACCCTGATTCCGAATTCAACGGACGATGGCGTTCGCGATGTGCGTTCGCACCAACGCGGACTGCACCACGAGGAAGAACACCCATCCGAAGAAGACAGATGCGTGAATATAAAGGATGAAAGGGCGCGGCTCGTCCGCATGGATCAGGTTCTTGCCCAACGTCCGGCTGAAGCCATACACCACCACAGCGGCGATCAGCAGCGACATCATGAAGTAAAAATATTTATCCAAGACCGCGCCCCGAATGGTCATCACTCTGATTCCCCCGCTTGGGCCCGACGAAATGCCATTTTTCGTGTGATTGTGATTAGGCTCTGCCTCGCAAAGGTACTAGAAGTTTCGTGTGGCAGGCGAGGATCGTGGCTATCTTCTGCTGTATCGGACAGCGTCATTTCAGGACCGATCGTTCGCTCCGTAGTCGGTAAACAAGGTATGCCACCACCGCCAGATTGATGATCAGCAGCAAGCCCTTCAGCCCCGTCGGATGCCGCACAATCTCATAAACTTCCACCGGCACCAGCGAACTCGTCAGGATGACCGTCAACCACTCCGCCCAGCGCTTTACCAGCCACAGGCCAATCCCCTCCGTCAAGAACAGTCCCGCGTAAATAAAACTGCCCACTCCCAGATCTTTCAACTTATCCGGAGTCAGCGTCGCCGCAATCCGTAGCGCGCGCCCCACATACCGACTTCCAGGTTCCAGTCCCAGTCGCGGCACCCACTCTTCGAGCAATCCCGTTAAGTCCATGTGCAGCAACCTCAGCGCGCCCACTCCCACCAACACCAGCAACACCGCCTTCAGCAATTTGAACAACGCGATCGCTCGGATCAGTTTGGTATCGGTAGCTTTCATGCGCTCGCAGCATCATACCCGATTCCTCAGGTCCTCACTCTTCCACTCGCGTTCTCGCCTCTTCGACTCCGCTACGCCGTCCAATATCCAAGGAGCGGTCAGCTGTAGACTGTTGACGGTAGGCTTTTCTCTCACTCCCTCAAGAACTCCACCCCGCATCTCCACATCTCCCCGGTCCCTATCGCCCTCCGCTGCGCAATTCGCCCCTGCACAAATATGGCGGGAGCTTCCTTCACCTCCGCCGCAAACGGCACCGCAATCTGCAAACGCGTTCCCTTTTCATAACAATGCTGACTGCGGAAACTCACCCCGCCGCGTGACATGTCGATGCACTGCACGACCTCCTGGCCAAAAGCCTCCGTCCTCACGCATGCAAAAAAGTTGACCTTCGCGCGTACCCGGCTCCGCCGCTCCGAGCTTTCCATCGGCTCCGCCAGCGCTACAAGGTTCGGCTCCACCAAGGGCACCACATCCACTTCCTTCAAGACCACCGGTTTCATTTCCAATTCTGCCTTTCGCGCTTTCACCGCGCGCCGCGGTCGCGTGGGCATCAAGTCGGTTGATTGCCTCCACACCGTCAGCATCCCGCACTCGTCGCAGAACCGCGCCAGTCCTCCATGAATCGCGCAAATGTCATACTCGTACTCGCCGCCCTCCAGTTCCACCAGTTCATAGCACCCGCTGCACTCCAGTGCCAGCATCGCCGGCCGATCCTGCGACTGTGGCCCCGGCGGGAACTCCATCTGCCAGAAATTCTCCCGACCATTCATAAACGCCACGCCGTACGTGTGTTGCGCTCCCTGCCGCTCGATTTCGCCCACTACCCGCACGTCCACCTCGCGGTTCGCCGCCACCGCCCGCAGGGTCAGTTCCTGCTCCGGAATTAGTTTGTTTCGAGAGACGATACCCGCACCATACCGGCTCAACACCACCGTGTGCGTCTCTTCGGAAAAGTATCTTCCTTCTGCGTCACTTCCCATCATGAGGATTGGTACTGCCAGACAAGTCCTCCCGCTGCGGTGCGCTCTCGCGGCCTCCGCCGCAGTCGCGGAACAAACCAGTTGTTCTTCCATCTTCTCGGCTTCCTGAGGAAGAGGCCAAGATTCTAGCTACTCAGATTCCAGCTGTACGCCTCTTCCCCAGCACCACTTTCCCATTCCTGTTGTTTCCCCAACCGAGGCATCTCTCTCCCCCTTTCGTGTCGAACAAAATCCGGTAAAATCTGTCTGTAACCTCCAGCCCGTCTCCGTCTCTAATCCTGTGAAGGAACCGCCATGCCAATGCGACCTCTATCCCTCCTCCTCGCCGCCGCCCTCTCCTATTGGCCCGGCCATTCTTCCGGGTCCTCCGCCGATACCGCTTCCACCCGTCAGCCGGTTATCGTCGAGCTCTTCACCTCCGAAGGCTGCTCCAGTTGCCCTCCCGCCGATTCCAATCTCGCGCGTCTTAGCAGCACCCAGGCCCTCAACGGTATCGAAGTGATCGCCCTCGAAGAACACGTTGATTACTGGAACAGCCAAGGCTGGAGCGACCCTTTCTCCTCGCCCGATTTCTCTCACCGCCAGGAAGATTACGCAACTGTCATTCACGGCGGCGGCATTTACACTCCACAGATGATCGTTGACGGCCGCACCCAACTCATTGGCAGCCGTGCGCAGGAAGCGCACGACCAGATCCGCTGGGCCGCCGCAAGCCATCACCCGCGCCTACTCGTGACGCCCGTTCCCTCGCCTAAAGCGCAGACCCGCACCTTCGAGTTGCGTCTTGATCCTGCCACTCCTTCATCAACCCTCTCTCCGCTGGAATTGTGGATTGCCGTAACCGAAAAGAATCTGCACTCCGATGTCACCGGCGGGGAAAACTCCGGCCACACTCTTCAACACGCCCCGGTCGTCCGGCTGCTCCGCAAACAACACACGCTCTCCCTGCCTCTGACCGCCCCGGTCACCTTCACCGTCGACCTCAACAGGAGCTGGCTCCCCGACAACCTTACCGTCGTCGCCTTTCTCTCCCAACCCAAGTCTCACCAAGTTGAAGCCTCCGGTTCCGTCTCTCTCTCCCAATCGATGTAAATGCGCGCTCTCGCTCTCTTGCTGTCAAACTCCTTTACCCTCTCTCCCCTGCTCCCCGAGCCTTGTCCGTCAATCACTTCCCGTCCCCCGCCTTCTTTTTTCTTCTTCAGGGAACGCCGGCGCCATTCCGTTTCCCGGCGGCAGATCGCCCCTCCCCTGGCAGCGCATTTCGATATTCCGAATTCGATTTCTGCCTGCCCCGGAACTTTCTCCCCCCACCCTGCGTATAACCGAATAGCCGCACATTTCTTAGGAGACTCCATGCCATCGCCCAAGCATCACCATCGCCACTCGCGTTTCTCTGCAGCCCTCGCACTCCTCCCTTTCTTCGCCTGCACGCTCGCCGCAATCGCTGCCTCCCGGGCCGCTGCGCAACAAGACAAAGGCGCCGGCGCAACCGTTTCCGCCGAAACCAGTGCAAAAGATGTTGGCCTTCCTCTCTATCCCGGTTCGCGGCGACACAAGGGCACGGACGAAAACTCACCCGGCGCAAACTTCGGTCTCTGGGGTGGCGGTTCTGGCTTCAAGTTGGCGGTTCTGAAAATGGAATCGGGCGACGCACCGGACAAAGTTGCGAACTATTACAAAAAGGCTCTCGCAAAGTACGGCACGGTTCTCGATTGTTCCCATCCTTCCGCGAAGGACGCTGAAGCCGAGAAGAACGCTTCCGAATCCCAACTGACCTGCGGCGACGATACGCCTGAAAAGGGCGGCACGCTTTACAAGGCCGGCAGCAAGAACAATCAGCACCTCGTCGCTATCCAGCCGAGCGCCACCGGCACCCTCTACCAACTCGTCTACCTAGCACACTGGGACGCCGACAAGAAGAAGTAGTCTCTCTCTTCGCTCCAGCGTCCGAGCCACGCCACTCTCCTCTTCTACCTACTGCTGTACTTGAGGGCACACCGTAACTCAGGAATGAACCTGTTCCTCCTTTCCTATGTTTTCCTAGCAGTAACCAGCCGTCAGTCGGACTCGCTCCAGATTGAGGCCAACCACGAATGGAATACCCGCGCATCCTACGGCAAACACGCCGTTATTTTTTCAATTTTTTCGCTCTAGTTGCCGTTCTCTTCCTCGCTGCATCCGCCTCCTCGGCCCAGACCGCCGCAGTTCCCGAGCCAACAGCTTCGGCTTGGGATCAGGAACTCAGAAAATATCCTGGATTGCCTGATGAGTTCGATCAACTATTCAAAAAGCTCCGGAATAATGTACAGTTCCCTGACCCGCGATCCGAAAACCGGATTCTGAGCCTCCTGCCACCCGGCACCGTCGCTTACGTTGCGCTTCCCAACTATGGCGACGTGGCCTCGCAGACCTTGACCATCTTCCGCCAACAACTGCAGGACAGGCCGGTCCTCCGCGAATGGTGGACACACAGCAAATTCACCGCCTCGAGCGGACCCAAGTTCCTTGCCGCGCTCGATCAGTTCGCTCAGCTACACCAATACCTCGGCGAAGAAATTGTCTTCTCCGCCGCAATGGACATCCAGGAGCCCACCTTCCTGTTCGTTTCTGAAGTCCGGAGGCCCGGCCTCAAGCTAGCGCTGCAGCAATTCGCTGCACAGATTTCGGGGAATCCCAAATCGCCCATGCGCGTCATCGACCAGATTGAACTCGCTACCGCCACCGAACGGCCCCACGCGGAAGAACCCATCATCCTGGTACGCCCAGATTTTGTTGTCGTTTCACTCGATCTCAACACCCTGCGCGCCTTCAACGCTCAACTCGATGCACGCAAACCAGAGTTTCCCTCTACTCCGTTCGGACGTCGCGTCGCAGATGAATATACGGGTGGAGTCACGTTGCTGGGCGCGGCCAACGTAGGAAAGATTCTGGACAAGACAATGTCCGCCGTAAAACAGAGTGCCGCACTCCAGCAATCCGGATTTGCCGATATGCAGTACTTGATATGGGACCACAAGTTCAACGCCGGGGGACCCGTCAGTCAATTGGAATTGAGCTTCGCTTCTCCCCGCCATGGAGCCGCTTCCTGGCTCGCGAAGCCGACCGCTCTCGGCAGCCTCGATTTCGTCACTCCCACGTCACTCTTTGTCACTACCGTGGTCCTTTCAGATCCCGCGCAGATCTTCGACGATGCCCAGAATCTCGCCTCTCTCTCTCATTCGAATATCTTTGCCGCAATTCCCACAATTGAACAGGCTTCGAAGCTCAGCCTGAAAGACGATCTGTTCAGCCTCCTCAGCGGCGAGGTCACCGTCGAAATCGACAAGCTCGCTCCTCCGCAAACCGTCTGGAAAGTCGCGCTCGCGGTCAAGGACGCCAGCCGCCTCGAACAGACCCTGGACAAGTTGTTCGCTCTCGCGAAAATTCAGCCGATGGCTGCCGACCAGGCCGGCGTTACCCTCAACACCGTCCAGTTTCCCAATCAGAAAGCCACCACCGAAGTCACTTATGCGTTTGTAGATGGATACCTGCTCTTCGGTTCGAGCCGCGACGCGGTTGCCGAAGAAGTTCAGTTCCATCGCTCCGGCAGCTCTTTGGCAAAATCCAGCAAATTCCTTGCGTCTCCGCCGCCGGGCCACCCAGTGGAAGCTTCGGCATTGCTCTTTGAGAATCCGCTGGCCATGGGGGCTCTCCGCATGCAGTCGCTGATGCCGGACCTGGCGCAATCCTTCGCCACGAATTCCGCTGAAGCCACTCCGTTGGTTATCACTGTCTATGGCGAGAATTCAGCCATTCGCGAAGTCAGCACTAGCGCCACATTTGACGCCGCTGGAGTCTTGATCGTGGCCGCCATCGCGATTCCCAATCTGTTGCGTTCAAGAATAGCTGCCAATGAATCCAGCGCAGTCGGCAGCGTCCGGACGGTGAACACCGCCCAAATCACCTACCAAGCCACTTATCCGGACAGGGGCTTCGCTCCCAACCTCGCTACTTTCGGCTCCGACCCTCGCGGACCCAACTTCTGCTCCGCAGATCACGCGGCGATACTCGAGGAAAATCTTGCCGATGGAAAATGCGCCGGGGATGCCTGGTGCACCAAATTCGGGTACAACTTCAAGGTCACTGCAACCTGCAAGCTGCATCTCTGCAAGGAATACGTCGTGGTTGCCACGCCAGTCTCGAGCAACACTGGCACCAGAAATTTTTGTTCCAGTTCAGACGGCCTGATTCATTACCAATCCGGCGATCCTCTAGCCACGTCTCCCACAGTCGCCGAGTGCAGATCCTGGCCGCTACTACAGTAGCCGAATACTCTTGCACTCTTGCCTTCTCTTTCTCTCCTGCTTGCGGGCTCAATCTGGCTTCTGGTGTCTAGCTCTGATCCACCTTCTATGGTGCTAAACTCGTCCCTCGAGGAGCATTCCGATGGAACAGCGCGTGAGCCTGATCACACTCGGCGTGGCAAGTCTGGACCGTAGCAGGGAATTTTATGAGCGCCTCGGATGGAAGCGGTCAATGACCAACGCGCAAGGGATCGTTTTCTTCCAGACTGGAGGTATGGCCCTGGCTCTGTTCCCGTGGGAGGAGCTGGCAAAGGATGCGAATCTGCAACCCGACGGGAATGGCTTCAAGGGAATAGCGCTTGCCTATAACGCGCGCACCCGCGCCGAAGTTGACTCCGTTCTTCGAGAGGCTGAAGCCGCGGGTGCAACTCTGCCTAAGGCTGCGCAGGAAGCCTTTTGGGGCGGCTATTCGGGCTACTTCACCGATCCGGACGGGTTTCTCTGGGAGGTCGCCTGGAATCCCTCTTTCCCGATCGCAGAGGATGGCAATATTCGAATTCCCGACTAGACGGACCATTCTCTCGGTCGCGCTCTAGATCCGGCTGAACCAACTGCTGTCTTCTCTTTCACCGCAGGACGTTTCCCCGGACCTCTACCTCAGTTCACCCTTCCACAACATACAACCACCCCAGCAGCCTCATCTGGTACACGTATGTCTTTCTCTTTCCCCGCGCACAACAACCTGATGTTTAGGCTGGATCCGCCCATTCCGCCTGCAACCAGTACGGCCACAATCTCATACGGCCCTAGCTTCGTCCCCGGTGTAAGTGCCATATTTTTTGTCATTTTATTCCGTAAAGCTGCCTTACTTCTTTGTTTCCCTACCTCAGCGTCTCGCTCCGATACAGCGTCGACAATTGCTTCCTCTGCGTGAACACCATCCGGCTTCCATCCGGTGTAATCGCCGCCGGCGTGCTCGCGGGCACCGATCCCACGGGATCCTTGGCCTTCCAGACCTGCCACACCTCGCGCTTCCCGGTACCGAGATCCAGCCGGTCAATCCG
>Ga0181523_10003637_pt1 | contig 13954 bp, 16 predicted proteins | sample PEATcosm2014_Bin_43_FD_119752 | JGI IMG/M metagenome (GOLD analysis project Ga0181523, IMG submission 119752) | Peatland microbial communities from MTU Mesocosm Facility, Houghton, MI, USA - PEATcosm2014_Bin05_30_metaG | ecosystem: Environmental > Terrestrial > Soil > Wetlands > Peat | place...
CTTCGTGGACGTGTGAATTTTCATGCTCAGAAATTTCAAAGGCCCGGCGAATGTCATTGAAACGCGAATGGACATATAGAGCGATCTTGACGTCGGCCGGCTTTTCACCGTTTGCATGGTACTTGCATTCTATGACGCACCGCCGGTCGTCTTTGCTCGCGAGGACATCGACCTCATGTGTGACGCAGTACCCCTTGATGATCCTGTTTACCTCTACGCCATAACCATACGATTTGAGTATTCGGGCGACGTACTTTTCGAAGGGATATCCCGTAGGTCCGAGAGCATAAATAGCCTTCTTGAGGGAATAGCGCATACCCGTGGTGTGGCTATACTGCCTGAGCAGCTTCTTAGCCATCCTGAAGATATGCCGGGTATGCATCGAATGGGTCACTTGAACGGATACCTTGTCTGCGATGTCCCGTGCTATGTCTTCCGGTGTTCCGGACCTCATAAGAGAAGCGATGAGCTTGCCGATGTCGAATTCTTCTATCCTGCCTGAAGCTTTGGTGACCGGAATAGCCATCAAAGATTTTACACTATTTCGTGCCATGATTGGCATCTTGAAAAGAACCCTTTGCATCTGATAGAGTTTTGCATTAATAAATAATCCATGGAGGTTTGAAATATGTCCGAATTCAAGGGAGTGACCGTAGTCAAAAAGGCGAATGTGTTTTTCGGAGGAGGCGTTACAAGTAGAACCGTTTTGTTTGATGACGGCTCGAAGAAAACGCTTGGCATCATGCAACCCGGAGAGTATGAATTCACCACAAAAGATGCTGAGATCATGGAAATACTAGCAGGCGATTTAGATGTACTGCTGCCGGGGGCTGACGATTGGAAGCAGTTTAAGGGCGGCGATGCGTTCAATGTCCAGGCGAATTCTAGCTTTAAGCTTAAAGTGAAGACACTGTCGGATTATTGCTGTTCGTTTTTGACTGCTCCCCAGGGTTAAATCCCGGGGATTCGAGAGGATAAAGAACCAAGCTCCCCAATGAGCGACTTCAAGTCCTTGCAGACCATCAACTTGCGCCCAGAGTTCTCACTTGGGTATTCTCCCGTATTGCCGCAAGAACCGCTACTCGGTCTCTTATCCAGACCCAAGGCAAAGCCGATACCCTGACCTCGCCTACTCGCAGTTTTACTCGGATATACCCGGTGACTTGCAGTCAGAAGCAGTCTGTCTTCGCTGTGGTATTGACGGGCAACATTGCCCTCCCACTCACTGGGGTTCGGAACATACAACGTCCCGAGATAAGCTGATAATACGTCTCTTTGTGTCACGCACCCGCAGTCGCACTCGTGGAGTCTTTCTGAAAGCTTCTTCTTTTTGCGGACTCCACAGACACAGAGTTGAGACAAGGCGGCAATCAGCGGGATCTCCACATTCTCATTCCCGGCGCTTTCAGCCTTGGAGAATATGTCTTTCATGAAATATGAGGGAGCGAAGTTCCCTACTGACCGGCCATAGTTCTTCTGCAGAGTTTTGTACGATAAATCTTCCGCACTCACCTTCTTGCTGAGCGCTGCAATGATGCTGGACAACTCACGAATGGCACTCTTCCGCATCTCCCTGATAAGACGATAGAGTTCTTTGATACGATTATTTGTCTCGATGTAACCCTGAGACTGTTTCCATCTGAGACCCTTACCTTTTCTGATCATCCCGTTGGTGTTGTAGTTGTCGGGGTTGTTTGCGCGTCTCTGCCTGTCCAGCTTGCGCTGGAGGATCCGGAGTTCATCGGCGTACTCTTTCAACCTGTCGAAGATAGGCTGCAGGATGGCGATAGAATAATGCTCGCCGCGCAGAAACGCGGCAAAGTGGTTCGGCCCCATATCGATACAAGACTGGAAATGGCCATACAGCCCCAACTACCGTATCATCTCCACAGTCTTATTGCCAGTAGGAAACTCAATTATGTTTGGGACTGCATGCTTAAGCCGAAGCCTGTTAGTGGGTTTGCCTCCTGCAAGGGACTTGCTGATAAGAGACTGGTTATGCTCAGCGATAGTCAGGTTCACTTGCTTCGCCTTTTCATCGGTCATCCCGATCTGACGAACAGTGATCACAAACCGGACATAGAAGACATCGTGACCTTTGATGACCCTCCGGACGATACGGATATAGGAGACATTGAAAGCCTTGTGTTTTTCATAATCCTCGACAATCTGCTCCAGATACCATTTGTGGTATCCGTCGTGCTTACGGTAGTCCAGTACAAGCGGGATGCTTACCCATGGAGGAGATGGAGAACGATTTGGAGTCAAACATGATGCCGGTATCCGCACTCTTTGAGTTGACTGATGCGAGGATGTTGTCCCACTTGCCCTTGAACCGGACCTTCTTTGACTTCCCGTACAGAACCTTCTGGATGGTGTCGAAAGCACGGTCAGCTAGTGTCTGGGCAAACTGGGAGTTGAAACCGGTTATCAGGTATCCGGCATTGTCCTTAACGTACTTCTCGATGTCTGTTTTTGTGAGAAAGTATCGCTTGGTTACAATGTCTCTGAGGAGTTGGTCGACCTGCTTGGTCGGCAGCTTAGCCTTTTTGAGGTCACGCCGTAGAGATCTGAGTGTCTGATATTCCTTGTCGGCCCGGAGTCGGTTCAGTCGCTTCTTGCATTCGGACAGGGATAGATTATAGACGCCCTTGCCCTTATCCAGCAGTTTTAGCAATAACCGCTGGTGAGCACTGGAAGTGCGCAGTTTGAATTCGATACTTTTCTTCATTTCGGACTGTCCATCATGTACATATGTCAACAGCAGGGGTTTGTCAACCCCGCGATGAAAGAATTTACGGGATAAATCCCGCATACAAAGCATTATAACCCTACGCCTTGTTATCCCCAGGAATAAATTCAAGCCGGTAAACAAAGGTGTTGAATACTATATACAGTGCAAAATCTGTCATGGAAGCGCAACGCATAGTAGTCCCAAGGAGACTGAACGGTCATCAACACCTATATATACCGGCTTGGAATAAATTCTGGGGCTTTACGGCGCTATTTGGTAAAGTGGGGATAGCCTTACAATGCGGTCAACGACAACGCACCGGTGGACAATATGATAGCTTCGATCCCCGAGCGCTTCTGAGATAATGGGAAATCGTGAGATGCGGAATGAAAGAATAACTTCCCCCTTCCCGTCCTAATCCGAGATGGGGGTAATTAGTAGCGACAGAACGCTCCCGATAAGCATGACACCAGCTAAAGAATAGAAGGGTGATATACAACCTGCCTGACATTGCAAGTTACAAACGTTCACCGCCGCCCATGACAGCCCATCTATGTACCCGTTCATAATTCCCCCCTGATTTCACACAGTAGCCGTAAGATTTTTTTTCTGTTATCAGAGCAATTAGTGTGCCGTAGTCGACGATGCCATATTTATTTGTGTGGGCTCCGCTCCGCATTCCGGCGTGGGAGTGATGCCTGGCGCAACAGGCGTGCGGAAATGTAGGACCGTTATGCGGCAGGATCGCCATGAAGAAATGTCAAGGTATTACTACAATAATGTAATACTAGCCACAAATACGGACGATAAGATCGAATTGTTTATACGCTTCACCCTTGGACAAAATAGTGATCACGGAAACCATACGGGTTGCCGTATCAACTTCTTATATGACCCACCAATCGCCGATACGATAACGAAACCGTCCCTTCAGATGGCTGGTCAATTGTTTGATATTTCCGGCGTCTAATGGATTATCCTTAAATGAGTCGAAGCATTGTTCGAAGCTTCGGCGATATCTGCTCTGGACGCCTTGAAGATTTTAGCTGCGGAGAGCGACAGTATTACTTCCCAGTGTCCTTTGGTTTTTTCCACTTGACCGTTTCGCCCTTCTCAATTTTCCAGGTATCTTTGCTTATCGCATCCATCCAGCTCGCCGAGGATATTCTTAATGTCTCGTTTTTCTATGATTGCGATTATCTTAAGGACATCCCTCTTTATTGAGTCTAATTTCACAGTGGCAACCATGGCCGCGACCTCCAGCTATCCGCATCTATAATACATGTATGCCATAACACTCAATCACTGATCTGAAATCGACTTATTTAATCGCAGGCAGGTAGATATGAAAAGTGGTTCCTCTTCCCACTTCGGAGGAGATTGTAATTACGCCACCATGGTTGGCGATTGTGGAATAGGCTATGGCGAGGAGGAGCCCTGTTTTTAAAGGGGCGCCGATGTCTTTTATGGCGAAGAAAGGATCGAATATCCGTGGTGCAGCACCGAGAGGAACGCCTGTTCCTGTGTCCGTGATAGATAGCTTGATGTAATCTCCGGCCTCGACCATCAGGTTGTCTCTGTCACGGACTAAAGTGTTGGCCACGCTTACGGTTAAAAGGCCGTTGCCAGCCATCGCCTCTTTTGCATTAAGCATTATGTTCCTTATGGCTTCCGACAACTGGGATTCATCGCCTTCAATCGACCAGAGGTTGTCCGGAACCACAAGCTTGAGTTTTACCCCGTCGCCATTGATGGCAGGCGCCGCCTTCTTCCTGATCAGCTCTCCAATGGACAGTTGTGTCTTTATCGGAGTTCCGCGTTTTGCAAAGCTGATTAACTGCTGCGTCAATTCGGCTGAACGAAGCGAAGCTTCTTCAGCATCGGCCAGCAGGCCGATCAGCTTGTCGTCCTTTGTAATTATTTTTCTTGCCAGCGATATGTTGCCCAGAATGGTGGTAATCAGATTGTTGAAGTCGTGAGCAATGCCTCCTGCAAGGATTCCTACGGCCTCGAGTTCCCGGACCTTCATCAGTTCCTCCATTAATTTCCGGCGCCTGCTTATGTCGTGGTTGCTGGCCCTGCGGCCAAGCCATTTGCCATCTTCTCCGAATACCGGCTGGCAGCTGTGGCTGATCCAACGCTCCTCGCCGCCTTTTGTCAGGATTCGGAAATCGAAGTTATGGGTCTCACGGTTGTCCTCCAGCGCATCGTTGTAATGAGCGGCGACCATGGCCTGATCCGATGGGTGTGTGATCAGGGTGACAAGGTCGGGGTTTGCGAGGAATTCTTCGGGTCGGTAACCGGTCATTCTTTCACTGGATGGAGATACATACAGGTATTGTCCCGTCGGGCCGAGCCATTCTTCCCAGTCGTAGGTAAAGTCTGCAACTATGCGGTATTTCTCTTCGCTTTCTCGAAGGGCTTCCCGGGCTTGCCTTCTTTCAGTAAAATCCTGGATGAGGCCGTCATAAGCAAGGAGTTTTCCTTCAGAGTCGTACTGGCAAACCGGCGTATTTCTTACCCACCGCAGCGCCCCGTCCTTTCTGACTATCCGGTGTTCGAAGGTAGCAGTGTCCGTCCCTGCAAGGACACCTGCAACATGCTTCAGCACAAGCGGTCTGTCCTCTTCGAATACCATGTTGATCCAGAGGAAATTGTCTGATGAAAATTCATCCGGAGAGTAGCCTGTTATCGACAAGCAGCCCCGGCCGTGTACCGTTTCCACCGGATTCCCTTCTACGATATGGACGCTGAAAATGTAATCCGAAACCACCTCTGTGATCCGGCGGTACTGCTCAGTCACAACGCGTAGGAGGTCTTCGGTCTGCCTGCTTTTTTGTTCTAGGTCTGCAACGACCACGCGTAAGTAGGCCATCTCGTATGATATTTCATCTGTTGTTTTTTCAGAGTCGCTCATGTTGACTCACTTTCGGAAGGCGCAGGCGGCGCGCACTCCGCATTATGCAAATCAGTTTGTCCTTAATTATAACAGACAATTCTGCATCGTGGAAAAAACAGCTCACTCGCCTGTGTTTTAAGGTCCACCGCACAATTGATTTTGATGATATTGTGCCGTATTATAATGTAATATTAAAGCGGTCGGGGATAGGCTCTCACAGCAGAGACCGATCAGAAGGAGATGCAATGTTAAAGGCAAAGGACATAATGACATCGGATGTAATATCGGTCAGAACCTCTACTACGGTCGAGGAGTTTGCCCGAATTCTGGTGGAGCGCAGGATTAGCGGCGCGCCGGTCGTCGACGATCAGGGCAGTCTCATCGGAATTGTGACGGAAAACGATCTTATTCGGAAAAACAAGAAATTTCATATCCCCACCATCGTGAGGCTCTTCGATGCTTATATCATGCTTGAGAGCAAGAGCAGGATCGAGCAGGAAATCAAAGAAATGGCCGCAGTTACTGTTGATGATATCTATCGGAAAGGGGTAGTCACTATCGGTGAAGATACCCCAGTTGATGAAATAGCTACTATCATGTCCGAAAAGGCTGTTCATCTGATCCCAGTTGTCGAGGGCAAGAAGATCAAAGGCATTATAGGTAAGATCGACATCATTAAGGGGCTGAGCCTCGGAAACGCATAGCTTCCATGCCGCGCCGAATATCGGACTTCCAATGAACCGACAGATCATTACCCGCTCAGCTGGGGAGACAGAGCGTCTCGGCCATAGGCTGGGCGCATTGCTGAAAAAGAAAGGCTTTGCTGCAACGGTCTGTCTTTACGGCGACCTCGGCGCGGGCAAGACTACCTTTGTCAAAGGGTTTGCATCGGCCTTTGGTATTCCGGCCCGGGAGGTAGGCAGCGCCAGTTTTGTCATCGTGGCCGAGTATGAGACAGCGCCTCCTTTTTACCATATCGATCTATACCGGCTCGGCGACGAGCCCTGCACAGAAGACATCGGCATTTGGGACTATATCGAGTCGGGCGGCGTTGTGGTGATCGAGTGGGCTGAGAAACTGGGTGAAATGCCGGATGGCGCCCTTTCCATTACTTTCCGGCATCGTGACGAAGAGACCCGGGAGATTGTAATCGAGGGGATCGAGCAGGATGAATTACATGTCTTGATGAGGGAAATCAGGAAATCATGAAGAAGATCGGAATCATCTGTAAATCTGGCAGGACCGAGCCTATCGAACTTGTAAAGCTGCTGGTCCCATGGCTGCGGGAGAGGCAATACGAGGTCGCTCTCGAACAAGGCGTGGCCACAGCTTTGGGACTGAAGGGATTTGAGCGAGAAGAGATTCCGGGAATGGTAGGGATGATGATTGTGCTGGGGGGCGACGGAACCATGCTGAGCGTCGCCAGGCTTATCGATGGAAGGGATGTCCCAATCCTCGGGGTGAACCTTGGCGGATTGGGATTTATAACCGAGATAAACAAGGATGAGATTTTCGGCGCCCTGAATCAGGTCCTCGAAGGGAGGTGCCCGGTAGAGGAGCGCATGATGCTCAATATTAAGGTGTTCCGCGAGTCTGTGGAAGTGGGCTGCTTCACGGCTTTGAACGATGGCGTCATAAATAAGGGCGCGATGGCCAGGATTACCGAGATGGAGACCTACGTCAATGCCTCATACGTGACAACATACAGGGCGGACGGCCTGATCATCTCTACACCGACCGGCTCCACTGCCTATAATCTTGCTGCGGGCGGCCCGATTCTCTATCCTACACTTAGCAGCATTGTAGTGGCTCCCATCTGTCCTCATATGCTTACGAATAGGCCTGTTGTGCTGCCTGATAACAGCGACATCAGGATTGCGTTGAAGACGGAGACTGAGAGTGTTTACCTTACCGTCGACGGCCAGGTCGGTATACCGCTTCACCAGGGCGATGTTATCGAGGTTAAGAAGTCGGACAACACCACAAAAATATATATTCCCTGCGGGCACGATTATTTCAATCTGCTCCGGACCAAGCTGAAGTGGGGGGAAAGATAATCAAGAGGTAAGAAGAACTGTGCGATGGAGATTTGAAGATGAATACTGAGTTGAAAAAAGGTATTTGCGATGTGCTCGAATATTTTAAGGCGATGGGTTTCGAGCGGGTGCCTGTCAAGTTCGAAATATTTGCATCGACAACTGCCCAGCCGCTGGTTCTGGATACTATGGCATCCCCATCTCCTGTTTCCTCGGTTCAGGCGCTGAGCAAAATAGAAGCACTGCAAGCGCTTCGCGAGGAGATCGGAGATTGCACCAGATGTTCACTATCTCGTGAGAGGACAAACATAGTCTTCGGCGAGGGTAATCCCGATGCGCGGATTATGTTCATCGGCGAGGCCCCGGGCAGGGAAGAAGACATTCAGGCAAGACCCTTTGTCGGCGACGCCGGACAGCTCCTGACAAAACTTATCGGGAAAATGGGCGAGAAGGTGGGCTTTAATCGCGAGGACGTTTACATCGCCAACATAGTGAAGTGCCGGCCGCCGATGAACCGGGACCCCCATGAAGATGAAAGTCGCATATGCTCTGCCTTTCTTGTTAGACAGATCGAGATAATATCTCCGGAAGTGATCGTATCTCTTGGCAGGATATCGACTTTCTATTTGTCGGGCAGGAGCGGACCGCTTACCTCCTTTTCTATAACAAAAGAGCGGGGTAAATTCTTCGAATACAGGGTGGCCGACAGGTCCATACCGGTCATGCCGACCTTCCATCCTGCATATCTTATGAGAAATCCGAAGGACAAGTGGCTGACATGGGAAGATGCACAGGCGGTCCTGAGGAAGCTGGAGGGAAATGTAGAATGAAAGCACTATGGGCTCCCTGGCGCATGGAATATATACTCGGGGAAAAAGAGAAATACTGCATCTTCTGTGTGAAACCGCTCGAAAAGAACGACAGAGACAACCTGGTCCTCTACCGGGATAAAAATGTCTTTGTCATTATGAACAAGTATCCTTACAATAACGGCCACCTGATGGTCGTTCCCTATTTCCATGCATCATCATTCGAAGGCCTGGATGACGATACCCTTCAGGACCTCATGCAGATAACTAAGTATTGTGTTGATTGCCTAACTGCCGCCTTTCACCCCGAGGGCTTCAATATCGGTATCAATATCGGGAAGGCCGCCGGTGCCGGCATCGAGGAGCATCTGCACATGCATATAGTGCCTCGGTGGGGCGGGGATTCCAACTTCATGGCCGTGATCGACGAGGTCAGGATAATCCCTGAACATATATTGGAAACTTACGACAAACTCTACCCGATCTTCAACAAGCATAGTTGACATCCTCCCCGAGTGAATTGGGAGGAATCCTTAGGAAGAGCGAGACCGGGCAATAAGCCTGGCTATCGGACACGCATCATGATCCGTTAGGAGAAGTTTCAGACTTCCGGAATGGACCATCATTGACTCTTCCTGATTCTCACTGGATTGTTTGCTTCCTATTCGGACAAGAATGGCTCTGATGCCTCTTATCAAGACACAGGACCGATAGCTTGTCTAAAGGAGTTGTCTATCTGCTCTCGGGTCTTGCGGGAGAACCAAGCCCCCTCCAACTCCGTCGGCACGAGGAACATAAAACGTCCCTGGATAAGCACTGAACACATCTCTTTGGCTTTTGACCCCGCACTTAAATATATGCAGCCTCGCGGAAAGCTTCTTCTTCTTTTTGGCTCCGCATGCGCATAGTTGTGACAGGGCAGTCGTAAGCGGTATCTCCGTTCTCTCATTCCAGGCTCTTTCAGCCTTGGAAAATACACCTGCTATAAATGCGAGGGTGCAAAGTTACAGATTGCCTGTTATCGTTCTTTTGCCAATGTTTTTCGTAACCTCCTTGTCTACCGCCTCTTTCTATAGATAGGCTTCCGAACAACCGCTCTCATAGCTGATCCTTTACGTTTAAACCGCTCCGTTATTGTCACTTGTCGTGCCAACAAGAAAAATATACACTGAAATACATACACGTTCTCTTCTTGCTTTGCAGTCGGCCGAGCGGGTAATAATAGACACGGATAATCTTGTGGAGGTGATGATAATATGAACACAGTCAAGAAAACAGGTCCGGCTGTTATTTGCATTCTCATGGCATGTCTACTGTGTAGTTCATGTGCCTACAATCAGACATATATCCAGACTAAAGATGCCTCTAATTCGGAGATTACCGGCAGTTATACCGTATTTCTTTATGGGGCCAATCATTACAATGATGTTGCGACAGTGGCTATCCTGGTACCGACGAACGGGCAGTATACTTTCGATATTTATGCACCTGATTGGGCCTATCGCACGGTAAAGGGAGTACACGGGAAAGATGCGGTGGCAATGGCTGAGAGTTTTGTAAGCTGGCATCCTTCGTTTCGGCGGACGCAGACGGCCAAGATACTCGCTCCAGGCGGCAAGGTGATAGGTTATGAAATAAGACCTCTTTATATGTTTACTACATTCGGCAAAGAAGATGTCATGTATGTCAACTATTTCCTGCAAGACAACAATAAAATCGAGGTCCATATTCACCTTGACTATGCTGTTGAAAAGGCATTTATGGGCGGCGGTGACAATCGCGGCAATGATCGGTAAGGGCGGGTTGCGTGACGAAACATACCGCATTGCATTTCTTTCGGTACTTTCGATATTGACTTTGAACTGCTCGGCCATGGCCCAAAGCATTGATGAGGAGTGGGGTAAGGTTAAAGTGCCTTCGATGCCGGCTCTCGAAAATGTCAGGATCGAACCGGCAGCATACGAGCCAGCAATGCTAGGAGTGCGGATATGTTGAGTCGGACAACCGCCCATTGCAAGCAGTGTCTAATTGTCGGGCTTGCGGGCATACTGAAAATGCTGCTACAAATGCAGCAAAGAACATATTAAGGGAGGGACGCTCCCGGTTAGCCTGTTCCCAAAAGGGTGCTGCTCTCACAGGGCATAGAGATAGGGTGCTGTCAGACCTCTCTCGGAATCAGGAAATAAGGTCTCGGTTTGTTGCATAAGATGCTCAGCATTTGGGGGGTGTCGGAAGCTGGGAATCCTCGCCTTTTAGGTGGGGAGAATGTCAATCCTTCTTCACACCAGTTATTCTCGCATATGTCGTCGAGCCTATAAACTGAAGCGCCCAATGAGAAGAGAAAATTGTTGGAATTATAGAAGCTTAGCAGCGGGCATCGTCAGAGCAATAGGGTGTGAGGCTTTACTCGAACTAATGTGCTTCGGCCCAGTTACGCCCGTGGCCGATTTCGACATGAAGCGGGACTAAAAGATTCAATGCGCCTTCCATCTCTTTTCTAATCAGTTTTGAGGCTGTTTCGACTTCAGCCTCAGGCACCTCAAAAAGCAGTTCGTCGTGTATCTGAAGGATCATCCTTGTTTTAAGCCTGCTCTCTTTCAATCTCTTCCATATGCCTATCATTGCAATCTTGATCAGGTCGGCGGCGGTACCCTGCACTGGGGCGTTAATAGCCATGCGCTCGGCCTGCATTCGGATGTTACTGTTGGAACTATGGATCTCGGGAATCGGCCGCTTTCTTCCGAGAAGTGTCTGAACGTATCCCCTTGATCTTGCACCCTGGAGCGTCAAGTCCATGTAATCTCTTACGCCGCAGTGCCTTGAGAAATAATGGTCGATGATGACCGAGGCCTCTTTGGGAGATATGTCGAGTGCTTCGGAAAGTCCGAACGGACTGATGCCGTAAATGACTCCAAAATTAACGGTCTTCGCTACCCTGCGCTGGTCCGAAGTCACTTCGTTGGGCTGGATGCCAAATATTTCGGATGCAGTCCTCGTATGAATGTCCACATTCTTTTTGAATGCCTCTATCAATCCAGCGTCTTCGCAAAGGTGTGCCAGTATTCTGAGTTCTACCTGCGAGTAGTCGGCGGAGATCAGTATGAAATCTTTTTCGGCGATGAAGACTTCACGAATCCTTGTGCCCCACTCGCCGCGAATCGGTATGTTCTGCATATTGGGATCGCTGCTGCTTAGCCTTCCTGTCGCTGTAACGGTCTGGTTGAAGGAGGTGTGAATCCTTCCGGATCTTTCATTAATGAGTTTCGGGAGGGCATCGACATAAGTGGTCTTGAGTTTGTAATAGGTTCGGTAGTTGAGGATTTCGGCAGGCAGGTGATGGCTTTTGGCAAGCTCTTCCAGAACCTCAACATTCGTCGAAAAACCGGTCTTCGTCTTTTTGCCGGGCTTCAGCTTCAAGACATCGAAGAGGATGCGGCACAGTTGCTTTGGCGAGTTGATATTGAAGTCCTCTCCCGCGAGGCTGTATATCTTTGACTGGAGTATATCGAGCTCTCTCTCAAGTTCTTTTGAAAGTTCATCAAGCCTTTTCGTATCTACTTTGATCCCGGCTTCTTCGATATCGGCAAGTACATAAATAAGGGGCATCTCTACATCGAAATAAAGTGATGCCAGTCCTTCGTCATCGAGTTTCCTAAAAAGAATCTCCTTCAGTTCGAAGGCGAGTTCAGCGTCCTCTGCTGCATACATCGTAGCTTCATTCACCGGTACCTCGCCGAAGGAAGATCTCTTGCCAAGGACCTGGGTGAAGGCCTTCTTCTTATGGTGCAGATATTCGAGGCTGACCGATTCCAATCCGTGCTCCGGCCTGTTCGGGTTGACCAAGTATGAGGCAAGCATAGTGTCGTAGAGCTTTCCCGCTGTATGAATGCCTTCCTTCCGAAGGATAAGAGTGTCATACTTCAGGTTATGGCCGATCTTCGAGATGCACTCGTCTTCTAGTATAGGTCTGATAATGGAAAAGGCGTCCGATACATTCGGACCTTCAGAATGTCTCACAGGCACATAGCAGGCCGACCCCAATTCTTTGCAAAGGGAGATTCCAACTGCTATGTCGGATACGGGATTTCTGCCTGTTGCCTCGATATCGAAGCAGATTTCAGAAAGAGGTGAGAAGCAATCAATCCCGGCAGAAGTTATAGGTTCCTCCGTCGGCACGGATATCGGGTTATTGTTCATATAGTCGAACAGCGATGTCTGCTTCATCCCTTCAACCCCAGGAAATTTTTAAGAGCATTTCTATCGGTGATGGTGGCATAGGCGGCCCTATGCTTATGTGCCTCGGCAGGTATCATCTTGATGAGGCTTGTGAACTCGAACTCTGAAAACATCTTCAGAAGCGCAGGCCAGTCGGGCTTGTCAGTCGCAAGTTCTTTCATGTCGACCTCCACATGAAGACCGGTATCCAGAGTCGCAAGTGTTTTACTCAGCCGTATGGTCTCGATATTTTCAGAGATCATTTTTCTGATGCGCTCATTCCTGATCTTTTCGGGGTGATCTAACAATTCGTCGAGGCTGTCGACGTTTGAGATAAGGTCTTTGGCCGTCTTGTCGCCGATCCCCTTTACTCCGGGTATGTTATCGATAGCATCTCCAGTGAGCGCCATCACATCCGCCACCCTTTCGGGAGGCACGCCAAATTTCACAATGACGGCTTCTTCATCGATAAGCACCGCTTTCATGGGGTCGTAAATCTTTATCCTGTCGCCGACCACCTGCATCATGTCCTTGTCGCCGCTCAGTATGAAGACATCGACTCCTGATGCCGCCGCTTTTTTTGCAATCGTCCCAAGGATATCGTCCGCCTCATACCCGGGCATTTCGAAGCATGGAATACGGAAGGCCTCGACGATTTTCTTCATATGGGGAATCTGGGATATCAGATCGTCCGGCATCTCGGGCCTCTGGGCCTTGTATTCTTCATAGATCCTGTGACGTTCAGTCGGCACCGGCGAATCGAGTACTATGGCGATCGCATCAGGCTTTTTCTCCTTGAGCAATTTGAATAGCATGTTGGTAAAACCGAATATCGCGTTTGTCGGAACGCCTTTCGAATTGCTCAGATTCTTGATTGCGTGAAAAGCCCGGTAAAAATAGGAGTGCCCGTCGATAAGGTAAAGATTCATTGTTGATTATAACAGAACAATGAGTCGGAGTCGGAAGCCAGGGATGATTCCTGTCAGTTGGTCTTTAATATGCCGAACTTTAGGAACAATGCGCGGGAATCCTCGGGCATTTCAATCCCGAGATGAAAGCGTGTCTTAACTGTATCTTGCCCTTGTGGTGAACTAATGTTCACCATTCATGGTATAATATCTATATGGAGAGTAGGGTTTGTATCTAACGCATCTGGTTCGACTTCAGCCGGCGCAATCTTCTATGGCAACGCTATGGCAGACTTCTTACATCTGTAAGGATGTCTGGAACATTCTTAACGATGAGAAGCAGCGCAATGGTC
>Ga0181523_10003639_pt1 | contig 13944 bp, 16 predicted proteins | sample PEATcosm2014_Bin_43_FD_119752 | JGI IMG/M metagenome (GOLD analysis project Ga0181523, IMG submission 119752) | Peatland microbial communities from MTU Mesocosm Facility, Houghton, MI, USA - PEATcosm2014_Bin05_30_metaG | ecosystem: Environmental > Terrestrial > Soil > Wetlands > Peat | place...
GCGTGGATAGGAGTAAGGCCGCGGTCCAGAAGCCTAAGGCTGCGCTGTGGCTGCTCTTGAAGATCGCCTGGTAAAGGCCAGCAAGGCCGCGGGAGAGCGTGTACTGCAGATAGCCGCGGAGCAAGTACTCTTCGAACAAGCCGACCAGGAGAAAGCCGAACAGCCAGATCGCGCCGTAGCGGAGAATGTCGCTGCCAAAGACCAGACGTTTGTCGATGACGAGGAGTCCGGCCTTCCACAGGATCAGAACGAGCAGTGAGAGACAGGTCACTCCCCAGGCCAGGCCGGCGAAGAATTGCGGAAGCTTGCGGCTGCCGCCGAAACCGTAGACGGAGTTGGGGCGCCGTTCGATCTTCGACATGATCCAGGTGACGAGCAAGACGATGAGGAAAGGGACCAACTCGTTGAGGAGCAAGAACCTGGGCGGCACGTTGGCGGCGATCTTCGCCATTTCGGCAGGCGTCGGCTGCGGGTGGAACTTGTGAACGACGAAGGTGACGCTGAAGCCGAGGGCGACGAGGATGACGACGTAGATGAGCAGGCTCCAGCCGGCGCGCAGGCCGTCTTTGCCGATGAAGACCTTGCGGAGCGCCGATGGCTGCGCGGGTGGGGTGAGTGTTGGGGGGATTGGTTCGATGGGCGTCAAAGCGGCGTCTTGATCCAAGTGATTCCCTCGTGTGAGAAGAGTCTATCTCGTTCTTTGAGTTGTACGCAGCCCGATCTGCTTTTGTTCCGGCGGTCTGAGTTTATCGGAATCGCGCGCGATGTTCCTTGAGGATGCAGCGGTCCATCACCACGAAGATACCCGCCTGGCGGGCTTTCTCCGCGGCCTTGTCGTGGATCACTTCTTCCTGCATCCAGATGGCGGGGATTTTGAGTTGGATGGCCTGGTCGACAATTTCCTCGACAAACTCGGGACTGCGGAAAATGTTGACGATGTCGATTTTCTCCGTCTGCGGAATATCGAGCAGCGACGCGTAGGCCTTCTCGCCCAGGCACTCTTCGATCTGCGGATTTACCGGGATAATTTTGTATCCGTGGCTCTGCATGTAGGCGGTGACGCCGTGGCTGGCCCGCATGGGATTGCAGGAGAGGCCGACCACGGCAATTGTTCGGGCACGCTGCAACAGGTCGGCGATGGGATCGGATTGCGTCATGGAAACGAGCGGGGCGATCCGCCTTTACCTCCTGTTGGTTTGCTCTTCTTTCTGCTTATACATTTTCAGGGCCAGGTTGCGGATGGTTTCGGAAATATCCTTGTTGGCGGAGATGTTCTTCAGGTCGGCCGTCAACAGGTGTTTCATCAAGCCGAGCCCGAGATCAAGCGGGGTACGCGGATTCGCCACCAGATTGCGCACCACCTTGTAATTTTTCATGAAGCGGCGCTTCAGCGGAATCTGTCGCAGCACGGACTCAAGCACGTTCTTCTGGCTGGCGAATTTTTCCACCTCGCCGTCAGAGAGTTTAGGAGCTTCGAGCACCGCCAGCGCCACGACCTTGGTGCCGTCCCGAATCAGAAGCGAGCGCTCTTCCTTGTTGCCCTTCAAGGCCAACTGGATGCGTCCCTTCACATCGAGATGGCTGATTTTCTGCAACGTGTTTTCGCGGCGGGCAGGGACTGGAGGCAGCTTTGGCCGGACAACAGGTCTGGGCGCGACAGGCGCGGCCGGGGCGGGTGCTTCCGCTTCGTCCACCACCGCGTCATCGTCCTCGCCCAGGAGATCGACAATTCCGCCGATGGCCTTGAACGGCTTGTCGCCCTCGGCCGCAATGTCGTGGGCGTGCTCTTTGAGGTAGGCGTCGAGGGCTTCGTCCTCGCCCCATTCGTCGGCCTTCCCGGAAGTCGCGGCCGATTCTGGCGCTACGCCCGGAACCTTGGAAGGCTCGGGGCCAGGCACATTTTCAGTCACCGCTTCCTTCCCTGCACCGGGGGCCTTCGCCGGAGCGGGAGACTGGAGGGCGGCCCACAGCTTTTTCAGTTCTTCGGCCTCTTCGTTCTTCAGAAACGGATTGGATCTGAGGGTGTCGAGCACGCCGCGCAGCGTGTGCACGCGCTTACTCTTCAGCATGACGGCAATCGATTCACGGGAAGCGCCGATCGCGAACTTGACCAGTTGAACCTCAGGGACGGAAGGATTCTCCAGCAGCGCGGGCAGCAACGGGGGGCGCAAATTATCGGGTGAGATGAAATAGTCGAGCACTTCGCGCGGAGTTTGAGGATCGGCGGCAGCAGAAAGTGACGATTTTTCGTCCCACCCCGCCAGGGTCATGCGAGCCACCTGGCCGAACACCGGGTTGTGGTTCGCGAGGTAGACGAGGATTTCGATATTTTCGCCCGCCGGCACCTGGAGCGCTCCACGGGCCGCAAACTGCATCATGTTGGAGGGCAGCTTGGAAGCACGGATTAGATCAATGGGGCGAGCCATACCGTCATGCCTCGACTGCGAGTTGCTATGTGCCGCCGCGGGAAATCGACTGTCCTTCGGCCAGCGCTTCCAGTTCGCCGACTGCCAGTTCCAATTCCCGGGTGATGCGATTGCGTTTATGCCGGAGAAATTGATCCCGTAAAGTCCGATAGTACCAAAGAGTGCCCTCGCGTCCACCGTTGAACCGTGACCAGACAGATTCGCCGATAGCGCGGTAATCGCTGACGATGGAGCGCACGTTATTGAGCTTGTCGGCGGCAGAAACCAGGCGAGTGTCGGCGTCGGCTTCCTTCAGGTGAGCGATATATTTTTCTTTGCGCTCGCGCCAGGGCGGCTTGGGGTAGGTATCCGCATCGGTGCAGCCGTCGACCACGTTGGCGGCGCGGGCGCCAAACTTGCGGCGAACTTCTTTCAGCATGGGCGCACCGCCGCAGTCCTCAACCACATCGTGCAGCAGGGCGGCGATGGCGAGGTCTTCGTCGCCGCCCGCCTCGAGCACGAGGGAGGTGACGCCCATCAAGTGCGCGATGTAAGGGATAGTCGACGCCTTGCGGGTTTGGTTTTTGTGCTTTTCCGCCGCGAACTCGAACGCCCGCAGGAAGCGCGGACCGAGTTTGATCGCAAGTTGCCGCGGTTTCCTTCGTGAGCCTTCGTGCCCTTTGTGGTTCAAGCTCTTGCCTGCCGTCGTCACTGTTTCTCTCCCCGGCGCGCCAGCAGGTAGGCGCGGATGAAGGGCTGCAGATCGCCGTCAAGCACACGATCGACGTCGCCCACTTCGGTCTTGGTGCGATGATCTTTGATCATGCGGTAGGGTTGCAGCACGTAGGAGCGAATCTGCGAGCCGAATTCAATGTCGAGTTTCGAGTCTTCGATTTTCTTGGTGGCGGCGCGCTTCTTCTCCATTTCGAATTCGTAGAGTTTCGAGCGCAGCATGCTCATGGCGCGTTCTTTGTTCTTGTGCTGCGAACGTTCATTCTGGCAATTGGCGACCAGATTCGTGGCGATATGTGTGATGCGCACGGCGGAATCGGTGGTGTTCACGTGCTGTCCGCCCTTGCCGCTGGAGCGGTAGGTATCGATGCGGATATCTTCCGGCTTGATGACGATTTCAATGCTTTCGTCGATTTCCGGCGAAACATAAACGCTGGCAAACGAAGTATGCCGCCGCTTGGCCTGATCGAAGGGCGAAATGCGCACCAGGCGATGCACGCCGATTTCGCTCTGCAGAAGTCCGAAGGCGTACTCGCCGTTCACCGCGAAGGTCGCCGACTTCAAGCCAGCTTCTTCGCCGGGCTGGTAATCGTAGAGCACGGTTTCGAACCCTTGCCGCTCGGCCCAGCGCAAATACATGCGCAGCAGCATGTCAGCCCAGTCCTGCGACTCAGTGCCGCCGGCTCCGGGATGGATGGTCACGATGGCGTTGCGGGCGTCGTTCTCGCCGGAGAGCAGGGTTTCGGTTTCGAGGCGATCGAGCAGTTCGCGCAGCGCGCCGATTTCACGCTGCAGGTCGGCGTCGACGCTCTCGCCTTCTTTGGACAGGTCGAAGTAGGCGGCAATGTCTTCGCTGCGGCGGGCCAGGTCGGCGTCGTTGGCGAGCACGTGCTCCAGCCGCTTTTTCTCGCGCATCACCTGCTGCGAACGCAACGGATTCGACCACAGGTTGGGGTCGGCCGACTGCTTTTCAATTTCGGCTAGCTGCGGACGGACTTTCTCCGCGTCAAAGATACTCCCGAAGTTCGTGGACCTTCTTGCTGAGTTTTTCGTATTCGAGGACGAGCTCTTGATTCATGAGGACGCATCAACCTTTGTGCGATCTTCCCAGTTTTATCCGGAAGATGAAGATAAAGCGCCACAGCAGCGCTCCCAATGAAATTATCGCACACGCGTAGGCGAACCAGTCGCCGTGGCGGGCGTAGAACGTCGTGTCGGAAATTAGCGCGTAGGGCGCGACCAACGCGAGGCGGTCTTTTCGGGGAAGCTGCGTGACGACGCGTCCCCAGGGATCGATCGAGGCGGTGACGCCGGTGTCGGTGGCGCTGAGCAGCCAGCGATTGTTTTCGATGGCGCGCATGCGGGTCTGGTTCAGATGTTGCGCGTAGGCACCGCTGTCGCCGTACCAGCCGTCGTTCGAAATGTTCACGAAGACCTGGGCGCCGTGGTTGGCGAACTGGCGCACTTCGTCGGGAAAGATGGATTCGTAGCAGATGAAGACACCGAGCTTCTCGTCGCCCGCGTTCAACCAAGTGCGGGCTGCGCCGTGGCCGAACTGGCCTACTTCTTTCGTCAAACCGCCGGCAAAGGAGAACAAGCTGGGAAACGGCAGGTACTCGCCGAAAGGAACCAGGTGCACTTTGTCGTAGCGTCCGACCCAGCCGACATCGGGGCTGATCAAGGCTGCAGAGTTAAACAGAGCAGGTTCCGTGCTGGGCCGCGACGTGACTCCAATGGCTCCGATCACGACCCAGGCCTTAGTGTCGTGAGCCATCTCAGCGAGGGAATTGCGCAAGCGGGCATCGTTGGTGAAAAACGGCGCCGGCGACTCGGGCCATACGATCAGCTTGATATGCGAAAACACTACGCGGTCGATCTTGGCAAAACCTGCATTTTCTAGCGCAGTCTTTTCTGTGAGTGCGGTCAGATCACCCAGCGTTTGCTGAAAATACGCGGGCGTCCAATCAGCGGCGACCGGGATGTTTTGCTGGATCAACAGTGCGGCGCGATCCGCGTGCGCGGGAGGAGCATCGATCAATCGTCCGGCCTGCAGGACTGCTGCTGCGGCCAAGGCCGCGGCCAGCATAGCTCCACGCTTCTCGCGGGGCACCAGAAAAGCCGCGGCCAGCGCGACGTTCACCAGAGCAATTTCAAAGGAGATGCCGTAGACGCCGGTTGTGGCCGCGATGCGGCAGAGTGGACCGTTGTCGATCTGCGCGATGCCCAGCAGGTTCCAGGGGAATCCTGTGACCCGAGTGCGGGCCAGTTCGACGGCGACCCACAGAAACGGGGCCAGAGCGAGCGGCCGCCGCAAGTCGTTGGCAGAGCCTGCCAGCAGGCTGACCAGCAAGCCGAACAAACCGTGATACAGGCCGAGATAACAGCAGAAGAGAAAAAGAGCCAGCAGCGCCTCGGCCATGCTGAGGCCGCCGTAGTGGCGCATGGTGTCATAGATCCAGTAGCAGGTGCCGGCGTACCACAGGATTCCGCACACGTAGCCCAGCAGGAAACCCTGCACAGGCGTGGCTGGACGCAGACGGACGATGCCGGCAACCTGGAGTTCGCCCGCCGGACGCGCGCGCAGCAGCGCCACGATCAGCGGAGCCAGCGCAATCCACGACAGAACGTAAATGCCGGGTAGAGGAAAGATGATGGCCTGAAGCAAGGCCGATACCGCGATCAACAACCAGGCGCTGAAATGAATTTGCCGCACGGGCAAGGATAACAAAAGCTGCTGTCAGCTCCTCAGCTGTCAGTCTCTAGCTTTTGGCTCTTAGCTTTTGGCTCTTAGCTTTTGGCTTTTGGCTTTTGGCTTTTGGCTTCTCGCTTGCTGTTTCTGTTGCGTCGAGATTTGCTCGGTGAGGCTGGTGCGAACGAAATCGGCAATTTCTGGAGTCACATATTCCGGCGGGGTGATGCGGAATACTCGGCGGTCGGCTACGGGTCTCAGGGAAACGGCTTGCCAGGCTGGGCCGGCGGGGGCTTCGTGCAGAATTACGGCATCGGCGCGGTCCAGGAATTCGCGCGCGGAATTCTTGAAATCGGCGGTTGCGGGATCGAGCACGGTTAGGTACAGGTCCGGACGCAGAAACTTCAAGACGCTGTTCGATTCGATGATCACGTTGCGTGCGCCTTCGAGACGCCGGCGCAAGGCCGGCATCGCCTCGGCTAGACGGCCTTGTTCGGTGCGCGCCCATAACGCCTGGACGGCTCCGGCAGCGAGAAACCGAGATGTATCAAAGTCGCCAGAACGGTCGCGCTCTTCGGAAATCGCCCAGGAATGGTCGGCGGTGGCGCAGTCGCAGGGCTCGCCATTGGCTGAGCAGACGCCGTGGCCGTACTGCGTGATCTTGACGGCCGTCCACTCGAACTCACGCAGCGCGGCGATCAGGCCAGCGACGACACTGGTCTTGCCTACGCTGCGTGAATGTCCGCCGATGACGACGAGTGCCATAACGCTCTGCCTTATCTCGATTGCCTTAACGCCTCAAGTTCCGCTTTCCAACGGTCGCGATGCTTCTGGCACGCAGCGATCATCCACATGTGATAGACGTCAATGTTGTCCAGAGACGGATCGAACTTAGGCTTAAGCCAGGCATAGCGCGCCCGCGGCCTGATTTCGTCCAATGGCGTTTTTTCTACGGCTTCGACCAGACTGAGGTATTCGTCGTCAGAAATGGAAAAGGGCTCCCAGTTCGCCCCCGGAGATTGCCCGCCTCCGCACGAGCCTAACGAGAGAAATTGATTCAGAATGTGAAGTGGCGGAAATACCCCGCAGGGCGGGAAGTATGGAATGTCGAACAGAAAGGTCAGGAGTGAGCCTTCATACAGTTCGTACTCATGGCCGTCGTCTCTCTCGTATGACACCCGTCGGAGATTGTTCACGATTCCCGTCTATTCTTTCTTCGCGAGCCGCGCCAGAACTGCCAACTGCTTGAGATACTCGCGCAAGGGCTGGGCGGGAGTTCCCCAGAAGGCTACACCTTTGCCGCGCAAAACCTTGTTGGGCAGAACGCCGCCCTGGCCGCCGAGCATGACTCCCGCTTCAATGCGGGCGTGCTCGCCGATGCCAACCTGGCCGCCTAGAATAACGCCCTCCTCGATCACGATGCTTCCGGAAAGGCCGGTCTGCGCGGCAATTACGACATCCTCGCCGAGTTGGCAGTTGTGGCCGATGTGGACCAAGTTGTCGATTTTCGTTCCCCGGCCGATGCGGGTTTCGTCGAGCGCGCCGCGATCGATAGTGGCATTGGCCCCGATCTCGACGTCTTCTTCGATGACCAGGCGCCCGACCTGGGGAAATTTTTCGTAGTGGCCGGTCTGGCGATCGCGCACGTAGCCAAAGCCGTCGCTGCCCAGCACGGCGCCCGCATGCACAGTGACGCGGTCGCCGAGCGAGGTGTCCGGATAGAAGGTGACGTTAGGATAAATCTCGCAGTCGCGTCCAATCCTGACGGCGGCGCCCAGCACGCAACCCGCGCCAATGCGCGTGTTCTCGCCGATCTGCGCCCGTTCGCCGACCACCGCCCGCGCTTCCACTTGGACGCCGGGGCCAAGCACCGCGGAAGGATGAATCACCGCCGTGGAGTGCACATTTTCCGGCGGAGTAGCGCCTGGCTGCGAGGAATCCTCAAGGGCCCATGGTTCGCGGAGGAAGGGCTCGCGGAGGAAGCGCGCGGCGCGGGCAAAGGCAAGTTTGGGATGATCGCTGATCAGCAGTGGCCGTTCGCGAGACGAAGACGCCGCAGACGTGACCGCGAATTCCCCGGCGATGATCGCACCCGCGCCGGACTGCAGAGCCGCGGTGAGATGTTTGTCATTGTCGACGAAAACAAGGTCCTCGGGCGATGCCGATTCGAGGCTCGAGACGCCGCTCACTTCGACGCCGCCGCCCGTGCCAATCAGCCGGGCCCCGACCGCGTCGGCGATCTGTTGCAGAGAGCGCTTCATGGCTCTCACTGTATAGCAGCGGGGTCGGACGAAGGAAGAGTGAACGGCGGAACTGAAACGAGGGAGGGATTGGCGCTCCCAGACATTCGCGTTGGTGCTCTCGCCGATTCCAGGGAAGCTCTGATTAAGGTCCAACAGAAATCAGAGGTTCCCTAGGGAACCGTGCAAGTAGCCGTGCCCTGGCACATGACGAAGGTTCCGGTACCCGTGCAACTGGGCGTGCTGGCGCCTGCGGTCAACGTCCAGGTGCCGACGGCAACGGCGTTGGTCAGGGTTCCAGTCGTGGTCGTTCCACCCGAGGTGGTGGTGCCATTGGAGATGCCGGTCAGTCCGCCTTGAGGAGCGGTCAACGTCAAGACATTGCCCGCCGGGGTTAGCGAGGTCACGACCATGTTCAGTTGGCCGATAACCTGGTCCGTCCCCAGAATCGTGTCGTATGCAGCCGAGCCAGTTACGGTCACAACGTCGAAGCCGGTCGAAAAGCACTGGCCGACATTGAAGAAGTTGAAGCCGGTGCTTGGAATATCGAGCGGCACGGAAATGTTGTTGTAGGTTTGTACGTTGAAGGTGGTCAGAAAATCCAACTCGCTGGCCGGGCCGATACCGCCGACCAGATGAGCTTCCCACGTTGCGGTGCTTGCCGTATTGATGTTGGTGTTGGCGATGGTTCGACTGCCGCAGCCAGAAACCGCGAGTTGCAGTGCCACCACGACCAGAATTGCAAGCTTCTTCATATACCGTCCTTGAATTGGGGTCCCTATGAGAATAGAGAGATGCGGGCAGGCCCGTCAATGGATGTAAGGGGGAAGCATCCACGGGCGGTCCTGTTCGCAGAGGCGCTTTGCTGAAGGGTCCTCCCTTTTACCGGACCATTGGCGCCAGGAGCGGGTTCATGGTGAAAGTTCCGTTGCCGGCGCAGCCGCCGACGCCTCCCGTGACCGTCCACGTGCCGCTGATCTGGCCGCCGTTGACCGTACCGTCGAGAGTGAGAATACTGGCCTCGACGCCCGTAGAGGTGATGACATAGTGAAACTCGCCCGACACCTGGCCGTTGAAATTCCCGCGGAACGTGAACGAGCCGCTCTCCGTCGTGGCGGGGAACGAGCACGGGGTGTTGTTCAAGGTAAGGCTGAAGTTGGTGGTCCCCAGCGATCCGTCGGCATTCACGGACAAGGTCGTCTGAAAGGTGAACATGCTGGCCGTCGAGTTTGAAAGAGTTGCGGACCAGATGCCGTTGATATTGCCGTGTGAATTCGATCCACAGCTGGAGAAGATGAGGGTCATTCCCAACAAAACGACTGCGGTGATTCTCTTCATGGGGATCGCTCCTCTGCATTTTCCGGGACGCGGAAGCGGCATCTGAGAAGATGCCCGCATCCTTTCGAAAGGATGCCAGCGACCGAGCCCCCGGCCTGAGGGCAAGAACCCGAGCGTGGCGCAAACGTTGCAGGTGGGCTGTAAGTTGAACAGTACTCGAGGTTTTCGCCGGCGAGCACGATTCGAGGGCCCGCGCAGCAAGCCGCTGGGTCGATGGAACGCGGACTGGCCCCGAGCATCGTTTCTGATAGATCCCCGTTTCTGATATATATCTTGATCGATTCCATGGAGAGATGTATCATGGTATATACCGAGAGGAGGATCCAGATGCCCACTGCCAAGCTCTTCCGCAACGGCCGCAGCCAGGCGGTCCGGCTACCAGTGAACTTTCGCTTTGAAGGCTCCGAAGTCTACGTCCGGCGCGATCCGACGACGGGCGACGTGATCCTTTCGCGGCGGCCCGAATCCTGGAACGACTTCTTCGACTTGACGTCCACTCTCGACGTTCCCGAAGATTTCATGGCGGACCGCAAGGATGCTGGCGCGCAAAAGCGGAAGCTGTTCTGATGCCGGTCCGTTACCTGCTCGACACGAACATAGCCAGCTACGTGATCAAGGGCAATCTCCCGCGAGTGCGGGAAAGGCTGGTCAAAGTGCCGATGGTCGAAGTGGGGATTTCGGCGATCACTGAGGCGGAGTTAAGGTTTGGCGTCGCGCGGAGGCCGGACGCTTCGCGACTTGAGATCGCGGTGGAAGAATTCCTGCTGCGGGTCGAGATTCTGCCCTGGAACTCAGCCGCCGCGAAATCCTACGCGGGCCTGCGCTCGGCTCTGGAGCGCGCGGGCGAACCCATGGGAAACCTCGACATGATGATCGCCGCCCAAGCCCTGGCCGCGCCGGCTGTTTTGGTCACGCATGACCGCACCTTCCACCGGGTAAAGCATTTAAAGATCGAAGACTGGACGAGAGCCTGATCAAGCGCCCAAGGGTGGTTCGATACGGTCCGCCCAAATCCGAGGGCTTATCCGTTCTTCCACTCTCCGTTCTTGCGCAGCGCTGAGCCCGCGTCACCGCGAAACGCGCCGCGAGGGCTGAGCCAGGCCCAGGATCAGCAGGGCGATGGAAACGCCCAACAAGAAACCGCTGACGAAATGGGCAATGTTGCCGTCGGTCCAGAGATGCAATCCAATGCCGGCAGACAAAGCCAGCGAGCCGGCGGCGGTAAACAGAGCGTTCTTACGCCAAGTCACAGGGCCTCCGTGATTCTTCGCCGCACTTCGATGGCCGGCGGCTCCACACTGTCCCAACGATCATCATGACAATCGACACACCCATGAACGCGCCGACGACAAACTCCGAAAAACGATCGTGCATCCAGTTGTGACTGAGGGTCGCTGCAGACATCAGGAGCAACCCTACCGGGACAAGCCGACTTACCTTAGGCCGAGACACACTGCCTCCTTCGAACGACGGTTAGCGACGCGAGAGAGCCGTTGCCGGTCACGCGCCGCGTTTGGTTTTCAACTCCGCCAGCAGTTGCTCGATGCGATCTTCTTTTTCGAGCGCGGCCATGCGGTCGTCGAGGTTGTCGGCGGCGATTTCCGATTTCGCCTGGCTCACGGCCTCAGAGTGCGCGACCTTGCGCTTCATACGGTCGAAGGCTGCGGCCTTGGAGCCGTCGCCCGAGGCCATGCGCGCGTCGCTGGCCTTGCCTACGGCGCGGGCGCGGCGATGCTGGGCGATGAGCACGTCGGCCTTGGCCTGAGCCTCGGTCAGTTTCTGCTCCAGTTGGCGCAGCGCAGACTTCAGGTTCTCGACCTGGGCTTTCTGGTCCGCTACCTGCTGGGTAAAGTTCTCGCTGAGTTCGCGAAAACTCTCCACGCGGAGCAATGAGGCGCGGGCCAGGTCGTCTTCTTTTTTGTCGACGGCGAGCTCGGCCTTGCGCATCCACTCGGCCACTTTCTCTTCGTTTTCTTTCTGCTTTTTTTCCAGCAGGTGCTGGTCGGCGATGGCGATCGCGACCTGCGTCTTGACCTGCAGAAGCTGGTTCTGCATGTCGAGAATGACCTGCTTGATCATTTTTTCCGGCTCTTCGGCCTTGTCGATCAGGTCGTTGAGATTGGCCCGGACCAGTGTAGAAACGCGCTCCAGTAGTGCCATGGTGAACCCCCTTCTTTTCTTAGCTGTCAGCTATCGGCTGTCAGCTTTCAGCTTTTTCTTGGTGCATTCTGTGAACCGCCGCACATTGCGGACATTCGGCCTGCTTGCGACGGAACGAGGCGCCGAGCAGCATGCCGATGGCGACGCCGATCGCCAGCCAGGCGCCAATGTGGCCGGCCATTACTCCGAAGGCCGCGCCCAGCGCCGCTCCTAATGCGAGTCCTACTCCGGTATGTTTCGATTTGTTGGTCATGCGTCACCCTTGCGCCCTAACCAGAACTCCTTGTGTTGCCAGTAGTTGACCGCCGAGAACACTATAAGCAACGCTCCAAACGGGATCCCCACATAGAACGCAACACATCCTGGGCTCCAAATTCGAAGGCACCACCACCAAGACCAGTAGCAAACGACGTGCAGCGAGAGGACTGCCCATGACGAGTTCAGCCACGACATGAATCTCTTCTTCTGTCGCGGAAAAACCTCGGGGATCGCGTCGTGTGCGGCGATGGCGTTTAGCGTCGCCCTCACCTCAACCACCCACATGACCGCTGCGATGATGAATGCGGCTAGTGCTATCCACCACCTGCTCGCGGGAGACTGCGTAACGCCCGTGCCCGCTGCAGTCATCGCCGCCATAAAGAGCGTTAGCTGCTTAAACCGCATATCTCCGTAAAATCGAAAGTTCTCTGAGATTTGAATTTGGGCTGCATCCTGATTCATATATCTCTCCAAACCTGCTCAGTTCGCGTTGCACCAGGAGGGAACGAGCCCCGGCTCGTTCCCTCGCCCTCGCTACGCTTTCGGCGCAGCGCCCGGTTTGGGGGCTTTGTCGCCGATCAGCCGTATCTTGCTCATCAACTCCGCCAGCGGCATGCCCGAGAGCGTCTCGAACAGGGCTGGCACTTGCGCCGCCATCTTGGTGATGTCGCCGGTGACTTTGCTCATGCCCGCGCTGTCGCCGTTTCCGGTGGAAACGATGGTGATCTTGTCGACGTTGGCCAGTGGAGCAGCCAGTGCCTTCACGATCTCCGGCATGCTGGCGAATAGCCGATCGAGCACGGCCGCCTGGTTGTATTCCTGGAAAGCTTCGGCCTTCACGTTCATCGCCCTGGCTTCGGCATCGCCTTTCTTGAAGATGATTTCGGCTTCGGCCTCGCCTTGGGCGCGAATCGACGACGCCTGGCCTTCCGCTTCCGCGATCAGCCGCTGCTTTTCTGCGGCGGCAAGCGTTTCGATGCGCTGACGGTCGATTTCAGCCGGCTTCAGCACGGTTGCGATCAGTTCCTTTTCGCGGCGATTGATTTCCGCTTCCTGCACCTTGACCTGCTGCTCTTTCTCGACCTGCTGCACCTTCACCTGCTCGGCGATGACTTGCTGCTGCATGATGTTGGTTTGGATGTCGTAGGCCTTGTCGGCCTGCGCCTGCTGGCGCTTGGTGACTTCCAGGTACTGCGCCTTTTTGATTTCCAGATCGCGCTGCGATTCGGCCTGCTTGGCCAGCGACAAGGTTTCAGCCAACACGCGTTCCTGATCGGCCTGCGCCTTGGCTACGGCCGATTCCCGCTGCGCCAGCGCGCGCCGGATCGCCGTATCGCGGTCGGCTTCCGCCGTGGCCACGTCGGCATCGCGCTTGATGCGCGCCACGTCGGGCTTGCCCATGTTGGTGATGTACTCGTTCTTGTCGCGGACTTCCTTGATGGTGAAAGAGATCACTTCCAGGCCCATCTTGTTCATGTCTTCGGCACAGGTGCCGCGCATGCGGTCGGAAACCATTTCCGGCTGCTTCACGATTTCTTCCACCGTGAGCTGGCCGATGATGCCGCGCAGGTGCCCTTCCATGACCAGGCGGATCAGGCCTTCGCGTTCCTGGTCGGACTTGGTGAGGAACTGCTCGGCCGCAGTCAGGACCGATTCACGGTCGGACTTCACCTTGATCTGCGCTACGGCCTCGACGGTTACTGCGACGCCTTGCTTCGTGTAAAGATCCTGCTGCGGCGCCACGTCGAACGACATCAGTTCCAGGGAAAGATCCTTACAGACCTGCACCATGGGGAACACGAGCGTGCCGTGTCCCTGCACGACGCGCGTTCCGCCCAGGCCGTACACGATGAGTGCCTCGTGCGGCCCCGCTTTGCGATAGAGCCTGGCCATTCCGCTCATGAGGAACAGGAGGACCATCACTCCCAGCCCGACGAAGATCCAAATCACCACAATGTTCGAAAGCCCGCTGAACATAACGCCTCCTCTTACGAATGCAGTGCGAAAGAAATCGTGCCGCTTGAGTCACTGGCCGCCGGGGAATCCGGGCCCACTAACTCGGAATGGGCTGGCGGAGGGTTCAGGTTCCACTCGACGATCGAGTTGTTTCCGAACCACAAGA